>OIZX01000094.1_pt1 | contig 67545 bp, 86 predicted proteins | sample 1588621 | NCBI WGS metagenome assembly OIZX01 (sample SAMN03283276) | human gut metagenome | biome: human-associated habitat; material: feces | host: Homo sapiens | place: Peru | collected 2012 | reverse complement strand
TGCGGACGGTGGACTACTACTCGTTCTGGACGGAGCGGTGGGCTGACAGGCTCGGAGGCGTGAGGCGGTGAGGATATGAGGCATAGCCGATTTATAGCCGGATTATGATCATTTTCGTGGTGTCGCGAAAATGATCAAAAAGCGAAGACGTTAATCAACACATTTTTATTTATTTTATTATGGATTTTGGAAAAGCTATCGAGGCCCTGAAGCAGGGCAAGAGAGTTGCCCGAAAGGGCTGGAACGGAAAAGGAATGTTTTTATGGCTTAAACCAGAGGCTGTCGTCAAGGCGGAGTGGTGCAAGGATCCTCTCCTTAAAAGCCTTGCCGAAGGCAACGGAGGCGAGATTCCCGCGCTTGGCACATCTGCATGTTCACCCATGATTCGACAGGAAGGAAGGCTGTGCTGACAGGATGGCTTGCGTCGCAGTCGGATATCCTTCTGGAGGACTGGGAGATCCTTGACTGACGGATCATGGCCGCGCCCCGGCCATAATCGGGGCGGTTGTTACTCTTGGTTTTAATTTTTTTGTTCATTCAGTCCTCCCCGCCGGGAGGCGCGGGGGACTCTTTGATAGAAATTTATGGCAACGACCGAAAACGACCGAAAACGACCGAAAACGACCGCGGTGTTCGCGGCACTCCTGCTGCTCGCCCTGGGACTCGGCTTCCTCGGCGGAAGGCGGAGCGTAACGCAATCATTGTTGGAGCGGGTGGACACTCTGGTCATCCGCGACACGTTCGTTGACTACAGGCCGGCTCCGCTCTCCGTCACCCCTCTGAGGGTGGAGACCGTCCGACTCCCGTTGTCCGGACTGGCTTTCGCGAGGTTCGCCGACGATACCACATCGGTAGGCGACACGGTTTTCCTGCAAATCCGCGACACCGTCGAGGTCGAGGTGCCGATAGTGTTCAGCCGTTACCGTGGCGACAACTACGACATCGGCGTAAGCGGGTTCCGGACGGAGCTGGAGTATGTCAAAGTATATCCGCAGACCAAGATCGTAACGAAGGGATATTCCATCGAGCCGAAAAGGTGGGGCTTCGGAGTGGCTGTCGGGCCGTCCGTGCTCGTCGCGCCTTCCGGCAAAGTCAACGTCGGACTTGGCGTGACCGGAGGGCTCTATCTCCGGCTTTAGCGGGCGTGCATTCTCCTCCGCACGCTCTTTGAAATATTGGCATCGCCGATTTTCTTTTGCGTGTGCGGCCGTTTCATCGGGTCGGATGCCCATCCGCCCGTATTTACACGTACTGTTAAAATTAAAACCTTTTAAGATATGATAAAGTCAGAGATATTCGCCAGCGTCCTGCGTGACGTGTGCGAGGTCACGGGGATTTCAGGACACGACATAATGTCGAAGTCAAAGAGCGAGGAGATCGTGGACGCGAGGCACCTGCTCGTGGTGACGCTCAGGAGGAGCGGCTACTATCCGGGGATGATAGCCGAGAGGCTGCACATCAGCGGGCGCGCGGTCCGCAAGATGATAGGCTCGTTCCGGTCGAGGGCGGACAACTCGCCGGGGCTGGAGATGTGCCTGAGGCGCGTAGAGGCGAGGCGGAACGGAAACGGAACGAATGCGGATAATTTAGAGAACTGATTGGGAACGAATCGCTTAATTACGGGCAGCCGAATGGGTAAGTTTGCGGCAAGACCGATAACGGTCGAAACTCAACAATCTTTTTTTGTTATGGAGACAAAAACTTATGTATTCGGCGACGGCTCCGGTTCCGGCAACAGCGGGATGTGGGGATGGCTCGCCAACCTCGCGCAGAACAGGGGCGTTGACCCGAATGTCCTCGCGATGATGAACAACAACGGAGGCTGGGGCAACGGCATGGGGAACTGGATATGGTTCTTCTTCATCATCCTCCTTTGGGGCGGCAACGGCTGGGGCGGCTTCGGACGCAACGGTCAAGGAACCGCGGACCTTGCGTCCCTTATCAACGGGGACAACGGCAGGGATTTGCTTATGCAGGCAATCAACGGCAACGGCGCCGCAATCAGCCAGCTTGCATCTACGCTCAACTGCTCGGTCGGCCAGATTCAGCAGAGCATCAACGGTGTGATGACACAGCTCCAGTCCCTCGGCAGCCAGGTAGGCATGTCCGGACAGGCTATCATCAACGCCATCCAGAGCGGCAACTGCTCGATAGAGAGACAGCTTGCGCAATGCTGCTGCGACAACCGTCTTCTCGCCACTCAGCAGGGCTATGAGAGCAGGATCGCCATCTCAGAGCAGACCAACGTGCTTGGCTCGAAGATTGACCAGCAAAGCGTTCTCATCAACGACAAGTTCTGCCAGCTGGAGCAGCGTGAGCTTCAGAACAAGATCGACGCGCTCCGGGAGGAAAGGTCCAACCTTCTCGGCCAGATCTCACAGGCGAACCAAACCGCGCAGATCGGGCAGTACATCGCGCAGGCGGTCAATCCGGTCAACGCGGCGGTGGCCGCGTTGAAGTCGGAGGTTGACGGCATCAAGTGCAAGCTCCCGCAGACGCAGGTTGTCCCGGCGCAGAACGGCGTTTACCTGTCGCCTTGCCAGGCCACCCTTCTCGGTCTCAACGGACTTGGTGCGGGCTCCGGTGTCATCGGAAACGGCCCTTGGCTGTAAGTTCAACGGGGCCGTCGAAAGGCGGCCCATAAACCCAAGACATCATGATACCGTTCTACTTTATGGCCAACAGAGGCGGGATACCGAGGGTCAAGTCCGAAAGCGTGACAGTGACAGCCACGGAGGTGAGGTTCAACTTCACCAGTGACGCGCGGTTCGCAAGGAACTTCAGCGGATTTGTCGCGGTATGGCTTGCGCAGGCTATTCCGTCAGGAACAACGGGAACACTCCCGGTTGTATTCTCTTCGGTGGCTTCCGGCGTACAGCCCGTTACCACTCTTGACGGCACGGCCGTGACGGTGGACGACATCGGCGGCACGGGCATCTATCTTGCCTACTATGAGGCTTCAACAGGAACACTGCAACTCCTTACCGGACTTGCATAACAAGACAAAAACAATCGAGGTATGTTCAGCGCATTGAGACAGTCAGGCACGGTCTATATCCTGACAAAGGGTGACACCCCGGCCCTGAAGACGGGTGTGGTTCAATCGGTATCCTCTCCGGTCACGAAGTTCGGCACGCAGCTGATGCCGGGACAGTTCCAGCAGGACACGGTGATAGACCTGACCGTGAAGGTCGGGGACGAGCTGCTGACTTTCAAGCAGCTCCCGTCCGCGTCGGTGATCGCGTCATCGGGGAACATGGTGGTTTCCGAGAGCCGTGACGCCATGGTGGCGGAGGTCGAGAACATGATACGGACAAGCAAGGAAGTCCTTGAGAGCGTGGACTATCACAGGAACGCACTGGAGGCCTGCGAGTCCATCATGTGCTCCCTCAATCCGAGGCTTGCGGAGGAAAAGGAGCAGAAGGTGAAGATTGAGACCCTTGAGCGGAAGATAGGCGGAATCGAGGCATCCTTGGAGAATATGACCGAGATGCTGTCCAAAGCGCTGAAATCCTCCAAATCCTAAAAAAATCATGAGAATAATAGAGATAACAGAGAGCAAGGTGGACAGGATGTCCGAACTTGCCGAGGAGATGCTGTCGGCTGGCGGCAGACTGATGAGCTGCATAAGCGAGCTGTCTGACGAGGGCGGATTCGGTGAGCGCAGGGGCGACTCCGACTATAGGTCGATGCCACCTATGAGGCGCAGGGCCGGGTCGGAACCGATGCGGACGCGTGACGAACGCTGGCGTGACGATTATGACGGTGACGGATTCGGTGAGCGTCGTGGCCGGTACCGCTATTAGACGGGAGGACTCGACATGTACAGGGAACCGCTTGACATATATGACGAGAGGCCGTCCGAGATGGTGGCGTACCTCAGGCACAACGGGATGCACTTCAACGGCAAGGCGCAGGCCTTCGCGGCCTCCCTCATGCGCAAGAGGAACCCCGCAACTGGGAAGAACGAGCGCATCGACCCGTGGAGCAAGGACCAGGTAGATGACATGCTGAAACGTAACGGGGTGATGCTGGAGAACGCCGTGGGGCAGGACTATGTGTTCGTCGCCAATATGGCCAAGGCCGACTTTCTCGGATCGAGCATCGCTGACGAGGCGCACCTCGCCTTGTACGTCAGGGATGTCGTGGACGACCCCGACCAGGCGGACGGGTTCATCTTCAACCGTTGGTATGCCGACACGGTGCGTTCGGGTATCCCCGTTGACTGGGAGGGCATCCTGTGACGGCGCAGCGCGTGTCCCTGGACGGTTGGCGGTGGGACGTGGTGTTCTGCTATGATGCCGTCGCCGGAGACACGGACGCCATCCTTGACCTTATGGACGAGGCCGGGATCTCTCTTGAAAAAATCGGGGCCGCAGAGCGGATCCTTTCCGGCATCAGACCGGACTCCGGCCTCACGGCCTCGTCCTACAGGTCCAGGTCTTCCGTCTGCGTGATAGGCAGGGCGACATCGGTGTTCGAGTTCCAGAACACCTACGACCATGAGAAGGGGCACGTCACGATGCACATTGCCGAGGCTCTGGGCATCGACCCGTTCGGGGAGGAGCTGCAATACCTCGCGGGTGAGATCGGGAGGAAGACCTATCCGGTGGCGAGGATGTACCTCTGCTCGCGATGCGGCGAATGACAAAAAGAAAGAGGGGCAGAATCTTATGCGGATTCCGTCCCTCTTTTCAAAGATTCTTTCTTCTCGCGTACTCGGCTATCAGCATGGAGTCGCACAGGTTGTCGTCAGGGTTCTTGCAGGAGGGTGTCCTCCGCAGGTCGTGGTCGGGGAATATCCTTCTGGCCGCTGTTATGGAGGTGGCCTTGGTGTCTATGGCCTTTCTTATTCCGTCAGTGGCCTTGTATATCCTGTCGCACGGCCTCCATATCTCCTTCTGCCACTCCTTTGGGGGGACGAGGTTCAGAGGTATGCCGCATGCGAATATCATCCCTTTCAGGAAGCCGAAAATCTCCCCGAAGGCGAACGTTCCCTTAGCGGAGGAGCCGAACACAGCGTGAACCTCCTCCATCACGGCTACAATGCGGCAGAGGGGGTAAGCCTTCTTGACCCTTCTGATTGCATCGAGGATGTCCTTCTTGTCCTCGTAGGCAATAAAGTGGTGTTCCATCCTCCCCTCAGGGTCGAGCATCGTGATACACCCCTTCGAGCCGGGGTCTATGGCTATGTAAACAGTATCCATGCAATCATATTTTTTCAACCACCTTCTTGAGGACATTTGCGAACCTGCGGTCATGCCTGGCCATCGATTCCAACCAAAACCCGATATCTTTCGCAGAGCAGTGTCCGGTGACTGCCGCATCATCGCCTTTGCCGTGAAAGAACAGGCACGGCACCCCTTCCTCGGCCAAGTCCAAGGACAGATCATCAACCATTTTCCTTATGTTTCGCATTGTACTTTCTGTAATAACTCAAAACCCGCTCCCTGTATTCCCGGTCTGTCCGCATCCTTTCGGCAGGCCTCTCCTGCCCGGCCTCGGTGTACCTCATGTTGCTCTCCTTCCGGCAAACCCGGCAATAGCAGTCAAGACCGTCCTTCCTCGACCTGTCTCGGGTGAACTCCGTCTCCGGGAGTGTCCGCCCGCAGTGTCCGCACCGTTTCATCGCCAGCCATTTAGGCAAACGGTGCCTGTCTGTCTCCGAACATCCAGTCATCGGTGAACAACTCGGGGTGCTCAGGGACGTAGGGTTTCGGGACTCGGTTCGTGACTGCCTTGAATCTCTCGTCTCTGATTTCTCTCCTGCCCTCCCATCTGCGACATCCGCAGGACGGGGACACGCCTCTCGTGAGGTCTGTTCCCCTGACATCACGCTCCCTTCCGCAGTCGCAACGGCAACGGTACATACGGAGGCGGTTCCTCGTATTCGAACTCGCCTTGCGCAGGCCTATGTACCCAAGCACCGTCCAATGGCCAAATCGGTCGCCGGGCTGCAATATCTTGTGAGAATTTATACTATCATTCATTGCTCCGCTCTTTTTAATCAATCACAACGCTCCACTTGATACCATCACCTCCCCCGTCGGCCACATAGACCTTGCGCGGGGTGTACCTGTTCTGGCCATCGAACATCACCACCTCGCTATCCTGCGGCATCCGATAGAGGGCTTCTATCAGTTCTTTAACCGTCATAGCCTATTCCATCGTGTTGATAGCCTCGTTGAGAAAGGAAGCGAAAGTATTGACGAAAGACTCGTCATCATATAAGTCATCCTTTCGCATCGTGTTCAGTATGGCATGGACAAGCTCGTGAAGGAAGGTCTGCTGCTGAAATGACTGCGGCAAGACCCGGCCCCTGCTTGTCAGGGCTATTTGTATAACCTTCCTGGCAGGATCGTATTGCCCAAAATCTTGTTCATACCCTACCACCTGCTGAATCTCGACAACGTGCTCCACACCGCCGAGCGTGAATGTTGCTGGTATTTCAAATTTCATAATCAGATGGTTTTATTCATTGCCTCGCTCACCGAATATCCTCTTTCGATGAGCCTTTTGATTTTCCTGCGCTCTTCCCTTGTGAAAAACGTCCCGGCTTCACCGAATGTTACCGGATTCCCGTCACCGTCATATTTGAACGGGATTTTCTTAAATTCTTCGTTGGTCATATTCAATCCTTGTTTAATTCGTCAACTGTACGTAAACTTACCCACACAGTAACAGGAACACCTAACAATTCCTCTAAAGATTTGGATAGCCCAGCATGCTTTTGTTTTTCGCCATTAAGCAATTTTGCAAAGCTCGGAGAATCCTCAACAGAGCCGCTTAGTAGTATCTTACTACCTTCGGTTGTTGGCGCGAAAGACTCTTCTGGTATTACGGTTCCGTTATCATCGTGATATACGTCAGTGTAATCTTCCGTCATTGCCCTTCCTCCTCGTCCAGGTCGCACTCGACCTCGACATCATCGTTGCCGTAATAGACGACGCCCCTCAGATGCTCGCAACCCACGCAGTTGTATGGGCACTCTGATGGAGCGTCAAACGGAATCACCTCCACTAATTTTGAACGTCTCATAAACACCTATTCAAACACATCGGTGATGAACCTGTCCGCCATCCGCTCTATCTCCTCATCCGTTGGCTTCGGGAATTTAACGTCTTCTTTCATGAATTTATTAAACATCCCGAGCACACCGTCAGGCACACTCACGCTCTTGATTCCGGACACGAGGGCTTCTTTCAACATGCCGTTATCCTTGAAATGTCTCAGCAGTTCTGTCAGGCTTGTTATGATGTACCTGTCGCAGAACGGACTTTTCTTTGCCTCGCAGACTTTTAATGCGATATCCACAAGGGCCTTCTGTAGCTTTTCTTCCATAATGTTATACTTTAAAATTATTGGCCAGCCCGTTCAGCCCGGCCAAGCGCAGGGCGCGCTGCAACTCGTGGACATAGGATATTTTCATTCCCAAAATGCGCGGTTCCTGCGAATGAGACATCGTGGACTTCCGCTCATAGACGCAAAGTATAGCTTGATCCATGACGAACTCAATGTACACAGCATGAAGGTGGGCGCTTTTCGAGAAAGTGTTGGCCCAGGTGTACCTGATTCCGTCATACTTCCAGCCGTCCGGCCCGTCCAGATTCGCATCCATTATCTCTCTTGTCAGAGGGATAGACTCCACTTCATCTTCTTTTCTGTGATAGGATTCTCCCGCTAATTTGGTCGTTATATTATAATGATCCGGCGAGGCAACAGAAATGTTCTGTATTCCCACCACTTTTTCATGGCGCGATATTTTCACCCAGTCGCCGATTTGTAGTTCAGAAACTTTCATGATTATTCCTCCCAGGTTATTTTGCAGGTGGCCACAACATTTGATTTATCAGATACTGCCAATTTAGCAGTTTTCTCGTCCTTGTGAGGATGGTTTGTTGCTACAAAGATTTCTCCGCTTGAGTCTATTGCCAGATTAATCCAACCCTCATGTTTTCCGGAGCAAAGAATAAATCGCTATCTGTGTCTCCCACTGTGTAAAGTTTTCCATCAGTCGTATAAGAATTCCAACTTTCATGAGTAGGATCCTTCTTATAAACAGCAAGAACCGGGTAAATGGCTCCCATAACATCGGTACAGACAATTCTCACACTCCTGCCGTCACGAGTAATAACTTTACGGCTTGGATTCTTCTTATATTCTTCTACAGTGAACTGTTTCATATTATCTATTTTTTTAATTTTTCAAATCTACGACCGCCCTGCTGACAGAAAGATAATGCTTGCTTGCGACGCCACAACTACCGGTGCTAAAGTGGACGAACCGCACGTAAAGTGAATTATACTCCAACGAAGAACCAAACCAAGTATCAAGCATATCACCATTATGTTCTTTTAATATTTTATTAATCTCATCTTTCTGGAGATACATCTGCAATAGCTCGTCTCTTGTTGCGATTTGAACTCCATTGGTTTTTGCGTATTTCATATAATCGTAATATGACATTGCAGGAACATTATCCTTGAGCAACACCTTGTCAATCAATGGAATATATACTCCTTGTTGTTCTTCAACCCAATAAGGTTGAATTAGCTCTTTTAGTTTATCGTTCATAATGATTTTTATTTCTTATTTTATTGCTGCACTTTGAATTGTTCGTATCCTTCGAGAAATAGTGCACGGGCTACATCTTTTTTCCATTCCTCAAAATTTCCATATTTTTCTCCGTTACTCGAATAGTGATACCTGTATTTTGATCCACAACCAGGACATTCAAAACACAGAAAATACCCATTTTCAGTAACACAATATCCCACAATACCTTCTCGATATGCTGATCGATGTGTAAAATGGTAGTTACAGTTATCACATGCACATGACTTATTGTACCTATATTCCTCGTAGTTGAGGATTTCCGGTAAATTCCATTCTCCTTTACCAAATTCGTGTCTGAAAATCATCTTCTTGAGCTAAATTAGTCCTTCATTGCTTTTCTGAATCTAATCTCAAAGTCATCAAACCAAGATATTCCTATCTCTTCCTTTTGATGCTTGAACCACTCGACGGCTTTTTCTATCAATTCGGATTGCATCCACTGTGCGCCGCAAGTAAAACTAACTCTTTCTAAAGTAGCAATTTTATGGTCGATAATACCGCTAACAAAATCTATAGATTTTTCTTCAATTGTCATAATTTATTCTTCCATTGCTTTCTTGAATTGTTTAACACGTTCTTCAGCTAACTCATACCATTCTTGGTAGTGAACTGGATATTGACTCCTTATATATTCACAGGCTTTTTCAAGCATCCATTCAGCACCTGCTTTGAAAGCATCGCGTATGTTGGCCATCCTTACCTCAGTGACTATATCTGGTGTAGGCATTACATCATAGCCTGCATAGCTTTTTGCTTTTTCCTCAATTGTCATAACTATTTCTTTTTAAGTTCCTCAATAAGAGCATCAGCGTAATCAACTGCAACCTTTGAATAGGAAGCATACACTCCTCCTATTGTAGGATTTGAGAGTAAGGCTGCGAGCGCATCTTTTGCTATTTCATACCTGCGCTGCTCCCAGTCGATTTCCTTTGATTGGGCTTCACGGAAATATCTTGTCGCTGATTCCAAAAATGTTTGTTCGAGATTTGTCATATTCCACACAATTTTCTGATTAGCTTATAAATGAGAAAAACAATCAAAGATAATATAACGAGAGGCCAGACAATTATCATCCCGATGATGCTGTCATACTTTACCTTGCATTCGCGGCTACCCTTTTCCTTGTCAATGAAAACTCCTTCAAAGCCATTATATCCATCAATTTTCATCACCGAACGCTCCCATCGCTCCAAAAGGCACATGATAATCGAGCCGGCAATGAAGTAGACGGCTATGAATAGAATTAATATAAACATAACTATTTCAATTCTACAGGATTGTCTTCCCAAGTGATATGCCTTCCAATTAGCTTTTCATCAGCGTCAGAAGGAAGTTCAACCCTATTAAAGTCAAATATTTCATATCTGAAAGCATCCGGGATAATCCACCCGTAAAATTCATCGTCTCTAACAGGTTTTGAATCATAGACATATAAATCTTCTGATAAATCTCTTGCTATCCATGCCATAATTAATCATTTTAATTACCGACTGATAGATATGACATCAATTTGCATAATAACATAACCGTCCTTGCAATAGTCCGGATTATCCAAGATATACTTAACCTCGCAAGTAATTTTTCTTCCAGTATACTCTCCTCCTGCCCACTCGCGAAGATTCAAGATATCTCCTACCTTGAAGTCTCGGTCATTGAACCGTACTTCAAAGCGTTTTCCATTACTTTCTATATCCCTGTAATATTTGGGACTGATCTTCAAATCATGATGCTCTTTTTGCTTCATAACCTGTTTTGCTTGATTAAGTCTCAACATTCTCTCCAGATACTTTTGGTTCCCGTTGATCACATCCGATACCTTGAGCTGGAAGCGGTTGTAGGAGTCGATATACATAAGCTGCCTCCTGAAATACTTTGTGGCGCATCTGTAAGCCTCCTTGTATGCTTTTGTCACAGCCCTGGCCTTGGCTATCTTTCTGCCCGTGGATTCGTCATAAATATCATTAGGGTCACACTTAGCCCGGCCTATAGCATAATACTCGTGATACCAACTTGGGGTTATCTGCGTGCGTATGCGCATACGGCATTCAGTCGTATTGCCCGTGACAGAATAGTCCTCTTCTACAATTCTGACCTTGATTGATTGGTTTGTACGTCTCATCTTAAAACTTAGTTAAATTGTAATCCTTAATCTTTCAAAACATAAACTCCGGCTCGAACACCTTCCTGAGCCACTGAACCGAGCCGTCCCCCAGCGCCCTCCTGAACTCGATGTCGGTCTCCCTGTGGGTGCCTATCAGGTGCCAGTGCTTGTACTTCGCCCTCTGGCACTCCACCGTGTAGCCAACCCTCGCCTTATACCTGACCCTCGCCTTGACCATAACTCTCAAAGAAAAACACCACATCCATGTCGTGCCATTCAAGCAGTCCGAAATCAAGGCTCTGCCTTACCTGGAAAGACCGCTTCATTATCCCTTGGCACTGTTCCCTGAGGATCCTTCTGAAATCCTCTACCGAGTTCGTCCCCTTTCTGAAATTGCACGCCCTGCATGACGGATTGAGATTTTCGACTGAATCATCACCGATGGCCACCATCTTTGAAAGTGTCTCGTGATCCCTGCCTCTCCAGACCGGGACAATGTGATCGACCTGCATGTCCTCAAACCTCAACTCCTTACCGCAGTACGCGCAGCGTCCTCCATATTTGTCGTAAACCAACCTTCTCGTAGTCATATTCATTCCCCGTCCTCCTCCTTCTCCTTGAACGCGTCTGACGGCTCGATGTAGAGATCCTCCTCCACGTGGCGCAGCCGCTTCCACAGGTTGCGCACCTGCTTGGATTTCTGCTGGAGTTCCAGACGGTCAACCGAGAGGCGGTCGTCCACATCCCTGCAGAGCCACTCAATGCGGTTCCACATCTTGTCGAGCTCCTCCTTTACCTTCTGTTTCCGCTCCCTGTGATCGACAAGCATCTGCACCGTGCCAACGGCCACGATCGGCGTGAATATCAGAACTATAATTCCGATTAAATCTGCTATATCCATAATCCTATACGTTTTTTTTGTCCAAAGAAATCCTTCTGACGGCTTCCCTCTCGGCTTCGCTCAGCTCCCAGACGATGATCTTCTCCGCAGCCTTCTTCTCCGCAGCCTTCTTCTCCGAGATCAGCCATCCTTTGCCAAATATCGATTTGCCGACGGCCTTCTGCGACGCGAGCGCGGACAGCGGCACCGGCGACACCTCGTCCCTCATAACCTTGAACTCCACCCCGTGCGTGGACAGGTAGCCCAGCATCGAGGAAGTGAGCACCTCTGGAGGGTACTCGTAGCGCGGCAAGGACACCGAACCATCGCCTTTCGCCTTCTCCTGCGCCTCCTTTATCCTTTTCCTGAGGTCGGGCGCGGACATCGCGAGCACGTCCCCGAAGAGGTTGCAGATGAATCCGGTGCTGACCTTCGCCCCGTTGGCATACTCGACCGGACAGGCGCAAGGGATGTAGGTCAGAGAAGAAGAAGAAGAAGAAGAAGAAGAAAAGAGCGTCAGCTGCGGCCCGAACAGGAAGAAGCGGATCCCCCTGCCCTGATAGAATCTCAATATCCCGGCGAGGATGCTGAACGGCGGGTTGTCAACCACGACATCATCCTCCTTGTAGTCATAGGCCTCATAGTCGCCGCCCGGCCAGAATGGCCGAACGATGTTACAGCCTTCAATGTCCACCTTCTCCCTCAACCATCCAAGGACGGCCTCGTACACCTCAACGGGCGTGTAGCAGTCGTCCGTGGTCAGTTTCGCCCTGAACTTCTCCGTGAACTCGCCGTAATCATCCTTGCCGACCTGCCCCTGAACATACTTGGCCTTCGGCCTGACCTCCTCGCCGAAGAGATCCAGTTGCTTTATCTCATCAGCCATATGCCTACCTCCTTCTTGCAAACAAACCCTTGGAGCCCATCTTCCCGAACATCCAGTCATCCCCGACCGGGTCCGACTGCGCCCCGGTCTTCTCCGCCTTCGGCCTCCTACCCGCAGACGGCACCGGCTTGGCACATCCGCAGCTCTTGGTCAGGCCGCCCCTTAGGCTCTGGGCGTAAACAACCCTTTCGGTCCCGCAGTCGCAGCGGCAAAGGCACGCCGTTCTCTTGTGCCCGTCCGTTGATGTTCTGGACGTCATCCCCAGCACCGTCCATTTCCCGAACCTCTGTCCGGTCATGTCTCCATATCCTTTCACTCCGCCCATACTACCTCATCTTGAAGAACCTGATGAGAGCCTCCGCGTCGAACCCAGGCACGGCCTTGAAGTTCGCTATCGCCCTGTGCACCCTCTGACGCTTGTCGTTGCCCTGCGGATCACCGTCAACCCTCGAATAGCACAGTATCAGCAGACGCACGATGTCGTCGGCGTAGGACTGCAACGCCTCCGTGCGCTCCGCCATGCCCTCAGGCACGCGGCACATGGCGTAATTGAACGTCTCGTCAAAGGCCACCTCAAGGCCTTTCAGAAGCGCGTTTATGTTCTTCTTCGCCTCGATGTTAGCTATTGCCTTGTCAGAGCAAGGTATGATCTGGACAGCGTTGGCGACTACCAGCTCAGGCACGGCCACCGTGATCTTGCTGCTGTCGTTGCAGCCTTCCTGCGAAAGCTGCTCCACGGCGGCGGCGCCGTCCCAGTACCACACCTTGCGGGCGTTGCCAAGACGGACGTTCAGCCCGTTTGCATCACTGCTCACCTCTTTGACCTCGCCGAAGAAGACCCCGGCGCCATAGCATCTCACGATGCACTTTTTTCCGATGTAATTTTCCATCATTTTTGAATTATTAAAAGTTAAACAATCAGTAATAAACTTGGCCCGGAGCGCGGAGTCGAACCGCCTTTTGTCAAAATCATCAATTTGTGTTTTTAGCATCGCTACGTATTCCCGCGTCCCCGTGGACGCTTTCTCTCCGGGCTTTTCGCGGCTCACGCCGCTACTTGGGTTGGAAGGTAACTCCTGGGCTACCTTGGCCTGCTTGCGAGGCTTTTCCTAAGTCTGCCAAGACTTTGAGTGTGGCTCCCCGGGACGGACTCGAACCGTCCTGCCGTCCTACGCTTTGAACGAGGTGTGTTTTGGGCGTCCTCGCTCATCGTGCCGGAAGCATCCTTATTCCGGCCTTCGGGAAGTCCCTCGGGCGAGCGTTCGCCGCTGGCCGTCGGAGTGTAACCACATAATCAATAACACTAATGACTAATTCGCCGCGATAAGACCCACGCGGCGGCGGGTTTTCATTCAAAACTCATCCTGTAATTTCCATTCTTTGCCAGTTTTCTCGCCCTCTCGCCGACTTTCGTCCGCAAAACAAGGCTTTCCTCACCTCAACCCGAAAAACGCCGCCAAATCGCCTTATTTCTCCTCGCTCTCCTCAACCGGACGGATCCACCAGTCATTCAGGGTCCTCCCCACCTCAATCCGCCCCCGCTTCCTGAGCTCCGAGAGCGACCGGAGGAGTGTGTCCTCGGGGATGCCCTCGGAATATGCCCAGCGCCTCAGGCCGAGCAGGGTCGTGTGGCGGGGGATGACGTTCGCCCCTCTCCGCTCCTCCGTCCTGCGGAGGATCTCGGAATAAACCCTGTCCTCCATCAACCGAGGTCGAAGTAAGGGTCCCTGTGCGCCACCTCACCCTCCTCCTCAGCCTCTGTCTTCGCGGTGTCGGGGAATATCGAGGCGGGCGCGTCCTGCGTCACCTCCTCGAACTCGGAGTAGGTGGCGTTCGGCCTGAGGAGGACGGACTCACCCGCGTGGCCGCCGTCCCGGTTCTTGCCGTTGATCACCTTGACGAGCCGCGCCCCGTCGTAGGACGTCTTCGGGGAGAGGAACACCACCCTGTCGGAGTCCTGCTCGATGGAGCCTGAGCCGCGGAGGTCGTGCAGCTCCGGGTCCCTGTCGTTCCTCACGTTGTCGCGGTTGAGCTGCGCGAGAAGCACGATCGGGATGTCCAGTGACTTGGCCAGCAGCTTCAGCCGCCTCGTGATCGTCCCTATCCGCCTGTCCTCGGTCTCGTTCCTGCCGTCCGGAGTGGAGATGAGCTGGAGGTAGTCGATGTAGGCCACGGAGCATCTGCCCTGCTGCCTGCTCACCGTGATGTCGGAGACTATCTCGTCAAGGCCGAACGTCCGGTCCTCGATGTAGAGCCCCCAGTGTTCGAGCCTCGCCCGCGCCTCCCTCCACGCCCCGTCCCAGTCGACGCGCCCCGTCAGGCTCTCGCCCGGCCTCAGCCCCCCGAGGGCGTACATTACCTTCTTGGCCAGCTCCCTGTGCCCCATCTCCAGGGACCAGATCTTGCCGGGGATGCCAGCCTCCGTCTGCCTCGCCAGCATCGCCAGCATCAGCGATGTCTTGCCTATACCCGGCCTCGCCGCCAGCGTGATCAGGTCTCCCCCCTTGCATCCGCCGAGGAACCACCCGTCGATGGTGGGGATGAACGTGGGCACGGCGGTCAGGCCTCCGCGGGCCCTCGTCTCATACGTCTGCCTGAGCGACCCCGCCAGCTCGTCCGCGGCCTGGGCTATCGTCCTCTCCGAGGCTGCGCCGCACGCCGACTCCAGCGTCTCGCAGAACGCCCTCGCCTCGGACATCACCCCCTCGGGCATCATCGACACCTCGGAGGCGGAGCGCATCAGGCGGTCGCCGAAGTTCCAAGCCATCCGCGCCACCCAAATCTGCCTCAGCAGCCTCGCGTGGTTCAGCGTCTCCACGATGCCGCCGCCGCTCCCCGTGTGGGCCGCAAGCAGCCTGACAGCGTCGGAGTCCGCCACGGACATCAGGACGGAGGCGTCCACCGGCTCGCCGGAGTCCCACCTTGAGCACACGGCCCCGAACGCCTCCCTCAGATGCCTGTTGGTGAACATGTCGGGGCGGGCGACCCTGCGGGCCTCGTCTATGACCTCTGGGCTGGCGAGGATGTCCCACACCAGCAAGGCCTCGATCCTCTCGTCGGAGAGCCTCGGGAAACTGTCACCTGCTCCAGCCATTCCTGTCCCTCCTCTCCCATGTGACCACGGCCAGCCTCCAGTCCTTCATCCTCCTGCCGCTGCTCAGCCGCCAGTCGTTGTTCTCGTAGTGGGCGAAGAATGCCACCGGGTCTATCGGCGACCTCCTCACGTTCTCGATGTAGTCCCTGACCTCGGCGAGGGTCGGCGGGACGAACGGCGCGGCGCAGGACTTTTGCCTTTTTTTCTTTCCTTGGCTTTGAGGGGCACCGTCTCCGACGGATGCCTGTTTCTCGGTGCCGAAGAGTGTCGCTTCGTTCTGTCCCTCTTTCTCTGTGGCGGGGGAGGTGGAGCCAGCGGCTCCTTCGCGCGTATGCGCGATTTTCTCTTTCTTATCTTTGTTATAAGAAGAAAGATAGGGGGTGTGGGGGGAAGAAAGAGGGGTAAAGAAACTTGACCCCTCTTGAGTAGTTTCTTGACCCGTCAAGTTTCTTGACCCGTCAAGTTTCTTGACCCCCTCCTCGCTTACATTGAGGGTGTACTCCGTCGCCCTCCCGCTCTGCCTCTCCGCCTTGATGACCCCCTTCGCCTCAAGCCTTTTCAGGAGGTCTATCACCCCCTGCTTGCTAAGACAGCATCGCCTCTCGAAGTAGGAGAGGCTAACGTGGCAGGTGTGTGTCCCGTCCTGCGTGTAGCCGTTGATTATCGCAACGGCGAGGACTTCGCTCGATGTCAGTCCAAGGTCATACATCCAGTCGAGGATGACGATGAACGGTTTCTTATCTTCCATTATTGGTCAGTTTTCAAAGTGTCGTCACCCCCGTAGGCGTAGTCCTCCAGCATTTTCGGGTCGTAGTCGTTGTCGCTGCTCTCGCATATCGCGACGATGAGGAGGCGGGCTATCGCCCGGAGCTCCTCCGCTATCTTTCTGTTGTAATCCATTTTCAGATGTTGTTGTCGTTGTCTTTGGTTATCGGCTTCTTACGCCCGAGAACACCGATGAGGAGACGGGCGCGTCGGCAAAGATTGGCGAGCCGCCTGTCGCTCGCCGCCAGGGCCGCGAGGAAAGAGAGCATCTCCATGATCTCTTTCCTGTGCCTGTCGCTTATCCCGTACATGGTCAGGATTTGAAGTAACCCTGGAACCTCACGAGCCTGTCCTGGTATTCGGGAGACTTGATGAGTCCGTCCCCCTGTCCACCGAGGGACTGCGCCCCCTCCTCGTCAAGGACGACCTTGCTGTCCACGGCCTTCGGGACGCGGAAGCAGACCTGCACCGGGATGTTGACCTTGATGTCGCCCGTGATGACCTTGGTGGACGCTCTCTGCGTGGCGACGCAGAAGCGCATGCCGCAGGACCTGCCTTTCTGGAGCAGCATCTTGAGGTTGTCCATCAGGGTCTTCTCTCCTTCTTCGAGCTGCTTCGGGGTCCTCGACTGGTCAACCGCGTCCGCGAACTCGTCGAAGATCACGAGGGTCAGCCTCCTCGTCCTGCTCCTCACCCTCTCGTTCATCACGTCAACGAGGCCGGCAAGCACGTTCTCGATGTCGGACACGTCGCTGTAGACCTGAGCCCCTCCGCAGTCGATAGAGGCGAACTCGTACTTGGGGTCGAAGATGATGATGTCCTCCACACCGGCCTCCCTCGCGTAGGCCAGTATGCTGATGAGCTCGACCGACTTGCCGGAGCCTGTGGATCCGCACACCAGCAGGTGCGGGGTAGAGTGGTTGTCGAGGTCCCAGACGACCGTCCGGCCGTAGTTGTCCACTCCGAGGGGGATGCGGTGTCCTCTGAGCGCGCCGGCGTCCCAGAGGAGCGTCCTCTCCCTCTTCTTGTTGACCTCCACGGCCACGTAGGACCTGCCCTCGTAGACGGCGAGGTCGGACGGGATGCGGACGGTCGGCGCGTCAAGGGCGTAGGCCACGTCCATCCTGTGCGAAAGGACGGATGCGACGCTCACCCCCTGGGCAAGCTCGCACAGGTAGGTGTCGCAGCTGAACCCGTCTATGTGGTGCGCCACGCGCACCTGTATGTTGTGCGTCCTGAGGACGTGCTCTATCTTCTCTTCGTTTGTCATGTCACTGTTTGAATAGTCCATCCGGATGAAGGACGCGGCCTCCTTCCGGAACTTGGTTATAACCTTCGGGGACACGCTCCCCACGGAGGAGTCCCTGATCTTCCTGAGCCTCTTGGCCACAAGCCCGCGCTTGCCCTCAGGCACCCCGGGGAAGTCGTCCACCTCGGCCACCATCGTCCTCGCCCAGAAGTCGTACACAGCCGCCCTGTCCACGAAGTTGTCGGACGTGTTGACGGTGTAGATGTAGTCGGGGTCCCCGACCGCCTGGCACATCCGCCTGAGCGGCTCGTAGAGGAGGGCCTCGTGCAGCCTTCTGGAGTCCTCGTCCATAATGACCACCTGCTTCCTGAGCTGCGGCGAGCCGTCCTTGTTCCTGGACACCTTGTTCTCCACGAACCACGCCTCCGCGATTCTCAGGGACGGCTCGTGCGTCTCCACTGCGGCGACGTAGGCGACGGCCTGCTGCCCCCTCACGAGGGCCACCTCGTCGGTCGGGGTATAGGCCGACACTGACTTGTGGTCGATCAGCACGACGCGCCCGTCCTCCATCCGCGCGGCGAGGTCTATCACGGCGTGGAGCGGAAGGGGTATGTCAACCCCGTTGACCGTCACCCACTCCTCGAACCTCGTCTCCACGTAGAGGACCTCGGCCATCCCGTCGGTGTACACCCCGGACTCCGCGCAGAAGGCGGCCACGAGGTTGTTCGCCATCCTCCCGGCCTCCGCCCTCGCGGCCTCGGCGGTCGGGAACCTGTCCGTGACCTTCCAGTCGTTGGACGGGACGGAGTCGAGGTACTCGTAGGCCCTCGACGTGAGTGTGACGGGGTCGGGGACAGCCCCCGGACTCCAGCCGGAGAAGAAGTCCCTCAGGGCCTCGTGGTAGGCGTTGCCCGCCACGGAGCTTATCGACCTGCGGTCCCGCTCGCGGTAGACGTACTGCATCTCGAAGGCCTTCTCGTTCCGCGCGAACGCCGACACGCCGGAGTAGCTCCAGCCGTCAACGAGATAGCCCGACAGGTGCGCCCTCAGGGCCTCGCTGTCAAGTTCCGCGTACCTGTTCATGCGCTACGGCATTTCGGGCCTCGCGGCCTCCGCCTGCCTCATCTCCTCCTTGCGGACCTCCACTGCGGCCTCCGCCTGCTCCTGCTCGTCGGGCGCGTCGGCGTAGTCCTGCTCGCCCTGCTCCCCGAACACGGCCTGATCCGTCCTCACGGCCTCCCTCATGTCCACCGAGAGCGGGGCGAACTTGCTGAGCAGGAGCTTGAGCACGGTCTTCTTCGCCATCGCGTCGAAGTCCGTGCTCCACTTGGAGCTGTTCCTCGTGGCCTCGTACTTGCTGGAATAGGTCTTGGAATACCTGAGCGCGTGGGCCCTGAGCTCGTCCACGGTCATGTAGAGCGACTTGCGGAACCCGTTCGTCAGCTCGAAGTAGGCCACGTAGCCCACGACATCCTTGGAGAGCCTGTCCATGGCCATGCGGAAGGTCATCTCGCCCGTGAGGAGGTCTGAGCCCGTTATCTCGCCCTCCCTCACGTCGGTGACGTGGATGGTCCTGAACTGCCCCGTCCTGATGGCGAGCTGCACGAAGGCGCGGTAGCCCCACTGGAGCTGCGCCTCCTTGACCACGGTGTCCGCGCCGTTGACCTTCTTGCGGTTGTTGTAGGGGATGACGTAGGCGAAGCCGAGGTTGTTGTCCAGCGGGAAGTCGAGGGCGGTCGCCTTGATGCCCGCGTAGACGAGCGACATCGGCGAGCAGCCCTGGAGGTTAGCGTCGTTGGCCACCAGCGCGGTGAGGTTGTTGACGAACTGGTCCTTCTTGCGCCCAAGGACCTGCGTGAGGTACTTCTGCGTGCTCTCGTTGACGATCACCTGGTTGAACCTCTTCAACGGTGAGACGGCGGGGACGTTGCCCTGCACTGTTGCGTTGCTGTTGTTTTCCATTATGAGTTGTTTTTCAGATTGTCATTCGTTTTCGTGCCTTTTGGCCATCTGCGCCTCGACGTACTCGTCCTCCCACGCGGACTCCGCGCTCTCCCAGAGGTCGTGCGCCTCGTTGTACTCCTCCTCGGTGTCGAACTCGCTCTCCAGCGGTTCCGGGAAGTGGTGGAAACGGTCTCTCATACCTCTTCCTCCTCCCATTCCGGGTGGGCAAGGCCCATGACCTTGTAGGCGATGTAAAGCAGCGCGCCCCCGCTTATCTTCACGGCCGCGAATGTCGCGGCGTTGGCTCCGGGCGTGTCGCCGACCAGCATGACCAGGCCGCACAGGGCGACCAGCCCGGCAACGGCGTTTATCATCATGTTCTTCATATTCTCCTTTTTTTATGAGGCCTACCAGAAGACCTCGATGATCATCTTCATTCTTGAAAGCACGGTGTCGAGCCTCTTGTACAGGGAGGCCAGCACGTCGTCGCGCTTGGCCATCGTCTCCCTCGCCCTCTCGCCCTTGACCTTGCCCTCGAGGTTCCATATCTGCCTCTTGATTATGGCGTAGTCGCAGGAGAGGACCTCCATCTCCTCGTTGGCCGCGTCCTCGTCGCGGATCTCGTCGTAGCCGTCGAGCCTGTAGTCCGTGAACCTGCCGTCCTCCGTGCGGAGCCTCCAGCAGCCGCCCTCAAGGGACATCGACGCGAGCGCGCCGTCCTTACGGCGGTAAAGCCTCTTGTTCTCGTTCATATCCATCTGTTTTTTTGATTGTCAGTAAAAAAAAGGGGAGGCGGAAACGTAATCAAAGCCTCCCCGGCAAAAGTAGTAAGGTATTTGAACCGTGGAGGGGAGCGTCACCGCCGCCCTGTCTCTCTGTCAGCATCCTATCACCCTGTCCATCTCGGACTTGAGGTAACCCCGACGGCCTCCGCGTATCACCTTATGGAGGAAGCCCTTGGACACGTAGTTTTCCAGTGTCCTGACCGTCTTGCCCATGTACTCCGCCGCCTCGGACGGGGTGTAGAGGACGTCCTTCGCGGAGTCCCTCATCCGCTCCTCGGCGAGGTCGTTGGCGCGCCTCAGCTCCGAGGCGATGTCCTCAAGTATCGAGGCCAGATCTCTTCTCCCGCTCATATTCCTCTCTTGTGACCGGTTTGACGTTGATGACCCTCTGCGACCAGCTGATTTTCAGCTTGTAGCAGACGGGGCCGTCGCCCCTCATGTTCTCCCTGTAGGCGGTCTGCCTGAACGAGTCGAGCGACCTCCCGTCGGGGAAGGCCAGCAGCGCGTCCCTTCCGGCCTCCATCGACCGGAGCAGTTCCGTGTACCTCCTCGCCTCCACGAGTGCGGGGAAGTCCCTCTCGCTGAATTTCCTTTGCTCCATATCTTTCCTTGATTTTGGTTCCTGATATAAGGGGAGCGCGCGGGGAGGGTGATGTGTGCCTTGAAAATATTCATGGAATTTCTATAAAACAAGTTCTCTGCGATGACTATGAAGAAAGTCCCTCCCCCGCGTCTCCCCGCCGCATCCCTGCGGTCGGTCTCTGTCCTCCACGTTCTCCCCGGCGGCTTGGAACGCCCGTTGGCCGTGTTACAGTCCTGGATTCTCTTCTCGCATTCGTGGTATTTTCACGGATGCGCGGCCAGGTCCCGCTTCCCTCTCGTAAGCCTCCTTTCGGAGGCATCCATCCCTATACGACGGAGGGCGCGCCGGGTTTATACGTGAGACTGGCGGACTCATCCGCCGTCCGGGGGCTTTTCCGTGGAATCTCGAACCCGGATTCCATCACCCCACCCCACACGGAGGCCTGAGAATAGGCCGTCAGGCTCGGCCTCGGAAATTGCTTGTTTGTTCCAAACCTTTTGCGTATCTTTGGAGCGTCGCTTTGATACCCCTTGTAAGGGTCGCTCCGTAGTGATTACGGGGAAGGCGGCTTTGTTTTCAACTTCCGAGGACAAAGGTAGAGTAAAATTCTAAGAATAGCAATATTCCTCTTAGAATTTTATCAAAATTTAGAGTAGGTAAACCGTAAAGATTTGAAATTATGTCAATTAAGGATAGAATAGATGCCATAATTGAGATCAAGGGGCTCACGAGGGCTTCTTTTGAGAGGAAGTGCGGCTTGTCTAACGGCTTCATTAACAACATTGTAAAGGGAATTGGAGAGGATAAGATTGCGGCTATTCTTAGAGTATTTCCCGATGTTGATAAAGTTTGGCTGCTGACAGGCGAGGGAAATATGCTAATATCGCAAGGAGCAAATATCCCAACAGTTGGAGGCAATATGACCACAATAGGAAATGTGAGCGGAATGACAGGCTCTCCTGTCACCGTTCACGGAGGGGGCGATGCCGACTTTATGGCAAAGATGATTACATCCTTGCAGGAACAGAATCGAGTGCTTGCGGAGCAAAACAAGATGTTGTGCAAGCAAATAGAGACCCTCACGGGGATAATAACGAACCTCACGGCCAAAGGCTGACCGGGGGAGAGGAAATAACGCTAAAACTGATTATCATGCCTAACAATGATGACGACGGCGACGGCCCTACGGGGATGACGGCCAACGAGAGCAAACTCACGGAGATGATGAACGTGTTCATGGAGAGATGGGGCGACGCGTCCCGGAAATTACAGGAGGCCAGCGAGGACAGGCTGGCGAGAGTCAACGAGATGGCCGCCGCCCTGTGTCTGGCGGTGGAGCGCACGTCCCACACGGCGGACGCGCAGGGCGACCTCTGCCGCCTGAGCCTTGAGGCGATGACGGGGCGCGTCATGTCGATAAAGGCGGACAGGGACAGGACGAGGGAGCAGCTGACCGTCTGCCAGAGGATGCTCGCGGAGAGCCAGATGGAGGTGCGGCGGCTCACGGACATAGCCGAGAGCCAGCAGAGGACGATAGACAACGCCATGAGGGAGCTGGCCCGAAACGGCGGAGGGAACACGACCAACATCGGGGACGTGAGCGGACACAAGAACTGAAAATCGGCCACGGGCGGTGTTCCGCGCTATTTTGCCGACATCGGCAAAATAGCAAAGGCCGGAGTCCGGGCCTTGGAAATGACCGCGGGATTGGCTATCTTGCGGAGGAAACGGGAATGAAAAGATATATGATATGGGAGGATCGATAACGACATACCTGCTGGAGAACGCTCCGTGGCTCGCCGCGCTGTTTGTCGCGGTCGTGGCCACCGCCTTTGCGGTCTGGATGGTTTGCCGGTGGTACTCCAGGCAGGAGGTGATAAACAGTAAGGTGAAGGCCCTTCCTTGCGAGGAACACGAGGCGAGCCTCGCCGGAAAGGCGGACAAGCCGTCATGCGCCGAGCAGGAGACAAGGCTTAACGAGAGGATAGAGTCGCTGCCGTGCGCGGCGCACGAGTCCAAGCTTGCGGAGAAGGCAGACAAGGCGGACCTCGACAGACGCGACGCGAAGATGAGCGAGAGGATAGACAGGCTCCCGTGCGAGCAGCACGGGAAGGACATAGGAGGGCTACTGTCTTTCGAGAGATCCTTTATGGCCATGTCCGAGCGCTTCGACGAGGTATGCAAGTGGCTCATGAAGTTCGACGGAAGCACGATCGACACGATCGCCCCGAAGCACAGCCCGAGACGGATGAACAGGGCGGGGCTGGAGATATTCGAGGAGACGGGGGCGAGGAAGGCGTTGGAGGACAACCTGCCTGCCCTCTTGTCAGAGATGGAGAAGAAATCCCCCGAGACCGCGTATGACGTGGAGGATCGCGCCTTCGAGGTGCTTGTGTCGAACATCCACAGGCCTATGTTCGTCCCGGTAAAGAACTACCTGTATTCGTGCCCGAGCCGCGTGAGGAAGACCGGAGATGACGGCAAGGCGGTGGAGGTGGACTTGACCATGGGACTTCTTATAAGGCTCATGAGCATCGGCCTCCGGGACGCGTATCTGGAGCGGCACCCCGAACTCGCCGAAATTGCGGAGAACAAGTAACATTATCAAAATAAACGTATGAGAAAGATTCTTGCACTCGCGGCCTTGGCCGCGTTGGCGTGTTCCTGCGCCACATCGTTCCAACAGATAGCGACCGTCTCCGACAGTCGCGGCGACATACCGGATGACGGGATCCACCGCGTGGAGTCCGGGGGCGTGGAGGTGTCGTTCGACTTCTGGTCCTCGTTCGGCAGGGCGGACATCGTGATAGACAACAAGACGGGCGAGGACGTGGCCGTTGACCTGTCAAGGACGTTCCTCGTGGCCAACGGGTTCACGGAGGACTACCGGGCGGAGTCCACGTCAGCCGACAATCTCATCTGGGTGCCGGCCGGATGCAGGCGCGCTCTGCGCGGTCCCGAACTTATGGAGTCGCCTTACCGCAAATGCGGCTACGCCCGCAACCCCTCTTACAGGAAGGGCGGGGACTTGAACTTCGACCAGAAGGACAGCCCGCTCGTGTTCTCGGTGCGCGTCAGGCTCACGGACGGCGGCGAGCTCGCCAGATCGGTGCAGGGGGACTTCTACCTCAGCTCTCTGTTCAACGCCCCTGTGTCATTCACCAGTGAGAGCGTGACGGTCAAGGATCCTTGCAACAAAAGAGCGGACCCTGTGACGGTCAAGGTCGGCAAGTTCGCGGCCCCGTACCGCTTTTATGTGCCGTACACCGTCTCCTCCCGCTACGATAGTGACAGATGACGAACCTTAAATAAAAAACAAGATGAAGAGACATATATCACGCTGCATATCAACATTATTGTTGCTATGTGGTATTGCGCTTGCGGTCGCATCGTGCGGCAAGGAGGACACGGTCCCCCAGCCATTTTCCGCACTCTTTGCAGAGACCGACCATTTCATTGGCATGCTTGATACCGTCTATGAGAGGTACGACGCCTTCGGCAAGAAGGCAACCGACACCAGCGACGGGAGGTTCACAGTCACACCCATAGGGCGTCTGATCATTGTCAAAAAGAAGGCGTTGGCTTCTGACATCACATATTCACAGGTGCAAGCGGAGCTTGAAATCCATTACAAGAACGAGCGCAAGGTGAACGATGTGTTCCTCAACAATGGCGGCACTGTAACTATTGATTGCCGGAAATAGTGTAGCCCGTCACTTGAAGAACGGGTTGTCCGCAAGCATCCGGGCGTTCTCCTCCTTGGTGACGCGGATGTACTTGCGGAAGTTCTCCTCGGTCGTGTGGCCGGTCAGCATCATGCACTGGCGCGTCGGGACACCTGACAGGTAGAGCAGGGTCGCCCCGGTGCGCCTCGCCGTGTGCGCCGACACCATCTCCCACTTCATCCGCCCCGTGACCTCGGTGCGCCCGCCCCTCTTGGACACCACCTCCACGCGCCCGTCCATCCCAAGCCCCCGGCATATCTCCTTGATCCTCCGGTTGAGCTCCTGCTGCGCCATTTTCGGGGCCGCGCCCCCGTGCCTCGCCAGCACCTCCGACACCCTCGGGGACACGGGCAGCAGCACGCGCCCGCCCGTCTTCGGCTGCACGAACTCGATCAGGCCGTCGTGGATGTTGTCCTCGGTCAGGGCGGAGTAGTTCTGGAACCTCGCCGCCGTGTACACGCCCAAAATAAAGAGATCCCTCGCCATCGCGTCCCGGCCTTCAAGGGGCGCGCCCCAGAGGGTGTCCACCTCGTCACGCGTCAGGTAGGTGGTGTCGGCGGTGACCCATTTGAGATGCAGCTCCCTGTAGGCCTGGCAGGAGGTCTCCCCCGAGTCGTAGGCCGCCTTCATCCCCGTCCGGAGCCTCGCCGTCACGCTCGCCTTGTAATTGGCCGACACCCCCTCCGCGTCAAGCCGCTCGGACAGCCGCCACGCCCACGCCCTGTCCACGTCCTCCCACCTGCCGCCGTCGCGCTCCATCAGACGCCGCGCCTTCTCGACCGACACCCTGCGGAAGCGCATGGAGGCGCACGGCCTCCGGCTCCACCTCTCCAGCCACTCCCACATTCCCGGCGCGCCGCCGCCCTCCTCCTTCTCCGGAACACCAAGCACGGCGGCGATGGCCGCCCTGACCTCCGCGTCGGTGGAGAGCGCGTCCAGCCTCTCCTCGAAGCCCGAACGTATCTCGTTCAGCCGCCTGTCCGCCGCCAGGTCGCCGGACAGCTGCCGCCGGGCGTTCCACCTCGCCGTCCGGACGCTCAGGCCTATGGATTTGCGGTACACCTTGCCCCTGTGGGTTATCACCAGCCGGATCGGGGAGACGTCCGCCGCCGGCCTCGCAAGATTAAAATTCACAGTCATGGTTCAAATACTTTTACTTTCGCTTCCGAAATATAGGCAAAAAGAACGGAAATCTTGCCAGCCGGGTGGCAAGAAAAGTGGCAAGAAAACGCAAAAAAGAGGAAAAAACTCGAAAATTTGAGTAATTTCCTCTTTCTTCAATCGTCTGATAATCAGTAAAAACCTTGATTATCAACACTTTGATTTTTGATAAAACAGTGCCCAAAGCCGGGCTTTTATCCCCTTTGACATTCAGCTACTTAAACAAAAGTGGCAAGAAAAGTGGCAAGAAAATTCAATTTTCCCCCGTTTTTTTGCCCTATCCTTGGCGCCGAGTGGCAAGAGATTACAAGACCCGCCGCCAGGTCGTTCGCCCAGCCTTGGCCGTTCAGCCGGAATGCCAGCCGTCACCTCGTTCGGGTCGTTCAGGTCGTTCGGCCTAATCACGGAAATAGGCCAGCTGCCGCGCCGTCAGCTCCGGCTCCGAATCGACGATATATTTCAGGGTCTGCCTTATCCCGTGGTGGCCCGCCATCTTGGCTATGTCGAAGACGGATACCCCCAGCTTCGCCATATTCGTGCAGAAGGTCACGCGGGCGGTGTGCATCGTCACGAACTGCCACTTCTCGCCCTCCTTGGTCACGCCGCCGCGCGTCACTGTTACCAGGTCGTTCAGCCCGGCCCTTGCCGCCACCGCCTTGATCGACCGGTTCAGGGTCGTTCGACTGAGGCCCCGCGCCTCCTCCGCCCTCGCCTGGAGCCATTCGATGTGCTCCCTGACAGCCGGGCGCAGCGGCACAGTCGCCGCCGTGCCGGTCTTCTTCGACACGTATGTGAGCGCGTCGCCCTTGATATTTGACAGCCTGACCGTCAGGATGTCCGAAAGTCTCATCCCCGTGTATGCCCCGACGATGAAGACCCGCCGGGCTATCTCCGTGTCAAGCGTCCGCACCCTGACCGCCTCCACGGCGTCCAGCTCCTTCCGCGTCAGGGCTATCTTTACCGTGTCGTCAGGCCGGACGCGCTTCCACAGCTCTTTCATAGCCTCCTGACTGATCGGGACGTTTACGCCATCCTCGTCACGGTAGCGCGTTATGATTGCGCGGATCTGCGTCAGGTAGCCCCGCGCGGTGCTCGCGCATACATCTCGTTCAGCCGCCTCCCGGAATTCGTTCAGCCGCGCCCTCGTCAGGTCCGACCAGTCGGAAATATGGACCTCGTCCATATAGCGGAGGGTACCCGCCGCCTTGGTGCCAGCGTGCCTCCGCACACACTCGAAAAGATTGTACATATAATTGCCCGTGTGGCCGTTGGCGCAGCCTGTTTTTTCGGCGGCGGTCTGGTCGTTCAACCGCCGCCACCTCGTTCAACTCGTTCAGGCGTTCCCGCCGTTGCCATCGCCGCGCCTGTGCCTTATGCCCCAGATGCCGGCGGCGATGCCGAAGACCCCGTAAAGGCCCAGAAGGGCTACCAATATGTCGGCTATCCACATAGTTAACGGCTCTCTATGATTACGGCTATTTGGTAGGCGGTAACGTCGCCGTCGTGGTAGGACATTGGCCGGAGGTCGATGACCTCCACGAACTCGCCGCGGCGGGTTATCACGCCCTGCTCCTCGTCCGCGTCGGCTATCTCCTCGCTGGCCCTGCTGATCTTGCCGGACCAGGCCGCCAAACCCTCAGCGTCAAGATCTCCGCGCTGGAGGGCATCTGCCAGGGCGACGCTCTCGCTGTCCCAGTACTCACGGGCGGACTGCTTTCCGCCCGGCCAGATTTCCTCGTCATCGCTCTCCGGCGTGCGTGTGTACGGCTCGAAGGCCTTGCCGTCGCGGCTCCAGAGCTGTTGCCCGTCACGGCGGCGGAGGCTGATGATCTCGCCGCCCAAGTCCTTGGCGGCCATTGCGGCCTCGCCCCAGTCCTCGAAGCCCGTTAAAGCCCATTTGAGGCCCTCGGGGTAGCCGGAGCGGCTGGATGTTGTCTCGATGATCTCGAAGCCGTTGCCGGTCTCGAAAAGATAGTTGTCGAATTTTTCGTAAGCATTCATAACCTTTCCGCCCTTGTTCACCCGGCGCGGCACCGGGTTCTAAAAAAATTAAACTTAAATTATGGAGCCCCGGCGGCGTGTCGCCCGCCGTTCCCGTCCTCCGGCCGGGGCTGTGATGGAGGATCAGTCGTTCCCCTCCTCCTCGATGTAAAAATGAAGCGTCCCCGTTATCCTCGCGGCGGGGTTGTCCGTAATCACCGTGAAATCGGTGTCCGTTCCCTCTATCCGTGTGCGCCCGTCGGGGCCGTCGTTCACGAAGTCCCGGTAATAGCCCCGGACTACCTTCTCGGCCTCCTCCCTCGTCTCGTGCCTTGAGTCGGTGAATACCTCATGGTTGTAATACCTCTTGATGTTCTGCCCGTCCCTCTCAAATTTTACTGCAAACATAATGATGATTTTTAATTTATGGTTGATAATGAATTACGATCTACTGCAAGGGCGGGCGGCCTACGCGTCCCGCCAGTATGTCCAGCAATGGAGGCGATCCGCCCCGTAGCGTTTCCACCAGGCCGCCAGCCTCTTGTCAAAGGCCGCCCGCACCTCCTTGTAGGCCTCGATCAACTTACGGCGGGTCTCCGCGTCCATAGGCGCGTTCTCCGTGCCTTTCCAGAGGTTCTCCGGCCTGTCGGTCCACCGCCATCTATTTTCGCCGTCATACGCCCGGTAAACGGTGAGGGACTCCGCATTCTCAACCAGATCGGACGCGCGGAACTCGTTCTCGAACGCCTCCATATTCTCACGGCGGAAATACTCCCACGTCTTGCAGACCTTCCACCACGCCTTCACCTCGTCCTCCGGCTCGTCAGGGTGGCAGAATTTTGTTTTGATCTCCTGCTTCCCGAAGATGAAGAGACGGCCCCCGGCCTCGACCACCGCCGCCACGTCCTTCGCCGCCGGGTAATCTATATTGTTAGCCTTCAATATAGCCTCGATCTCGGCCTTTGTCTGCCTCGCCCTCGGCTCCTCCGGCTCCTTATAGCCCCATACGGCTTCGTCTATTGATGAATCGGTGATCATCCAGCTTGGCACGTACTCCCAGTCCTGAAACATCAATTCGGGGTCCTCCTCGTCCTTGTGCAACTCGTTGCAGGCCTTGATGAAATCCGCCTTGTCCTTGTAGTCGTTCAGCCTCATCCACTTCCCGGCAAGGCTGCCGGCGTTATATTTGGCGTAAGTACCGACATAGACCGCGGCCCCCTCCGGGGCTCTGCCGGCCTGATCTCCGGCCTTGCCGCCGTCCGTTCCGTCCAGGCCGTTCAAGCCGTTCAGCCGCGCCACAAGCGCGACCAGTTCGGCCTCCCTCCTCTTGGAGAATATCCAGCCCGCCCCGCAGCTCAAACGCGCGTTGAAGCTGCCGCCCGCGGCCTTCAATTCGGCCTTATACTCTTTCGTGTCACCCGTCAGGGCTATCGCCCTTTCGCTGTAGTTTATCATCTGTATCATTTCTTTATCCGTTTAGTTGTTACCGTTCCGTCTCTTTATTTGTGGCGATATTCGACCACAACGCCGCGCCCCGCCTTCCTGATCTGGTAGGCCTTGCCGCCGTCAAATTCGACCCCGGCGTCCTGGTAGTCAGCCGCGGCCCGTTCCACGTTGTAGGCTGAAATACAAAAAAAGTTCATAGCCTCGTGGCCTGTCATCATGTTACCGCCTATAAACTTATACTGGCGGTTGCCCGGCTTGCGCTCAAATATCATATATTGGCGTGTCTCGTCGCTTTCGATCTCCGAAAGCCTCTTTATGTGTCTTTTTCGTATCATTTTTATTCGGTTTTTAGTTAATGGCCACCCTCTTTGCTCTGTCTGAGTGCGGCGAATTTCATCAGGCCGCCACGATTTTGAGATTCTCCGCCCGGATGTAAGCCGGGAAAGCGTTCGGGTCGCTCATTGTCGGATCTATGTAAATATAGCTTTCATCCGTTTCCTCGTCAAAGTCGTCGCCCAACTCCTCATCGGTCAAATACAAATCCGTCCGATTGTCTTTCTCCAACTTCGACAGAAGGATCTCAAGGGCTTCTTCCTCGCAGGAGGCCGAAACCGCGAACGTGTCAAGGAGGTAGCCGCAACCACACCAAATACCGATTATATATTTCTTTTCCATATCGTTCATTTGATTGAGGGGCCGCCCGGAAGCGGCCCGGTTACACTTAGATCAGTTCGCTCTCTATCTCCTCAAGCTGGAGGGCAACGGTTTCCTGGTTCAGGAAAATCTTTACCCGGTTGATGAACGGGATGACAGCTTCACGGGCTTGATCCCTGGAGGCTCCAAAGAAAAGGATTTCCACTTTGAGAGTATTCTCCACCACGAAGCCCGTGCCGTCCTGGTGCCGGTAAATCCCGGTGGCCTCGCTTATCGTGCCGCCCTCGAACTCCTTGACGATCTCGCGCTGGATGAACTTCGCCGCGTCAAGCGTGGAGATCTCCTGGAGCTTGCTTTCTTTGTCGTTCAGGCCTACGAATATAGTGGCCTTGCTGATTGTTGGATTATTTACTACCTTTGCCATACTACAAAATTTTTGGTTGCCCCGGATTAACGTCGAGAGATGCAGGCCCGGGGCTTTCCCTTGTCATCTCCCTTCCTCTTAACAGTTACAAATATAACTCTTTTTTTTGGAATAAACAAGAACTAACGAAATTAGTTTCAATTATTTACACTATTTTCTCCAGTTCTCCAGTTCTCCAGTTCTCCGGTTCTCCAGTTCTCCGGTTCTCCACAATTTTCGTATCTTTGCAATTACAAAAAAACAAACAACAGCAAAAACATGGCAGCACTTGGCAGAGAGCGAGAGATCACAGAACGCGAGAAAGCGATCATAACGGCGGCAATATTTAACGGACGCGACCAAACGGCGGAGGACTGGGATAAAATTTTCTTGCTCTCCAGAAATGGAGCAACAAAAATTCAAGTCAAAAATCGTGGAAGTTCGCAATCGGTTTCCTGGAAATCCAGATCCGCCGTGAAAAAATACCATCAAGAAGAAGCTGAACGCATTGACAAAATTTTCAGAGATCGCGAAAATAAAGCTATAGCGGATTTTCTCCGTAATAAATCCAAGGATGAAATTTGCAGCCTCTGGGAAAGGCTGAATGAAAGCGACAACCAGAATGAAAGCACCAGCACCGCCCTAAGATCTGGAGCACTGGACGCAACAGGCGAAAGCGATAACAGCAAGGCCGGCAGCATAGACTTTTTGCAGCCGCTGGAGGTTGATTTCAGAGACAGGGAGCAATTTCTTAATTTCCTGAATGCCGAGGCCAACCGGATAAAGGACGGCAAAACGAGGCTCGACGTGCTGAAGATGTTATCAGACCTTCAGAGGATGAAAGAGGCTGAGAACGGCAAGAACGGCGAAATACAACGCTTTTATACTCCTTTGCAGTGCCGAGATTGCGAATTATACCGCAAAGCGAAAGTTGAAATCGAAAGCGATTGACATTCAGGAATATAAACAAAAGTTTAATATCCTGATTATCAGCACATTAAACAAAACACATAAAGTTTATATGCTCTTTGTAATATATTGATTTATAGCGAGTTGCAAAAAGTGTAACACACCTTACAAGGGTGTGTTACTATTTTACGGATCTTGTGGAAAAATCCGGATCCAGAAGCCCCCAGGGGGGGGGGCAAGGCCGGGCCGACGAGCGGCCACCCTGTCCCCCTATATTTTTTTTATTTTATTTTTTTTCTTTTTGCTGTAATTATCGAAAAACGATATGAGGATAGGCTTGCAGGGAAAGCGGGGCGAAAAAATCCTTTTCCGAGCCACTTTTTAACTTATTGGCTACAAGGATGTAACATTCTTTTACGTTACTTTCGTTACCTTTTTTGATGTTGAAGAGGGGAGAATAAGATATTATAGAAAGTATTTGTTGTTTTTTGCTAACGAAACTAACGTATAACGTTTTAACTTATTGATAATGAATGGGAATTTGTTTTGTGGTTTCGGCTGTGGATTTTTCGGGTTGTGGCTTGTAAGTCATTGTGTCTGTTCATATTGACTTGGTTTCTTTGAGTGAAGGAAATAATCGAAACGTGACCGTTATTGCGAAAAAAAAAGGATATTTGCGGAGTATGAGTATCGAGCATAGGATATTGTCGAGGCTGCACCCTGAGAGGGACTCCTTCACGGAGGAGGAGCTGCGTGGTGTGTCGGACGTGCTGTCCGCGGCCCGTTCGCTCGGTTCCTCCCCGTCCCCGAAGCGGAGGTATCCGAGTGTGGAGTGCGGTGTCGGGGAGCGGGTGACCGTGTGCGGTGTGGAGTACGTGTGCGTGGCGGTTCCGGATGGTGTTGACCACCGCGACTGCTGCTCGGGCTGCGACTTCTCCCGCAGGTACAGGAACTGCGACTGCGTGAAGTGCTCGGCGTTCGACCGGGCGGACAGGAGGTTCGTGTGGTACGTGGAGACATCGGGGGAGGAGGTGTGTGATGGGGAGTAAGGTGTCGCCGGTGTGCCCTGCGCTGAGGGCTGAGCTATCTTCCCTTCTTGGGAGGAGGAAGGCCGCCTTCGACACGCTTGGCCACGTGCAGTCCGCCTCTCAGAGGGTGGACGCGCTGTGCGCGGAGGTGCGCGGGTGCGTGTCCGACTCCGGCCTGAGGTATGTGGACGGGGAGCTGTCGCACTACGAGGACGGGTGCTACGCCCCGATACGCAGGGACGCGCTGATGATGACGCTGGCCAATGTCCTGTACTCGCTGGGTGTCGGGGCCTCGGATGTCAGGAGGATGGCGGACCTTCCGCTGTCGGTGCTGTGGGACATGTCCGTGGAGTCGGACCCGATGCTGGTGCGTTTCGACGACTGCGTGCTGAACCTGCGGACGGGGAGGAGGTCGCCGCACTCCCCGTCCCTGCCTGTGACGTGGCGGATGGGTTACGCCTACGGGGAGGGGAGGCCGGAGGCCCCGGAGTGGGAGGCGTTCCTCTCGGAGGTGGTTCCGGATGAGGCTGAGCGGGCGTGTTTGCAGGAGTTCTTCGGGCTGTGCCTGATAGACAGGCGGTCGGTGAGCGTGGAGAAGATGGCGATATTCGTGGGTGGCGGGGCCAACGGGAAGAGCGTGGTGTTTGACGTGGTGAAGGCGGTGATGGGGCTCGACAAGGTGGGCTTCCTCTCCCCGGACCAGCTGGCGGACCCGAAGCAGGCGGTGACGCTGAGGGGTAAGGTGGTGAACTTCGCCCCCGACGTGCGCAAGGGCGCGTCCTTCGACTCCGCGCTGAAGGCTCTCGCCTCCTCGCAGGAGGTGCAGGGGTGGAAATTGTACGAGGGCAACGTGGTCGTCAAGTGTCCCCCGCTGGTGTTCGCGCTGAACGAGATGCCGGCCTTCAGGGACGTGACGGACGCGTTCTTCCGGAGGCTGCTGGTGTTCCGCTTCGGGGTGACGATACCGCCGGACAGGCAGGACAGGGAGCTTGCGGCGAGGATAGCCGCGAACGAGCTTCCGGGGGTGTTCCGGTGGATCCACGAGGGCGCGAGGCGGCTCTCTGCGAACGGCGGCGCGTTCACCCCGTGCGATATTATGGACAAGGACCTCGAGGTAATAAAGCGCAAGGCGCGTGCCGCTGCCAGTCCGGTGAGCAGGTGGCTGGAGAGGAACGGCCTCTATCCGGAGCCGAGGCACTCGGGGCAGCATCCGCTGAGGGTGGCGCAGAGCCACATATACAGCGAGCTGAGGGGCGCGGTGACCAAGACGGACATCACGAGGGAGATGGCCTCGCTCGGGGTGTGCAGGCTGAGGGGCGCCGAGGTTGTGTATATTCTTTACAAAAACGATAGCGATGAAGATAAGTAGAGGCAAGATCCGGCTCCAGGCCGGGGAGACGAGGGTAGGCAATTTCGTCCTCGCGGACAAGGGCGGCATGATGCAGGTGAGGGACATGGCGGGGAGCGTGTTCTTCTCCGTGTCGAAGTCGCTCCCGAAGGGGATGATGCTGGAGTATATGGCCAAAGAGAATCAGGAAGGCCTGAGGGGCATCATAGCCGTGACGTGGAACTTCCTGAGTGTCGTACCTGACATGGAGTTCCTGAGCGGTGTCAACAGGCTCTGCAAGGAGTGCGCGGAGAGGCATCCGGAGATGTACGGCGTAATGAAGGACGCGGATCAGGACAAGGAGCTCGCGGAGGCGATGCTTGACGAGGCGGCCCGCGGGGAGTTCGCCAAGGCGGCGGAGAAAACGGAGGGAGGGCTATGAGGGTGAGTCTTGGCAGGATGCCGGGGACGGTGAGCCTCCTCCCCTACATAGACATACTGTTTCCCGGCCGCTGCGTGGCGTTCGGGTGGCTCTTCTGGACGGTCTCCGTTGACTGGTAGGAAGGTTCTTTTCATTCCATCTATTATAAACTCATAAGTACGTTTGAGCCCCGTCTTCGCGGTGACGCGCGGACGGGGCTTTTTTCTTTTGCCGCCATTGGCTGTTTCCTTGGGCTGTGGCGGGGTTTCTCCTTTCGGAGGGGCACTTGTTCGCATTGCCTTGCATCTGTGCGCCAGAGGACTTGATTTCTATCCCTCGCCCTTTCTCACGGGGACGATGCGGCACATACACCTCGGATGAGCCGGGAGGCATATCTCGGTGAGGGGATGGACCCCTACGCAGAGGTCGTCGCAGTGCCCGCAGTCGAAGGACGAGCCGCGCACGACCCTGTAGCCCGTGACGTCGCCCATCCCCCTCAGCTCAAGCAGCGCGGCGTACTGGAACGCCTCGTTGACGGAGTTCTGCCCCGTGAGCGTGAGTCCGCCTATGATGTCGGCTGAATATCCCTGTCCGAACCCTTGCGGCGGCTGGACTCCGGAACGGCTCCAGAGACCGGACCCTGACGGGTTGGCCGAGTGCGCCCTCATCTGGGAGAGTATGGCGGTGGCTGCGAGGCCGCACGCGAAGCCGGCCTTAGCCCACAACTCCAGTGAGTCTTTCAGCCGCGAGCACCACCAGTCGTAGCGCTCCGTCCTGTCCCTGCCTCCCTGCTCCCTGTCCACGTATTCCTCCACCTCGCCGAGGTCGGACTCCGCGTCGGATACGGTCTGCATCACCCTCGCGTTGTTGTCGGCCATAAGGTCGTCTGACAGTTCGAGGAGGATCCTGTTGACCTGCGTGTCGAGGTCGTCGTTGAACGAGAACGTGAACGTTTTTCCGAGGTATCTGTAAGCCTCGGCGAGGGCGAGTATGGCCTTGGAAGCGTCCCAGACGCGCCGCTCGACGTCTCCCCGGACCTTCTCCATCTCTTTCGCCGAACTCTCCCTTGTCATTCTGCCTGTCTGTTGCGGAAGTCGTTGACAGTGTTGCCGGACACGGAAGCGGCGCCCGTGAGCGCGTCATGCTCCTCGTTGAGTACCCTCTGGTACTCCGAGTTCACGCCGAAGCCCAGCTCATAGCCGAGCTCGGAGGCGGTCTGCCTTGACAGCGCGCCCGCTGACCTCAGCTGGAGGATGTTGCTGACCTGCTCTGTTTCCGACATGAAGATGTACGGGAATATCTCGGCCTTCACCCTGAACGCCGAGAACTCGCTGACCCTGCCCGAGTCCACGCCGTAGCCGTGCTGGAAGAGCTCCACCACGTCGTCGAGGAACGGCTGGAAGTGCTGCGCGTCCAGTAACGCCTTCTGGTAGGAGTCCGCGAAGAGCATCTTGACGGTGAGGGAGGACATATCGGAGCCGGACTTTATCTCCGGTGTCTCCACCGCGAACGAGGACTTCATTATGTTCTTCTCCAGAGCGGTGAGCTGGAGGGTGAACGAGCTTGACGCGTCAGCCGGCTCCAGATAGCCGATTTTGGCGTCCGCGCTCGGGGAGTCTATCCTTGTCGGGGTTCCGTCGAGCGTGGCCTGCATATTCATCGACTCTCCGAACGAGTAGAGGATGCGGAGGGCGTAGGCTGCGTTGTTCTCCGCGAGCTGGCTTATGGCGGTCTCGTAGGCCTCTATGAGGCTCTGGGAGTTCGCCCAGAACGGGGCCCCGTAGCGGTCGTAGGCTATCGGGACGCGCCCGTAGTTGTGCGGTATCGGCTCCTGGTCGATGATCCACGAGGCGGCCTTCCTCCCGTCCGCGTGGATCCGGTAGCGGCAGTATCGGGTGTCGTCCCACACGTCGAGGTACTCGGTCATACCGACACCGCCATCACCCTGCGCCCTGTACCTCCTCCCGAAGAGGGCGAGCCGCCCTGTCAGCGGGTCGTAGTGCGGATAGAGCGTGTCGCCCTTCTCGAACGAGAACGACCTCCAGCCCATCCTGCCTCCGCTCAGCCAGAAGGCGAGGGCGCAGTCCCCCGTCTTGCCGTCCGCGGCTATGGCCTCGTAGAGGGCGTTCTCCATATTCCTCATCTGCCATCCCTCGCGGAAGGCGGCCAGCGTCCTCTGGTCGGACGGGGAGGCCTCGGAGTTGGCGATGCGGAAGTTCACGCTGTTGCCTATGAGCGTGGTGAGCCTCTTGGTGAAGATGCGCTCCTGGAAGGCTATCGCTATCCTCGTCTTGATCTTCTGCCTGTACCGCCCGCTCTCGTCCTTGGAGAACGGGTTCGGGTAGTACTTCATGGAGTTTATCCTGTGGGAGTTCACGTCGTACTCCCTGAGGAAGTCGGACTGCGTGAGCAGCTCGAACCTGAGCGAGTCGGTAGACGGCGAGTCGATTGCGCCGCCGTTCCCCGTGCGGTAGGTGCCGCCTCCGGGCGTGAGCCTGTCCGAAGGGAGCGTCCTCTTGAAAGCCTCCTTGACGAGGATATCCTCCGGCCTCATCGTTTCTATTCTCGGAATCTTCATATTCTTTGATTGTTAGGTTTGACTACCAGTTCTCGAACCCCGTGCGCACGCACCTCCTCTTGATGGCGTACAGGTGCTCGACCATGAACAGCGCCTCGATGAAGTCCGGGGAGTGTCCTATCTCCGCCTTCATCTGGGGCTTGGATATTATCTCGAAGCGCCCTCCGTCGCTGTCTTTGCGCCTTATGGCGCGCCTCTCCTCCACGAGCCTGTCCGCGACCGTGAACGACCTGCCCTTCGAGTCCGTGAACCGTCTTTGAAGTATGCGGGAGTCTATCGAGAAGAGCCCCGACTTCACGTCCTTGACGAACTTCTCGGCGCACTCGCTCTTGAGGTTGTTCCACAGGAGGGAGTTGCTCGACTGGGACTTGTTGTTGAACGGCACGGCTGCGGGGAACGCGTCCTTGAGCCACAGGCCGAGTCCGTTGGAGTCGTAGGTGAAGTTCTCCTGCCTGACGCCGTTCCTTTCGAGGAACTTGCTGACGAACGTCTCCACCGCGTCCGTGGGCACGCCCCTCCACGCCTCCATGTCGGCGATGTGGTGGCCGTCGAACGCGAAGATGACGAAGAAGTCGCCCGTGAGCGCCACGTCGGCGGAGGCGCGCATGAATCCGTCCCTGCGCTCGGTGTTGTCGAAGAGGAGGGACATGTCCTCGGCTGACAGCATCGAGGTGCCCGAGTCCATGTCCTGCCAGATGCCCTCGATGTCGTTGACCACTCCCTCGCCTCCTTTGGCGGATATTCGGGACATATACTTCGGGTCGCTTATCTGGAGTATCTTGTTGTCCTTGAACTCTCCGTTGATGAACGTGATGGAGGTGATGAAGTCCTTGTAGGACGAGCCGGTGCTTATGCAGAGATTGTCTATCTTGGAGTGGACGGTGGCGTTGTTGTAGACCTCCTCTGGGGTGTCGCCCCAGACCATCTCGCTCACGTCCTTGCCGTAGCGGTAGAAGTACCTGACCTTCCCGTCCCTCTCCGGAATCGCCCTGTTGGTGTCGGGGTCTATCCACCAGTCGAGGAGAAGCCTTAGCTTGTTGGACTTGCCGACCGGGTTGCAGGTGCAGATGAACTTGGGCCTGACGCCGGACGTGGTTCGGTTCGAGGCGAGAAGGTCGAATATAACGTCAAGGTCGTCCCTTGTGTGCTCGGCCAGCTCCTCTATCAGCACGAACGCCATCTCCACGCCCCTGAACCGGTCGGCTATCTTCTTCGGGTCCTGGAGGTGCTCCATCTTCATCGTGGCCCCGCGCCCGTTCAGGAACTTCCACTCGAAGCTGGTGTCTGCGGGGCTTCCGAGCCATCGGTAAACCTGCTTCGAGGACTTCCAGATGCCTCGGGCTATGTCGTCCTCATACTTTCGGAATCCGTAGCCGTTCACGTCGGGGTTGAAGATGTACGGAAGGAACTCGTAGAGGCCGACATAGGTGTTGTGGGTGACTATGAAATCGTCTGTCATATAAAGACAATCCCTTGAATCCACCGTAAGGCAACGACAGTCCTTTTTCCCGACATATTCATATCCGACTATCCTTCTGCCCGGCACAGATGCTCCACCGTTATTAGGGTGACATCTCTCCTTCTTGCGCGAAAGTCTGAACAACCTATGCGCGTCACGTATGCGGATGTATATCTCGTATGCGTCATTACATTGTATATATTCCCCGTCTTTTTTGTATCCAGCCTTCTTTTGCGTTATGGTTGCAGTGCCGCCAAGGGATTCTATCACAAATCTGAAATCTTCCGCCAGCCTCTTGCTTATTGTAGTGTAGTAGCACTTCCCGTCGGCACTGACATATCCATCGGTATCCATAAGGCCCTGAATTAGTGAGAATCGTTCGTCCACGGTGCCGTAGAGAAATCTCGTTGGGATGAACTTTTCACCGCTAAGCGTATAACGGAGGCGTAATGTATCAATATCGGTTCTTATGGTACGATCGTGGATTTTATAATCCCTTGCCTTATTTTCGGGTGCTGTTGTAAAGTGCGACATATCAACGCCGCGCTTCACGAACTCGTTTACAATCTCTTCATCCGCTGAGGTTAGCCTTATCTCCTTGCCGAGATGTCCGTCACCAATCAACGCCCCTATCAAATACGGATTTGTCGCTATTTTGGTTCTGGATGCGCCTTTTGTGAATTTTACCGGCTCGCATAGTGGCACAATCAAATTGTTTTTTTGTTTTGCTTTAAACTCTCCAGTTTTTTGCTTGTCCAGAAAATCTTTTATTTGCGCAAATGTCCATACCCTCCAAGCGTCTTCTTTCCCAGTGCCGTTTATCAGTCTGCTTTTATAGACGAAATTAGTCCTGTGTACCAGCCATAAATGTTCAAGTCCGCATTCTGTTGATGTCCCGTCTGAGAATATCAAGCGATACACGTCTTTACCCTTATGTTCAAATATTTGGATAACTCTTTCCATTCCCCCCGAAACAGGATTGGAGATGATATTTCCTATTTTAATATCACCCAAACGCCTTAATCCAAAGGGAGTTACGATTTTACAATCTAAAGGCTGCATTTTCCCCCCGCCTCTCTTTCCACCCACTATCTTGATGTCCGCCTGTGTGGTTAGCACCTTCTCCTGGAAGCCGGCCTGGGGGCACATGTTGAATATCCTCCTGCCGTCCTTCTTGCGGCTGAGGTTGTCCTCCCGGATGCGTTCCACGAGGTCGTAGGTGTACACCCTCTGGCCGTGTCTCAGGAACACGGGGTCAAGGTACTTCTCTGTGTCTATGGTCTCCTCTCTCATCGTCCGCAAAGGTGCGGACAGCCGTGTTATAAAGTGTAATAATTATCACACTTTATATCAGGCGGAGCCCCACCTTTGCGGCAGGTTAAATCATTTTGGGTCAATATGAAACAGAAGATCATCGCAGCCCTCAAAACGAGGTACAAGAACATCGGGTTGGGGGAGAAGGCTTTCGACGGGGTTGCCGCGTTCCTGGAAAAAACCGTCACCAAGGAGGAGGACATCGAAGCCGCCGTTGCGGGCGACGATGTGGCCGCGCTCGTCAGGGCGATACAGGGCGATCAGGACAGTCTCCGCGCGAGGAACACGGAGCTCCAGAGGAGCCTTGACGAACTGAGGGAGGCGGGATCCGGAAAGACCGACCCGAAACCTGGGGAGGGCTCCGAGAAAAATGACGCCGCGCTCAAGGAACTCAAGGAGCGCTTCGACAAGCTGGAGGAGAACTACACGAAGGTGATGGCGAGGGAACGCAATGGCGGGATAACCGCGGAACTCAGGAAGAGGCTGAAAGACAAGGGTTCGGACTGCGAGCCGGTTCTCGACCTTATCCTGAAGGATCTCCAGATCGCGGAGACCGACACAGCCGACACGCTTGTTGACAGGTGCGTGGCCTCCTACGACGAGGCCTACAAGAGGTTCTACGGGGACGGCCCGGCTCCGAGGAGCGGCAGCCGCCAGCCGGAGGGCTACAAGAGGGGCGACTTCTCAGGCGAGGTCGAGAGGCTGAGGTCCGAGGGCAAGCTCCCGCAGCAGAAGTAAAGTTCAACCAAAACCGATTAGAGAAATGAAGCAGAGCTCATTCAACGCCTTCGGGCAGAAGAGGGAAGGTTTCGGCGGACGGCACATACCGGTCTGGCTCGGAACAGTGACCCCTTATCCTGTGGGAGGCTCTCTCGCCAAGGCATACGTCAAGGCGGGACTTCTCCTTCCGGCCGGCACGCCCATCCAGCTAAAGGACAGGGTGATCACGCCGGCGCTGGTCTACACCGTCAAGGCTTACGCCTCCGGTGTGCTGACCATCGACCCGTCCGAGCATCCGGGATTCACACCGGGCAAGGACATGTACGTCAGGCTCGTTGGGGACACTTTCCCGGCGGGCGACGGGGTGAAGGTTACGGACGCCTCGGCCAACGCGGCCACGCCGTCGCAGCTTGACCTCACCGCCACCGTGGCCTCGGCCAAGGCCGGCAGCAAGGTCATCATCAGCGCGGAGGCCAACGTGACCCCGAACGCCTACCTGTACAACGACATCTACCTCGGAGACATCGACGCGGATGACGAGGGCGCGGGCGCGTCCGGAGCCGCGGTGATGTCACACGCCGAGGGAATCCTGATCGACCGCACGCCGTCCGCTGACATCGCCGCCGCGATGAAGGCCGCAGTGCCGGGCGTGATCCAGGTGAACGGCTAAACCCTAAAAAAACAGAAAGAGATATGGAGACATACACTTTGGAATTTTACGACCTGCTTTCCAGGGCTCTGGGAGGCAGCGACCCGGCGAGGCTCCAGGGCTACATCGACGAGGTGATGCCCAACAAGTACAACAGCCTCCAGCTGGACGGCTTCGAGCTTGACCCGGACATGCAGCTCGACTTCACCTACGAGCAGCTTCAGGGCGAGGTCGGCCTGAACGTGATGGCGACCTACGTGGACCTCGACTCACCGGCCAAGCCTGTGAGCAGGGAGCCTGTGCAGCTCACCACGGGCAAGATCCCGAGAATGAAGATGGTCGAGTACTTCAACGAGGACAAGCTGCGCAAGCAGTACATCCTTGAGCAGCGGTTCGGGGCCACTTCCAGCAGGGTCGTTGACGCCGCCCGGAACAACCTATTCGTCACCATCGACACCCTCATCGGGGGGCACACCAACTCGCTGACCTACCAGAGGCATCAGGTCGTGTCGAGGGGCAAGTTCGAGCTGACCGACACCAACAACCCTAACGGCATCGTCAACCAGACCTTCGCCGCCCACGTGCCTTCAGCCAACATCACCACCCTCACGGGTGCCAAGAGATGGTGGACGGACAGCACATACGACACCGAGGGCACCTCGGCCAACCCGATCAAGGACCTCAAGGACTGGATCAAGGCCGCCAAGAGGAAGACAGGCGTGTCGATGCACATCGAGGTGGACAGCGACTTCTTTGATGTCGTCCTCGGTCACTCGAAGGTGCTCGCCGCCATCGGGGCGAACCTTTTCCCTACCGCGGACGCGGGCGTGCAGGCCTCATCGGCCTCCGTGCAGGGGGACGACGTGAAGAAGGCCGTCTTCGAGAGGATCGTGGGCGTGCCCGTCAAGGTCATCGACTCGATCGTGGCCGTGGAGAAGTGGGACAACGACTCGAAGACGCTCTCAAGGAAGTCGTTCCGCGCGTTCGAGGGCAACGTCCTCGTGCTCGTGCCTGACGGAACCATAGGCACCGTGAAGACCGTGGAGCCTATCGCCATCGGCGGCGGCGACTACGCGACCTACTACGGGGGAAGGCTCCTGCTCACCGTGGGCGCCGACTACGTGAAGAAGTGCCAGAGCTTCAACACCGAGATGACATCGCTTGTCGTGCCTTCGGTGCCTCAGCACTTCTACTACTTCCATCCTTACTCGGCCTAACTGACGGAGGGGAGGCATGGCGGACTACACGATAGACCAGTGGCTTCCGGGGATGGTTGACTACAACGTCCCCGACGGCACCGTGAGGGCGATCCTGTTCAACAACGGCGTGGCCTCCGGCGCTCCAGTGCCGGAGGTCGGCCAGAGGGAGCGGGACCTCTGCCTCGCCGACCTCTATATGTGGCTCGCGTCCTCCTCGTCGTCCTCGACCGGGGAGTATGTGTCCGACGGCGGGTGGCAGCACCAGAAGGCGGCGAAGAATGTCGTCGACCGGGCGGGGTTGCGCCAGATGGCCCAGAGGCTCTACGCCAAGTGGGAGTCTGACAAGGCCGAGGAGGCCACCGCCGGAGGATTCACTATGAGAGACCTGTATTAGAAACCGATACACCAGATGTACAACCCACGTTTCCCATTCACATTCAAGGCGTTCAGGGCGAGGCTGGACGAGAACGGAGATCCCGGAGTCGATGACAGGGGGGATCCGGTCTACGAGCCCGTGCTTCTGGAGGCCTGCGTGATGTCCGACTGGGAGCCCGTCAGGAATCCCGACGGCTCCTTCCTGACGGAGTGGGTCAGTGAGATGTCCTTCGGGTACAGGACATCGTCCGAGAACACGAGGGCGGCGGGGGACGTGCAGGAGTCGGACTACCGGCTCGCCTGTCCGATGTTCCTCACGCCCCTCGATCCGGGCGACATACTTGTGATGGAGGATTACACGAGGGTTTACAGGTGCGAGGTGGTCAAGCAGACCACGTTCAACCTCGGCACCAACGTCTGGGTCAAGGAAGTCAAGAACTGATGGCAAGGAGCAACGAGAATGTCATAGAGGCGGCTTTCGCCCGTCTCGCCGCCTCCGAGGAGAGGACGGTGAGGGAGGGGCTTGTACGAGTCATGAGGGATGCCGTGCGCTACGCGCTGGACATCCACGACGCGAAGCACCAGAGGCACCTCACGTCTGGTGACACCTACGGGTGGCTCGTGGTTCACAACGGTGCCTCCGTGCAGATGGAGGTCACCTCCGCGGGCGAGGCCATAGGCGATGTCACGGCCCGGCTCCTCCGGATGGAGGGAAGGGTCAGGCGTACCGGATGGGTCGGCGTCGTGATGGCAGGGATCAATCCCCCGTCCTTCTTCTCGCTCGACTACGAGCTTGACGTGATGCACGACACCGTGGACATGACAGCGAGGACCTTCGCCGAAAAATTCAAACCCGTTGGATGATGAACGTCTTCGACATAACGGAGCTGGAGGACGCGCTGGTGCGCATCGTCAGGGATGACCTGAAGGTCAGCGGCGCCGTGTACTCCTCACGTCCGAAATCAGCCCCGCAGAAACCCGACTACGTGGTGGCCAGGGTCTCCGGCGGCGTGGAGGACATGGGTACATACGGCGAGTGCCGCGTGGTGTTCGAGCTTTTCGCCAAGAACGCCAACAGCTCCAAGAACGGGAGGCGGCTCTCGGTGATGTACAAGACCCTCATGGAGGGGCTTCCGTCCTACACCGGACGCTACGAGTTCGACAATCATCCGAACGTCATCGGGGACACCGAGGACGACTTTGGTTTCAATTGCAGGATAGTAAGCATAAAGACAACAATAAAAGTCATTTAGGATATGGCAGCAACACTTACACACGCAATGCTGGAGGACCTGCACAGAGGGTGCGCGTCCATCAAGCTGCTCGCCGTCCCTTCGGGCGGCTCCGTGGACTTCAAGACACTCACGTTCGCCACTGCGGACGAGATCTTCACCTTGAAGGACACCTTCCAGATAACCCAGGACGACCCGTCCACGGACGAGATCAAGATCGACCAGAACGACGAGACCATCGACACCGATGTAACCAGCGGCGAGATGAAGCTCCAGGGCGACATCCCTTCCGTGGCCTCCGCGCTTCTGGCCTACTTCTTCGCCGCCGGACAGTCCGCCGCGTCCGTCACCGCGAGCACAGGCGAGACCTACACGGGAGCCGGATTCTTCAAGACCCCTAAAGAGGTCATGGCGTCCGTGCTTGTCGTGAGCGCGTCCAAGAAGACCGCGGTCGTCTTCGCGAGGGTGAAGCTCGTGGCCTCGCTCACGCAGGACAGCACCTCGAACCCTCTGTGCGTGAGGTTCGCGGGTACCGTGCTCGGCAACCTCAAGAGCGGCGAGGGCGACTTCGCAGTGCTCAAGAAGTCGGCTTAAAAAGTCCCCTGAGGATTCACACACCCTGCGGGTGGGGTCTTCCGCCCCACCCGCTTTTATTTTGTCAAGACATGGAACAACCAGAAACAAAGGCGAGGAGGGAGTACTTCGACAACGTGGTCGAGGACATCCCGGAGAAGGTGAGGATCCCCGGCACCAAAAAGACCGTGAGGGTCACGGGGATGAAGCCGTACACGATGCAGAGACTGACGAGGCTATGGCTGGAGAGGGACGATATGGAGGCCGCCAAGGAGGATTCCTCCGAGACGACGCGCAGCCTCTGCCGCGAGCCGTACTTCGCGGCCAAGGAGGCCGCCCTGATAGTCCTTAACGGCTACTGGAGGATAAGGCTGTTCTGGCCTTTCCTGTGGCGCTGGTGGGCGCTGTGGCGCGGCTGGACGGAATCGCAGTACACCCCGATAATAGCGGCGGGTAAAAAAAAAGTTCCGCTTACGGCACACTGGACGAATATGGCGTTCTCGGTGGATATGAGGACGGACTGGATGACGATGACGAGGAAGGAAGCCGAGCGGTACCGAGCCGAACTTCTTTCGGCCGCGAGTCAGCTTTCATCAAGGAATACCCCTTCGCCGGAGGGACAAGACGGTTCCTCTTCGGGCTCGTCAGGGTCAGGAACTGGGTCTATAACTGCGAGCTGACGCTTCCGCAGATAGACGTGATGATGAGCGACCTTCCGCACACCGTATGGAGGCGGAAAGGGTCCGGGAAAGGCTCGGCGGACGGATCGCCCCGGTCCGGCGAGGACGAGTCGGTGAGGCTCAACGAGGAGTCCCTGCGGAAGCTCCGCGCGAGGATAGCCGCGAAGGGGATGACGGTGGAGGACGTTTTCAACGGGGCGGACGAGGATGAATAGGCGAATATCTTATGGCTAACATAGACAATCTCAACTTCAAGGTCATACTGGATGACGTTGACTTCAACACGAAGATAAAGAAGGACATCGAGGCGGCGAAGGCTGCGAACGTGCAGTTGTCCGCTCTGCTCACCGTGAAGCAGAGGCTGAACTCCATATCGGCCTCCGATGCCGCCAGCGCGAAGCGCGCCCTTGACATAGAGGCGAAGCGCGCCCAGGCGGCGGCCGTGGCGGCCGCGGCGCAGGAAAAGGTGAAGCAGGCCGTGCAGCAGACGGCCGTGGCGCAGAGCAAGGCATCCGCCGCGCAGAACAAGGCCGCGGAGGCATACCAGAGAGCCGCCGAGGCCCAGGAGAGGACACGTCTCGCGCAACAGAGTACGACCACGGAGGCGAACCGGTCGGCGGAGGCGGCGGAGCGTGTCCGCACTGCCGCGGAGCGCACGGCGGCCGCTCAGGTGAGACTCCAGACGGAGCAGACCAAATCGGCCATAGCCGCCGAGAGGCTGAAACAGGCTCAGCAGCAGACGGCGGCGGCCGCGCAGAGGGCCCAAGATTCTATGAGCAAACAGTCGCGCCTTCTCAAGCAGCTGACCACTATGGCGGCCGCCTATTTCTCCGTGCAGGGCGTGACGCGCTTCCTCGGCTCGATAATCAGGGTGACGGGCGAGTTCGAGATGCAGAGGATGGCCCTGCGCAACATAGTCCAGGACGTGCGGGGGGCGGACGCCCTGTTCGGCAAGCTCCAGAAGTTGGCCGTGCAGTCGCCGTACACCTTCTCCGAGGTCACGTCCTACGCCAAGCAGCTCTCGGCGTTCTCCGTGCCCCTCGACGAGCTGTACGACACCACGAAGATGCTGGCAGATGTCTCGGCGGGTCTCGGCGTGGACATGAACCGCATGATCCTCGCCTACGGGCAGGTGAGGTCCGCCTCCTTCCTCAGGGGGCAGGAGGTGAGGCAGTTCACCGAGGCCGGAGTGCCGCTGCTGCAGGAACTCGCCAATCAGTTCACCGAGCTTGAGGGCAGGGTCGTGAGCGTTGGAGAGGTGTTCGACAAGATAAGCAAGCGTGAGGTCCCGTTCGAGATGGTGGCCAAGGTCCTGAAGGACCTCACGAGCGAGGGCGGCAAGTTCTTCGACATGCAGTCGGTGCTGTCCGAGACCCTTAAGGGCAAGGTGATGAAGCTGAAGGACGCCTACGAGCAGATGTTGTTCTCCATCGGGGAGGGTAACAGGGGCTTCTTCCACGGGATCGTGGACACCGCCCTGTCGGCGGTGCGCAACTACGAGGATCTGGGGCGCGTCCTGAAGGAGATAGTCGTTGTGTTCGGCGTGTACAAGACCGGTGCCCTTGTCGCCGCCGTCGCGAACGGAACGCTTGTGAAGTCCATAGAGAGGACTTACAGGATTATGAGGGTCATCGCACTCAGGAAGATGAACCCTTATGCCTTGCTCGCTTCGACTGCTTTGGCGGCAGGTTTCGCTATATACGAAGTGATTAAAAGGCTGAAGGAGCAGAAGCAAGTGCAGGACGCGGCCAATAATGCCATCACGCAGTTCAATGGGTACGTGGCACAGGAGACCACAAAGCTCAATGTACTATGGCGTTCTCTGGAGCGTGCAGAAAAAGGCACGGAGCAATACAACAAGGCGAAGGCGGCGATACTGAACAACTATGGGTCGTATCTTTCCGCCGTGGACAAGGAGAACATAGCTATCGGCGAGTTGGTTGGGGTGTATGACAGGCTGTCAGTGTCCATACAGAACGCCGCCAAAGAGAGGTTCCTTGATACAGTTCTCGAAAGTTTAAGCGAGAAGACCAAGGAGGCATTCAAAGATATAGCCGAGAAACTGAACAAGGTTTTTGACCGTGCGCATATCACCTCGGATGAAGCAAAGGCTGAATTATCTTCTTACGTCAGCGGTATATTGGGCTTTAAGGACCTTTCAAAGGAAGCGCAGTCCTATGTGAAATGGGCTCGTCGCATAATAGCCCAGAATGGCAAGGACAGCAACGTAATCAAATATACATTGGCGGAGTTAGAGTTGCTCCGTGAGAAGTATGAGGATTTGGGGATTTCTGCCGACAAGACCGCCATGGCTGTGGGGAATGTGGCTGACAAGATACGGGCGAAGGAGACCGCGGAGGCAGCAGCTAATCTGCAAGACTGGCAGAAGGAGGTGAACGCGGCCCTGGAGAAGGCTGAGGGCGAGGCCGCTAAAAAGTCGGGGAACATGATCAAGAGCAGCTCGCAGGATCTGACCGACTACATCGACAAGCTGCGCAAGTCCTACAAGACGCTGACGGAGAGCGTCGCCAACGCTTCCCCCAACTATCAGAAGAACGAGATAGAGCAGTGGAAGAAAGACCTCGAGGGCGTGGAGGCCGTCGCCAAGCTGTTGAAGATTGACCTGAACAAGGCTACTTTCAAGGATCTGACTACCGACAAGCCTGACAAGCTCACCGAGCGGCAGAAGGCGCAGCGCGCTGAGATTCAGGCCACGGTGCAGGTGGTGAACAAGCTGAAGGACGCTTATGAGCAGCTGAAGGCGGCAATACCGGGGTCGATGCTCGGCGAGGCGATGAAGGCGCTGTTCCCGGACATATCCTCTTCGCTGCGCGACAACTTCGACTATGACGAGCAGCTGAGGGGGCTGGCCGACCAGCTGCGGCTCATACCGGGAGAGGCCGACAACGCTGACAAGATCATCGCCAATATGGGCAAGGACGCCACCAAGGCGATGACGGACGCATTCGAGGCGGCGGAGAAATTCGTGGAGGAGATAAAGAGTCTCACGTCAAAGGATTTCGCCATAGACGGCAAGGGAGTGGCTTTCGACATCAGCAAGATAGTGACCGACCTCAGGTCGAAGAACAACAAGGTTGACCTCAACATCGAGGGCATCCGCGAGGAGTTCGAGGCGGCCAAGACGAACGAGCTTGCGATGAAAGCTCTGCGCGTGAAGTACGGCGAGGAGTTCTGGCAGAAGTATATCGAGGGCGGTGACAAGGCGTTGACGGAACTCGCAAATAAGGAGAAGGAGTACAACAGGAAGAAGGCGCAGGAGAGAGTCAATGACCTCGCCAAGAGGTACGTGTCGGAGAACATAGGCAAGGGGAAGGGAATTGACCTGACGGACCTGAGCCAGAAGTCGCTCCGCCAGATAGCCGACCTCATCGCGAAGATCAAGGAGGCAATGAAGGATCTTGACCTTAGTGACCTCGGCTTGTCGGATGAGACCATAAAGAACCTTGGCGATGCAAAGTTGACTTTGGATGACTTCAAGGAGGCGGTGAAGGCGTTGCTTGGAGGAGACCTTGAAAGGTTGAATGATGAGCTGAAGGAGAAACTGATCTCATCATTCGAGAAGTTGCCGTCGAAGCTGAGCGGTGCCGCGGATGCCTTCGATGAGCTCGGGGAGGCGTTCGACAATGTGGATTTCTCCGGCATCACGGACGGCCTGCGCGCGTTCTCCACCATCGCCGACAACATGATCAAGGGTGCCAAGGCGGGGATGCAGCTGGCATCCTCAATGGACAAGGTCGGTGACGCGGCTGAGAAGGTGTCGGACAATACTGAGGCCGGCGCCAAGGCGGGAGGAGCCTGGGGCGCAATTGCCGGTCTGCTCGTGGGTGTGGCCACCGTGATGATCAGCAAGCTCAAAGCGGAGAAAGAGGCGAAGGAGAGGGCGAAACAGGCCACGTTGGAATACACCAACTCCCTCGCCCTGCTGAAACTCCAGATAGACGAGACTGCGTATTCATCGGTCTTCGGGGAGAACACTTTCGGGAAAATGGGTGAGTACTTCGCTAAAAGCAAGGAGGCGCTTAAAGCATACAACACGGCTCTTTCTGACTTCAAAGACGAAATGTCTGATTTGGGAGGAATCGGCCCTTTTTCCGCATTCTTGAATAATGGTGCGCTTACCCCGCTGATACCTGAGATAAAGGGCTTTGAGAAATATTCGGCCAAACTGCGGGAGATGGGGGTGAGCGTGTGGGAAGAGGACGGTGCGTTCAATGCGGAGAAGGCCAAGGCTTACCTTGATGCCAACTATGACATTGATGACTCTCTCAAATCTCAAATCCAGCATCTTATAGACCTGAAAGAGAAGTATGACGAGATACAGGACGCCCTCGACAATATGGTCAATACCCTTGTCGGCTCTCTGGCAGGTGATATGGTGGATTCCTTCCTTGACAACTTCAAGCGGGTGGGCGACGCTGTTGACGACCTCGACTCGGCGTTCCAGAACCTCGGCGAGACCATATTGAAGTCGATGCTCCAGTCCTATGTCATAGACGAGATACTTGACCAGTTCGGGCCCAAGGTGAAGGATATGTTCAAGCAGTACTCCGAGGGGAGCATAAGCGCGGAGGACGTGGCGGACAGGACGGCGAGCCTCGCGGATGACATCAGGAAGAAGACAGAGGACGCGGCGGACATCATCAACGCGATAATCGGCTCCTTCGACAACGTGAACCTCCTGACCAAGGAGGCGAACCAGACATCGGGGACGCTTTCTGACGGCATCAAGGCGGTGACCGAGGACACGGCGAGCCTTCTGGCGAGCTACATCAACGCCATAAGGGCGGACGTGTCGTTCGCGAAGACGCAGAGGGAGCGGGTGCTGGAGATACTGCGGTCGGCCTTCCCGTCCTCCCCGACGCTCGCGGAGCATCTCGCCCAGATCCAGGCGAACACGTACAACACGGCGGTGGCCACGCAGGAGATGCTGGCCGAGTTCAGAGGGGTTCTCGCTCCGCATTCGGAGGGCGGCAACGGGGTGAAGGTCGTCACGGAGTGATATAAAGTGTTATAATAATAGCCGCTTTTAGCGGCTATTATTGAATCTTTGGGCAGCGAAACCGCGGAGATTTGTTATGCCATACGTTCCAGACATAAAGGACTACAAGCCGTTCTACATCCAGACGGATTCGGACACGGCGGCCATTGACACGGCATCTTCCTTCGGGATGGTGGCGAAGTCGAACCCGTACCCGCTGCTGCCCGAGCCGAAGGACGTGTACACGAACGAATGGAAGGACGAGGACGGCGATGACGAGTACACGGCCAAGATGTACTACAAGGCGTTCGAGTTCGACGTGTCGTTCTACGTCAAGGCGTACTCTTCCGGCTCTGTGTCGTCCGAGGCGGTGCTGCGGTCGCAGGTGGACTCGTTCTTCGCCAAGGTGAGGGACGGCGAGTTCAAGACTTATGATTCATACACCGGGGTCGGCTACAAGGCCGTGAGGTACGCGGGGTACAAGGAGGAGTCTTTCCTCCGCAGGGGGGCTTGGACAAGGGCCATATTCACGGTCACGTTCAAGGTGAACAGTCCCACGGCGAGGACGAAATATTCAAGTGGGTCAATCATAGACGCGTAGGATATGGCGAGGTTCAGCATAATGGCCGCCGGCGGCGGCTCTGTCAGGTTCAAGGGATGCCCCGTCTACCATGGGACGTACCTGAAACCGTCCTATCTGGAGTTCAGGGAGATAGCGTCCGACACGCCGATAGCGTGGGCGGTCGGGGACTACGTGGACTATCCGAGGACAGGGCTCAGGTACACGCTCTATGACCTGCCGGAGATGGCTCAGAACTCGGAGAAAGCGGGCGTGGCCGAGAAGTACGTCTATTCCAACGTGCGCTTCTACGCGAGGACGAAAGACTTCGAGAGATGCCTTTTCAGGGACATCGTGACAGCCGACAACACTATACATTTCTCGTCAAGGAAGACGATCTCCACGTTCGAGGACGTGGACGGCTTGGCCGCGAGGATACAGGCCTGCCTGGACAGCGGCTATCCGGGAGAGTGGAGCGTGATTCTGGACGCGGACCTGAAGACGAGCGTGACCTCCGTGTCGGAGGCGAGGGAGTTCTCCATCGAGAGCGGGAGCAGCGTGCTGGACGCTCTTGACCAGATATATTCGGTGTGGGAGAACGTGGGATGGACATATTCATACAACTCCACCACCGGGAAGCACATCCTCACCATTGGCGGGGCGAACACGAAGAGAGCGGGCAACACAGTGGCCGGGGGGTCCATAGGCAAGGGGCAGGGGCTGACCTCGGTGAAGGTCACGTTCTCCAAGATGGATGATGTCTGCACGAGGCTGTACCCGTTCGGGTCGAGCCGCAATATGAGGGCGAGATACTACAACTCGCTGAACATAAAGGACGCGGAGAGCGTGGACATCCCGAACCTAATGATTCCTGTGTCCTCGTGGGGCAAGACGGACTCGCTGCCGGACCCGAAGAAGGCTTTCATAAGGGTGGCCTCTGTCAGGGACGAGAGGCTTCTGGGCGTGCGCCCGAAGGTGCTCTACTTCGATGACGAGGAATACGGGGAGATATACCCGTCCATAGAGGGGGTGACGATAGGGGACGTGCGGGAGTCTATGGAGACCACGGACGAATACTATCCCTCGACAAGCATATACACAGACTCCGAGAGGGCGGACGAGGTCAAATCGTCGAAGACCGCCAACCTTGATGACGGCACAAGCGGTGTCAAAGAGATCACGCAGACAGTCGATCCGGTATGTGACGCGAGCATGACGGGATCCGTTGGTGTGAACGGGAGCGTCACACTCACCAAGAACATAGGATTTGCATCCCTTAGGATGGGACTGTGGTCTGACATCATTCTGGCGGACGGGCAGGCGGATATATACGTTGAAATGGATAACGGGGTGTCTTTGGACGAGGCGTTCCTGACTGTCACCCACATGGGCAACGAGGCAAAGGTCGATTTGCTGAGAAACTATGATTCCACCACAGGCAAGACGCGGCTGTCTATCCCGGATGATTGTGTACTGCTTCACGATGACTTCTTCAAGGTAAGTGACACGAACTATGGGAACACTTTTATCTTCGAGCTCCACCTGACTGTGACCGCGAGCGCGTCGAAATATTTGCAGTCATCCAGCGTCACTGTTGACCAGAACAACAGCACGCCGATTTCAATAAGCCTGCGGGACGGGCATCCCACCAGCGCATACGTGACACTCAAGCAGATAGGCTTCGACCCGAACTTGCAGAGACTGTCCTCCAACGGCAAGGTAGGGACGCTTGAGATGAAGACAGGGGCATGCGCCGGAAGGAGCTTCAGAATCGACAAGTGCTCCTATGACAGCTCAGCGGATGGGTGGAATCTGAAAATAAGGCGTGTCGTGGACAGATCGGTGAACATGACATTCCCGAACTCCACATATCCGATAGCCGCCGGGGACAGGTTCGTCCTCACCGACATCAAGATGCCTGACGAATATATCGAGTATGCGTCACAGAGGCTACTCAGCAGGGCGAAGGAAGTGCTTGACGAGCTGTCACATCCGATCGCGGTGCTGACGCCTTCGATGGACGCTAAGTTCATAAAGGAGAACGCCCGCAGCTTCATAGAGGGACAATTCCTCAGTTTCGAGGCCTCCCTGCTGTCGCAGGGGTATATGGCCTTGGGCTATTATTCAGACCTGATAGACACGCTCACCATCAACGAGAACGAGGCGAACATACCGACATATTCGCTGACGTTGAGGGAGAGGCCGAGGAAGTCCTTCAAGCTGCCGAGCGACAGCTCCGCGTCAAACACGGAGGATGTGGAGTCCGGTGATTCGTCAGGCTCCGGATCTTCCTCATCAGCCGCCAAGGGAGACAAAGGGGAAAAAGGCGATGACGGAGTGGGGATCAAGTCTGTCACCCAGACCACCACCTCAACGGCGGACAGCGGGGAGAATGTGGTTACCGTGAAGTTAACGGACGGGTCGTCCAGCCAGTTCAAGGTCCGCAACGGAAGCAAGGGGTCTTCCGGAAAGGATGGTGACACGCCTTACATCGGATCTAATGGCAATTGGTGGATAGGCAGTGTTGACACGGGCGTCAAGGCCCAGGGCCGGCCGGGTAAGGACGGGTCTTCCGGGGCAGCCGCGGGGTTCGCCACTCCGACCGCGGAATCCTTCTTCATCGCCGGGGGCGACCCTACCGCGGAGGTCACGGCGTCGGGACCGGACACGGCAAAGAAGTTCGCGTTTCGATTCGGCATCCCGAAGGCATCGGAGGTCATCGACACAAACGCCAGGCTCCGCGTCCGGCCCGTCCTCAGGGTGGTCAGGGGATACACGCCGGAAGATATCGAAAGACAGGTCCTGTCCGTCAGGCATCCGGCCCTGTCGTCGGACAAGTACGAGGCGGTGCTGATGGTTTACCGGCGGATGAACAAGCGGAGGCGTTATTTTTACGACGGCACGAGCACCAAGCCGGTGAGGCTCTCCAGGAAAGGATGGTTCGCGGCGCTCGGCGACAAGAAAATCACGGATCACGCCGCCTTCACCGTCGCCGGTTTCAGCGGCGCGGAAGGGGTGGCCATGGGTCTTTCTGAGCTCCGCGACTTCATCGTCAAAAGGTTCATGACGGACAACGCCCACACGAAGGCGGAGCTGTGGGCAAGGAACTATACTCAGTGGGCGGCTGAGAGCAACATATCGAGGGGTTTCGGCTCCGCCCACGACGCCAGGAAGACGTTCGGCATAGCGGTGAGGTGGGTCAACCCGTCGTTCACCGCGCTGGTCGATCCGGCCAAGCCGCTGTCGCCGACGACCATGGAATTGACCAACGCCTCCGGTGAAAAGGTGCAGCGCTACATCTACTCGGACGTCGCGCCGCTGACCGTCGATCTGCAGGAGAAGAAAGATCCGTCTACCGGCCTGATGATGAAACGGTCGAAGATGTGTTTCGGCGTGGCGGAATAAAAAGAAATCCGGCGGAGCATCCTGTGGACGCGTTAGCCGGACGAGAGCACCCTGTGGGCGCGTTACGGGAGGGTAGCACCCTGTGGTGCGCGTTACCAAGACAAAGATAATATAATTTTTTTTGATATATGAACTGCATAAAGAAGCTGCCGTGGTCGGCAGGAAAATATATCGACACAAGAAAATACTATCCGCAGGATAGGGTGTACTGCGATGGGTCGGTATACGCTTCCCTGGCGGAACAGGTCGGGAACAAACCTTATTTCAAGCAAGACAGCGACGGTACGTATACCCTCGCTCCGGGATGGGCATTGCTGGCTGCCGGCTTGCTTGAAGATAACGGGTTAGGATATGATTACGAGGTGCTTGAGAATTTGCCGTCTGTTAACGGGGTGGTGTTGAAGGGGGACAAGACCCCGGAGGAGCTGGGGATGTACTCGAAGGAGGAGGCGGACGGGAAGTTCGAGACCAAATCCCACGCAGCGGATACGTTCCAGACCAAGGAGTCCGCCGCGGAGGCCGACAAGCGCGTCCAGGGGATGCTGGACGGCAAGGTGGACAAGGAGCCAGGCAAGGGCCTCTCCGCGAACGACCTCACGGACGAGAGGGCGGGTAAGGTTGACAAGCTGAAGATGGACGGCCGCGCCAACGAGTACCTGAACGGCGCCGGGACATACTCCCGACCGGTGAGGCAGGGCTACGGCGTGTCAGTCGAGGATGACAACACGGTGTCCGTGGACCCTCAGGTCATCGCCCGCCAGTCGGACGTGGCAAACGTGGCCACCGACCTCGCCGCGCAGAAGGCCAAGGAGCAGGGCGACATCGACAGGGCGAACGCAGCCATATCCAAGGAGGAGACAGACCGCAAGGTAGCCGTGGCCGCGCTCAAGTCGCTCATCGACATCCTGAACTCCGACTCCAACGTGGACGGCTCCGTGAAGAAGACCGTGGCCAACGCCATAGCCAGGGTGGTGGCGGGCGCGCCGGAGGACCTCGACACCCTGAAGGAGATAGCGGACTACATCGCCTCCGACAAGACGGGGGCGGCGCAGATGGCCGCGGCCATATCCCAACTCCAGAGGCTTACGGAGGGACACACGTCAGACATAGCGGGGAACGCATCCGGGGTGGCCGAGAACAAAGCCGGAGTGGCCGCGCTGAACACGCTCGCGGCAGGGCATACGAAGTCCATTGAGGATTTGGGGAAGGTCAAGGCGGACAAGGCGGACGTCGAGCCTTATGACTGCATGTGGGCTTTCCGACTGGCCAACGGCGCGGAGGTCACAAGGGATCAAGTCATCGAATTGTATACAGCTATAAGAAGCGGACGACCGTTATACGTCATCGCTTATAAGCAACACACCTCCTCGGTCATCGGCATGATGGACAACACCTCTGACGACTATTCAGAAATAGTCCTTTTGATGTACACCTATTCTTCGGGAGGACTCCGTTGCGTCATATCTGACCTGGATATGGTTGATGAGGGTCATTATATGGAAGCGAATATCTCTTACTGGGATTTTCAGCAGCGGCTGGTTTCCGGAGCCAACATCAAGACCATCAACGGCGTGCCGGTTCTCGGAGCCGGGGACATCAAGACACCGGCCCCGACAAAGGTCTCGGAGCTGGAGAACGACACGGGCTACCTGACGAAGCACCAAAGCCTCGATGGCTATTACCAAAAGACGGAGGCGAGTCTCGACCACCGTGTCGTGGCTGAGGCCATAGTGAGCCTCGCCGCCCGTCTGGACGCGCTGGAGGGGAGCCGCGGCCTCCTCGGCGACGCGACCGCCGGGACGGTCGATGTGAGGGGGCTGACGAGGTGCCGCTATCCCCTCGTGATGCTCGGACACGGCGTCCCGGCCGAGGCGAACGTGCCGGTCAACCTCCCGGACGGACTCCCGTGGGACGGTGTGCCTGCCTTTGCGGGGCAGCAGTACATCAACCTTGACGCGGCGTCTGGCGGGCTGTACTACGCCGCCGGCGTTGATTCCGTTGCGGACTGGAAACAGGCTTAAAAAAGAAAGGAGGATACATCATGATAAAGTATTACGACACAGAGGCGGCCTACAAGGCCGACACGGGGAAGGGCGCGGACGAGAGCCAGGTCTCCCTCATAAAGGCGGGCAACATATGCAGGTACGACGGCAGGAACGTGGTCGTGGGGCTGAGGTCGGCGAGGACGGGGAGCGTGGCCTACCTTGACGGCTCGCGCGCGCTCCACTTCGCCGCGCCCGGGACGTTCAGGGCCGAAGGACTCCCCGAGGGAGGCGAGGTCATCGGTGTGGTGGCCATCGGTGTGGATCATCCGGACTTCAGGGGCGAAGTGGCTGTAATGAGCCACCAGTTCACTGGTGCTCCGTTGTTCACCAGATACTACTTCAAGCTGTCTGGTTATACGCTTGACGGGGCAGAGCATACTGGAGTCTTGAGCATCAGGAGTTCGTTAGACAACTGGGCGGCCAATCAGGACTACACGATTACGTACAAGGCGGACAATGTAGTTGCCCTGGTATCGCAGCTCAATGCTTATTTCAAGGCAAACGAGCCGTTCGTCGCGCAAGACTGGGTTGCGATAGCTGACACCAATGGCGATGTTCTTCTGCATTTCAAGTACACGACCGGGCAGCAGGCTGCGTATAACACGGCCAAGTCCGGTTTCTCTGTCGTATCAGCGATTGCTCCACAGTGGAAGTCCACGTCAAGAATATTCAGGATGAATGGCCAAAGAAATGGCGAGGGAACCATCACGAATATGCCGCGAGCATTGGCATACTTCAGGAAGGACAATTCTTCTACGGCTTATAACCCGAATGCAGACGTCACTTCAATTAAGAGAGCATACCCGATTTGTCTCCCGGGCTATCTCGGGACATCTAAATATCAAAGCGACCACTGCGCATACTTGAGAGAAATCTACGGAGAGGGCGAGGAAGGCTGGCTCAAGTTTATGCGGAGCTTTCTTCCTGTGCTTCCGTCGGAGTATGGGATATTTGACGACAGCACATACGGCACGGAGAAGCGGAACACCTACTATCTGGCCAGTCTCAAGTATGTCGGACAAGACGGCGTAGAAAAGTATGTCAGCCCGGCTGCGAGATTGGCGGCGGAGCGCGGTTTCGGCCACGAACTGCTCAAGCGCGGTGAATGGGTAATCGGCAAGATGTCGCGCATACTCAGCATCGTAGGCCGGTTGCGTTATCCGACGACATCGGACAAATTCGCGGACAAGGTAAATGCAGCCCTCGCGGCAATAGGCGCACCTGCCCTCGGTAATAACAGCAACGTTTGGTCTTGTTCCCGGTATGGCGAGAGCTACGGTTGGGTTGCGAATGGCAGCACCGGTTTTGCCGGCTGCGACTACTTGTACGGCTCGAGCCTGGCTGTTCCGCTCGTGCTTTTGAAAGTTACCGCTTCAAGCGTGGCTTAGTCTTAATCTTTCGGGCGAGGAGCGTCCCCGCTCCCGCCCCTGCAAATTACAAGTGAGTTATGCCAAGGTCAGAATACTACGAACCGAAAAAGTTGCCCGGAGAAAAGCCGCACCCTCAGATAAAAGACGACGCAGACGAAATTTATGGATTGCTGCTTCAGGCGGATACAATGATGACTAAAGTCGATAAAATCAGATATAACAATAGAGCTATCGACCAGATTCTTGATGTTATCAAGGAATTTACCCTTGCCTACGACTTTGAGGAGGATAGGGAGATTCATTTGAAGAGGATGTGTGCTAACGTGGCAGTCTTCCTTCTGACTATGAGGAAAATCGGCGAGCGGAACGTTATTCGTATCAAAAATCCTCTTGATACGGCAACCCCAGACTCTATTAAATTGCAGTTGATAGAGCATATCGGTAAGCTTGACGAAGGCGTAACCCGATGGAAGAATTCAATTATTAAATCAAGGAACAAGGGCACGTCCGGCATTGCAAAGCAATGAACCGGCAGTCCCGAAAAATCATAAAGGAGGCCCTCCTCCCGCGTAGCGGCAGGTAAGAGCAAGGTATGGGCCTCGAACAGCAACGTTTGGTCTTGTTCCCGGTATGGCGAGAACAACGGTTGGGTTGCGAATGGCAACAACGGTTTTGCCGGCAGCAACTACTTGTACAACTCGAGCCTGGCTGTTCCGCTCGTGAATTATGGTTGTATGAAATGGAACTCGAGACTCTAAAAGATGACTACTACGGCTGTCGCTCGAACAAGAAGCGAAGCCTTGACAGCATTCATTTTTCGCTGCATTGGGAGAGAGACCTGATGCGGCTGCTTAGGGATTTCGAGGACCGCTCCCTTGTTCCTTTTTTATATGGATTCATCAATCCCAACCCCCGAGACAGAGAGGTCATAGCGTGCCTGATGGAGATGAAGACGCTCCAGTATCACTTCGATTTGCACGTGCGTCCGCTCGTCGAGGAAAGACTGACCGACAGCACGTTCAACAACCGCATAGGCTTCGGATGCGACAGGGCGATACTGAAGGTCCGTGACGACATCCGGAAGGTCTCGAAGAACTACACAAGGGATTGCTATATAATAAAGAGAGACATCAAGTCGTACTTTCCGTCAACGGATCTGGACCGCTCCTACGAGAGCTATCGTGCCCTCATAGAAGAGTGTGTCGAGGACAAAGACGAGAAGGACGACTTGTTGTATATCCTTCAAAGAGTCAATTATGCCTATCCTCAGGAGCATGCGCGTCTGAGGTCTCCGCGATTCAGATGGGACGACATCATAGCCGCCGGGAAAAGCGTCATCTTCAATAACGACCCGAAACACGGAGCCTGCCTCGGCAACCAGTTCTGGCAGGTGGAGAAGAACTACGCGCTGGCGGAGTTTGACAGGTTTCAGGTGGACACCTGCGGACTTCATTACACAAGATTTGTGGATGATATGGTCTGGGTAGTGGAGAACCTGCAGGCCGGGCTTGCCCACGTAGCCACCAGCGAAAAGATGCTGATGGAGGAGTTCGGCTATCAGATGCACCCGCGCAAGAGGTATCAGCAGCACTACAGCAAGGGCGTCACTTTTCTGGGTGCGAAAATCAAGTTCGACAGAATCTATGCAAGCGACAGGGCCGTAAGGAACTGCAAGATGGCCATCCGGAAATGGAACAGGCTTGTGTATCCGTCAATGCTCGGCCACTTCCTGGACAGCATCAACAGCTATCTGGGGAACTTCAAGCACAAGAACGCCTATGGCATCATCAGAGACCTTGTCGATGAGGTCAGTCCGAAGTGGGAGAAATACTGCCATTATAACGATGACAGCAGATGCTTCGAAGCGACCGAGGGGTATAAGCACAATGACATACTGAAGAGGAAATATCATTTCAAGTTCAATAAAGACAAAAGGAAGCAAAATGACAAGACAGGAAATCGAGGACAGAAGGAATGTCCTGCACTCCCTCGTCAGGGACAGGGAGGCGAAGCTGAAGGAGACGGACTACGTAGCGGCCAAGATCGCCGAGGGGGCAGCCACGAAGGAGGAGTACGCCGCCGTCCTCTCGCAGAGGAGGACGTGGCGAGGAGATATCAACGAGGCCGAGGCCGGGGTGGCCGCGCTTGACGCGGAGGTCCCGGAGGACGAGGACGCGGTTTCGGCTGAAGCGACGGAGGGACGGCCATGAGGATAGTATCGCTCAACTGCCGCGTCTGGACAAGGGACACGGACAGGAAGTCGCCGCGCTGGTGGCGCAGGCGGATGGAGAGGATAAGGAGGTTCATAACCGACGAGGCCCCGGATGTCCTCTGCCTTCAGGAGCTGTCGTTCCCGGCCAACCTCTGGATCCCGAAAGGCTACCGCCGCGTCGGCCTTTCCGCGTCCCACCACATCTACGTCCGCAGAGGTATCAAGGCGCGTCCGCTGTGGTTCGCGGTACACCACAACGCGGCGGAGGTGGAAGGCGTGCGCGTCATCAACGTCCACGGCACGTGGCGGAAGTGCATGGGGAAGGTGTGGGAGAGGCTCCGGAGGGAGGCGGAGAAGCGGCCATGCCTGATGGTAGGGGACTTCAACCATTCCCCGGAGGAGGTAGCGGTGAGGCTCGGCAAGGAGGTCGAGGACATCGGCGACGTCACGTTCAGGCACAACTTCACGGGGTCGCCCGGGAGCCTGGACCACTGCGCCGCCTTCGGCCTTTCCGTGGTGTCGTGCGGAGTGGTCAACGACGGGTTCATGATGTCCGACCACCTGCCGCTCGTTATTGAAATAAAAAAACAGACTTAGCGTGATGGAAGGTTTCAACGCCCACATCCTCTCGGACGAGGCTTCCGCGGGGAGTGTCGTGGTCGGCACGGGCATATCGGCCACATTGTTGTTGTTTTTCCAGCAGTCGTTCGAGAGGATGCTACCTTACCTCGTCATCGCCGCCGTGGTCATCCTGATCGACCTCGTGTTCGGCATCAGGGCCGCCCGGCGCAAGGGCGACCGTATCAGGATAAGCAGGGCGATACGCCGCACGATAGGGAAGGCGGTGGAGTACTTCTGCTGGGCGGTGCTGGCCTCCTCGCTGGCCGTGGCCACGGGCTACACCATCATCGAGACGGGGTTGATGCTCGTGGTCATCGGCGTGGAGCTGATCTCCATCGCCCAGAACTGGTACTTCTGGAAGTTCGGCCACAAGGCGAAGGTGAAGGTTGACGCGGCGAAGGTCATCGAGGCCGTGGTCGAGGCCAAGACCGGGGCGAACATCGAGGGGGCGATAACGATAAAAAAAGCGGAGGAATCCGAAAACAAAGAGGTGGTCAAGATCGATGGCAAGGAAGATTAACTACATCATAGTGCACTGCACCGCCACACCGGAGGGCAGGTGGGTGACGAACGAGGAGATAACGAGGTGGCACAAGGCACGCGGGTTCCGCACCATCGGCTACCATTATGTCGTCTACCTTGACGGCACGGTGCACGCCGGGAGGCCGGAGAACGAGGTCGGGGCGCACTGTCAGGGGCGCAACGCGGACAGCATAGGCGTGTGCTATGTGGGAGGTCTCGACAAGTCCGGAAAGGCCAAGGACACGAGGACGCTCGCGCAGAGGGAGGCTCTCACGAAGCTTCTGAAGGATCTGAAGGCGAGGTATCCGAACGCGGAGATAAGAGGCCACAGGGACTTCGCCAGGAAGGCGTGCCCGTGCTTCGACGCGACAAGCGAATACAAGGCCTTGTGAGTTGTCAAAATATGAAAATTGTTTGACGCAAATATATTGACGTGTTATGAAAGAGATTATCAATTTCCTGAGGCTCCTGTGGGAGCTTCCGCAGAACCTCCTGGGGTTCATCCTCTTCCAGGTCTACAGTCTGGACTGCATGTGTATGGAGGTTACCTACGGCGATGTCCGCATCCTCTACTCGGAGAGGATGAAAGGCGGCATAAGCCTCGGGCGGTTCATCATCCTCCCGTGGCGTTACCGCGGGGATTACAGCAAGGGATCGTACATAGAGATGAGCCACATGCACGAGTGGGGACATACAAGGCAGTCGCTTTATCTCGGATGGCTCTACCTTGTCGTGATCGGGCTTCCGTCGCTCCTTTGGGCGTGGGCGCACTCCGCGTTCAGGAGGCTGCGGACGGTGGACTACTACTCGTTCTGGACGGAGCGGTGGGCTGACAGGCTCGGGGGCGTGAGGCGATGAAGCCGGGGTGGATCCTTCTGCTTGTCGCCGCGCTGGTGGCGGCTGTCTCCGTCCTGAGCTGGAGGCTGGGCTACCGCTCGGCGGTCGCCGAGTCCATCGAGACACCCAAGGCAGATACGCTGATCGTAAGGGACACCGTCACCGTGGAGTACCCCGTCCCCATCCTAACCACCATCACTGACACACTCCTTGTCGCCTATCCCGACATCGTGATCATACACGACACCACCTTCGTCCAGCTCCCCAAAGAGCGGAAGGAATATTCCGGCAAGGACTATCGTGCGGTGGTGTCCGGCTACCAGCCAAGCCTCGATCTGATCCAAGTCTTTCCGGAAACGAAGACAGTCACCAAGATCATTTCCGCGCCGTCACGAAAAAGACACCACTGGTCAGTAGGCATCCAGGCCGGTTACGGCATAACCTTCCAGGACAACCGCATCACCCCGCTACCCTACATCGGCGCCGGTCTCTCCTACAGCCTTGTCGAGTGGTAAAATGGTTAGAAATAGGACTCGTGGTGGCGGATGGACTCGTTGGCGGTACGGGTCTCCAGAGGGGTGTAGAGGTCGGTCATCTGGAGTGAGTGATGGCGGGCTTGGTCACGAACAGAAAGGAGATCGGTGCGGGCCTTGATCAGATCCGTGATGCCTGTGTCCTTGAGGCTGTAGAACTTGTACTCGGAAGGGAGCCTCAGATCCTTCTTCAGATGGTAGGTCCAGAAGTCACCGAAATGCTTAGCCGGATGGTGTGCAGGTCCAGGACGAAAGCCGGAACTAAAAAGATACCAGTCAGCGGGGTTTGACAGCACATCAAGGTCGAGCATCAGTTTGAGAACACAATCAGGAAGGGTTACCACGGCATCCTTCCGGTTCTTTGAATATTCGGCCCTGACGGAAATGGTGCCTCCCTTTACCGAAATGTCACCGATCCTGATGTGGCTCATCTCCTTAGGGCGTATGAAGCAATAATAGAGAACATAGCAAGCCAAAAGATAGTGGCGGTTGCGGTCGTTGCAATATTCACGGATGGCAAGCATCGTCTCCTTCGGGATGACGGTGCGGTTCTTTGCACATTTGCGCTTACCCTGAACGGCAGTAAGATTCGCCGTGAAGTCCTCGCTGATGTAGTTCTTCTCCATAAGCCATCCGGCAAAGCTGCGAAGCCAAGAGAGGTAATTGTCTCTGGTTCTGGCAGCCTTCCCGCAATCAAGCCATAGCCAGTCGAGAAACTTCGAGACAACTGATGACTTTAATTGATAGACATAGCACACCGGTTTGTGTTGTTCGCTGTTCCAGCCACGGAACACGTTCAGGAACGAAGTGTAGCCATTGTAGGTCTTGACGCGCATGATGTCCGATTCCGTCAACTTGTACAGATAGCGGTAGTATTTCTCACAGACATCATCAAAAAGAGTGTATTCCTCCGGATTGTTCAGGGACAGGTAGGGATTCCATCCTTGCGAGAGCTGGTCGTTTATGTTGATGACCATGTCGTTGGCGTACCTTCTGCGGGCGGTCACGCCTTTTATCTTAGGCACAGACACCCTCTTTCTTCTCATGCGACCGGTTTCCGGATCGAGGCAATAGAATTCAACATACCAACGCTTTCCTTCGGCGACCTTTGCCGGAATAAAGCCATTCGTCGTGCGGAGACTTGAAGACATTTTTTTTGTTGGGGAAATTTTTGAACTCCCCAACAAAGGTTTGACAGGAACCGGCTCAGACAGCGAATTTTTTTGGCGCAAATCTGGCGCAGCATTTTTGACAATTTTGCCGCAATTCCTTGATTTACAAGAAGTTGCGGCAAATTCGTAGCGGGGGAAGGACTCGAACCTCCGGCCTCCGGGTTATGAGCCCGACGAGCTACCAACTGCTCTACCCCGCGATGTTGGGCTACAAAGGTAGGAATATTTTTCTGAAATGCAAAACATATTTCAAAAAAAATGTTCGGATCTGAATCACTCTGTAGGAAGTCTCCTTCTGAAATTTTGGTAACGTGCAAAATTTCAGAAGGAGACTTCCTACAGATATATGTTCTACAGATTTCTTATCCTTATATATTCATAAACACCTTCATTCCTGCGATGTCGGTCTTGGCGAAGGATTTCTGCTCACCGGTGGTGAGGTTCTTGAGCTGGATGACGCCGGCCTCGACCTCGTTGCCACCGTTGATGGAAAGGAACGGAATGGACTTCTTCTCGGCGTAGTCAAACTGCTTCTTGAGTTTTGACGGCTCCGGATAAACCTCAACGGAGACACCTTCTGAGCGCAACGCGGCGGCGACAGGAAGGACGTAGCGAAGCTCTTCGACACCCATACAAGCGAACAGAAGCGTGGTGCTGGAAGCCAATGACTTAGGGAACTTATCCAAGCCTTTCAAGACATCATAGATCCTGTCGGCGCCGAAGCTGATGCCCACTCCTGACATATCCGGAAGACCGAATATTCCGGTAAGATTGTCGTAACGACCGCCTCCGCAGATGCTTCCGATCTGGAAATCAAGGGCTTTCACCTCAAAGATGGCACCTGTGTAGTAATTCAGGCCACGGGCAAGGGAAAGATCGATCTCTACCGGGCATTTTACACCGGCAGCATCGATCAGGCCGAAAAGTTCCTCAAGCTCGTCAAGACCTTTGAGGCCTGTCTCGGAAACGAGTCCGGAAGCGGAGCCGCCGTTCATCAGCGAGCGCATCGAAGCCAGTTTCCCGGAAGTGGAACCGGACAGTTTCAGAATCTGCTCGATCACGGCGATCGCACCGTCGGTCAGACCTTTCTCACGCATCTCCTCCTCAACGCTCTCAAGGCCGATCTTGTCAAGTTTGTCAATGGCCACAGTGATGTCAACCACCTTGTCCGGGAATCCGCAGATCTCGGCGAAACCCGTCAGGACCTTCCTGTTGTTGATCTTCACGAGCACATTCACGTCCAGAAGGCTGAACACCTTGTCCACAATCTGCACGAGTTCAAGCTCATTGACCTGAGATTTGCTGCCGATCACGTCCACGTCGCACTGGTAGAACTCACGGTAACGTCCCTTCTGCGGCCTGTCTGCCCTCCAGACCGGCTGGATCTGGAAACGCTTGAACGGGAAGGAGATCTCGTTCTGGTGCTGGACCACGAAACGGGCAAAAGGCACGGTCAGGTCGTAGCGAAGACCTTTCTCACAAACCTCTTTGGAAAGAGCGACACTGTTCACTCCCCCTTCCTCATTGCGGTAATCCTCAAAGTTGACCTTTGAGAAACAGTCACCGGAGTTCAGGACTCTGAACAGAAGCTTGTCTCCTTCCTCGCCATATTTTCCGAGCAAGGTTGACAGATTCTCCATAGCCGGAGTCTCGATCTGGGCATAGCCGAAAGTCCTGAAGACCTTCTTGATGGTGTCGAAGATATAATTCCTTTCGGCCATATTCTGCTGACCGAAATCACGTGTTCCCTTAGGGATTGACGGTTTCTGACTCATAATCGTTATTTTTCCACTTTATCGGCCTTGTAGCCAAGTTTTTTGATAGCGTCCGCAAGGGTCTTCTCATCGGTCTTACGGCGGTCGTACTTGATCTTGATTGTCTGATCCTTGAGAGAGACCTTCAAGTCCTTGACTCCCTTGAGGAACGCCAGATTCTCATTGAGTTTGTTCACGCATTTGTCACAATGCATATTCGTCGCGAAAACAACCTCGCCGACATTCTTGTCGGCGGGTGCCTCCGTCGCAAAACCCTCGAAAGGAGCAGCCTGAGCCGCGGCAAAGGGCGCAGCCAACATCACGGCCGCGACCGCTATCAATAATATTCTTTTCATAATCTACAACCTTATGGCAGCAGCGTGGTTATCCGCGCCAAGGTTCATCCTGCAAAGATAGTGATTTAATCGTTCTTTGTCGCCCTCCAGAGCGTCAATCTCACGCCAAGATTGATCCGCCGTCCCATAATAGGCCCCCAGACACAGCTGGCATCGAAGCCTGGAGTCCAAGGAGTCCATTCCCCGGCGGCGTTCCTATCCCCCACCAGCACGTGCATCTGGGTGAAATTCGTGATGTTCTCAACCCCAGCATAGATGTCGAACCCACGGAAACGCCTGGTTATCTGCGCATAGAGCAATGGATAGACCGGAGTGCGGCCATCAGGATAAAGCAGTTCCCCACCATCATCCTTCAGATCTTTCATAAAGTCATACACCCTCGCCGAACCGTTCACGGAAGCGGTGAAATCGAATATCCATCGGCTCAGATTTGTCTTATACTGAAGGTTCAGCACCCCCTTGAAGCAGCTGAGCATCGGCTTCTCCACCAATTCGCCACCATAATTCTCCTGCCGGGCGTTGGTGTAGCGCCCGGTCAAAGCCACGGTGAAGCGGTCAAATGGCTCGACATTGAAATCCACCTGCCAGTTATCTGAATATGAGCGTCTTCCATCGGAATCAAAGAACCAGATGTCACGTCCGCCGTTCACATCTGTGCCCGGCACCTCATAATCCACCATCAACTGACGCGCGAACTGGGTCCTGAAATAATCAAAGCTGACATAAGTCTTGGAAGGATCGACCCCGAGCGGCATATAAAAAGTAAGGTTTCCTCCGAATGTCCACGAATCCTCAAGCAGCCGCTCCATACAATTCCCTTGGAGCCTGCTGTGGGTGGACATCACACCGATATTGTCTGCGACCGGATCCGCGTACCTCAGTCCCCTGCCGCCGTTCGCTCTGACCACGAACCATTCCGCCGGTGAATATTTCAAAGTCACCCTCGGAGCCAACTTGAACCCGCTCCCCTTGTACCAATCAGCGCTGACTCCGACAATTGATGTGAATATGTCCCCGGCGTGGAAGGTATATTCCCCGTAAGCACCGCCGAAGAAATGATCCGCGATTCCGGAATATGGACGCTGCCCATTCCAATTCTCACCACTCCACAGGCCGTAGTCCAATTTTGCGACAGCCTCGTCAATGTGGTCGAACGTGCCGGAAAGGCCGACAGTGAAGTCGTGCGACTCATTCAACATATTCCTGTAGAGGAGGTTGATGAAGCCCGACTGTTGGCTCGCAAGGTAGGATGACGCGCCGAACCAGGAGTCGCTTTTCTGCCACGACCAGTCCGCTATGGCGGCTATGCTGGAGGAGCCGTCCTCGCGAAGAGGCTTGCCGACTTTCAGGTAGGCGTTCAGGAGACTGTTCGTGATGTCGGTGCCCCAAGGGGATTCCGAGAGATATTTTGCGAAAGAGTTCCCTTCTGTTGGTTCCAGGACAAACTCATCTGAAGCCCAACGAGGTTCCATCCCGCTTTTGTCATAGCCGTCCATTCCGCCCTGCCGACGGTCCCGGACAGCTTTCACGCCCCAGCGTACCTGAAGTTCGGGAGTATAGTAAAGCCACCTGTTGGCCACATTAAACTGCAACATCTTAGGATCATCACGGAAGCCATCATCGTTCATATCGTAGGTCTTGAAGTTCCCGCTGACGTGTCCTAACAGAATCGTATAGACCGTCGGGCTGAGTTGCCAGGCCGATGTCGCGTTGAAATCCGCCTTGGTGTCGCTCATCATCGAAGCCTGGATGAAAAGCGGTTTCTCCTCGGTAGGCTTCTTGTGCTCAAGATTGATCTGTCCGGTCATTGATTCCAAGCCGTTGATCACGGACGGGGTGCCTTTCGCGATCTGGATGCTCTCCAGCCATGGCCCTGGAACATAAGACAGTCCATATGGAGCGGTTATCCCCCTCATCACCGGACGGTTCTCGTCCAGCATCTGCGTATATGTCCCGGAAAGGCCCAGAAGCCTTATCTGACGCGCTCCCGTGACAGCGTCCGAATAGCCGACTGTCACGCTGGCCGAGTTCTCAAAGCTTTCCGCGAGGTTGCAACAAGCCATCTTCTGAAGTCCCGAGGCCGAGATAAGTTCCGTCCTCAAGGTCTTTCCTCTTGAGATGCTATTCTCCTGATGACCGACAAAAACCGTCGCGTTGAGACTGTCTTTCCTATCCTTATATATAGAGGTAGTGTCAACCGACTGGGCTGACATGCCAACGGACAACACCGTGGCCATAATAGAAGCAATGATAGTCTTTCTCATAATTCACATCATAAGCCAAGCGCGTAGTGCGCCGTTCCTTCAAATAAAGTTATACGCTGGATGCAAACTTACATAAAAATCTGCGATTTTTACGCCCGTTTAATAAAAAAACAAGACCACCCACTATCTTTGTTAACAAACGCAGTCGCCTCCCGGCGCT
>OIZX01000092.1_pt1 | contig 67839 bp, 62 predicted proteins | sample 1588621 | NCBI WGS metagenome assembly OIZX01 (sample SAMN03283276) | human gut metagenome | biome: human-associated habitat; material: feces | host: Homo sapiens | place: Peru | collected 2012 | reverse complement strand
AGCCTACCGCAGCATTGGCGTATTCGCCCTTCCAAAGCTCAACAAGCCAATCCTTATCATTATAAGTAAAGTAAATTCTGATTGTTGAAAGATAGAAATTAACGAACTTTGCGCCCCAGTCGTAAGCACCGTTGAAACCGAACTTTCTCTGCGGCGCAAGTGCATTATAAACCGCACTCGGCGATGCCGTTGTCGACTCCGTTGTTGTCTTTTTGGTTGAGGACGGTTTCTTGGTTGTGGTTATTCTTTTGGTTGTATTTACTCTCGGAGTTGTATTGCTCGGAGTTATATTGCTTGCAGTGTACGAACCGCCGGACTGGCTGGGATTATACACAACCGAATGACCGTTATTGTCAACAATATATGACTGTCCGTCATCCGAGACAACAATCTGAGTCGGTCCCTCAAGCACGTCGCTGTTGGTGCCTATCTGGATTTCGTCCGAGCTGTTGGCAGACTTTTTTTGCGTAATCTTCTTGACAGAGCCGCACCCTGTCAGTACGATACTGAATACTATTATGAATGAACAAAGTAAAGCTATGTAGCGTGTTTTTGAGTTTTCCTTTTTCATTTTACACAATCTCCATTATATTTTTTTACATTGTATCATAAACCGCCGAAAAATACAATACCCAAATTTTTCCTTGCTTGACACAATTTTTCCCTTGCTTGACAATGTTTGCATTATGGCATATAATTTTTCAAACGCAGGAAAAAGGAGGGATATTTTGAAAAATAATAAACGAATTGCGTGGATTGACAATGCCAAGGCTATTGCAATTTTCTTCATTGTCCTCGGACACCGGCTGCCGTCGGGCGAGCTTTGCGGCTATCTTTACTCTTTTCACGTTCCAATGTTCTTTTTCCTCTCCGGCCTGACATTCAGTGCCGACAAAGCACCTCAAAAATATTTAAAGGAAAAAGCAACGAGAATCTTAATTCCCTATTTCGCTTTTTCCTTAGTAAGCATTGCAATCTATTGTATAATAAATTTGATTTTTCACAAGGACGGGCTTTTGCTCGGGCAATGTCTTCTCGGCATGCTCATCGGCACAAGGTCAACGGGATTGATGCTTTGGAACAATCCGCTTTGGTTTCTCCCCTGCCTGTTTGTGCTGCTCATCTTCGCATACATTATTGAAAGGTTTATTTTTCGCAGCAATAAAACCGTATTCACTGTAATATCACTCGCCGTTTCCGTTGCGGCGGTCATAATCCTGTATTGCACCAAATTCTATCCCGATGTGCCGTTCGGCATAATTCAAGCCGTTAATGCTTCGCCTTATTTCATAATCGGCATACTTACAATGCAGCTGCTTTACAAGGATGAAAAGCCGAGAATTGCACCTCCGATTTGGACAAAGGTGCTTGTTTCTTTAATTCTGATTGTCGGCGGAGCTTTTCTTTCAACTCTTAATTCAAGAACCGATTTTGCAATGAATGACTTCGGCAAACTTTGGATTTACGCTCCGACCGCCATTGCGGGGATTTTCGGTTGGTGTCTGCTTGCAAGCATTTTTCGTTCGAACGGATTGGCATATATCGGCCGGCACACAATGCCGATACTTTTAATGCACAAATTCCCGATTCAGCTATATGGATTTCTTCCGATTTCGGTTGAGAACACCGCTGTGTCAATTCTGCTCTCTGTTCTCACTGTTGCACTTTGCCTTGCCGCTTCATGGATATTTGTGAAAATTAAAAATCAATTATTTAATCATCAAACAAATCCTCATATGTAAGGTCAAGAATCTCACAGATTTTGCGCACATGATCAAAGTGGGGTTTGCTCTTTCCGTTTTCATAATGAGCAATGGCGGAACGGTCAATTTTCAATTCATCGGCAACCTGCTGTTGTGTAAGCTTCTTCTCAAGTCTTGCGGCTCTGAATTTTTCGGAAAAACTCATTTTATATTCCTCCATAAAATAAAAAGTGCGCAGCCGAAGCCACGCACAAGAAACGCAAACCGCAACGCTGTCGTTTGATTGAAAACGGCAGCTTATTCTTTATACAATTAAATATATTGACATTGATGTTATAATTTTTTCAAAGGAGGTTATTGCAATGAACAAAACAGAACTACGCAAATTATGCAAGGAAAAAATCGACAATATTCCTCCCGAGGGATTTACTGAATTGGGCGAAAAAATTTCAGATCTAATCCTTAAAACCGATGATTGGACAAATGCCGGCACAGTATTTGTCTTTGTCTCAATGAAGAATGAAATTGACACATCTCCCCTATTGAAAAATGCATTAAAAATCGGCAAGCGACTTTGTGTTCCGAAAATAACGGGTGACGGCACAATGGACGCCGTTGAAATAAACGACCTTTCCGAACTCGAAAGCAGCAAGTTCGGAATTTCCGAACCTATCGAAGGCTGCCCGAGTGTAAAAAAAGATAAAATCGACCTTGTTCTTCTCCCATGTCTTGCCGCAGACGAGCAAGGCAACAGGCTCGGAAAAGGCGGCGGATTCTATGACAGATTTTGCGAAAAAATCAGCTGCAAAAAAATTATACTTTGCCCCGAATTGCTATTAATGAAAAGCGAAACTATTCCGACGGAAGCTCACGACATCACCGCCGACACTGTTGCAACAGAAACAAGAATAATCAAAGTGAGGAAGCAGTCATGAACATAAAGAAAAATTTAAGCAAGGCCTTAACAAATACAGTTCAGTTCTTTGCAAACGGACTTTCACAGAGTGCGACCGACAGAGACGGCGAGAAAAAAACTGTTACGCCCGGCATGCCGGAGCTTCTTCGCCGTGCGGCGGCCGACGGTGCGGTTATGCTTGAAAACAACGGGATTCTTCCTTTGAAAGGTGGCACAAGAGTTGCACTTTTCGGCATAACGGGATACGAAAGTCATTATGTCGGCTACGGCTCGGGCGGAGACGTCAACAGGCCATATGCTGTCAGCTTTGCCGACGGAATAAAGAATTGCGACAGACTGACGCTTGACCCGACGATTGAAAGCATATACAGAGAGTGGAACAAAAAGAACCCCATAAATAACGGTTTTTGGGGACACTGGCCTTTTTATTTTCCCGAAATGCCGCTCGACAATACGACTGTTGAAAATGCAAGGAACAAAAACGAAGTTGCCGTCGCAGTTATCGGACGTGCGGCCGGCGAAAGCAGAGATTGCAAACTTCAAAAAGGCAGCTACTATCTCGCAGACGATGAAATTGCAATGCTTGATGCACTTGCCGAGGAATTTGACGATATTGTTATCCTGCTTAATATCGGCGGAATTTTTGACATGAGCTGGATTGAAAAATATAAAAAGGTAATCGGCGCAATTCTTATCGTATGGCAGGGAGGTATGGAAGGCGGCAACGCTGCGGCAGACCTGCTCTGCGGCAAAGCTTATCCGAGCGGACGTCTGACCGATACAATAGCAAAACGTTATGAAAATTATCCGTCCTCGGCCAATTTCGGCGGCAAGGATTTCAATGAATATAAAGAAGATATTTACGTCGGTTACAGGTATTTTGAAACATTTGCCAAAAGCAAAGTGCTCTATCCCTTCGGCTACGGACTCGGATATACGGAATTTGAGATTTCAGCGAATACCGTCGAAAAAAGTAATGATAAATTTATATTCAACGTCAGCGTAAAAAACATAGGCAACACAATCGGACGGGAGGTTGTTCAGCTTTATTTAAGCAAGCCGTGCGGCAAGCTCGGCAACCCCGAAAAAATTCTTGTGGCTTTTGTCAAAACAGCCGAATTAAAATCCGGCGAAAGTGAAACTATTGAATTGATTGTTGAAAAAAATCAGCTTGCATCATATGACGAAAGTAAGAGTGCATACATAACAGAGAGCGGGAAATATGAATTTTTCCTCGGCAAAAGCATCAGAGAAAACGAAGCTGTTTTTACTTTTGAACAGGGCGAAGATGAAGTTGATTGCCAATGCGTCCAAGCTTCTGCACCGATTGAAAATTTGGAAGTTATGAGCGCATACGAGTACAACGGCAAACGAATTATCAAGAACCGAAAAGCACGGACAAAAGAATATGATCTCGGCAAACGAATTATTGAAAATCTGCCTGAAGAGATTCCGCAAACAGGAGATAAGGGCTTCAAACTTGCCGACGTTAAAAGCGGAAAAATTACAATGGAACAGTTCATTGCACAGCTAAACAACAATGAGCTTGAAGCAATATCGAGGGGCGATTATGTTATGAACAGTCCGCTCGGTGCTAAGGGCAACGCCGGTGCCTTCGGCGGAGTTTTACAATCATTGAGAGCCAAGGGAATCAAGCCTGTTATAACAACAGACGGTCCTTCGGGAATCAGACTTTCGGCTTGCTGTTCACTCCTGCCGATAGGAACATTGCTTGCCTGCTCATTCGACCCGCTGCTTGTCGAAGAAGTCTATTCTGCTGTTGCCGAGGAGATGTTCGCTAAAGGCTCCGACGTTTTGCTTGCTCCCGGAATGAACATTCATCGCAATCCTCTTTGCGGCAGAAATTTTGAATATTACAGCGAGGACCCGTATCTGACAGGCAAAATTGCCGCTGCCGCCGTCAAAGGAATTCAGTCTCACGGCGCATCGGCCTGTCCGAAGCATTTTGCCTGCAACAATCAGGAATTTCGACGCAACATGAACGATTCCCGTCTTTCCGAGCGTGCACTCAGAGAGATTTATCTCAAAGGCTTTGAAATTTGTGTCAGGGAAGCAAAGCCTAAAAATATTATGACCTCATATAACAGAATTAACTCCGTTTACGGGCATTATAACTATGAGCTTTGCACAACCATTCTGAGGAACGAATGGGGCTACAAGGGCAATGTTATCACCGACTGGTGGATGAAAAATGAAAAAAGCCCCGAATTCCCTTTAATAAGGAATCAGGCATATCGTGTCAGAGCGCAGGTTGACGTTCTCATGCCCGGCGGAGGGAGAATTCCACGCCGCAAGCCGGACGGCACACTGCTTGAATCGCTCGGCAAAGAGGGCGGCATAACTCTCGGCGAGCTTCAACGAACGGCATGCAATGTTTTGAGAGCTGTTATAGATTCAAATGCATAATGAATTATTGTGCAATTATACAAATTTATAAAGCAGTTCCTTTTTTAATTGATTTTGACATTTTATTCTGATAAAATATAAATTGTATATATATTAATTAAACTAAAAATTTTTTATCAGAGGAGATACTCATGAAAAAAATTATTTCTGTTCTATTGACAATAATTCTCATCTTCGGCTGTTTGCCGATTACATCATTCGCCGCACCCAAAAGCAAAAAATATGAAAAGAACACGGAAGGCGTATTTTTCAGTGAGAAATATGCGCAAGTCGGCGTGCCTATAACTGTAAAAACAAAGGACAGCAATCAAGAGTTTCTTTATAAATGGTACATAAACGGTAAAGAAATAGTCAATGCCGGCGACAGCTACACACCGGTAGAAGCCGATCTTGAATGTATGCTTACCGCCGAGATTTATGACGCAAGCGGCGAAAAAATCGGTGCGGCAAATATGTTCATCAGCAAGCTCCCTGTTATTTACATTGAAACCGAAAAAAGAGAACCGATAGCTCAAAAGCAGAAGATGCTTAAAGCACATATGAAGCTTCAGGGCAACTCCGAATTCAGTGACGATTCAATTCTTTACGACGGCGAAACAGAAATAAAAGGCAGAGGCAATTCAACATGGCTTGCCAATAAAAAGCCATATAAAATTAAGCTCAATACAAAATCCGATTTGCTCGGCATGGGCAAAAACAAGCATTGGGTTCTTCTTTCAAATCCGTACGACAGCTCCCTTTCGAGAAATAAGCTCATTTATGACCTTGCCGAGGATATGGGAATAAGCAGCATGAGTTCACAATGGGTCGATGTGGTTCTCAACGGTGAGGTTGTCGGTAACTATCTTCTCTGCGAGCATGTACGCATCGGCAGCACCCGTGTCGATATCACAGATTGGGATGATATTGCCGAGGATGTTGCAAAGGCAATTTACAAAGCCAACAAAAAATCCATGAGCAAAGAAGAGCGAGACGAGCTTGCCGAGCTTATGGAAGCAAACATGGACTGGGTAACCGACGGCCTGGTTACATATAAAAGCAAAACCTACAGGATTTCGGATTATTATAACCTGCCGAACGCAAACGGCGGATATCTTTTGGAATGCTTCGGCACAGAATCGCCGTGCTTCACCTCCGGCAGCGGCTTGGGTGTTTGTATCAGCAAACCCGAGGGCATTGGAAAAGAAATGCTCAGCGGCATTCAGACATATTACTCGGCATTTGAAGCGGCAGCTCAGGCCTATGATTTTTGCACAGAATATAACGGGCAAAAAGTAAGATACTCGGATTTGGCCGATGCCGAATCATTTGCCAAGGGATTTTTATTGAATGAAATCTTTCAGAATCAGGACTTTTTACGCTGCAGTACATACATGTACAAGGAAGTTGACGAAAAGCTTGTATTCGGCCCTATTTGGGATATGGACATGAGCTCCGATAATTCATCTAATGTTTATTCTCATAACAAGTGGGTATGCTTCACAAGAGGCAACATAACGGAAATGCTGAAAGACCCTGCATTTCTTAAAATTATTTACGATACATACAAGGAATATCGGTACACAGCGATTGCCGATATGCTTAAACCCGGCGGAGATATTGAAAAGGCTTTTGAATTGAACTGCGAATCCGGAATTCGTAACGATATGATATGGAGCAATTCCGTTGATTTCAAGAGCAATATTGAAAATTTCCGACTTTGGCTCAGCCGCAGGTTGAACTGGATCGACAACCAAATGACAAGCTTTGAAGCCTTTTACAAGTCTGTAAACGGCACAAATCTCAATAACTCCGGCAGCACAACGCTTGAGCTTAACGGCTCACAGCTTAAAGTCACAATGAATGATACAAAAATTGCAACGTGCAAGGTGCTTGTTAACGGAGTTGAGAAAAAGTCTCTTTCGTATAACCCTCAGACCTCTGTTAACATCGGCACAATCGCTGAAAACAGTATCATCAGCGTTATGAGCTACAACGCAAACGGCGAATTTCTCGGCATGTCAACCGTGACAAGCTACAATGAGCCTGTCAGCTTAAAAATTACCAAAGCCCCAATAAAAAATGTGTACAGCTCGGGAGATAAAATTGATACAACAGGTCTGGAGCTTAAAGCTGTCTATGCCGACGGCTCTGAGCAAACTGTTCAGCCGGAAGCGGTTCTTTCTTATGTTTCGGATTGTATGGGAGCGCAAAGTCTTGTTTATAATGAAATAACCGACGAAATCGGAAACACATATATTTCTTTCAGATATCGTGGTGTTAAAACCGATTATAGAATAGAAAAGAATTCTGCCGATAATGTTCAAAATGTCGAAAAACTCATAAACAGGCTTCCGCAAAGTAATTTTGAAGATAATCTTGAAATTATTTTTGACGCAAAGCAGGAATTCGATGCACTAAGCGAATCGGCAAAGAAAAAGGTTTCCAATTCATCAAAGCTTGACGAAGCAATGAAAAAGATTGATGAAATTTCCGGAAACAGCACCACACCGATTCTCGGCTGCTATATTGACCGTCTCGGTCGTTCCGGTACGAAAAACAATATTGTTGTTATCGCCAAGGGCAAGCCGAATAAAATAAGATTTTTCATCGGCGGAAGCACCACAACAATCCCTGTTGCCAATCGTGATTACTGCATCTCGGAGAAACAAATAGCCGGCTATAATGTTATGACAATACCATATTCTCTCGGAATAAGTGACATTGACATCGGTGCATATTACAATCACATTCAAAAAGGCGAATTCTATCATCTTGATGTTCAAAAGGCTATCGAAAATTGCAGTCAAATGATAAAAGCTTTCAACTATGATAAATCGCAGTCTTCGGTAAATGATTTGGCCAAACTGAGCTTTACCGTTAATAAACGTGTAAAAAAAATATCTGCGACATGCGACGGTGCGACATTCACGGCAGTCCCGAAAAACAATTCGGCAGAAATTGAAATGAGCCTCGCCGATATCGGAACGCACAATATTGACATCAGCTACTATTCGGACGACGAGTGGCATTACTACAAAACAATTTCAATCTTTGTAAGGGACGAAACAGTCACATTCCAACAGCTTGCCCTCGATTATCCGAGTGCAACGGCATATGACGATGTTGAAATACACGCAGCCACTTCACCGTACGTCACATCGGTTAAACTTATATCCGACAGCGAAACAATCTTACTTTCTTCCGCTGTAAAAAACGGCTTCAAGGTGTGGAGCGGAAAAATCAGCATGACAGAAAACAAGAGCTTCAAGGTTTATGCGGATTACAAATACTCGGGCAGAACGATTAAAATCGATAAACTCGATAAACTGGTTATCGAAAACGGAACACTCGTTGAATGCCGGGTAAAGAGCGGCTATATCGACGTGCCTTATAATGTAACCGCCATTGCGAACGGTGCGCTAACAGGCTTTAACGGAACAATTCACTGCTACCGGAATTCGGCTGCACACAGATACGCCGAAGCCAACGGAATCAACTATATCAATTACGGCTGTACGGTCAATATACCGACAGAACTTGAGCTGAAAGCCGGTGAGGAATTTTTCCTGAATTCTGTTGCAAATCCTTTGATTGCTCCCGATTTCAGCTTAACCATAACATCGGATAACACTTCGTCGATTTACTCAATCGGCAACGGCTTCAAGGCTCTCAAGCCCGGCTATGCAAGAATAACCGTAAAGAGCAACGACGGCACTATCAATGCTCAGATAAAAGTTTATGTCAGCGGCGGATGCACAAAGGGCGATGTCAACGGAGACGGCAAAATCAATTCGTTTGACGCTCTCCTTGTTCTCAGAAATTCAGTTCAAATGAATGAACTTGATACAGATGAAGAATCGGCAGCCGACATTAACAGCGACGGAAAAATTAACTCGCTGGATGCTCTTATAATTCTTCAAATCACAACAGGAACAAGATCCATTTGGGATTTTGTATAAGCAAAAAAATCCTGCTCACCTTAAAAAGTGAACAGGATTTTTTATATGTCAGTCAATTTCAACGGAAATCTTCTGATCATTTCTGTTAGCTGCCGAACGCATGACAGTGCGAATAGCCTTGGCAATTCTGCCCTGCTTGCCGATAACACGACCCATATCGTCAGCCGCAACATGAAGATGGTAAACCGTAACGCCGTCTTCGTCAATATCGTCAACGGTTACGTTTACCGCATCGGGATCACTTACAAGACCCTTTGCGATCTGTACCAATAATTCGTTCATCATTGTTACCTCGTTTAATTATTTAACGATGCCGCTCTTCTTGAGAAGATCCTTAACGGTATCTGTCGGCTGTGCGCCGTTTGCAAGCCACTTTGCAGCTGCTTCTGCATCAATCTTGATCTCAGCAGGATTCTTCATCGGATCATATGTGCCGATCTCCTCGATGAATCTTCCGTCACGGGGATACTTTGAATCCGCAACAACAACACGATAGAAAGGTGCTTTTTTTGCGCCCATACGGCGAAGTCTGATTTTTACCATTGTAAAATTCCTCCAAAAATAAAATATTAAATAATATATCAATCACGCAAGTGATGAGTGCGTGTTTGAAAGCTTAACTGCGTTAAACGTTAAATCCCTTGAGCTGTGAAAGATCGGGGCGGCCTCTTCTGCGCTTTTTGCCTTTGCCGTTCATCTGCTTGAACATCTTTTGCATCTGCTTATGCTGGGTGAGAAGTCTGTTGACCGCTTCAATGTCCTGACCCGAACCTGCGGCAATTCTCTTCTTGCGGGAGGGATTGATAATCTCGGGCTTCTCACGCTCCTGCGGCGTCATGGACTCGATTATAGCACGAACTCGGTCAAACTGTCGTTCGTCAATATCAACGTCCTTAATCTGCTTCTCAACGCCGGGAATAAGCGAAAGCGTATCCTTGATTGAACCCATGCGGCGAATCTGTGCCAGCTGGTCAAGCAGGTCGTTCATATCGAACTTATTCTGCTTGAGTCTCTTTTCAAGCTCCATTGCCTTCTTCTCGTCAAGAGCCATTTCAGCCTTTTCGATAAGTGAAAGCATGTCGCCCATGCCGAGAATTCTCGAAGCCATTCGATCGGGATGGAAGGTGTCAAGATCGGTGAGCTTTTCACCGACACCGACAAACTTAATCGGCTTACCTGTAACGGCTCTTGTGGAAAGTGCCGCACCGCCACGGGTATCACCGTCAAGCTTTGTAAGTACGATACCGTCAATTCCGAGAGCATCATTAAACGATGTTGCAACATTAACGGCATCCTGACCGGTCATTGCGTCGACAACAAGCAGGATTTCATGCGGCTTAACCTCTGCCTTTATGTTTTTCAGCTCGGTCATAAGCTCCTCATCAATGTGCAGACGACCTGCCGTATCGAGGAAAACATAGTCATATCCGTGATCCTTGGCAAGCTTAATAGCTTCCTTGGCAATCTCAACAGGATTGGTCTGACCCATCTCAAAAACAGGGACTCCAATGCTTTCGCCGACAACCTGCAACTGCTTGATTGCGGCCGGACGATAGATATCACAAGCGGCAAGGAGCGGCCTGTGGCCCTCATTCTTGAGCATCAAAGCAATCTTTGCGCTGTGAGTGGTTTTACCTGAACCCTGAAGACCGCACATCATAACGACTGTCGGGGGATGATTGGCGACCGCAAGACGTGCTTTTGTACCGCCCATAAGCTCGGTCAGTTCTTCATTTACTATTTTGATAACCATCTGTGCCGGAGTAAGGCTTTCCATAACCTGCTCTCCGACAGCTCTCTTGGTGACCTTTTCTGTAAAGTCCTTGGCAACCTTGTAGTTAACGTCCGCCTCAAGCAAAGCCAGACGAACCTCACGCATTGCACTGCGTACATCCGCTTCGGTCAGCGAACCCTTGCTTTTCAAACGCTGAAAAGCGGCTTCAAGTCTTTCTGAAAGACCGTCAAATGCCATTCGGCACACCACCTTATTTTAAGAATAGTCCTCCGCAAGGAGCATTCCTGCCACAGCCTTAATCTTCGCCGTTGCATCGTTAATCTCCTTGGAAAGCGTGTTTTTGCGGTTATATGCGGCGATTTCATCTGAAACCTCAATAATTTCGCCCAAACCGCTTTTCATATTTTCAAATCGGGCAACCAGTCCGAGGCGATTCTCCATATTCACAAGCTGACTTTCGGCTCGCTTAATGGCGTCACGCACTCCCTGACGGGTTATGCCCTCGTTGGCTGCAATTTCGGCAAGTGAAAGATCGTCATTATAATAATAGCTGATAAATGTGCGCTGCTTTTCGGTCAGCAGGTCGCCGTAAAAATCAAGCAACAGTGTTATGTCAAGATTTTTACTCATCTCACTCGTCCTCTCATAAAAATGCCTGTAAAGTTTTTTGCTTTACAGGCATGTATTATACATTATTAAGCATATATTGTCAAGTGTTTTTCGGTAAATAAAATATATTTTCCGAAATCTGACCTCGGGTGTTGAAAACTATGTTGAACGCAATAAAAATATGCGTATTATTCTAATTTGCCATCATAAAACGGGAATTTCAACAAAAAGTGTGGAAAATTCTGTGGAAAGTGTTGAAAATTTTCAAAAAACACCGTTGTAAAAATCCTCTGCCACTCTTTTTGCCGTCGCCGCAAGGTCATCACGGCACTCTTTTAGTACCTGCTCAAAAGGCCTTTGACCGTGGTCGGTAACGTAAATTTTGCGAATATTCGAGCCGCTCATGTCCGTAACCCTGCTCATTCCGACGATTGCAACAACAGGCGTGCTGCCCGAAAGCGATGCGACCTCGGCCGGAGCCTTTCCGAGCAGAGATTGGTTATCCATACAACCCTCTCCCGTGATTACAAGCTCGGCGTTTTTAGCGGCATTTTCAAAGCCCGTTGCCTTAAGCACGGCCGGTGCGCCCTTAACAAGTCTCGCACCGAGGAAGCTTATCAAACCAAATCCCAGTCCGCCTGCCGCTCCGGCACCGTTAACCTGCGAATTATCTTTTCCGGTAACCCTTTTGCTGACCTCGGCGAGATTTTTTAATCCATTGTCAAGTGTTTTTACCATGTCGCTGTCTGCGCCCTTCTGAGGAGCAAAAATATATGCCGCTCCTTTTTCACCGTAAAGAGGACTGACAACGTCGCAAAGAGCCTCAATATCTGTCTCGGCAATACGCTTATCAAGATTGGTAAGATTTATGTCGGCAATTTCCGCAAGACCCGAGCCATTGAACGAAACCGAGTTTCCGTCGCTGTCGAGGAATTCTGCACCGAGAGCCGCCGCACAGCCTATTCCGCCGTCGGTTGTAGCACTGCCGCCAAGACCGATTAATATTTTTTTACAACCCCTGTCCAGTGCATCTCTAATCAGTTGGCCTGTGCCGTAGGTCGTCGTCAGCATCGGATTTTTCCTGTTACCGACCATCGGCAAGCCGCTTGCCGCCGCCATTTCAATAACTGCGGTTTTATCCGGAAGAATTCCGTAAAAGGACTCTGCTTCCTCAAACAGCGGTCCTTTAACCTTGACAATAATCTTTTCTCCGCCGTTAAAGAGCATAGCGTCAACCGTTCCTTCTCCGCCGTCGGCAATAGGGAAACACTTTATTTTTTCCGAAGCCTTAATCCTTAAAAACTCATTTTTTATAATTCCGCAAACTTCCGTTGCCGACATAGTTCCTTTATATGAGTCCGGAGCAATAACTATCATAAACAGTCCTCCGTTTAATTTATAGCTTAAAATCTTCTTCAGTAAAATGTCCTATGCCAACAGATTTTTTCGGCACTCTCTTCAGGGGATCATATTTAAAGCTGCGGCACGATGAATCGAGCTGTCTTATTCCCGTTTTAACGCAGAGAACGCAATCCCCGTCCGCCGCAATCATGCCGTGTGAGCAAATTCTGCATGCAGGTGTAATATCCTCGGTATTCACAAGTTTTTTTCTCATTTTATCAGTCCTTTCGGAACGAACTGTCCAAAAAATATTCTATCATACTTTTCTGTCGGTTGCAAGGTTAATGTCGATTATGGTAAAAGCACCGAGAATAAGCATTGCAACCGAAGCAGGCACAGAAACGGAATACGGCTTCACAATTACATCGGAAAAGCTTGAAAAAGCCTGCACTTCACACGGAAAAATTTTAAAGAGAAGAAAAGCTATAGGCAACACAACGAGGCAATTAACAGCTCTCGAAAGCCAGAATTCAGGTAAACTCATACCAACCTTTTTTATGTAAGGCAAAAGCTGCATATGAACGGCAAAGCCCGACCAGCACAGAACAGGTGCAATCAGACAGACAGGCAGATGAACAGCTGCAAATGCACAGCCTCCCGTCACCTCGGACATGACAACAGCGGCATTGAATAAAGGATTTTTTTCGGCAAGCTTTACCAGGAAAGGATTAAAAGCCGAAAAAAGTAAAATCCATGCACAGATATTAAGCATTGCGCCCGTTGCACAGGAAACTGAATCCGTGAGCACGGAAGCGTCAATCTCATGTTTTTTTGCTGCAACTTTTTTATTATTTTTCTTTAAAAAAAATCTTGAAAAAAAACCGATAATTAATGCGGCAAAGGTTTGAGAAACAAATAAAATTATTCCGCACTTCTTGTTTGAAAGCATTGTCGCTCCGACCGCGCCGACAACAAACGCAGGACCGGAATTAACACAGAACCACATCATTCTCTTGGCTTGCGACGCCGAAAGATAATCACCCTCATACAGTTGAGAAATCATCTTTGCCCCGACAGGGAAACCGCCGATAAGGCTCATTATTATTGCACACGCAGAACAGCCCGGAAGCTTGAAAGCTTTTTCCGTTAATGGCGAGAAAAACCTGCCGATGACATTGCCAAACTTTGAACGAACAGTATAATCCGAAAGAATCATAAAAGGGAACAGCGATGGAATTACCGTTTCACCGCAGAGAAAAAGTCCGCTGCGAACTCCCTCGCCCATCAAAGACGGAGCCGAGAAAAAAAGTATAATAAATCCAACCGAAACGATCAACAAAAAAATCATTTTTCTGTAATTATTCAAGCGAATCACCCGTAAATATATATGAGGAAAAAACTTTAGTTTATGATAGGGTGATTACAATGACACCGAGAGACCGCAGACAATATAACACTCCGCTTGCACACAGAATTTGTGAAAAATTGGAATTACCTGAGGACGTTTTTCGAAACTGCAGCCATATTGAGCTGGTTTCGAACTGCTGCGCTATGGTGGACGGATGCAAAAGCGTTATGGAATACGATGATACTGTTATAAAGCTCTGCTTAGGAAAAAGCAGCATAAAATTCACGGGATATGATTTGACGATTAAATCGCTTTCACTTGAGCAGGCAATGATTGAGGGTAAAATAATCTCTTTAGAATTCGGCGAATGAGGTCTCGATATGGTTTTCAATCTTTTTCATCTGATTTTCGGCTGTGTTTATTTCACGGCGAGCGGCGGTTTTTCCGAAAGATTCATCAACGTTTGCACCGCTCTGGGGATACAGCTTTGGGGAATAAGAAAAAAATCTTACGGCCTGACGGCATACACAACGATTGACGGCTATAAAAAAATAAAAAATGCCGCCCGAGCGAGCGGCATGAAGGTAAAAATAAAAAAGAAAACCGGACTTCCTTTTGTCATACGCAAATATGAAAGCCATACCGGACTTTTTGTCGGGCTGTTTGTCGTGCTTTTTATTCTTTCGATTATGTCAAATCATATTTGGGTTGTCAATATCCACGGAAACACAACAGTTGACGATGAAAAAATTTCCGAAGTTTTTTCGGACGCCGGTTTGAGTCTCGGGGTCAGGAAAAATAAATTTGACGCAAGCGACATTAATTCCGATGCTGTTCTGAGCATCGGCGAGCTTTCATGGGCATCCATCAACATTGACGGTTCGGTTGCTGAAATTGAAGTCAGAGAAGCCCTGCAAAGACCGAGCCTCGAAAAATACTACGGCACTTCAAACCTGATTGCAAGCAAGGACGGTCAGGTTGAAATCATTGAACCGTATAAGGGTGCTGCCGCAGTCAAGGGCGGCCAAACAGTTATGCAAGGCAGTCTGCTCGTCAGCGGAGTAAGTCACGTTCGAAGCGGAATGTCCGTATTCAACGACGCCGACGGTTATGTTGTCGCAAGGACAAAAATAAACGTCGACGTGCCGATTAAAAATAATTATCTTGAACTGAAACCGAAAGTAAAAAGGGTATATTCACTCTGCTTTTTAGGCAGGGAAATTTCCGTTTCACGAAAGCGTGAAGCAGATATGATTTATCGTCACAAATCATGGCTTTACATTCACGGGGTTAAAATGCCGTTCGGAATTTTTTACACTCAATACACAGATTTTGAAGAAGAAAGGCAAACTGCGGATAAAAAATTTTCCGAGCTTTCGTCTTTCAACGACTATGCACTGAAAAGTTATCACGATACACTCCATGCACAGATTATTTCACAAAGGGTTGAAATAAAAAACGGTGTAATAAACGGTGAATACAGTGCTTTTGAAAACATCGTCAAACGAGTTCCGTTTGAAACCGAGGAAACGCCGACAGAGCCGACAAATTAAGCAAGCTTGACCTTTTGCAGCAGCTTAGCACGGTCGAGTGCAAGCTCGGCAAAGAGAATCTCAACAACGCTCATTATAACAAACTGTATAGCTCTTGTCGCAAGCAGAGCCGTAAACGCCTTAGTATAAAGAATCGAAATGAACAGCGTGTTGAGAAGAAGTCCGCAAACAAGCTGAGTTGAAAGCACGGCGATGACTATTCTTGAAAAACTGCATTTCTTGTAAAGAAGCAGTCCGAAAACCAGTCCTGTTATTGCCGCCGTGACGGTAAATCCCGGAAAATATGCACCTGTCGGCATAAGTATCGCTCCGATAAAATCTACGAGTGCACCGACGACCGCTCCACCGACAGGACCTGAAATGCAAGCGGCGAGCATAACGGCGACGAACGCAAATTCAATCTTCGTGTTCCAAAGATTGATCACCGGAACCAGCCTGCCGAGCACCACGCCTGCCGCAGTCAGCAAGGCAAGAACGCAGATTTGTTTTGTTACATTTTTCTTTTTTGTGTTCATAAAATAAAACCTCCTTATTACCCGTTTTGAATAATAAGGAGGCCAAAAGTCGCATTATTACTCAGCGGGATGCGACAGAAGAACCGCAAGAAATCTTTTCGTCCAACGAACAACTCCCCGTCTCGTCGGCACTTAACGCTCATCTGTCTACTCTGAACAGTGCTATTATATACCATATATTTATATTGTCAATAGTTTTATAATCGTTAATTGATTTATTTATTAAATCCCTCGACCTTCATATAATCCTTGGATTTATATTTGATAAATACGGTCAAAGCCGCTCCGAACGGAATTGCAAGAACAGTCAAAATCTTTTTAGGGGATTCTGAAATAAAGTGCTTGTTTTTCATCAGAATTGAGCTTGAAACATAATGAACACAATTTCTCAGAACATCCTTTGGCTGAGGGAAAGCTGTCATATCAAATTTTCTCAAGAATGCAAAGCCCTGCGGATTTTTGAGATATTGACGATACATATTTGTGCTTGAACCGTCGGCCATATATTCAACAACACAGACCGGTTCGTTCATGATTATCAGCGTGTATTCAAGGTCGGCAAGCGTGTATTTATACGAGAGCGGAACATACTTTTCGCCCGGGAAGGTCGGATAGGGAGGAAAACTTTTCATTATATCCGTTCGATAGATAATCTTTTTATCTCCCCTGCCGCCCCGCTGATAATACGAATAAAACGTGGTATCAAATCTGTCGGTTTCAAGCTCCTTGCCGATAATCTTACCGTTATCAAAAATATCGAGAGCGAGTATTCCGGCATATTTGTCACTGCCGTATTTTTTCCAGCAGTTCACAATCTTTTCAACCGCATCGTCGGTCATATAATCGTCGGAATCAATGCAGGTGTTCAGCTCCGTATCAATGTTTTCATAGGCAGTGTTGTGAGCTGTGTGCATGCCACCGTTTTCCTTGTAGACATAGCGAATCTCAAATCCGTTATCAGTCACGGTCTGCCATTGCTTTATCAGTTCAGCGGTATTATCGGTTGAGCCGTCGTCAACAACAAGCCATACAAAATCCTTCAATGTCTGACGGCGCAGACTCTCATAGCATTTATGAATCGTGTAAGCTCGGTTATATGCCGGTGTAAATACCGTTAAAGTTTTCTTTTGCGTTTCCATGTGATACCCTCCGGATAGATGAATTCTGCATCCTTTTGACAATTTAATCACGAAAAAAATCCGCCGGGTAAAGCCCGACGGATTACCTTTATTCAATTATACAATCAAATAAGCTTTTTGTAAAGAGCTGTAATCTCTTCAACGCTTGTATCTCTCGGGTTGCCCGGGCGGCAAGCGTCATCATAAGCCGACTGTGCAAGGAACGGAATATCCTCTTCCTTAACAATCTCTTTGAGGTCTGCCGGAATTCCGACATCGTTTGAAAGCTGCTTAACAGCATCAATAGCTGCCTTGCGAGCCTCTTCAATGCTCATATCCTCTGTGCCCTCAACGCCCATAGCCTTTGCAATGTCACGATACTTATCGCCTGTTGCCGGAGCATTGTACTCCATAACGGTCGGGAGAAGAATTGCGTTTGCTACGCCGTGCGGTGTGTCATAAAGTGCACCAAGCGGATGAGCCATTGAGTGAACAATACCGAGACCGACATTTGAGAAGCCCATACCTGCAACGTACTGGCCGAGAGCCATTCCCTCTCTGCCCTCTGCGGTGTTCTCAACAGCACCTCTGAGGTTCTTGGAGATAATCTCAATCGCCTTGAGATGGAACATATCGGAAAGTGCCCATGCACCCTTTGTGATGTAGCCCTCAATAGCATGTGTAAGAGCATCCATACCTGTTGCGGCGGTGAGGCCCTTCGGCATTGATGACATCATGTCGGGATCAACGACTGCAACAACCGGAATGTCATGAACGTCAACACAAACCATCTTGCGGTTCTTCTCTGCGTCTGTGATAACATAGTTGATTGTAACCTCTGCGGCTGTACCTGCGGTGGTGGGAACAGCGATAATCGGAACGCACTTGTTCTTTGTCGGTGCAACGCCCTCAAGAGAACGAACATCTGCAAACTCGGGGTTGGCAATAATAATGCCGACTGCCTTTGCTGTGTCCATTGATGAACCGCCGCCGATTGCTACGATGCAGTCTGCGCCAATCTCTTTAAACTTAGCGACACCGGCCTGAACATTCTGAATGGTCGGATTCGGCTTGATATCTGTAAATAATTCGTATTCGATTCCCGCATTTTCAAGAACATCTGTAACCTTCTTCGATACACCGAACTTTACAAGGTCGGGGTCTGAAGCAACCATAACCTTCTTAAAGCCTCTGCCCTTTACTTCATCTGGGATAGCATTGATGGCACCTGCGCCATGATAAGAAGTTTCGTTAAGTACAAATCTGTTCATGGAATTACACTCTCCTTAATTTAATAACCGCTTTTTCGGCGGCTGATTTATCTTTCGGCGTGATTTTTGTTATCTTGCGGTAACGTTTACCCACGCTTTAATTATATTATAAACTTAAATCTTGCGGAAATTGTGACATTATTTTAACAACCTGTGAACTTTTCAATTTCTTTTACAAAAAGCGTACCGTTATCAACCGTAAATCTTATTTCATAGCCTGCAAATCCGAATCCGTAAAGCCTTTCGGGGTCATTCTGATATTGAGGTCTCGGGTCAAGCTCCAAGACCTTAATAAGAGCAGATCTTTTATTTTCCGGGAACAATGTCAACAGCCTCTCGGGAATATCGACTTTCAGCCGTTCGCTGCCGTCCTTTGAAAATCCGCCGACAGCGTCAGGGTGACAGTCGGCATACGGCACATACGGCTTGATATCCACAATCTCGGTTCCGTCCATCAAATCCGCTCCCGAAACGATCATCTCCACTCCGTCGATTTTTTCAAGCCTTACGCAGGAAAGTCCGATATTGTTAGGCCGAAAAGGCGAACGGGTTGCAAAAACGCCCATTCTGACATTGCCGCCAAGCTTCGGCGGACGAACGGTCAGGGAGCGGCTCTCGGCAGGAGTGTTGAACTTCCACAGAAGCCAAATATGTGAAAAGCCGTCAAGTCCTCTTATTGCGTCGGGACTGCAAAATTCAGGCTCAAAAACAATTCGTCCCTTCAGCTCTTCTACAAGTCCGCTCTGTCTCGGAATTCCGAATTTAGTCGGAAAATCCGTATGAATTTTTGCAATCGTTTTCATCATGTCACCTTTTCGGATTTATTCAAGAATATTATATCAAAATGTGTGTAAAAAAACAACGACATCCACTTGAAAAAATTTTTCATGGGAGTATAATTAAGTAAATTTCGCAAGGAGGGATAATTATGTCCGACTGGAACTCAAATCAATATATGAAATTCGGAGCGGAGCGCACTCAGCCGTCAATAGATTTAGTGAACCGAATTGCCGACACAAAGCCGAAGCACATACTTGACATAGGCTGCGGCCCAGGGAACAGCACACACAGGCTTGCCGAGCAGTTTCCGAACGCCGACATTCTCGGCGTGGATTATTCCGAGGACATGCTGAAAAAAGCACAGGCAACATATCCCGAGCTGAAGTTTGAGCAAAGCCGTATGCCCGATGATCTTGACAAGCTCAACGGAAAATTTGATCTCATTTTTTCAAACGCCTGTATCCATTGGATCCCCGACCACGAATCGCTTCTTCCTGCGATTTTCGATAAGCTCAATGATGGCGGCACACTTGCCGTTCAGATTCCGTATATTCAAAAAGCACCGTTTTATCGTCTTTTAAATTTGCTCGTTCACACGGTTGAATGGAAAAAGCTTGCTTCAATACACAATTTTCACAATCTTTTGCCTGAGGATTACTACGACATTCTCGGCAGGCTCAGTGATAATTTCAACATTTGGGAAACGACGTATTATCACACCGTTCATTCACATGACGGCGTAATCGAATGGTACAAGGGCAGCGGACTGCGCCCGTATCTCGATATGCTTTCGGATGAGGAACAACCTGAATTCCTTGCCGACCTCACCGAAATTATTTCCGAGAATTTTCCTCGCAGAGCCAACGGCTCAATCATTCTCAAAATGCCCCGTCTTTTCTTCACAGCAAAAAAATGAGCATAAAATAACCGCCGATGATTTGCTCGTCGGCGGTTTGCTTATTGTTAAAATTTATGCTTTCTTCTTGTTAACTGCTCGCCTGATTGCCTTGCCTATCTCAAATACAGGAACAGTTGAAAGTGCGAGGCCGAAGGAAATTGCAAGCTCTTCAATGCTGAATGTGCCCGGTTCGATTCCGAATACGGTGCAAAGACCCGGAATATAGATAGCTGCGAGAGTCAATGCCGTTGTTGCAAAGAATGCACCTACAAGCCACCAGTTCATTTTTTTCATCATGTCTGCCGAGAAGATTGAAGCCTGACGTGAACGCATGTTTATTGCACACATCATTTCGGCAAAGTTAACTGTGAGGAATGCCATTGCCATTGCGTTGACACATTCCGTGCCGCTGAAGAAACCTGCGAGGCTGTGTGTTGCACCGCCTACGGGTTCAAGCCAATATCCTATAATGTATGCGGCAATTTCGATGATTGCAAGGTAAATTCCCTGCCATACCATGTCAACACCGGCACCGTTTGAAAAGATACCGTCCGTCGTCGGACGCGGACGTCTTCTCATGATGTTGCCCTCAGCCTTTTCCATGCCGAGCGCAAGACCCGGGAGCGAGTCCGTAACCATGTTGATCCAAAGAAGATGAACGGGTGAAAGAATAGTGAAGTGAAGAATCGAAGCAACGAACATGATTATTACTTCACTGAGATTTGTTGAAAGCTGGAACTGAAGAACCTTGAGAACATTGTCGTAAATCTTACGACCCTCTTCAACAGCGTTAACAATTGTTGCAAAGTTATCATCGGCAAGAACCATATCCGAGGTGCCCTTTGTAACGTCAGTACCTGTGATACCCATTCCGATACCGATATCTGCGGCCTTTATTGACGGAGCGTCGTTAACGCCGTCACCGGTCATAGCCGTAACCATTCCGCGAGCCTTCCAAGCCTTAACTATGCGTGTCTTGTGCTCAGGCTGAACACGGGCATAAACGGAATACTTCGTAACTTCCTCTTTAAGCTCCTCGTCGCTGAACTTATCAAGCTCTGCACCCATGATAGCCTGCGAAGCGTCTGTGATAATGCCAAGCTCCTTACCGATAGCAACCGCCGTATCCTTATGGTCGCCCGTAATCATAACAGGACGGATACCTGCCTGACGGCACTCGTCGATAGCAGCCTTAACCTCGGGACGAACCGGATCAATCATGCCTGTAAGACCGATAAAGATAAGGTCGTTTTCAAGAGCTTCGGGAGCGAAATCCGTAGGAGCGGAGTCATATTTTTTATATGAACAAGCAAGAACTCTGAGAGCCTTGTCGGCCATTCTCTTGTTGTCCTTAAGTGCGGCAGCTTTGATATCGTCTGTGATTTCAACAACCTTGCCGCCTACAAGTGCAAATTTACACTTCTTGAGAATTTCATCGGGTGCGCCTTTTGTGTACTGGACGATTCCGTCAGCCGACTGATGAACTGTTGACATCATCTTTCTGCCCGAATCGAACGGAGCTTCGCCGATACGCGGCATATCGGCAACAAGGTTACTCTTGTGCATATTGAGCGAATTTGCATATGCAACGAGCGCAGCCTCTGTCGGTTCACCCGTAACCTTGCCGTTTGCGTCAATTTCAGCGTCGCAGCAGAGAGCCATTGCCTTTGCAAGGAGCTGCTCGTCCTCACCGTAATGGTCAACGACGGTCATCTTATTCTGTGTGAGTGTACCTGTCTTATCAGAGCAGATAATCTGCGTACAGCCGAGTGTTTCAACGGCGGTCAGCTTCCTGATGAGAGCCTGGCGCTTACTCATAGCGGTAACGCCGATTGAAAGAATAATCGTAACAACTGCCGGAAGTCCTTCCGGGATAGCGGCAACAGCAAGCGCAATAGCCGCAATGAATGTATTAAGCGAAGATTCGCCGAGAAGCTTCCATGTGAACGGTTCGTTGGAAAGTACAAGCGTTTCAACAACACCGACAACGAAAACAAGAACGCTGATACCGATAACAAGCTTTGTAAGGAAATGGGAAAGCTCGCCCATCTTCTTCTGGAGCGGAGTTTCCTCTTTCTCGGCCGTGCTGAGAGCGTCGGCAATCTTGCCCATTTCGGTGTTCATTCCCGTGCCTGTAACAACAGCCTTACCGCGTCCGTAAACGATTGTAGAACCGCTGTAAAGCATATTCTTTCTGTCGCCGAGAGCAACATCCTTTGAGCTGTCCTTGAGCATGAGAACGTCAACCATTTTTGTAACGGGAACGGATTCACCCGTCAGAGCCGCTTCCTCAACCTTCATTGAATGTGATTCAAGAATTCGACAGTCGGCAGGAACTGCATCGCCGGCTTCAAAGAGAACGATATCGCCGACAACGATGTCCTCACTCTTGAGAACGACAACCTCACCGTCACGAAGAACCTTTGAGGTGGCCGCCGTCATTTGCATGAGAGCATCCATAGCCGCTTCCGCCTTGCTCTCCTGAACGAGGCCCATTATCGTGTTGATGATAACAACAACAAGGATAACAAAAACATCGGCAAACTCACGAACCGTCGGCTTTCCGCCGGCTTCGATAACCGCAACAACGCCCTGAATGGCCGCCGCAACGAGAAGCATAATGATCATCGGATCGGCAAGAGAGTTAATAAATTTTCTGAACAGGCTTTCCTTTTCGGCTTCCTTGAGTTTGTTTTTACCGTTTTTCTCAAGCCTCTTTGCCGCTTCGGCAGAGCTTAAGCCTTTTTCGGAGCTTTGAGTCTGTGAAAGAACCTCTTTTGCATTTTCAAGATAATACTTCAAAAAATGACCTCCTCTTTTGTAATAAAAAACCTTTGACAGACTTATCGTCTGCCAAAGGTCTTGCATCAAATACGAAAATCGCATCGGTCTGCTGCCGGCCTTATAGCCTGCCAAAGGTCTTGCATCAAACACGAAAAATCGCATCGGTCTGCTGCCGGCTGAAAATGACTTGATATTTCAAGCCTTTAAAGCGCGTGGCGACAGCAGATAGGAAAATTCCTATAGCTACTCCCCAATGGATGTACCTTTATAATATCATATCCAAAAAATTTGTCAAGATTTTTTGGAAAAATATATACAAATGATTGGTAAAGTAAAAAGCAAAATATATTCTTTAAAGATTAATAACCTTTAGCTTCATAATTTGCAATATCGGAACTCATCTATTACAAAAGATAACACTGCATATAACAAAGTGATTTTTTCTTCGGTATTGTTAATGAAATTCATTCCTTAAACCGGGGTCGATTCTGAAAATACACCATCATCCCAACTGCAATAAAATCGTGGAGATGACCCGCAACAACAAAACCTTTCTTTGATTTGAAGACTCTGACTTCAAGCTTTCGCAAGATAGACAGGCTTTCACGGCACTCGGCTTTTTCATGTATTGCGGAACGGTTTATGGTATAATCCGGCTTATACGAGAAGAAAAAAATAATTTTTTCTTTTGAGAAATCATTAAATTTCTTTTTTTCTCTTGATTTAATTTCATAATAGTATATAATTAAACTACAACTATTTGGAGGTTTGTTATGGAAGAGAATAAAAAGGATCAGTTTGATAAAATTGATGAACTCCTTAAAGATACTTCGGCTGAAAACAGAATTAAGTTTAATGAAGATGACGCAATAGATTTGCTTTCGTCTCAGGAGGGCGAGCCTGTTGAAGAGCAGGCCGAGCCGACCGTTCAGAATATTGAAACAAGCAGCGTTCCCGAAGAAGACTACAATGACGAAGAAGAGTCTTCCGACTCGATCTGCATTATTGACGAAACATCAACCACAATAGAGCTTTCCGACAGCACCGAAGCATATCAGACAGCAAGCGACGAAAAGCCTCGCAAGAAGCACAAGGAAAAGATTAAATTCAACGCCTTGCAAATTGTTTTAATGTGCGTTGTCGGTGTTGCGCTCCTTTGGTGCATTGCTTTCACGGTGGATCACACGATTGCATCTCAGGGCTACTCCCCTGTTTTCTGCATTCAGACTCAGTCCTATGAGGACGGCAGCGTTAGCTACAAGGGACTCGGATACAAAATCCAGTTCAGATTCGACGCAAGCGGAAATCTTACGCAGAAATGCGTACCGGCATGGAAAGACGGTCCGAACGACATTGCCGACAAGCAGGCAAGCGGAGCTTCGTTTGAATAATAACTAATTAAAAAACACAAAAAGCACAGAAGCGAATTAAGCCTCTGTGCTTTTATTATGTGTAAATTATTCTGCTTTTGAAACTTCCTTGATATACTCTCTGAAGAAAATTACGCTTTCCTTGAGTGCCGAAATCGGGCAGCGTTCATTGGTGGCATGAGTTGTCAGAAAAAGATTAACGGAGACATTAAACGGCGCATAGCGGAGAATGTTGTCGCAAATCTTTCCGTAACGGTAAGAATCCGTGCCGCCCATTACAAGGTACGGAGCGACAGCAACGTCATTTGGATGAAGTCCTTCCTCAACCTTTCTGATTGCATTAAATGCTCTCGAATCGGTCGGCGAGAACTTGGTTGCTTCCTTGCTGTAAAGACGTTCAACCTCCAAATCCTTATAGCGAACAGCCTTGCGGATATGCTTTTCAACATCATCAATCGTATCACCGGGAAGAGGTCTGAAATTGATTGTAATATTCGGTCTCTGCGGCAGAACGTTCGGCTCGAGACTACCCTCACACATTGAGATACTCTGAATTGTTCTGACCATACTTGCAGATTCCGGAATGGTTTTAAGCACGAGCTTAATAATCGGCTTGAGAAGCCATACATTGCACATAATAACTCTGCCGAGGTAATTCGCCTTTCTGCCGACAGTGTCAAAAAGCTCGGTGAGGAACGGCAGCATATGCGATTTAAACTGATGTCTTTCAACATCTTTAATAGTATTGGCGAGCTTTGCCATACCGCTGTGCTTCGGTGCGGCGGAAGTGTGGCCGCCCTTGTCGTGAACGGTGAGCTTCATATCGGCATATCCCTTTTCAGCAACGCCGACTGCGGCAATATAAGTATGAATAAGTCCCTTGACATCAAGACGAAGAAGCGCACTTCCCTCGTCAAGAACACTGTCAAGATGAATTCCCCTCGACTGAAGAACATTAACGATTTCATCTGCACCCGATTCCTCGGAGCAAACAATCTCCTCATTATGGCCAAAGCAGAGATAAACATCTCTCTCGGGTTGGAACCCCTCTTCCATAAGAGATTCAACAGCCTCCATAACGCAGATAAGATGATTCTTCATATCCAGAGCACCACGACCCCAGATTATCTCTCCGTCATTATATCCGCTGAATGCGTCATGCGTCCAGTCATTCTCCGTGCCCTCGGCGACGGGAACAACGTCCTGATGCGAAAGCAAAGCCATCGGCTCAAGGTCGGGATTCTTACCCTTCCAGCGATAGATAAGACTTGCCTTAGAGACTTTTTCCTTGACCGTATTCTGCTTTATAAGCGGATAGGCTTCGTCAAGAAAATCATGGAATTTATCAAATTCCGACCAATCTATCTCATCCGGATTGCTTCTTGAAATTGTTTTACACTGAATTGCCTTTGACAGATGCTCGGCAACCTTATCCACGTCGATGTCGGCATCTTCAATTTTAACCCCTTCAAACTTTTTCGGCTTGTAAAAAATTGCCCTTATAAGAGTTACAACGATAAAAAGAGCCAACAAAGCCAATAAAATTTTCCACCACATGATTATGCAATACCTCCTAAAAATACAGCCTAAATTTTAGCACAATGACAAAAAATTGTCAATACTACATAATGTTTCAAACGTCAGAATAGCATAAATCGGAATGTTCATCATCATTATATTATAGTCATTTGCAAAAATTGTAAAAAACGTCAAAAATCACACCTTTTGACACTATTGAATATATTGCAATTAGGTGATTATGCACATAGCACAATTTTCATTGGGTAAAAATGCACAAATTGAGCATAAATTATTTGTGCAAAACGCTTGACAAATTAAAACAACCGTGCTATAATGTAGTCACAAAAAGAAAAGAAAGGAATGAATGACTTATGACAAACAACATGTACTATGTCGCAGAGGAAAAAATATTAAACGAGATCGCAAATGAAAAGAAGTTTTCATTCCGTGCTATCTTAAGGCTCCTGACAGCAAACGCTATTTCAAGGAAGTTTTAAGCGCATCGGCTTTTGCGAGCCGTTAATATTGAAATTCTCTATGCCCAAATCAACCGCCATGCGGATTGCACCCCGATAATCTATCGGATTCGAGAAATCGAAATTGCGTGACGGCAAAGGCAGAACTCATAATCACTCGAAAAGGTTTACTCCCCCCTCCTTTTCGGGTGATTTTTTCTTTGAAACATATAAAGAAAATTCATAAATTGTTAACAGGCGGATATATTGACAATTATTGAACAGTAAACTATAATGTTGAATGTCGTACAAATACACGAGGGAGTGAAACACATGAAAGAAACGGTTCATAATGAGTTGAGGTCGCTTTCACATCTTATTTACAGATTTATCGAAAACCTGCCGAACAAGGAAAAAATTGATTCAATGACGGGCACGAACGCCTGCATAATAGGCTATCTCACCGAGAACGGCGACCACGATGTTTTTCAAAAGGACATTGAAAAAGCTTTCGGAATAACACGTTCAACTGCTTCAAAAGTTATTAACCTGATGGAGCAAAAGGGTCTTGTGGAAAGGCACTCGGTAAGTTGCGACGCACGGCTTAAAAAAATTGTTATGACGGATAAATCAAAGGCTATATCGCACCTTATGGCGGAGGATATGGACCTTGTCGAAAGCGTTCTGACCGACGGATTCAGTTCCGATGAAAAGGAAGCTATGTGTGATTATATCAAAAGGATGAAACGAAATCTCAAAAACTACTACATTAATGAAAACGAAAAGGAGGAATGCTGAATGCATATGATAAAAAGACTGATGCAATGTATTCGTGAATACAAGCTGCCGTCTTTGCTCAGTCCGCTGTTTATCACAGGCGAAGTCGTTATCGAGTGCTTTATACCTTTTATAACGGCTCAGCTCATTGACAGCATTGAAGCCGGCTGCGGCATGGACGTAATAACTCAGTACGGCATCAAACTTGTGATTCTCGCAATTTGCTCGCTTGCCTGCGGTGCTTTGGCAGGACATTTCTGTGCCGTTGCTTCGTGCGGTTTCGCAAAAAATCTTCGGCACGATCTTTTCTATGCGGTTCAGAATTATTCATTCTCAAACATTGACAAGTTTTCCGCATCGAGCCTTGTAACAAGACTCACGACGGATGTAACAAACGTTCAGAACTCATACATGATGATAATCAGGATGGCAATCAGAAGCCCGCTGATGCTTGTTTTCTCAATCGTCATGACAATCAAGCTCAGCCCGAAGCTGACGACAGCGTTCGTTGCACTTATTCCGTTCCTTGCGGTCGGACTTGTGCTGATGATAAAGATGGTAATGCCGCTGTTCAAACGTATTTTTAAGCGTTACGACGCACTCAATAATTCCGTACAGGAGAATGTTGCAGGCATCAGAGCGGTAAAATCCTTTGTTCGTGAGGATTTTGAAAATCATAAATTTTCTATCGCATCCGACAATGTATGCAACGACTTCACAAAGGCCGAGAAGCTTATGGCTCTCACCAATCCCCTTGTCAGTGCCGCAATCTATGTTATCATGCTCATAGTATTCTATTTCGGAGCAAAGATAATTGTTACTTCGGGCGGCACGGAGCTTGAGGTTGGCGGGCTTTCATCAATCCTGACCTATGGCATGCAGGTTCTTATGAGCCTCCTCATGGTTTCAATGACGCTTGTTATGATCTCAATGTCCTTCGCTTCAGCCGGACGAATTGTTGAGGTTCTTGAAGAAAGCAGCACAATTAAAAATCCGAAAAATCCAGTTTATAAGGTCGAGGACGGCTCGATTGACTTTGAAAATGTTGATTTTGCTTATTCAAAAAAGCAAGAGGTCAACACATTGCGTGGCATAAACTTCCACATAAATTCCGGTGAAACAATAGGAATTATCGGCGGAACCGGAAGCAGTAAATCAACACTTATTCAGCTCATTCCGAGACTTTATGACGCAACAAGCGGAAGTGTTAAGGTTGGCGGAGTCGATGTAAGAAAATACGATATAGAAGCATTGCGTGATGCAGTTTCCGTTGTACTTCAGAAAAACGTTCTTTTCTCGGGTACTATCAAGGAAAATCTTTGCTGGGGTGATAAAGACGCAACCGACGAAGATATAATCAGGGTTTGCAAGCTCGCTCAGGCCGATGAATTCATCGAGCAAATGCCCGACAAATACGACACCTATATCGAACGAGGCGGCACAAACGTCTCCGGCGGACAGAAGCAGCGACTTTGCATAGCAAGAGCCTTGCTCAAAAAGCCGAAGATTCTTATTCTTGATGACTCTACAAGTGCAGTTGACACCAAGACTGACGCAATGATCAGAAAGGCTTTCCGTGAGGAAATTCCCGACACGACCAAGCTTATTATTGCTCAGCGTATATCCTCGGTTCAGGATGCCGACAGAATAATCGTTCTCAACAACGGTGAGGTCAACGGAATCGGCACTCACGACGAGCTTATGGAAAACAACGATATTTACCGTGAAGTGTATGAATCTCAGACAAAGGCAGGTGATTTTGATGAGTAATCCAATGCCAAAAGGAAGAAAAGCTCCGATGATGGGAATGAAATCCGGAGCTAAGAAAGGCACGTTTAAAAGAATTCTCAAAATGCTTTTCAGCGAGTACAAAGCTCCGCTTATTGCGGTAGTTGTCTGCATTATTCTTTCAACGCTTGCCTCAACGACCTCCAACCTTTTTCTCAATAATTTTATCATTGAAATAAAAAAAGGCATAGACACAGGCTGGGATGCTGCACTGCCAAACATTATCAAAATCATTGCAATGATGGGGTGCATTTATCTCGTCGGCGTTATCGCATCTTTCTTCCACGCAAGGATAATGGCGATAGTAACCCAGGGATTCCTCAACAATACCCGTAAAACAATGTTCCGCAAGATGGAGAGACTGCCGATAAAATATTTCGACACGCATCCGCACGGCGACATAATGTCCTACTATACAAACGATATCGACACGCTTCGTCAGCTTGTTTCTCAGGCTATGCCCGCACTCATCCAGTCGGCATTGACAATCATCATCCTTGTTGTTTACATGCTCTACCTGAGCGTTTGGATGACGCTTATCGTTTTCGGTGCAGTAGGATTGATGATGATAGTCGTCAAAACGGTCGGCGGCAATTCTGCCAAGTTTTTTGTTCGTCAGCAGAAGGCTCTCGGTAAAACAGAGGGCTTCATTGAGGAAATGATGAGCGGTCAGAAGGTCGTTAAGGTATTTAACCATGAGCAGGAAAGCTGCAAGGATTTTGACAGAATCAACGGTGAGCTTTTCAAAGAAGCTTCAAAAGCAAACAGCTTTGCGAATATCCTTATGCCAATCATGGGTAACATCGGCAATATTCTTTATGTTTGCATTGCTTTCATCGGCGGACTTCTCATTCTCTCTCCGAATGTTCAAAATCTCTCGCTCTCGGGTCAGGCACTCGGCATTGCCGTTGTTGTTCCTTTTCTCAACATGACAAGGCAGTTTACAAACAACATCAGCCAGATTTCGCAGCATATCAACAGCATTGTTATGGCTCTCGCCGGTGCGGACAGAATCTTCGACCTCATGGACGAGAAGCCTGAGGTTGACGACGGCTATGTTACGCTTGTCAACGCAAAAGAGGTTGACGGCAAACTCGTTGAATGCAAGGAACGCACCGGAACATGGGCATGGAAGCATCCTCACGAGGACGGCAGCGTTACCTACACCAAGCTTATGGGCGACGTTCGCATGGAGCACATGGATTTCGGCTATGAGCCGAATAAAATCGTTCTTCACGATATATCTCTCTTTGCCGAGCCCGGCCAGAAGGTCGCATTCGTCGGCGCAACGGGTGCAGGCAAAACTACTGTTACAAACCTTATCAACCGTTTCTACGACGTTGCCGACGGCAAGATTCGTTACGACGGAATAAACATCAACAAGATAAAGAAGGACGACCTTCGCCATTCGCTCGGAATCGTTCTTCAGGAAACGAACCTGTTCACCGGCACAGTTATGGAAAATATTCGTTACGGCAAGCTCGATGCAAGTGATGACGAGTGTATCGCAGCCGCAAAGCTTGCAAATGCCGATGAATTTATTCGTATGCTTCCCGAGGGTTACAACACCATGCTGACAGCCAACGGCGGCAATCTTTCACAGGGTCAGCGTCAGCTGCTTGCAATCGCAAGATCTGCAGTTGCCGATCCGCCGGTTATGATTCTCGACGAGGCGACCTCCTCCATTGACACGAGAACCGAAGCCATTGTTCAGAAGGGCATGGATGCTCTGATGAAGGGCAGAACGGTATTTGTCATCGCTCACAGGCTCTCGACAATTCGGAATTCCGATGTTATAATGGTACTTGATCACGGACGTATAATCGAGCGAGGCAATCATGATGATCTTATTGCCGCAAAGGGCAGATATTATCAGCTTTACACCGGCTCATTTGACAAGGAAGAATAACGTCGGCATTTCCGTAAAAAATAACTATGACTTTATTTTAAGGCAATATTACACAATTGGGAGTTATTATGGCTTTTGTATATGCGGTGCTCAGCGCACTTGTGGATTTTCTCATAACGTACTTCAAGGGCTTTGTCAAAAGCTTTGGGGATATCTGGAGGCCGCTTTTGCTGTTTCCTTTAATATACGTTTGCTTTTTATTGCTTCACCTCGGTGTTTTCTGCCTTTATTCTTTCACGACGAACAAGGCCTACACGAGCAATATCCACAATTCTTACAGAAGATTCATGCTTTCAAGTATCAATCTTTTTCTCAAAACCGCAAAGGTCCACGTTCACGTCGAGGGCAAGGAGCTTGTGCCGGACGACGGACAATTTCTGTTAGTCTGCAATCACCTTTCAACCTTTGACCCGATGATTACCATAACAGCCTTGGCGGATAAGAATCTTGCTTTTGTCGCAAAGAAAGAGATTTTCGGCATCTTTGCCGCAGGAAAATATCTTGCGAAATCCGGCTGTGTCGGTCTCGACCGTGAGAACAGCCGTGAAGCGGTCAAGGCGATAAACAGAGCGGCCGACAACATTAAAAACGGTGTGTGTGCAATGGGAATTTACCCCGAGGGCTATGTCAATAAGAAGCCCGGCACACTGCTCCCGTTCAGAAACGGCGCATTTAAGATTGCGAAGAAAGCGAAGGTACCGATTGTTGTTTCCGTTGTTAAAAACACGAGAGAAGCCAACAAAAATATGTTCAGGCGGCATTCAAATGTTTATCTGAAAATTCTTGACGTGATTCCTTACGAAAAAATCGCCGACCTCAAAACAAACGAGATCGGTGAGATAGTTTATAAAATGATGGTTAATGAAATCTGAGGAGAAACAATTATGTTTAAAGAAAATACAGAAAAGCAAATTAAAGAAGCTTATCCCTACAGGCTTGAGCTTCATGCACACACCTCACCTGCCAGCGGCTGCTCACAGGTCAAGCCCGAGGATGTTGTGACGATTTTCCACGACGCCGGCTATGACGGAATTGCCATAACCAATCATTTTTACCCCAAGCCGGAGCTAAAAGACTTTCTCGAAATATATCGCAGTGATTATCTCAAAGCACTCGAAACCGGCAACAAGCTCGGAATGAAGGTTTATCTCGGCGCAGAGCTGAGATTTCCGAGCCAAGACAACAATGATTATCTTCTTTTCGGCTTTGAGCTTTCGCAGCTTGAGGAAATGTATTCATATATGACGGGAACGCTTGAGAATTTTGCCGAAAAATTTAAAACCGACGATATGTTCCTTCTGCAAGCTCATCCGTTCAGGAACGGAATGAAGCTCGGATTTGAAAATTATCTTGACGGCGTTGAGGTTTTCAATATGCACCCTAATCACAATTCGAGGGTTGCCCTCGCCGAAAGATACGCAAGGGAGAACGGCAAAATTGCCACAGCGGGAACGGATTATCACCACATCGGCCATGATAATCTCTGCGCCACAAGAGCGGCACACCTCCCCGAAAATGAGCATGAGCTTGTGTCTCTCCTCAAAAGCGGCGACTTTGTTTTCCAAGTCGGCGACCGATTCATAATTTAACATCTCCGCAATAAACAACCGCCTCCCGAGGGAAGCGGTTGAATTTTTTATAGATTTGAAAATGGTGTGCACCGCAATTTATGCGTTATCGCCTTAATAAATACCGAAAGAAATAATTTTGAGAAGCGTCTGCCACCACTCCATGCGAACGGTAATTTGGCATTCAGCGGTCAATCCGTCCGATGATGTTGCTATAATAGTTGCATTGCCCTTCTTTTTTGCTGTGATATTACCGTATTGGTCAACGGAAACTACAGAAGAATTGGAGCTTTCCCATGTAACCTTAACGTCGTTTGTTACGGAAATTGTATCGCTGTCCTTGTATTTGAGACTGATACTCTTTTTGTCAAGCTTGGGTGCTTTTGTAGGAACATATTCCCAAACAGCATAGAATGTGTAAGATTCCGATTTTGCATCCTTTCTGACCCAACTGTCTTCAAATGTCCAACTTGAACCGTTTGCATAAAGCTTTTTGGTATAGCCCTTTTGCTTTATCGTTGAATCATTTACCCAGCCTGCCGAACCACCAACGAACCATGTGTTATCTCCGTTTCTCTTAACATTCCAGCCGACAAGCTTATATCCGCTTCGTTTGCAGGAATTGTTTGAAACTGAAAAATTGTTTCCAAACGTAACATTAAATGCCGATGCATTTCCGCTGCCGCCGTTAGCATTGTAGTTAAAAGAACCTGTTATCGGCTTCCAAATAGCATAAAGGGTAATTGTGCAGCTACCATTCTTTATGTTCGGCGACATATCCGACGGTTTAACACTGGTATCGTCCTGATCGAAAATTTTTCCGCCCGACGGAGTTGTTCCCCAGCCGACGAATGTATATCCCATTCTGTAAAGTCCGAATGATTCTGCATTCCAAAGGCCGTAAACCGGATCCGGCTTATCGTATACCCATTCGCTTTCAAGCAGCTTGCTTCCCTCATATACCATGTTTGAAACAAGCTTGAATCTGTCGGATTTGATTACACCGCCGTTGCCGTTGAATTTTATTGTAAGAATCTTTTCGGTAGAAGATGTTGCCGAATCATAATTCTTTGCGTGCCAAATTTTGATTGAAGTATATGTAACGCTTGAATATTTCATCTTTCCGTATCTTACACTTCCGGTGTATCCGCCCTTTGACTGATCGCCGATATTACCGTTTTTAAGGTGCTTTGTGCAGCGCTTGTGACCCTGTATACAATAGTAAATTCCGCCAACATTCGAGTCATATACCGTTACACCCTCACTGTCACAGCTTATAAAAACCATGTAATGTCCGCTTGTGCGCAGTATATCACCGATTTTTGCTTTCTTGAAGAAATCATACTTTTGAGCATTGGTTTTTCCGGAAAGGTTTGCTGACGAAACCACTGTATAGTTTGCAGCTGCCATCGGCTTTCCAAAGCATTTTGTGAAACAATATGATGCAAAGGAATAACAGGTCCATCCGTTTGAATAGTTTGCTGTACTGATTCCTTTTGACTTCAAAATAGGATGAAGCTCGCAGTTGTGGCAAATTGTTCCGTCAGCATATGCTCTGAAAATAGAACCGTGTTCGCATCTTTTGCCGTTCTTTGAAAAATATGAACCATTCGGATACTCCGATTTAATGGAATTAATCGTGTTTTTTACAGCGTCTGCGCCCACCGCAGAAGCATTTACTGTCATTCCGCTCATCGGAACAATTGATACCAACATCATTATTGTCAGAATAAAAGACAATAACCTTGAGTTAATTTTCTTACATTTGTTTTTCATCATGTCTGATCCTCCGTTATATAAATTTTCTTTTCCTCATTCCGAGGGGGATATCTGCAGCTCGGCTGGGCTTAATACCATATCCAGCCGAACAAAACAATTACAATCAGCCATTGGCCAAAGGAATATCCGACCGTAACCTTACAGGTGTCTGTTGCGACATTTCCGTTGGAATCGGTCACAGTGCAGGTAATCGTTGCATTACCCTTCTTTGCACCGTAAACCTTGCCGTTATTATCAACCGTCGCAACCTTGGTGTTCGATGACGAATACTCGACAGTGTACTTCGCCCCGTCATCCGCCTTGATAGTCGGCTTGATGGTCGCAGACTTTTTGTAGTTCAACGTAACATCCGAAATTGAAACGGAATTCACTGAGGCTTTGATCTCCTGTGGCGAGAGGATTTTTGTCTCCGTGCCGTTGCCGAAATCGCCGACAGCGATAACCGTTACATTATTCTCTTCTTCGGCTCTGTACGGCAGAGTTACCGTTTTGTTTTCGGCTACGGACTGGTCTGCATAAACAAGGTTTTCGCTTGAAACCAAAAGCTTATCGCTGTAATCCTTTATACCGTAAATCATGTAACAATTTCCGTCAACCGCACCGTCCAACGTGAATTCATCGGCAGTAAACAATTCCGTTTCGCCCGTCATTTCATCGGCAAAGATCTCTCCGTCGAGAATGGAAGCAGTGCTGATCGTTGAAGGCGTTAAATTAAGAGCAGGAACAACACCGTATATAGTCAAATTAACATCACTTTGCAAACAATTGCCACTGCCAAATTCATTGTTGTTATATTCATAGTCCGAAATATAAGCCTGCGAGTCCAGCGTAGCAGGGGTGCGCAACCACCAACTGCACCAATTTTCAAAGTAAAAATCAAATATACCCTGACATTTCGCATAATCTGTACATTTACGACACTTTGCCATGTCATTTTCATACCAATCTGTTGCAAAACCATAGTTTGCGTTATATATATCATCATATGATAAAAGAGTAACTTTTTCAGATGTAGGGCCACAAAAATAATTGCCCTGAATAGAACACTTATTTTTTCTCGTAAGCTGTTGAATTTTACCCTGCTGAGACGTACTAAAAGCAGTATCGTAAAATTCATTATTCAACCATTTTCTAATACTACTATGTTCCCAATTATTGGCATAGTATGTTTTGTTACTGTCTCCATAATACTCATAGGTTCCATACTCGTCGATAGGTTCGTCAGCCGAAATAATATAATTGTTATACGCCTGTGAATCTATCGCACTATCGCACACAATTAAACCTGTTTTTGCGTCTAAAACGCGCCATCTAAGAGGCTCGTATTTGAAGTAATATGTGTTATAGTTACAATAACCGTTTCTCCACTGCTCATCATGACTATTAATAAAGGTATTCGCAGCAACATAATGGGTTGCTATAGGCCTGTATTCACTAAACGTTACCGCACGGTACTTGTTACCACCATATTCAAAATCAGCATATTTCATATAATCTGACGGTTTCATATTGCCGTCATACTCATTTCCTGTACCGCTGTAATATTCGTAAGATATCCAGTTTTTAGTTATCTTATCAAGTCTTTTTATTGTTTCTTCATTTTTTACTTCGCTCTGCGGATATGAACCGAAATTGATAATTGTTCCCGTCGCTTCCGTACCCGTGAACACGCTATCGTTACTTCCCGTTCCGTCAGATGTCGAACCGCCGGTCTCTCCACCCGGCTTATTGCCACCTGTCTCGCCACCCGGCTTATTGCCACCTGTCTCTCCACCGGGTTTATTTGTGCTCTTTTTAAACAGCGGACACAGGAAATTTTGCGAATCCGGTTTAACCGTTATATTCATAGCAAAGGTCGCATAGTCCTCTTTGGAGGCTTTCAGCAAATGTTTGCCAAGGTTCATTTTGAACTTTGCAACACCGTTTTCTTCCGTAAATTGAATTTCATCGTCTATCAAAACCTTGGCAACCCAAACACGTTTTTTATCAGAGTCAAAAACAGTTACCGTAAATTCCTTGAAAATGTGAGGACAACCCGTAAAACCGAATTCATTATATGTAAATGAATAATAAAAATCGGTTATTTTGACTTTCAATCTGAATATTGTGCTCTCGTAGGATTTTTCAATCCATGTATCCTCTCCGAACGAGACCTTGACACCTATTGTCATAAGTGCGTTGATTTCTCCCGCAATACATTGTTTACAGCTGTGATCGACATTAGCAGGATCCGCAGCGGTATCGCTGTTTTTGCTCATTTGTGCAATAGCTTCAACGCCAACCTCACCCGACATTGTTATTTTTGCCGCATGCTTTGACAAAACAGCCATATACGGTCTCAAATCAAATCCGATGAAAACTCTGACTGCGGATTTAAGCTCCGTAATTAAATGAGGCGCTTGACACTTATTGGCAAATCCGTCCCTTGAATTAAAGCCGAGTCCAATGGCAAAATTCAACTCACCCGAAAAAGAAAGCTCACCGCTGAATTTAACCGTAAATCTCGGTTCAAATCCAATGAAGATGCCGGTAATCGGAGTAAACGAAAGCGAGCCGAGCTTTATACTCAGAGTTTCAATTGTTCCGCTTGCCGAAGCGCTTACTTTAATAAACGGGGACGCAACAAAAGAAACCTCCTTGAAGTTCCTTGAGAGATAATACGAAAAAACAATGTTTGCGCCAAAAATTAATGTTGCAGAAAAGAGAGCGTTCGCTTTACCGTTTTTGTTTTTTACTTCTTTCTCTGCTATCTTCCATTTTTTAGAAGGAGTGAAGTCTGAGCCGCCCGATACAGCCTGGGTAGATATTTCCGCCTCTCCCGTTTCATAGGAAACATCTCCAAGATATTCAACGTCCTCATCCGCGCCCTCTGCCGAATACTCACCTTCGCCGGCAGAAGTGCTTGAATCGATTTTTACGAAATCAAATATATCTTCCATCTCCGAATCTTCGGCAACTATTGTCGCTTCCGTTCCGTTAACTGTAATACTCTTAATTTTAATCGTAACAAGATTCAATAAATCGTCGTTATCAAAATAAACAACATCACCCGATTGAAGATTTTTTACAGAATCATCAATGTTTTTAATTTTATAAATATTGTTATCTACATCGGCAGAAACAAGAGTATTTCGCTCATCGGAACCGTTTATCACAATTGCTTCATCTGACAAAACCGCAAAATTGTTGTCATCGGTGTCGTCAAAGCTGATAACCTTTTCGCTGTCAAAATCATAAACTGTTTTTTCTTGAATCTCTTTGAATTCCGTTGTGTAGGTTCTGCAAACGAAGGCAGGGCAAAGAGCAGCATTATCATAATCAATCAAAAAGCCCTTTGCAAGAAAGTTTTCGGGATATGAATCCTCAAACGTTATCTTTGTTTCAAGCGATTCTTCGCCGATCTCAGCAACCTCTGATGTAATCATTTCTTCCGTGTTTTCATCATAGATCACAACGAGCAATCGGCATGTGGATTGATTGTAATACTCCACCGTTGCAACATTGTCGTTGAACTCGATTTTCGATATGTAATAAGGCATATCAACCGTGCTTTTTGACATATCTACATCGTCAGCCAAAATTTTGCTGAATGAGTTTGTTTCTTTAATTTCAGCTGTAGAGTTGTTGATAACTCCATTTGCGTCATTTGCTGCCAACGAATTCAGCGGTATTGAGGTCGTTAGCATAATAACGATAAGCATTAAAGAAAGTACCTTAAAAAAAGCCCTCTTCATCATTAACCCTCCGTTAAAAATTTGTGAGATAAAAATCGTTTGATTTCGTTCCAGCCGTCCTTGAAGGTGAGGCAGAATTCATCATTGACGGGAATGCCGCCGATTGCTCTGCAAAGCTCAAGATACGCATATCCGACCATCATAAACGCTACCGGCGGGCCTGCGATTCCGAGAATCAGAGATGCTATGAGTGTCTCCGGAAAGAATACCGTCCACATCGTTGCCGACTGAAACGCAAGCCAAAGATTCTTGAAATAATTGAATTTCTCCTCCGGCTCTTCCTCATCCTCGTCATACTGTCCGTCAATTTCGCCCTCCGGCGGCTGTTCCTCCTGCGTAACCGTCACGGTTGTTGTCGGTTCTTCGTCGACCGCAAACACGCCGACGGTGAGCATTGCGACAAGCGTTGCGATACACAGGATAATTGAGATAACTTTTTTCATCATAAATTTCCCTTCCTTTTAAATAAATTGAGCTGCAAGGAGTCCTATTTTTTCAAGCCACTCCAGCAATGCGTCATTCTGATTTATCAGCTCCATGAGAAACATCAGCGGTGCACCCACCGTAAACGCAAGGAACCAATAAACAATCATTATCATCCTATCCCCCCTTTTTAGGAAAATAATTTATGAAACTTTCCCTTTTTAAGGTAATACCTTAAGCCTTGCCGACCTTTGTGATCGACCAAAGCCTCATGCCGTTATAATCTTTCAGCGAACATTCAACCTTTACATCTCCGTAATAGATGGGATTTTCTACGCTAATATTACGGCGAATTCTTCGTGCCTGAAAAATCACTTCATATGATCCATCACTCTTCTGTTTATCACTGCTATATACAAGCTCGGTCGATCTGCTATCAACATTGTTAGTCTTTGCTTGATATATATAGTAGCAGTATCCATCGTATATGTACGCCTTTTCCAGTCCATCGTACTTATGTCCATTAAATGTTTCCAACCACTTGTCAAAATCAAGATTAAATATCTCCTCAGAAATGATTCTCAAATTTTCAGCGTTCATTTTTTCGAAGAGCCATCGGGGAGCCTCTTCTTCTACTTTATATTTCTCTTTCTCCAGTTCCTTTAGAGGATCCACTTCGTCATAAAAAATACCAAAATCTGCTTCTCCGAAAAGATATCTGTATAGGCTTCGGTTATTATGATCCTTAAACGGAATTTCCCGCTCATATGATTCTTCTTTGGTGCAATCAAATTCCGGAAAAGAAGGTTTGTCACCACCGGTACTCACCGTAAGACGTGCATAATCAAGAATATGTGCAAGACGTACAAAATCCAAATTATTTGCCGTCAGCAGCTTTCCGTTGTTTTTTTGTACCGATTTTTTGGCCACTGTCGTCTTAGGCTTTCCCTCAGTCACGGTATCTTTTTCATCATCGGTATATTGAAGTGCGGCATTTTGTTCTGTTGTTACGTCATTTTTGACATTCTCAGGATTTAGGGCACTTCTTATGCCGAAAAACGAACCGGTTCCCAAGCCTGCCGCAATAATCACCGCCGAAATGATAATAATAATGTTCTTCTTCATTTTGTTTTCCTCCATTTCAGAATTCGTCATGCGCCTGTAAAAAGAATAACGTTTTAACAATTTGATTATAGAAATTATACTGAGCTTCTGAAACTTCGGTATAAGAAAAACTGTAAACATCGCTATACGTATTACCGTTAAAGAATTCCTGTTTTTCTATCGGAAGACCTATAGAATTCAGCTCATTTTTTACCGTTATTATTTTGTCGCCGATGTCTAAAAAATCGTTTCCGCTTCCATCGGCCCATGGCTCACTATCGTAGTAATCCCTAAACGTAAACTTAACGAGGTTACCATATTCGTCATATGTGAACTTTATATTTTCGGTATTTCCTACGCCGTAATGAATTCCGGTAATGTTTCCCTTGCTGTCATGATTATAAGAATCCGTATATTTATCGATATAAAGATCCAGATAATCTTCGGTAATATTTTTAACGACCCAATGTTGGTCATTATATACATAGGTCGGTTCTTTAACTTCCTTGCTGTACTCATTTGGAGTGCCGTCATCGTAGGAATAGTAATAATATGAAGTTATCAGAATCGGTTCGCCGAATTCGTTCAACTTATAAGCTGTATATTCGTCTGAATCTCCTGAAGCGTCCAATTCACCAACAGTAACAGTCATCCCATCGCTTGACCAGTTGATATTGGCTAAACCGTGACCTGTATCGTACTGAGTCGGCGCATAAAACTTGCCCTTAACAAAATCCGTAACCGCAGTTTGCTGAATCGGCTCGTTTCTGTCATATTCCTCTTTGGTGATATCGAATCTTCCATATTCAATATCCTCTGCCATTGTTTCGTCAGTGCTCTCGGATGCTCCCGGCAGCGTGTTGTCTGCCGACTTATCCTTATTTGCTTTTGCGGCAAAAAACACGCCTGTTCCGATTCCCGCCACAACAATAACCGACGTAATGATGATTATAATTTTCTTTTTCAATTCAACCACTCCGATGTTTAAAATGTTGAATGGGACATTGTAAATAATTTTGCCTTAAGCGAATAATTATAAAAATTATACTGTGCTTCGGAAACTTCGGCATAGCTGAGTCCATGTTCCTCCTCCGTATCCTCGCCGTTATATCTTTCAAACATGCGAACGGGAATCCCGAGAGAATTAAGCTCATACCTAACTGTTACAATTCTGTCATAGCTGTCGTAATTCTCCCAATAGCCTCCGTCGCCGAGCTTTTTATAGTAGTCCTTGATAACGAATTTAACAATATTTCCGTTTGCGTCATATTCAAATGTTTCCATAAAATCGTCGGGAGTGCCGCAGACCGCTTTTGTAATATTTCCTTTCTCGTCATGCTCAAAAGCATATTTCTGCAGGCTGTCACTGAAAGCGATAAGCCGATGGCTTTCGTTATAGATCTCAGTCGGCTTCATGACATTTTTGACATACTTTGTATCTTCGGAATCATAGGAGGAATCGGTATCATAATACGTCTTTCCGATGACCTCACCGTATTCATTCAGCTTCAGCACGGTAAAGCCGCCATCATCTGTAAAGCCCTCTATCGTAACGGTTCTGCCATCGCTGCCCCAGTTTATATTAAGCGTTCCGTAGCTTGCGATATAGCTTATCGGCGCATAATACTTTCCCTCTTCAAAATTCTGAACCGGATTTGAAGGAACCGGCATATTCCTGTCATATTCCTCTTTGGTAACGTTGAATTCACCGTATTCGATTTTCTCTTCCGTTGTTGTTTCGTCGAGCGTGGTTACCTCAGGTGCGTTCGGCTGCGGAGCTTTGTCCTTTGACTTCACACCGAAATAAACCCCTGTTCCGATTCCTGCAGCAATAATCACTGCTGCAATGATAATAATAATGTTCTTTTTCATGTTGACCCTCTCCGCTGTTTTATATGTCAGTAGGTTGCTCTCGCACAGTCTAAGGCTTTGAGATAGCTCATGTAGAAATTGTACTGTGCTTTGGATACCTCTGTGTACTCAATGCTACTGCCCTCGTCCTCTGTTCCTCCGTTAACGGTTGTCCATACATAAACCGGAAGTCCGATATTGTTTGTCTTGTATCTGAATGTAAATGTTTTGCCCGGAAGTTCATCATCTGAGCTAACAAAATACTTGGTAAGATTTCTGTTGCTGTCATATGTCAGCTTTTCTGTTACAAAGTCATCACCAAAGGAGGTCAGATTTCCGTCTTTATCATATGTATAATTTGAACTTTCACTTTTGCTTGAGCCATATTTGATGATCTCATGATTTTCGTTATACCAGAACTTCGATGTGCGCTTAATATAATCCATCTTGTTCGAATCGGTTTCCGAAACGCCGTAATATCCATTTTCAATTATCTCACCGTAATCGTTCAACTTATAAAAAGTGTAAAAGCCATTTTCCTCATCTGTTGTTACCATAACGCTTCTTCCGTCAGTGCCCCAGCGGAGTGCCATTACACCGTCTCCGGTATTTTCTGCAATCGGCGCATAATACTTGCCGGTCGAGAAGCTCTTAACGGGATTTGAACAAATCGGGTAAGCTTTATTAAATTCGTCCCTCGTCATGATATTTGAATACTGAATCTTTCCCGTATTGCCTGCCGTAGGCTCTACCGTCGTCGCTTCGGTCTTTTTATCAACCGCATTGGCCTTTACTGCTTCGGTTGTCTTTTCGTCTACGGATGTTGTTGTTTCGTCGAGCGTGGTTACCTCAGGTGCGTTTGGCTGCGGAGCTTTGTCCTTTGACTTCACGCCGAAATAAACCCCTGTTCCGATTCCTGCCGCAAGGATAACTGCGATGACCGATGTAACAACTTTCTTTTTCATTAAAACCTCTCCTTAAGTGATTTTGTTTACGCCTTTATTATACATACGGATATTCTTTAGCCGTAATGTAAAATATACCTATTTATCACGCTAAAAATCTACCCTGCGATATATTAACACATATTTTTGTTCACAACAGTTAAACGGTACGAATAGCTGTTTTAACGGCACCAAAAATTTAAAAATTCAAATTATTACAATATTTTTAAGATAATATATTGACTAAATCATTTAATTAGATTAAATTATATATATGTTTAATTGAAAGATGTGAGAAAAAGATGAAAATTGCAATTTGCGACAATGAGCCTTCAACGCTCGATTTCGTTTCTTCGGTAATTGAGGATATCGCTTTTGCCCAAAGCATGGACATTAAATACGAAGCTTTTTTATCCTACGAAAGCTTAATGCGGCAAATAGGAGATTTTGACCTTTTTATTATTGACTACAAAATGCCGGGCATCAACGGAATGGAATTTGCAAAAAAGGTATACTCTGAATTCGGAACAGGAAAGGGTCTTATTTTCATAACGGCATATCCGGAAATTGTATATGAAGCCTTTGAAGTCAGGGCGTACCGTTTTCTTGTAAAACCACTGTCAAAAGAGAAAATCATCGAAGCTGTCAATGAATATATAAAAGATTTGGCCTCTTCAAGGAAACTGACCATAAGAATTGACGATGAATTCAACATTCTGAATGCCGATGATATCTATTACATGGAGGCGGCTCGAAAATATACGTACATCTATTTAAAGGATGACTGTATTAAATGCCGACGAACCATAACCTCCTTCGAAAACGAGCTTTCCGATTACGGATTTTTCAGAATTCACCGCTCATACCTTGTTAATATAAATAAAGTTAAAAAATTTGACAGCAGAATTTGCATTTTGGAAAACGGCGAGAAAATTTTCATCAGTCAGAAAAAATATGATGAATTCTGTCAGCTCTACCTTGAATCAATTAAGTAGGTGAACCCATGGAGAATATAATTTTTTTTGAATGTATTTCCGGGGTTGCACAAATAATACTCGGCGCATCGCTGGAGCTGTTTCTTCTTAATAAATTAGTCGGTTATGAAACAAAGAAAAACAAGCTTCCTTTCATAGTCGTTTCTATTTTGATTTTTTTAGCTGTTGCGGCGGGTATGCTGTTCATAAAAGACCGTGAAACCGCTCTGACAGTTCCGGATACAATTTCAATGCTTACATATATCTTTTTGCCGTATCTTTTGCTGATTCCAAAGAAAAAAGCGACATTTTTCCTGTTCGGTTTGATCTACGCTTCAACGGCGGATTTTATTGTTTTTGTTATCGTTTCATTGGCGAAGCTCAGTTCGGCGATTTACGAAAATCTGATCTATGCCGGACTTTACGCAATTTTATTGACCGCCGCCGTTCTTTATGTTCGGCTCGGTAAAAAGGAGATTCCGCACGACTTTTTTGAAACGATTCCGCCGATCGTCTATGTTGTAATAATTATTGCCGACTGGTCATCGTACTACGGAGTTATGCTTTCGCTTGACGAAACATATTATAAAGATGTTTATCAAACGCTGATGCTTGCCTCGGCAGTTCTTGTGACGCTGTGCCTGTCCTTTGTCGTTTATAAATATTTCACGGTCACACGCTCACAAAAGGAAGCCGAGCATCAGCTCGAATTACAGCTAAAGCATTATGAAAGTCTGACCGAATCGACGCAAGAGATACGAAGCTTTCGCCATGACATAAAGAACAATCTTTTTTCTTTAAACATCATGCTCTCGGAGGGCAAGCTTGATGAGGCAAAGGAATATGTTGAAAGTCTCAACGGCAAAATTGACGAAACCAAACGTTTTTCCTATTACACAGGCAACTATCTTGCGGACGCAATCCTTGCCGACAAAGCAGGTTCGGCGGCAGAATACGGAACAAAGATAATATTCGACGGAACGATTCCCGAAAAAGGGATTGAAAAATGCGACCTTTGCACCGTGCTGACAAATGCCCTTGACAATGCAATAACTGCCTGCAGGGATATTCCGAATTCAACCGTCAAAATCACGTCGAGAGAAACGGAAATGGGCTGCCGAATAACGATAAGCAACCCCGTAAAAATTGAGCCGCAAATTAAAAACGGCAAAATAAAAACGTCGAAGTCGGACAAAAAGAATCACGGCTTCGGCATTGAAAATATCAGAAAAACAGTCGAAAAATACAACGGCTTTCTCAAGCTCGGCTGTGAAAATAAAACCTTCAAGCTTGACGTTGCAATGACGTTAAAATAAAAAATCACAAAACAGGAGAGGTTAAAATGAGGAACAATGCGGCAAAAAAAATACTTTCGATCATCCTTGCAATAACTGTGATTGCAGGTTTGATTCCGTTCACCTCCGTAACGCATACCAAGGCGGCGGAAGAAATTTTATCGACTGACGATTTTCAGTACAAAATTGAAAGCGACAATACGATAAATATAATCAAATGCCTTAACACAACCGATGAGGAAATTACAATTCCCGAAAAAATAAACGGCTATCCTGTCGGAAAAATTTGTTACGGTACATCTGATTCATTTTTCCCGTCGGATAATACTGTAACAAAACGTTTAAACATTCCGAAATATGTTACATCTATAAATTTATCCGGATTGAAAAATAACCCACTGGAATTCATCAATGTTGATGCAGGCAATTCTTCTTATGCTTCGGACGAAAAAGGACTTCTCTACAACAAAGATTTTACAAAGCTGGAGCTTTGCCCCAATTCCCTGCAATCTGATGAGCTCGTTCTTCCCGAAAGCGTAAAAGAATGTGATAACAATGCCTTTTATAAATGTAGCAAAATCAAGAAAATCATTTATCCCAAAGCCGCTACTCGGGTTAGCTCCGACTATACTGATTGTTCTTCTCTTGAAACGATTGAATTTCCTGATTCGGCTACCATTATTTTTGGTGTGTCATTTAACTTTCGCCGTTGTTTGTCTTTAAAATGCATTGATTTTTCGAACATATATAATCTTGATATCTCAAGTTTTGCCTTTCAAAATCTCCCTGCTCTCGAATCCATTACGTTTAGTAACAGCGTTTCTTATGGGATGAAATCATACGATTTTAATATGTCCAAAGCTTTTTACGGATGTACATCACTCCAAGAAGTTAATTTTGCAAATGCCGAAATAGCTATCGGAGATTCCGCTTTTTATGGATGCACATCCTTGACTAAAGTTTCGGGAACTGAAAACATAAAATATATTGGAAATAGTGCATTTAGCCATTGCGATTCACTGACTCAGCTCTCTTTCGGAGATAAATTGTCATATATTGGGTATTATGCTTTCAGCTCTTGCACAAATTTATCTGATGTTACAATTCCGGACACCTTGCTCAATATTTCTGAATACGCTTTTTCTAATACAGCTTTAGTAAATGATACCGAAAGATATGAAAACGGCGCTCTTTATCTTGGAAAATGCCTTATTGCAACCCAACCTGATATAACAAGTCTTTCAGTTAAAAGCGGTACATTGTCAATATGCAATGCGGCTTTTTCAAACAACAAATCCCTTACTGACGTGGTTCTTCCAGAAGGTCTTATAAAAATCTACCGCTACAGTTTTGCAGGGTGTTCATCATTAACAAATATTCAAATCCCAGACACTGTTACAGAGATATCTAATCTTGCTTTTTCCGAATCGGGAATTAAAGAAATTATCCTCCCCATGAGCATAAAGAAACTCGGGATTAACTGTTTTTTGGGATGTCCTTTGGAAAACATTTTTATTCCCGAAACAGATATATTTTTTGATGATTACTGTTTTGCAGACACAAAACTAAAATCAATTAATCTACCTAATACTTTAAAAGAATTGAATTATGGAATATTTTATAAATCACTACTTGTAAATATTACAATTCCCAACTCCGTTGAAACGATTAAGAACTATGTATTTTTAGATTGCCAATTTCTTGAATCAGTTTTTATTCCGGAAAGTGTCACTGCCATTGGGGAAAAAGCGTTTAGCGGTTGTACAACACTGAAGAGCATAGATCTCCCGGCAGGATTAACTGCAATAAGCTCTGAATTGTTCAGTAGATGCACATCTCTTGAAAAAATTGATATCCCTGCAAATGTTAAAGAAATACAAAAAAACGCATTCACGAACTGCACCTCCTTAAAGGAAGTTAATCTTCCGACCGGACTTACAAAGATAGGCGATTCGGCTTTCGTCGGCTGCGAAAGTCTCACAAGCATTGCTATTCCGAAAAGCGTCAAAAGCTTCGGCGCCTCCGTTTTCAACAATTACCTTAAAACGGTCTACTTTGAGGGCAGCGAGGAAGAATGGAACGCAATAACATTCGGCGCTAACAATACTCCGCTTGAGCAGGCAGAGATTATTTTCAATTCCACAGGTGCAACCGTTCCCGATGAGCCTAAGGACAGCATTACATGGTCCTTCGATTCCTCCGACGGCCATCTTTTCCTCAGCGGCAGCGGCGATATGCTTGAACGTGAAAAAACCTCCGACTATGAATGGTACGGCTTCCGCAGCAGCATAAAATCGCTAACAATCGGAGAGGGCGTAACCTCCGTCGGTGCAAATGCTTTCACCGGATTTGTAAATCTCGGTGAAATAATAGTAGGAAAAGATGTCAAGAAAATCGGCGACAATGCCTTTGCCGGCTGTGCAAAGCTTTCACTGATAAGCTTCGTCGGCGAACCGAGCGAAATATCCTCCTCGGCATTTGTCGGCTGCAACAAGCGCATGACAGTAATCGGCGAAAATGACCTTGGAAAGGCTTTCGCTCAGAGCAACGGCTTCAACTATAATCCCATATCCTTTGACAGCGAAAAGAAGGTTCTTAACTTCGGCAACGCGCTGACGATTTACAAGGATCTGCCTTATACATTCATTGTTTATTATGTGGTCAAGTATTCGCAGTCGGAATATCTGCACTTTGACAAGCTCATATTTGACGGAGTTATCGGCGACACAATTTCTATGGATAACGTTGACAAATCCGCAGAATATCTGACGCTCAATAATCTTTATGTCAGCCTCAAATCAACCGACGGCGAGCAAATCAGCTTTGCCCGAATGCTGGAGCTTCTTGAAAACGGCGAATACGACGCATTCAAATATGTTGTTAAGGACGATAAGAACCCCGAGCAGGAGGAAAAGCCGAAGCCGGAAAAGAAAGATTTCTTTGAAAAAATCGCCGAAGGACTTGAGAACCTTTACACAAATGCTTTAAAAACACTTTCAAAGGTTGCAAACTTTTTCCGCAAGCTTTTTAAATAACACCAAACCGTTACATTTATCTTTTGGGTAAGTGTAACGGTTCTTTTTGCCGTAAGGCGGTGCAAGACTATATAAAGCTATGTGCGTTCATGCTGTCAATATTACATAAATATGATATTTTAATTTACATTTTTTGGATGGATTATGCCTTGAAATCATATTCTTCTTGCTATATAATAATAAAGGTTGTGCCGCAGCCTGTGCGGTATTGCCTAAAATAATTTTGAGGGCAGAATTATGAAAATTGCAATATGTGATGACGAGGTTGCTTCACAGGAGAGAACTGTATCATAGCCATATTGTAGCAAGTGGATTTTACGGGACGGCATCGGATATTTGCTCATCGCAATCGGCTTGATTTCCGTTTTCTATTTCTCAATCAAACTCTTTGAAAGGAAGCAAGAGAGGGATTAAAAAAGCAGAAAATAGCAATGAAAATAGAATAACATAATTAAAGGCAATGTCGCACATTGAATTTGTGTGGCATTGCCTTTTGATATATGAGAAATAAGGGAAATAAAACAAAACCTTTTGATCTCGGCTTTTTTCCAAAAGAAACTATAACACTTTAATCGGCCTCTGTCTATAAAAATCAACCAATATTAAGCAAATCTTAATATTTCTATTTTTGTTGTTTAAAACATTATTTGTCGCTCATTTTTGTACCACAAAACATCATACGGCATATCCTGTTAATAGGCAAAAGCCGAAAAACAACTCGACCGATATAGCCGGCCGAGCAAAAGGAGTTAATTAAATTGAACAACTATCCATATGAACGCTCCGCCAAAGCGTCTGTGGGGTTTGCACGGAGTGCTTCGTCTGCCATACAGTCGGGATTCACTCCGGCTCTGCCCGAAAATCCCGTTGTCGCAATGGCATATGTTCCGTTCCAGACGGATACAACCACATATGACGAAATGAAGGCACTAAAAGCCGGGACACTTTTTCCTGTCCTTGATAAGCCCTTCATGGGTCGTGGTATGAGATGACAAGAGCAATGCTTATGCAGCAGATAGACGCTGTTCAGTTCGCCATGTGGGAACTGCACCTCTATCTTGACACTCACCCCGATGACCTCAGTGCATTGGCACTCTACAAAAAATATGAAGAAAAGAACGAAAAGCTCGTCTCAGAATTTGAAGAAAACTGCGGCCCGCTTTATTCAAATTCAGACCCCGGTGTATCATGGCTCAAAAATCCGTGGCCGTGGGACTTAGGGGGTAACAACTGATGTTTGTTTATGAAAAGAAATTGCAATATCCCGTCAAAATCGCCACTCCCAACGCTAAGTATGCAAGCATTATAATTTCGCAATACGGCGGTGCTGAATGTAAAGGAATATAATTTTTTACACCCCCATAACCGCAAAAAATTTAAAAAAGTTTTTAAAAATTTTTGAAAAAAAGTATTGACAAACCACCCATTGAGTGGTATAATATAGTCAAGAAATGAGGGAACACCTCAATCAAAAGGAGTTTGATTAAGATGACAAAAATTAACGAAATAAAGAGAACTGGAACCATAAGCAAAGAAGTTGCTTCTTATGAGATTTTCAAAATGGGCAATGCAAGTTTTATTGTTAAACGTAACGGAAAGCCGGTTGAATGTGTTTTTAGCAGCGAAGATGCCTGCTCCGAATATATTAACTGCATACCGGAGTTTTAATCGCAGTTAGCATATAATATAGAAAGGACAATTAAAATGAAAACACTTGATGAAAGAGTAAAAGAAGCACTTAGCAATTATAACTTTACGGAAAATGAAAACGGCATCAATGAATTAATAGCGTATGCTTACAATTTAGGACGGTGCGAGGTTGCTAACGAGCTTTGTGATAAAGCACATAATATTTTTGCTGAGCAACTTAAAAAAGCACAAACCGTTAGATATCACAAACAGGCCGAACAGATACAGGGAAAAATAGAATTTTTATACCACTCTGACTATGATATGTGGATAAAAATGTTTTCAAACGACAAAACGGAGTGTTAATTATGGCTATCTATGATAATCGTGTCTGTAAACAATGTGGTAGGACTTTCTCGGGCGGACCTCGTGCTTGGTACTGCCCGGACTGTCGAGCCGAGCGAAAAAAAGAAAATGAACGCAAGTATCATAAAGACGGTGCTATGCGTAAGATTGGCAGTATTGATTATTGCGTTAATTGTGGTGCTCAATATACGGTTATATCCGGGATGCAAAAATATTGTCCGAATTGTGCTTTGGCCTGCGTTAAGGAAGTAGACCGCCAACAGTCTTTAGCGTTATATTATATGAAAAACAATCAAATAAGTGAACAACGTAAGTTAACAAGAGCCAAAGGGAAAACTGAACTTACATGTGAAATTTGCGGAAAAACGTTTTTAGGCTATAAATATCAAAAATTTTGTAGCGATGAATGCAAATTGTTTAACAGAAGAAAATTTGACCGAGAGTATAAGAAGGGGGTAAAAAAGATGACAGATAAACAAAGACGATTTGCAGTGAGCAAATCACTCAATTACAACGATGCCGATGCGTTTGCGTCGGACATCGCACTGTCAAGTGAGTTTGACGGCATCGAGATTAACGATACGCTCATTAAAGAGCTTAAAGAGTTGTGGGAAATTGCTCATATGAGTATTGCCGATATCCGGATAAAAGCCGGACTGAGCAGGGTTGCTTTTAGCGACAAATTAATGATTCCCATCCGCACTGTTGAAAATTGGGAATCTGAAAAATCGGGCAAACGTGAGCCACCATTATATCTTAAGTTTTTAATTTACAAATACATTTTTAAAAGATAAATAAAAAATCCCCGGACTGTCACATAAGTGATATCCGGGGATAAGTTTTATATTAGCAAGTTACCGGCAAGTTGCCAGCAAGTTAACTCACTTTGCAAGCAGGACATAGCAAGCTCTAAGCGTCTTAGCACCAGCAAGACCGTCGATGGTTATGCCTGCGGCTTTCTGTACCTGCTTTGTGGCGGTTCGGGTGCCTGCGCCGAAGATGTTGTTATTGTCAACGCCCTGCGAGATTATACCCTTTTTCTTGAGGAGCATAAGCTGCTGTTTGTATGCGTAAACACCCTCGTTGCGATCGCCTACCTGAAAATATCCTCTTGTCATATCATTACCTCCTACGTCTGACGGTGCGTCAATTTTGATTGTGGTTGTCGGTTTGGCTGTCGGCTTTGTTGTGCCTGCGGAAAGTCTCTTGTTGACCTGAGCCGCAGTATCTGCCATATGGCTGTAAAGATATGCACCGGGACAAGCAGTCGAAGCAAAATCCCTGTGTACGGTCATATTACAGCCATTTCGGTGGTTTATACGGTCGGTTTTGTTGTTAGACCATACGAGCTTTTTGATGCCGTTGCGCTTGCAAACGTCGGTTACAAGTGCAATAAGCGCACTGTATGCCTTGTCAGTGACCGCATACGGCGGCTTTGTGTCCGAGGCAACTTCAATTGTGATTGCCCTGTGGTCGTTTGATGGAGAGGACGACGTCCACGCTCTGTGATTCTCTGCAACCGAAAGACCGATCGAACCGTCACGACCGACAACATAGTTTGAGGAAACCTCTCTGTCGGTGTTGTAAAAATAATCGCAACCCTGCTTTGCCGTGACCTGTCCAAAGTAACAATGAATTGTAATCGTGTCGATCTTGTTCCTGCGAGGGTCGTAATTATCGGTCAGTCGCTGATATGTAGCGAGTGAGCTGTTACTCATGTTACTCACCTCTTCCGTTTGTCAGCTCGGGGCTGTTTTTGACATCATCGGCAACCTGTGCGTTCTTGGTGAAGCTGTTGTTTTTCCACCATGCCGCAATCGAGGCTATGGCGGTAAAAGCATATGTTACATATTCCTGCCACCGGTCAATGTCGATTGCTTCGCTTCTCTTGCCGAGGATAACGGCAAGCTGACTGATAAGCGCAAGCAGAAGAACTATTGTTCTCGCCCAGGTCTGCGCCGTTACGCCTTTGAGATTGATTTTTTTCATAATGATTCCTCCTTAATTCTGATTGTTGATATGCTCCAAGTCGCTGATACGGTGGTCGGCGACTTTCGCTTTTTCTTCAAGCACGGGCACACGTCGAGCAAAATTGTTGTGCTCCCTAACCTCACGGGCGAGCTCTTCAATCTTCGTATCAGTGACTGCCTGTGCTTTTTCAAGCTCCCTTTGCATTTTGGCATTTGCCGCAAGGTTGCTTATCACAACGCCGATGAGCGACAAAACACCCGTGATGATTGCTGCGATTATTCCCTCCATACCGCACCTCACATCAGCCCGAGGGCTTTGAGAATTACGGCACAAAGCGGCAAAACGCCGTTAAAAATAAGTGCCGATGCACCGACATAAATTATTGTGTCTATGAGTTTGTTTCCTGTTGGCTGTAACATAAGTTTGACCTCCTTAAAATTCAACGAGATATTCCGCTGTGATTGTCTCAGGGCTACCCTCGGCAACTGCAACATATCGCTTGCCGCCATATGTGTAATAACCGTTCGGTATCAACCGCATACCTGGCGACCACTCGAACGGGTTGTTCTGCGTGCCGACGGGGTTGTCCTGCTCAATGTATATAGATTTTACGAGCTTATCGCCGACATAGTAGTTATGCCAATTAAATCCGATTTTGTCCGACTGCTCGATTTGCTCGGTTATGCCGCCGAGTTTTTCAACTTGCTCACCCTGCACGACCTTGTTTCTGTAAGCTTTAGCTTCAGACCGTTTCATCCGATACACCTCCTGTAATTATAGACAACGCCTCTTCTGCCGACAGTTCTTCGTCATCTGTCGGCGTTATCGGAGGATTTTCGACTTCTTCGTCGGGTGTGTCGATTGGTACGGTATGATAATTGTCGAGCAATTCTTCAAATTCGGCAGAAAACATTATTTGCATCGTGCTGTATGTATCATCACTGTTCGCTCTGAGCTTATAACCCTCGTTCGGCTCAATCACAAGCATTTTAAAGCCATTGTCCTCAACGATTGATACGGTTGCGTGTTCGATTGGTTGCTTTTCGTATATCACGCTATAATCACTCCTTTGTTGTTTGTCAAAACAGTTGCGAGGGTAATACCCTGTGTGGATGCAACGTACAGACCCGTCTCGGAGTCTTGCACGCAACGCCATGATGTCAAATAGTCCTTTACAAATGTCGAGAAGCTAATTGTAATTTGTCCTAATTCTGAACGGTATTCGCGGACGCCGTTGACGATTGACAAAAGCGTTCCCGGATCGTCGGAGGTTGCTCCGTACTTGCCTTTCATTAAAGCCGGACAGTCTGATAGATTGAGGTCGTGGCTTATCGTAAACGGCTTAAAACGAACATACTTTAACTTTGAGCACTTCTGGAATGTACGCGTGTAATCCGTTCCATGGCTCATATCAAGCGGCGTTCCGAGGATTGATTGTAGGGCGGAACAATCTTTAAAATATTCATACCAGTAACCGGTGCTGTATTTTTCCGCATTGTTTCCTCTCTCAATCAATGTTATTTCCTCCAACGAGCCGCAGCCTTGGAACATGTCGCTGGAATTAACAATACGCTCAATGCCTACCAGCGTGAGCCTTTTCAAATTTGCTGCAACTTTTCCGCCGTAAGCGTTAAATATGCTTTTTCCGTTAGAGCAAATTTGCTTTGCAGCCTCATCACCGATTGAAAAGCCGCACTCTTCGATGCTCTGAGAAACTCTTGTTGTCGGGTACCTATATACAGCATTCGGTGTTTCCAAAAACGGCAGCTTAATCAAAACGTTGGATGAGTCAGGATTGTCGGGGTCTTCCTTGTCGAGCTTATAGCTGCCTGTGATCAAACTCGGCGGTGTTGTTGCGTGTGCAAAAGCATAGGTTAACTCACTGCATTTTCTAAGGTCAAGCACATCTTGTTTGCTCTTGAGCGGTAACTCATTGGCAATGTCAATAAGCTCATCCCAGTCCGATTTTTTCAAATCCTGCCCTGTGAGGTCGGATAACGTTTCGCCAAGCTCGGTGCGGTCGTCCTCTCGCTGTTCCGCTTTTGCCTTTGTAATAGGATTTTCGCCGCTGTCGTCAATGGTCGGATTTAATGTGAATGTGTACGGAATTGACTTCCATATGACTTTGTTCCCATCCTTTAAAATGAGCTGTAATTTCAACGTGCTATCCGTCAGAACCTCGCTCGGCAAGTCGAAGGTATCGTTTGATACCGTATAATTAAAGCTGCCCTGTGCGGTCTCACAGACGATTTTTTTGTCATAGCCTTGTAATGACAAAGGGAGAAGAAACAACAGCGTCGTTGCGTTCTTCTCCCCTATTGTGCCGAGGTTGCTGTACTGCGGAAACAGTCCCCTTTTTTCGCTGACTGTAATTCGGTTAATCATCGGTGATCACCTCAATAAAAGGCTCAATACTGATGATGTCCTGTGCCGATAATTCCAGGTCGCTGATGTCAATAGGCTTGACGTCAAGCTCGACCTCTTGGCTTAACAGCACGGCGGAATCTCTGTAAAAGCCGTCCGTGTCATTAATGTCATATTTTTTTGCTTCTTTGTCCAGCGTGCCGTATTTCTCACAGAGCTTTATCCTCTCACCCTCATATACGCTCAGCTCGTTATTTACGGCTTTAACAAGTTTTGCAAGGCTGTAACTCTGCCTTACGGGTAATGCCTTTTCTGCAAGCCGTGAAAGCACCTCACGGGCGTCAAGTATTTTTTCGATTGTAGTTTTCATTGTGTCCTCCTTATGCAAGTCTATATAATTGACCTGTCTCTTCATCGACATATACGGGTCTTAAATTGTCGGTTGCTGAAAGTACTGAAGGCAAAGCAGTAGCTCTTAAATTTGTGCAACCGACTTCATCAGCCGAAAGAACACCGGTGCCAAGGTCAAGGAAGTAATCGGTGTTTGAGTTTAACAAAGCTCTGGCGTTCAGCGTTGCACCGACAAATGTTTTAAGCTTAATATTTCCGATAAATCCCATGTATGACGTATTCGGACAGTGCATTGCATAAAACCATGAAGTAGAGTCTGTTCCTGTACCCACATCTCCTAAAGAAAGAATTTGTATAGTAATCATAGCGTTTTTACTTTGACCACCTTTTTTCTTAATTAGGTCATACCCTCTAATTGAACAAGAGAGTGTCCCATATCTATACTGATATGTTTTACCTGAAACGACTGCATTTCCGGCAGTAAGCGTATCAACGCCTATGTCATAACAAACACTCTTATCTGTTGTGAGGAAAACTTTTTGTGGAAGTAATCCCTTTCCGTTCGCTACGGACGCAAGAATTATATCATAGGACAAAAGGTACGTTTGTGCTTCATCAATGTTATCGAGCTTTGCAGCAATAACATGATTTGTATCTGCTGAACTTGAGCCATAAGAACAGAACCAATTGTTCGAATTGTTCCAAAAAAGTGGTTTTAGCTTAGGTATATTTGTCATAACATCAACAGCTGCCTTTGCGTTTTTTATTCCTGTATCCGTGCCAGTGTAATTTCTCAAAGTCCAAATGTCTATATCTTTTGTTGCAGCAGTCCCATATGGAATTGTTGAAAAATATGTACCATTCTTTATAGTGTCAAGATCAATCATTTTTCCGAAATCAAGATATTCGGAATGTATTCCTGAACTATCAATCATAACATCACCGCTTTCATCTTTTAAAGTTAATGCACCGTTTTCAACAGTAACACCGTTTGTGTCAAGCGTAACAGAAACGCATTTACTATGAATTTTGTCAGCTACATATTGGTCTGTAACCGTCGACGAAACTCCTGCTGTGATTTTATCCGGCAAAAGATTAATAAAGGATTGGTACGTTTCTCCACTAACCAAATCATTTTCTGACGGCGTCCAATCTGTAGCGATTGTACCCTCCTCAAGTTTGAGGGAGGATATATACAGGAAAATAGCGTCGTCTTTTGTACTACAATCAAGCAAAATAAAACGCAGGCGGAACTCTGAAACAGTTGCCGGTGTCTTAAATACGATTACGTACTTTTCCCAATCTGACGGTATTGCAGGAACTTTACATCTTTGACTGTCAATAGTCGGGGAATTACCGGCACCGCAATAAATCAAGCGGTCAAGATTCAACGTCATGCCAGCGTGTGCAAAGCTTTTAAGCCAAAAAGATAGCGTATATGTTGTGCTTGGCTTAATCCGATTAATACTGCCCGATGTCTCCCCGATTATATCGCTTGAATTAAACTGGAAGCCGCAAGCCCCGTTTTGTGTAGGTGTGAAAGCTATCGGATTACGATATCCTGACGGTACGGCAGAATCAGAAGAAGATATACCCTTACTGACTGTTGCGAAGAATCCGCTCGGTGTAAAGCTCTTAAAACACGCCGAATCAAGCAAAATGTTTCTCGCTCCGATTTTGAGATTCTTCTCGACGGAAAGTGTGATCCTATCCGGGAGCTGAGCTATCTCGGATTTTGCGTACTCCTCGACCTCTGCTGCCGACGGTGTGCGTGTCGCCCATTCCGTCGCAACGTTGCCGATTTCAAGTTTGAGAGAGGAAACGCCGATTGCATACTGCTGACCGTTAACGCAGCCGGCAAGAGCAAATCTCAAAAGAAAAGATGAGACAGTAGATTGTGTTGTAAATACAATAACAACCTTTTGCCAACTTTTTGTAAGTGCAAGTCCTCGGGTACGCTTAGTGTCTATGATTGCATTATTCGGTGCGGTTGCCGTATATACCGACGCTTGACTTGACAATGATTGTGTTGCGTCGTCCGGATATAAACGTGCCCAAAAGGATAAGGTGTATGTTGTATTGGGTTTAATCTTATCCACGCCGCCCACTGTATCACTTGGAGAGAAAGACACTCCTGCAATTTGACTATCGTCATTCGCCTTAACCGTTAGCTTACGAGCCTTGCCGGAAGGTAAATATGTTGCATCTGTGCTGACGTAATCACCATGATAAGCCGCATGATATCCCGTAGGTGTCAAGTGCTCAAAGCACTCAGAATCCATTAACAGATTTCTGCTTTCATATTTCAGATTGCTTTCAACCGTAAGTGCAATACTGTCAGATTTTTGATCTATCAATGAATTGCACACTGCTTTGGTGATATACCCTGCTTTTTCGAGCTTCTGCACTTTGCTGACGGCGGCAGAAATTTGCTGATCTGTCTGTTTGACGTAAGAATCATAGGTTGTCTTCAACAGCCAATTTTGCTTTTCGTCGTCATACGTTGCTTTGGTGACATAGTTTCCGCTGATTTTCGATTCGACCTTGCCGGCAAGAATCGCAATCGTAGTGTCCTTCTGCACCTCGGTCGTTACCTTGCCTTCGATTTTTCCGTCAATGCCTTCAAGCTCCGAATTTATAGTGCCGATCTGATTTGTTATGCCCTCAATCTGACCGTCAACGGTTTCCTTCTTCGCATACGTCAGTTCAAAAGATTTTGCCGTCGCTTCTATCTTAGCTTCGAGCCCGTTCTTTGTGTCGGCTATCTCTGTTTCAAATCCGTCAACAGTCTGCGTCAGCTTAGAATATTTTTCGTCCGTCTCTTTTACGAGGGCGGTAATTCTCTGCTCCTGTTTGTCAACCTTCAGCATTGTCTTTTTCAAGGCTTTGTCAGTGGTTGATGCCGCAGCGTAGTCCGTTGATGTGGCCTGCGGAGCTTCAAGCTTTGACTTCTCCTTTATTCCGTCGCCAACAGTCATGTCTGTACGCATAAATATTGTTTTATACTCTTTTTCGTCGCCGATTTCGCCGTTTTTTCGCTCGCAGACTTTGAGGGTAAAGATATCTCCGAAATTAAGAAAGCCGATGCCGAACGAGTCGAGCTCATAAAGGTAATATTCCGTATTTTTGACATTGTTATATATGCCTTGAATAAATGTCTCTCGGTATGCATCGTTTCCTGCATCTTCCAGTATTTCAACGTTTGAGATTTTTACTGCTGTCTGAGAATCTGTAAGGTTTGACGGATAGAATACATTATCCTCCTGCGGTTCTCGACTTAATACAACGCCCATAACCGGTCCGTACTTTGCACCGATTGTCACACTTCGGAGGTTGCTCTCGTCAATCACATAGCCGCTCTCGGTCGGCTTTATGCAATAAAGCTTAAACGGATCGCCTCCGAGTGAATTCTTAAACGCAAACGTCACGCCCGAAGCCTTTGCAATTTCGTCAAGAATATCACGGTATGTATATGCCGCTTCGGTGCTGTCATTTTCAATGTCAAGGAACTTTTCGCTCGTAATCTTTTTATCGGCGTTTGCCATAAGACTAAGACTGTTTGTATCATAATTGATACCGAGCTTATTTAAAATGGCAATAAGGTAATTCTTAACGGTAATACCGCTCTGCCATAACGATTCCGTGTAGGGCTGCATTGACAGGTAAAGCTCATCGTAAGCAATTATGCTTGTAATGTTTTGTGCCGCATCATATTCGGGAGCTTCTGCGATATAAAATCCGCCGTAACCGATTGTTACGCTGTCGCTCTCGGGGTGCGTAACCGTGAGATTAAAACTATCAAGCAACAAGCCTTTTTTTGCTTTTGCTGTCCAGTCCCCTTTGAGCTTAACCTCAAGACAACGCATCACGGAGCGGTACAATGCCCCGTCAAAGTAATACCGTATTTCGTTGATATCTTCTGAGTTAATGTCGGCGATATGGGCATATGAACTGCCGCTTTTACGTTCCAGCTTCATGGTCGCTTCAACAGTCTTGCCCATTACCTCCATTATTTCCTGTACGGTTTTGCTCATAGCGTCACCTCCTACGTTGATTTCTTTGTAGCGATAACATTAAATGATATTTCATCAAATAATGTATCACTGATGTATTTTCCGCTACTGTCAAAATGTCCGTGCTTATCCCAAAATCCGATAGTGTTTTCAACATCATTAAAGTAAAATGGCACAATCTGGAACTTTTGCTTGCCGACATTGTACGCCCGTACAGTCGTTACAGCCTGATTGAGCAAAGTCGAAAGCTCGGCACGCTCAGACGCAGTTTGATAACCTACGATCAATGAAAGTTTAGGGAACAACCCTATGAGCGATCCTTTAAATTCGCCAGTCATTGACCGGTCAGTATCTTTTCCCCAAAGTTTACAGTCTGTAATTTTTGCATTTTGCACATTCGGAACGGTGTACCAGCTATTGCCTTTTTTTATCAAAATCATTTCCGTTGAGGTATCAACAGTCCCTGTATAAATAGGCATTACAGCTCACCTCCGTTTGTTGCAAAATCAAATCTGCTTGAATGTTTTTTTGAAGAAAAAGATATCTCTTTTCCGTCAAGATAAATTTTTATAACTCTATCACTGTTTGCTTGCGACTGTAAGACACGCAAGATTTCAACAAATCGCTGATCAATTACTGCGATATATTTTCCGAAGTCCTCTTTCGAGCTATCTTTGGTGCCGACAAGATCAGAATATCCGCTCGAAACTGCATACGGAACAACTGTACTTTTAGCAACCGCCGGCATAGTAAATGTCACGCTATCGGCTATTGCTTGCAAGCGATCCATAAGAGTGTTAAAACTGTCAACCACAGTGTCCGAGAACTCGTTTAAACCGCCGTTCAGCTTAGTTGTGTTAATGCTCATGCTTGCGGTATAGTCCCCCGCTTTAACCTCCTCAGAGATTGCCTGTGCCAAGCCTGAAACAGTCTTAACTACCTGCGGTGTTGACTTTTCAACACCTACGCCGATACCGAGACCGATGTTAAGACCGACCCTGTCTCTAAAAGCTCTCGACGGGGAATGTATTTTAAGCACATTTTCCGCTTTGGTGAGCAAAGATGATGCAACCGTTCCAACCTTGTTCTTAAGCCATTCCCATTTTTCATTGATGCCGTTAGCTATACCCGTACAAATATTGGTACCGATAGACTTCCAGCTTTTGTTTTTGATGATATCATAAGCGGATTGCAGTTTGCTGGTTATACTGCTCTTAATATTATCAAAACCGCTTGAAACTTTTGACCGCATTCCTTCGACACTATTATGTATAGAAGATTTCAAGTTGCCGAATTTTGTACTTGCTGAATTATAAACGTTCGCCGCAACGGTTGAAATCTTTGAGCCGACATTGTCCCACGCTTCTTTGGTCTTTGTTTTCACGTTATCCCACGTTTGAGTAATAACATTTTTCACATCATTGAGCATTGTGGAAAAGAATGTCTTTATGTTTTCCCAAGTTGCTGAAATACCGTTGAACAAGCCTTCAATTATGTAAATGCCAAGCTCTTCCATAACCTTTGACGGGCTATGAATATCAAAGGCTTTTTTGAAGCCGTCAATAAACGGTTGAAAAATATGTTCCTTGATCCAATTAGCGATATCTTTTATTTTTTGCCATATACCGTCGAGTAGACCTTGCATTGTAAATTCGCCGTCTTCATAGGCAACATCATGCCACCAATCAACAACGTCGTCCCATGCATCTTTTATCAATCCATAGAGAAAGGCGCCTAATGCTCCGAGTGCTGCACCAATACCCTCACATAATCCGTCAAAAATGCCATTCCAATTAATGGAACGAATAAATGTTGCAACATCTTCGCCAATTTGCTGCCAATCCGTCTCTTCGAGAAACGTGTTGATTGTGTCCAAAATACCGGTTATACCGTCCGAAACCATCTTTCCGGCTTGTGCCCAATCAATTGAGTTCCACAAACCCATAAGGCAGTCGGATAATGCTTTCCCGAGGTCTTTCCATTTGATCGTTGCAAACAGTCCGCCCAAGCTTTCAACTGCAATTTTAAATTTTGCACCGAGAATTACACCGAGATTTTTCCAATCTACACCCGTGATTATCTTGTTGAGAAACTTTCCGAGCTTAACTCCGATGTTGTACCAATTTATCTTTTCAATAGCTGTTGCAATGAATGTTAATGCGCCGTTGAAATAGTAAGCAGTCTTTGCACCTATGCCCTCCCAGTCAACACCGTTGATTATGCTGTTGACCTTATCTGAAAGTGTTGTTGCCGCTCCTGCCCAATCGCCATTTTTCAGCTGATCAGCAATGAGCTTTGCAAAATCAGGTACTTCAACGCTCGGAAGTGATCCCGTAGAGCCTGTTCCCGAATCAGTATCTGAATCAGAACTGTTATCGCTTAACTTGTTTATTTCATCAAATGAAGCAAGCTGACCTTTAAGCTCTTTGGTTGCTTTCTTCGCTTTCGATGTGCTTGAGTCAATTGACTTTGATGTTGTCTTACCCATTATCCCAAACAAGCTCAGGAATTTAAGGACATAAGCTACACCTTGAGCAAGCAGATTTACCATCTTAGTGATTATAGGTCCGAGTATCTGACCGATACCGCTCCAGCAAGCGTCAAGGGTGCTTTTAAGGCTTTCATTTTCTTCCATATACGCACTTACAGCTTTACGAAGAATACCCATAACACCCCTTGCCGCTAACAATGCAGGAGCAATTCGTTTTATTGAGGACAGAGCCCTGTCAAATCCGTCTTTGAGCTTGCTGCTGTGAGTTACGGATTTTGCAATGTTGGAAGCAACCGATTTTACTCCGGATAATAATTTGCCGCCTACGGTTGCAGCAGCTTTGCCGGCAAACGTCGCCATTGATCTCAGCCCGGATACAGATTTGTTGATCGCTGTCTTTCCGAGGTTCAACGCTACCTTTCCCGTTAACCTTGCAAGACTTCCTGCAACAGTCACACATTTTCCAAGACCTTGATTCAATGCTGCGCCAACATTTGCGGCATCTTGTTTTAGAGCCGCAAGCGAATTTTGAGCTTTGCTTTCCCAATCTTCCGGAGATAGTTTTAATGCAAGCGGTGTCATAGTTGAAACAAAGCTTTTAATATGGGAAAGAACATCCCCTACCGCCATTGTTTTATCTATTACGCTTGTTAACGCAGATCCGGCTATAGATAGAAAACCGTTTTTTACATTTGACACTTCGAGGGTTATTTTTTCTACACTTTGGCAGACATGATCAAAACCATTCCATAATCTGTCAGTAATTGTAGGTGCATTTTGCAACGAAGATACAAAATTCCGGATTGACGTGTTCATTCGGCTTATTCTGTCCATTAAAGACGAACTTGGTTGATTCATTTCGGAAAGTTTATTCTTTGCTCTTTCAAGTGAGCTTGAAAGTTGTGCATACTGTGTTGTCTCAGAACCTAATGTGTGGGTGTTTCCTGATTCTTCAAATTGTCGTTTTGATTCTTCCGCTTTATTTAAGTCATCTTTTACAAGTTCAATATCGCTCAGAAGATTTTTCCATTGCAAAGAATCTTCACTTACTCCACGATTTTTAAGTTTCGACTTCTTATCTTGAAGTGAAACTAACTTTGCTTGATATTTATCGACAGCTTTTATCGCCTCTTGATATCCCTCCGTCGGAACTCTTTTTGTTGCAAGTGCCGCCATTTCGTCCTCAATGTCCGCAATGGTTTGTTTGAGAGCACCCGCTTTTGCATTAAAAGAGGACAGCGCCGACGCACTACCTGTAATCGCTTTGTTAAAAGTAGGTCTTAAATTCTCGACCTTTTTATTAAGCGATTGTATGGCATTTCGCAGTTTTGCGCTGTCCTTTTCAAACCCCGTAGGATCTATTTCGGTGTCAACAATAATTGAACCATCAGCTTTATCAGCCATATTGTCACCGTCCTTTACGGGCTTTTACCGTCCAAAATTGCAATAAGTCTGTCCTTAGCCGCCTGTTCCTCAGCAGAGAGCCTCTTCTTTATAACGCATAAATCTTTGTTTGAGTTATAAAATTCCTGCTCCCACTTTTCGAGCTTTTTGTGGCTTGCCTTTTTTGATCTTATCCTTAAGACCGTTGAAAACAAGCCGTCCTCGATCGTCATATAATATCCCATAAAAGTCCACCAGTGCATATAGCGCACCTTTCGGGTTTCAAAGCCTGCAACCTTATTGATCGCAGGATAAAGCAACGGAGCGTCCTGTTCCCAATCCATTGTGCTGGGTGTAGGTCGCTTATTGTCATTCTTTATCCCGCAGTCAATGAATCCGACTGCCGCCTTGAAAGCCTCCTCATAGTCCTTTTGCGGGATCATATTAAAATCACGATAAAGGATATACAGACATATATAGACCTTTTCCTTATCTTCCAATTCAGGATCATTAAAAGCCTCTATAATTTTGAGGATATCATCCTTATTGGTTCTGATAGAGTATTCTTTGCCGTTTACATTTAATCTGTTTGGCAGCATACTTCATCACTTCTTTTTCTTGCGCTGTCCGCCGTTTTTGTGCTTGCCGTTGCGGTATCCATGAGTGTATTTTGCAACTCTGTCATCAATTTTTGCAAACTCATGGTCAAAGCGACTGCCGATATAATTACCAACCGCTTCAAGAGCGTTTTCGCAGTAGAATTTACCGTTACACGGAGCAAACGGATGAACTTTGCCGAAAAAGGCTTCCGAATAGTTGCCGCCGAACAAATAATCGCAGGCTTCATAAAGCTGTCTGACCGCCTCTGCCATTGTTTCCTTTGCCGACTCCTCGTTAGTTGAGCCATCGGGATTTATGTCAATGTTTCCGAGCGGCTTTGTAATCTCAGGTATCTTTTTGACAACCTCGTCATAACGGTCTGCCATATTCAAATCGGTCGGCACAAAATAGAACACGCCGACTTCCTGTCCGTATTTATTACGGATAACCTCTTTGACGGTACCGTCGTCAACCACAATACCGAAATTTTTAACTTTATCGTTTGCCATAATGATATCCTCCTTGTTTGGTTAAAATGATTGAGGGCTGTTAAGCACAGCCCACTAAGCTTATCAGGCAGAAGCCTCACTTTTAGTAAACGTCTTGCCATCAGCGTCGAACGTTCCCTTGACACGATTTCCAGCATAATGTACGGTAAACGGTGTCTGCACACCCGATGTGTCACCGCCGATTGACTTCGGGACTATGATTGCATCTTCTTTGTACGCCCAGAGACACGTTCCGTCCTCCTTAAAAAGTGCATCGACAACGGTTGTCTTGCAGGCGTCGCCTGTTGCTCTTTCATTTGCAAGATCCAAAATCTTTTTGGAAAGTGCATCATCGTATTCGCTGTAATACGGGTCAGGCTCTCCCGACACCTCGTATCCCTTTATGCGAACACTGTTTTCGCCCAAGATGTTTTGCTTTGTCTCAACATCAGGGTTGAGCTCAACATTGTACTCCTCAAGGTCTGCACCAAGGCGGACGTAAGCAGATGTACCTGTGCTAAAGGATGAGTCAATGTAATGTGCGAGGTATTTTCTTTCAATACTCATTAAAATCACTCCTATTTGTCATATTCATTTTTGTATTTCAGCGTTGCTGAAAAAGACCAATCTTCTGTACCGTCCTGATATGCCGCCGCAAGGTGTGCAACATTGGTACGGCTTATAGACTGGATAATTCTGTTTCCTGCCGATAAAGCAGGATATTCTTCGAGCTTGTATGTTTTGCCGTCAATAATGACGTTTTGTTTTTCAAGCCATTTACCGAGCAGGTCAAGAAATTCTTTAACTTTTATTCTCATCTGCTCTGTCGACGGTGAACAGCGGTAAACCACGCTGAACGGATACTGACATATCTGCGTTACATGACCGCAAATATCTGTTTTATCTGACAATATAGCCGCCCCGGAGGTTGGGAAAAAGCCTATTCCAGCCGCTTCTCCGAGTGTTGAAAAAGCAATTCGTTCTGTCTTACCCGGAAACTCGTTTATGAGTTTCAGAAGCGTTGTTGAAACCACTTCCGAACCCTCGACGTCGATCTTTATCGTTTGTTTTGCTTTTGGTAGCATTATCCGCCGCCTCCTATTTCTTTAACTCTTTTTATCCAGTATTCACCGTTTCTCGCCTTAGCTTCGTCAAACCAATGTGACGTTGCTTCGGGTCTGCCGTAAATAAGGTCTCTGTCTGTAAGCACCTTAATTGCGCCCGGCTTTGCCCATGGACTTCCCGTATCGGGGTCAACCATTACTTTTCCCATATAAAGGAAACGGCTTTCAGGTCCAGGGAAAACAACATATCTTCCACCCTGTTCAACAGATGCTTTTTGTTGCAATGTGCCTGATTTAAGCGGCATCACGGGCTTGCAATCTTCAAGCACCTGATGTCCGAGCCAATCTTGAGCCTCTTGAAACTGTTTGGAAAAGCGGTCAAAACTTATATCGGCTTTGATCGTTCCGTCAACAACCGATATCCCTTTAAAATGACTTATATCGCTCATATTACCTACCCCCTATCTCAAAATGAGGAAGCAGAGAATAAAACGCACACGATGAAATGAGATACACTCCGTCGTATGCGTCGTTCATTGCGTTATAAAGTCCGTTTTCATAGTCCGAGTCGGAGACAGTCTTGACATCGTTCCAATCACCGACATAAAAGAAATCTTTCGCAAGATCAAACGTTATCTCATCCGATCCTTTAAACATTTTCGGCTGAGCGTATCGCTTCAATCCGTCCGTCGTTCTGATTTGCTGTTCCTTGTCGATTTGTATCAGCATTTTAACCGTATCGCCGTTGTTGGTTTCTCCCGACTTTAGCTCGCTCGATTTCTTTTCAACAAGTGATACATCGGGAATTACGGAAACAAGCCATTGACCGTCAAGATGATTAAAAAGAGTTATAGTTCTGTCAAACATAGGCTTCACCGCCTGCATACAACAGATTGATTCCGTTCGCATCAGGAACATTTGCGATATACCGCGCCGCAGTTTCAGCTATCAGCTGATTCTGTGCTTCATTGCTTGCGGCCGCAGCGGAATACACAGACGAACTGTTGTTCACGGAAGCATACGAGACCGATTCTTCCCCTGCTTTTATTGAGGATATCGGTCCCGTGTATTTTCCGTCAGTATCAAGCCTTGACGCAACCGCTTTGCGCTGTTCCTCTATCTTGTAAAGGCACTCAGCAACCGCACAAACGGCTTTCTGGACTTTTTCATCGTATATCTGTTCCGTAGGATAGGCTTTGATTAAACGACCGTATGTGAGCGTGTCAAGCTCGTCAGAAGCACGGCTCAAATACTTGTTTATATCGTCTAAAGGGATTTCATTCCCGAAGTATTCTTCGACATAGAATTGACTTGTAGAATACATACTCAGCCCTCCTTTGCCGGCTTCTTCTTTCTGCCGTTTTTGGCAGGCTTCGGTGTGGATTTATACTCTGTATAGTTCTCCGAAGCCTGCATCATAGCTATGCTCGTTTTGTTTGTAGCGGAAAGGATATTTCCCGTCCGCTTATTCATAAAGAGCATTGCCGTCACCTCAGTTCATCGTGTAATAAGTAGTACCCGAAGCAAAAGAGGTAATCTCGGCTACCGTGTAAACGCCGTTCGACTCGGTGTAATACGTCTTGGAGCTGTCATAGGTCTCCGAAGCTGTATTGACCTTTGTAAACGTTGCCGGCTTGAAAATAAGGTCGGGAGTGACCGCCTTGGTTCCGTAGTAGAAGAACAGCTCAACGGCATAATCGTCTGAAAGAGGGATTTTCTCTGCCTTATAGCCGTTGGAATAAACGGGCTGTGCAACCGCACCGTCAGCCATAACAATAGCGTCAACACCTGTGGGAAGATGAACGCAAGACTGCGTCTCAACGCCGTGCCATACGTTGAATGACTCTGTACCCGTGTCGACATTCGCTCTCTCCTGCTTGTCAAGCTGATTACGGATAAGGCCGTAATACTTCGGGGAAAGAACAAGTCTCATAATCTCACGGGGAATACCGTCAACAAAATCATTCTGAGTTGTTTCAAGCTCCTGGATAAATGCTTCGAGCTTATCCTCAATCTTGTCATATCCCGTAAGATTAACGCTTGTTGCGTTGTCCGCGGCGCAAGCGAAGAACTTCTTGTCAAGCTCTGAGTTCATAACAAGAACGTGGTTGTTCGTTCTGCGGTCGGTTACACCCTCAACACCCAGAAGACGTACGTCCTTCTCTGCAAGCTCCTCGATGATCTCCTTGTCCTGGTCGAGCGGAACCGTAACTGCTTGAGCCTTTACCTTATCGCCCTTACCTGCTGTTCTCGCAGTACCGTAAGCCTTTGCGCTTGCGTTTACAAATCTCTTTGCTTCAAGTGAACCTGCGTCGGGATCGCCCGAAAGCTCCTTGTTTTTCATTGATGCGGAAACAAGCGACTTCTGAAGTCCCTCAATGACCGCACCATAACGTTCGGCAAGATAAGCCTTGCCCTCTGCTTCTGTCAACATTGACAATGCTGTGATACGTGACATAAAATATCAATCCTTTCTTAATTTAAAAAATCTTAGGCGGTACTTTGGCTTTCGTTCCCGTCCCTGTGCCGTCACCTTGCATTGGTCCGGTAAACCTCGCCGCCTTTTCCTTTGCGGCATTTTCTTCTGCCGCCGCCTGCTTCTCTTCTTCCGAAAGATAAAGACCGTTGTCATTCTTCTTTGCCGCTTTCATAAAGTCATCAAATCCGAAAAAGGCGTTATCCTTCCACTTAAGTCCGCTATCCTCAGACAGACATTCTGCCTTGAGCTGTTTACGGGCATACGGGGAAGCTACTCCGTATTCGTCCAGTTTCTGATCAATCCATTCCGACTGATCTTTTCTTGTGAGCTTGCTTTCGTACTCGGACTTTGCATCTTCTGCCGCCTTCTTGTACTTTTCAAGCTCTTCCTGATACTTGTCGGGCGTCATATCGCCGAACTTTTTCAGAGTTTCATCTGCCTGCTTGAACTGTTCGTTTGCATTCTCGAGATCTGCTTCCAGCTCAGCAATGCGCTTCTTCTGCTTATCGATTTCCTTACCGTTAAGCTCAAAAACGCTTCTTACCTGCTCATCGGAAAGACCGAGAGCCTTGAGTTCTTCAGTTTTCATTACAAAAACCTCCTGTTATCCGCTAAGCAGTTGTTAAGGATGATGCTCGCACCCTGCGGATTTCGGCATTATTAAGACCGCCGACAGTCTGATAATGGTGCCCTTTGCCGGTTCTGCCCCGACGCTTTCTAAAAAAGGGCATAAAAAAACGCCCTGCAAAAACAGAGCGTAATTATAAATATTTACTTGTTATAATGACATCTGCCGTCATACCATACAGCACAATCATTCTCCCTGCATTTCTGAGGAACAACTGTACTTGATGTTACCGTTACTCCATCCGTTAATGTCTGTGTTGATGGATCGGCATTTTGAAACCACGATTGAGTTTCAATCTCTGTCGGTTTAATATAAGGACAGATCACGATTCATCACCGGTTACTCTGATGCCGTAAAGCCGTGCCACATCATATTCGATACGGCAGCCTCTTGCCGATTTCCAACCGCTCGAGAAAAAGGCAACATCCGCCTGTGCAAGGACCTCAAGAGATTTTCCGAGGAGCGCAACCGGCGGATGCTTTATATCTGAAGTATTATAATCATTGAAAAGGCTGTCAAGAATTTCAACGTCATTACCGTACATTG
>OIZX01000090.1_pt1 | contig 68399 bp, 50 predicted proteins | sample 1588621 | NCBI WGS metagenome assembly OIZX01 (sample SAMN03283276) | human gut metagenome | biome: human-associated habitat; material: feces | host: Homo sapiens | place: Peru | collected 2012 | reverse complement strand
CAGACCAGCTTGCTCAGATTGCCTATACTACAGCTCATACAGCTCAGTCAGTAGCAGGTATTACCGATCCTCAGATTGCTATGTTGAGCTTCTCTACCAAGGGTAGTGCTAAGGATGCCATCAACAAGGAGACTGGCAAGAGCGTATATATCATCGACAAGGTGACAGACGCAGTAGCAATCGCTAAGGAGAAGTTCCCAGAGCTTCATCTCGATGGTGAGCTTCAGGCCGATGCAGCTCTCGTTCCTGAGGTAGCTGCCAAGAAGGCTCCAGGTTCTGATGTAGCTGGTAAGGCTAATGTATTGGTAGTTCCTAACCTTGAGGTGGGTAACATCGGTTACAAGCTCGTTCAGCGTTTGGGTGGTGCCATCGCTATCGGCCCTATCCTTCAGGGTATCGCTCGTCCTGTAAACGACCTCTCTCGTGGTTGCTCTGTAGATGATATCTACTACATGGTAGCTATCACCGCTTGCCAGGCACAGGATGCGAAGAAGGCGTAAATTGAATGAAGAGTGAAGAACGAAGAGTGAAGAATCCGATACCCTTCGTACTTTAAGAAAACATTAAACAATTAATATTTAACATTATTATGAAAGTATTGGTTCTGAACTGTGGTAGTTCATCTATCAAGTACAAGTTATACAATATGGATGATGAGTCTGTATTGGCTCAGGGTGGTGTAGAGCGTATCGGTCTCGACAACGCATTCATCAAGGTGACATTGCCTAATGGTGAGAAAAAGCAGATTATGCACGATATGCCCGACCACAAAGAGGGTGTTAACTTCGTGTTTAAGTGCCTTCTCGATCCAGAGATTGGTGCCATCAAGGACCTGAAGGAAATCGACGCTGTAGGACATCGTGTTGTGCAGGGTGGTGATAAGTACAAGGAGAGTGTCATCGTAGACAAGAGCGTAGAGGATGGTATCGAGGAGCTTTGCGACCTCGCTCCTGTTCATAACGCAGGTCACCTGAAGGGTATTCGTGCCGTTGACGCATTGATGCCTGGTACACCACAGGTTTGCGTATTTGATAACGCATTCCATAGTACCATGCCTGACTACGCTTATCTCTATGCTATTCCTTACGAGTTGTACGAGAAGTATCATGTTCGTCGCTATGGTTTCCACGGTACATCTCACCGCTATGTTTCTAAGCGTGTATGCGAAATCCTCGGCCTCGACCAGAACAATTCTAAGATCATCACTTGTCACATTGGTAATGGTGGTTCTATCGCTGCTGTATTGAATGGTAAGGTAATGGATACCTCTATGGGCTTGACTCCATTGGCTGGTTTGATGATGGGCTCACGTTGTGGTGATATCGATGCTTCTGCTGTTACCTACCTGATGGACAAGTTGAACATGAAACCACAGGAGATGGCCGACTTCCTGAACAAGAAGAGTGGTGTGCTCGGTATCACAGGCATTTCTTCGGATATGCGTGATATAGAGAAGGCTGCCAATGAGGGCAACGAGAAAGCACTTCTGGCACTCCGCATGTACGAGTATCGCATCAAGAAGTATATTGGTGCTTACGCTGCTGCTATGGGTGGTGTTGATGCCATCGTCTTCACTGCAGGTGTAGGTGAGAACCAGACCGACCTTCGTGAAGATTCTTGCAAGGGCCTTGAGTTCTTAGGTGTTAAGATCAACAAGGAGGTGAATGATACCATTCACGGCAAGGAAGCTATCATCTCTACCGATGACAGTAAGGTGAAGGTTGTGGTAGTTCCTACTGATGAGGAAATTGTTATCGCTCGCGATACAATGGAATTGGTTACTAAGTAATTTTTAATATACGAGAAAAGGGTACGGTGCTGTCAAGATACCGTGCCCTTTCATTCTTCATAAAAAACACAACACGAAAATGAGTACAAAGATTGTTACGTTCGGAGAAATCATGATCAGGCTTTCTAAGCCCGGTTATCAACGTCTTTTTCAAGGACACCGTTTTGAAGGAAACTATGGTGGTAGCGAAGCTAATGCTGCCGTGTCTTTGGCCTTTATGGGCGACCGCGTGGAGTATGTGACACGTGTGCCTTACGGACCGATGGGTGAAGCTGCTCTGATGCACCTCCGTGAATACAATCTCAATGTTTCTCATGTTGTGAAAGGAGGTGAAAGGTTGGGTACCTACTATTTTGAGGAAGCCGTAGCCATGCGTAACTCTCGTGTTGTGTACGATCGTAAGGATTCTTCTTTTTATACCCTCAAGCGAGGTATGATTAAATGGGAAAAGATTCTTGACGACGCTGGTGTATTTCACAGCTCTGGTATTACGTGTGCCATCAGCCGTGATGCCATGGAGACAACGATGGATGCTCTTGAACTGGCAGTGAAGAAGGGGCTCACCGTCTCTTGCGATATAAACTATCGTAAAAATCTATGGGGGTATGGACTCCAACCACACGATGTGCTCTATCGCATGATGCAATATAGCGATATCATCTTTGGCGACCAGAATGAGTGGGAGGTGGCAAGTGGTGAAAAGCATATCCCCTTCGAGGCATTGGATGCTGATTACGAGATGGACAGAGAGGCTTATCTTGCTTATTTTCGCCGTATGCACCAGCTCTTCCCTAAGTGCAAGAAGATGGTGATGGCTGTAAGAAACCAGATAGCAAGTAGTCATCACACCCTTACAGGTGTGCTCTACGATGCTGTGGCAGATGCTCTCTATACGACAAAGATCTATGACATACAGCCTATTATCGACCCTATGGGTGTGGGTGATGCTTTCATAGCCGCTTATCTGCATGCCAACCTCAAGTGGGCTGACGATAATCAGAAATGTCTTGACTTCTCTCTCTCGGCAAGTGCGCTGAAGAATACGGTGCCAGGTGATCAGAACTTGGTAACAGAAGAAGAGATAATAACCAATATGACATCATCGGGCGGGCGCATACAGCGATAAGCCGCCCTTGGATGTATATACTATGAGCATCACACAAAACAATCTACAGAACAATCATTTAAGAACTAATCGACATAACCTAAATTGATGGTATCAAGAAATATATCAGCCACATTCCATTGTAGCGACCCAATAATTAATGATATTTGGGAGGATTGCATGCGTGCCATTCGCCAATTTGCCGACAAGGAATCTGTAACGGCACAAGTTAGTGTTGTTGCTGATCGCACCTTTTGTTGGTTTCTTAATATATATGATAGCTATATGTATACGGGCGATAAAATGTTTGTGCAGAAAGTCTATCCACGTATGCGCTCGTTTATTAGCTTTTGTCTTTCGCGTACTGATGCTCAGGGAATGATACAAGTACATAAAGGCGACCAAGTCTACGTAGACTGGTCACCCAAGGCTTCTGAACGTAAGGGTGTCTTGTCTTTTGAGCAGATTCTCTATTGTAAATGTTTGGAAACGATGGCTCTCTGTGCTCACTTGTTGGAAAAGAAAGCCGATGAAGAGCGTTATTTCCGACTCTTTACTCAGCTCCGCAGGCAGCTTCTTCCTACCTTTTGGGACGAGAAGCGACATGCGTTGGTACATAGTGTCGTAGATGGAAAGCGTAGTAGGCGAATCACTCGACATTCTAATCTGTTTGCTATCTTTTTCGACTATCTCACGGAATCGCAGAAGCAGGAGGTTGCTAAGAGTGTCATCTATAGTCAGTCAGTCAAGCCTTTTACTACTCCCTTTATGCAGTTCTATGAACTCGTAGCTATGAGTTTGTTGGGCAATCTAACATCTGTTCTTGAACGCATCAAGGAGTTGTATAATAGCTCTATTTATTCTCAGTCGATGTCTTCATACCCTTATGGCATGAGCTTGAGTCACACATGGTTTGTAAGCCCCGTCTATCTCTTAACCAAATATTTCTTGGGTGTAAACCCAGTGAAACCAGGCTACGAGGAGTTTGAAATACGTCCAGCGTTGGGAGGTTTGCAGTTTGTAGAGGGTAGAATTCCAGTGCCACAAGGAGAAATATCTGTCTATATGGATGCTGATGAGATACGGATATCAGCCACGGCTGGTAGTGGCTATCTATATTTCTCCACTTCTCGTCCTCCTAAGACTAATGTAGGCGAGATAGAGAAGTATGTGGGTAAAGACCATTATCGCCTGTGGATTCAAGCAGGGGAGGAAGTGATCGTTACCTATAATGCTGTAAAAGACGGCAAGTAAAGTTACTTATTGGAGTTTCATCGCTATTCTCGAAGAGCAAGGATGTGGTTCTTCTGTTTTATGATGTGTTCATAGAGCGGAAGAATCATTTTTTTATGATAGAATAGATTTCTTTCATTCCTACAACATCTTTTACCTCTATCCTGTGAGAAACTTATGGCGTTATGCATACCATAAAAAGAGAAGAAAAATAAAAATTGAATATTTTTTTATTTTTTAGGGACCATAACATATCCTTCTTCGTTATATTCATGATTAGTTAATTATTTAAAAATAAATCTATTCATCTATTAACATGAGTGTAATGAAGAAACAACTTCGGTCAAGGTTATTAGTAATGATGATACCTTTGACCCTGTTATTTGTCTTCGTAGCACAGTCTGCCTATGGTGCTGACCCTACGAAGAAGTTGCTAACTCTTAGCTTTAACAAGACTCCACTGGCTACAGCCTTGAAGACTGTGGAGAAAGAATCTGGTTGTAAGGTGCTCTTTACCTACGACGAGGTTCAAGCTTATCATGTGACAGCAACTGTTAAAAAAGAGCCTTTGACACATGCCATGACAGCTATTCTCAAGGGTTTGCCTTTCCAGTATAAGTTGAATGGCAAATTTGTTGTTGTAAGCAAGCAAGCGCAAGCAGCACAGACCGTGCAGAAGGCTGCTGTCAACAAGGTCTTTGGTGTTATTGTCGACGAGGAAGGTGAGCCATTGATTGGTGTAACCGTTCGTATCAAGGGTACCGGTAAGGGTACTATCACCAACTTTGATGGTGAGTTTACCTTGGAAGATGACAATCGCAAGACTCCTTTACTCTTCTCTTACATCGGTAAGGAGGACATCGAGAAATTGCCTGTCTATGGTCAGAGTATGAAGCTCGTGATGAAAGACTCACAGGTAGGTAAGAAACTCGACGAGGTGATCGTCGTAGGTTATGGTACTATGAAGAAGCGTGATGTAACTGGTTCTATCTCTTCTATCAGTTCTAAGGAGATTGAGAACAAGATGGCTACCAACGTATATGAGGCTTTGCAGGGTAGTACTGCCGGTGTTCAGGTAGTATCTGGTTCTGGTCAGCCAGGTGAGTCTTCTACCATCAAGGTGCGTGGTACCTCTACCTTCTCTTCTGAAGGTGTTTCACCTCTTTATATCGTAGATGGTGCTCCAATGGAGAGTATCGATGACATCAACCCAAGTGATATTGTTTCTGTGGAAGTGCTCAAGGATGCTGCCTCTGCTGCTATCTATGGTTCACGTTCTGCCAATGGTGTGATCATCGTAACTACTCGTGGTGGTCAGGAAGGTAAGCCAGAGATCAATGTTAAGTATTACCACTCTTGGGGTAAGCTTTCACACAAGGTTCCTCAAGCCAATCGTGCCGACCGTCTCTTCTATGATCAGGCACGCAGAAACTACTTCCTGACTTATGGTGGTGGTAATCCAGATCAGAGTATGGACATCTTGCAGGATCCATATAACTACTTCTTTAATGTAGATAACGACTATCTTGATATGATTACCCAGGTGGGTAACAAGGATGAGGTAGACGTAAGTATCGGTGGTGGTTCTAAGGCGTTGAAGTATTTCGTTAATACAGCTTACTATAATGAGCGTGGTATTATTGATAATACAGGCTATCAGCGTTTCAGCACCCGTGTTAATGCAGACTATTCGCCAAGCAAGTGGTTGAGCATGGGTAGCCGTATGTCTTTGTCTTATTCTAAGAAGGAAGGTGTCAATGAGGGGCAGTTGCTTAGCTCTGTGCTCAGTCGTCGTCCCTACTTTAACACCACCTATTCGGATGGTTCTATTGTAGGTGTGTTCAATGGACAGAAGAACCCATTGGCCCTTATCAACTATACCACAGACTTTACTAATTCGTATAAAGCTAACTTCTATCAATATTTCAACTTTAAGTTCAACAAGCATCTGTCGTTCCGTACCAACATCAATGCTAACTTCTATCTTGACAAACGTAAGAAATTGATTCCAAGTTTGATTACAGATGAGTGGCAGAAGAGCAACAACGGTTACTCTTACAATTACTTGAACTGGAACTGGATGAATGAGAACTACTTTACTTACACACGTAATTGGGGTGCTCATCACTTCACGGGTATGGCAGGTATGAGCGTTCAGAAATGGTATTATGAAAATGAGAATATCGCCGGTATGAATGCTTCTACCGACTATATCTATACCCTGAACGCTTTTGCCGCCAACCTCGACCTTTCTGCAACAGGCAGTGTGGAAACTCGCCACTCTTTGGCTTCTTTCTACACCCGTATTACATACGACTATCTGCGTCGTTACTTGTTGACATTGAACGTTCGTCGTGATGGTTCTTCACGTTTTGCTAAGAACAATAAGTGGGGTAATTTCCCATCTGCATCATTCGGATGGCGTTTCTCTGATGAGCCTTTTCTCAAGGGCGCACGCAAGGTGATGACCGATGGTAAGCTCCGTGTATCATATGGTGTTACCGGTAATCAGAGTATTGGAAACTACGAGTATGTTTATTCTTATACACCAAGCAATATCTATGACGGTGTGGGCGGTGTGAGACCAGCCCGTATCGGTTCTTCAGATTTGAAGTGGGAGGAGACACGTCAGTTTGACTTGGGTCTCGACCTCAACTTCTTTAACAACCGCCTGGTTGTAACAGCAGACTACTACTATAAATATACAGACGGATTGTTGGCTAACTATCAGTTGCCAAAGGAGACTGGTTTCTCTTATATCCGCAAAAACATTGGTGAGATTAGCAACCGTGGTTTCGAGCTCTCTATCTCTGGTGACATTATCCGTAAGAAGGACCTGACATGGAATGCTTCTTTCAATATCTCTGGCAACAGCAATACAGTGGAGAAACTTGCTGAAGGCAAGGCTTATATGGAAGGTGACATCTGGTGGATGCAGGAAGGTGGTCACATCGGCGACTTCTATGGCTTTAAGTGCTTGGGCGTGTTCCCATACGATGAGAGCAATGCCTTTACTTCAGACTGGAAGCAGCTGACTCCTGTATTCGAGAATGGTGTGTTCCAGTATAAGTATCTCTTGAATGGTCAGGAGTATACCGGTGAGGTACACAAGAAGAGATTGCCTAACGGACAGGCTTTCCGCGGTGGTGACTACAACTGGGAGGAGCCTAAGGGAACTGAGAATGGTATTATCGATGATAATGACCGTATGGTTATCGGTAACGCTATGCCTGACGTAACAGGTGGTTTCAATACCAACGTGAAGTGGAAGAACTTCAATCTCTATTTGGGCTTCTACTACTCCATCGGTGGCAAGATCTACAATGCTGCAGAGAACAACCGCAACATGTTCAAGTATGATGGTACTACCCCTTCACCTTATACTATCTACAATATGTGGCTAAAGCCAGGCGACAATGCTATTTATCCTCGTCCTTTCAATGATGAGTATAATAATGGACGCATGGGTAACTCTTTCTACTTGGAAGATGCATCCTTCATTCGTCTGTCTAATGTACGTCTCTCTTACGACTTCCCTCAGACAATCGCAAAGAAGCTCTTTATGAAGAGACTCAATGTGTATTTCTTTGCAAACAATGTGTTGACTTGGACTAACTATTCTGGATTCGACCCAGAGTTCTCTACTTCTAACCCATTGCAGATTGGTAAGGACTCTTATCGCTACCCAAGAAAGCGCGAGTTCGGTGTTGGATTTAATGCAAACTTTTAATAGATACAACTATGTTTAAGATAAACAGAATCATATATTTGCTTTTCGCCATGAGTATGCTCTGCAGCTGTAATAGTTTCTTGGAGGAAGATACTATCAGCGAGGTGCCAGCAGATAAGATGTGGCAGACAGCGCGTGATGCGAAAGCCGGCGTGAACGAAATCTATGGTCTCTTCCGTCAGACCATGCGCGAGAATTATTTTTATTGGGGTGAGTTCCGTTCGGACAACGTAGCTCCAGGTGCACCTGTTATGGCAGACCAGGCTCGTGTTATCAACAACCTGATGTCTACCGATGAGAGATGTGCCAAGTGGACCAACCTCTATGCTATGATCAACCAGGCTAACCTCTGTATCAAGTATGTGCCTCAGATTGATATGCCCGACGTTAGTGACCGCAACGACTACTTGGGTCAGGCTTATGCTATGCGTGCCTTGGGCTATTTCTATGCTTTGCGTGTTTGGGGTGATGTGCCACTGTTCACCGAGCCAATAGAGAAAGAGGAACAAGACCTTTATCGTCCTCGTACTGATGCTCAGTATATCTTGGAGAACGTCATTGTCCCAGACCTGAAGCAGGCAGAAAAGCTCATCAACCGTAATAAGAACTATGAGCGCAAGCGCATTTCTATTATTGGTGTTTGGGCTATTCTTGCCGATGTGTATATGTGGATGGGCAACTACTCGGATGCCGATCAGACCATCGAAAAGATGAAGTCTATCGATTATAAGGGCGCTAAGTTTATGCAGCTTGCTCCTAATATCCAGTCATGGCGCTCTATGCTGACTGAGGAGTTGAACCGCAAGCCATCTGACAACACTCCTGATAACGATGAGTACACCACAAAGGAACTTATCTTCTTGATCCACTTCGATATGGACGAGGTAGGCGCCAATGGCTATAGCTATATGTATCAGTGGTTCTCTGGTTCTGGTAACCGTGCTGCTGTCTTGTCTGATAAGTTCATGGATATCTTCAATCAGGAGGATATGCAGGGCGACTTGCGCAAGGATTTGGTTTCTAAAGACTATCAGAATGGTTACGAGTTGAGAAAGTTTATGGCTGGCGACATCAGTAACTCGCTTAACAAGACTTGTGAGATTGCTTATCCTATCTATCGTTACTCTGATATGATCCTGCTTCAAGCTGAAGCTAAGGCTCGCCTGGGTAAGTGGGACGAGGCTCTTGAACTCGTGAAGCAGATAAGAGACCGTGCAGGTCTGCAGACACCTCTGTCTACAGAGTTCTCTTCTGAAGACGAGATCGTAGAGTTCATCCTCCGTGAGCGACAGGTTGAGTTGGTTGGCGAGGGCCGCCGCTGGTTCGATTTGCTGCGTACGGGTAAGTGGAAGGCTGTGATGGGTCCTATCAATGGCCTAAAGGATGATGGAAACGAAGTGTTCCCTATTCACTTCTCTCACATTATCGAGAATCCAAAACTTAAACAGAATACCTATTACGGTGAATAAAAAACAAGCAGACGTATGAAAAAGATATTATATAACATCTCATTGGTCGGCATCTTCATGATGTTGCTGTCCTCTTGTGATCTGGACTTGCAGACCGACTATGATTATAGCCAAAAGGTGGATGATCCACATATCAATATGACAGCATGGGAGTATGTAGCCTCTAATGAGGATAACTTCTCCCTACTGAAGGAGGCCTTAGAGTACACAGGTGTAGACGAGTACTACAAGCAGACTGAACACCAGTACACTTTCTTGTTGCTCAACAATACAGCGATGAAGGCTTTCATGGAGAGCAAGGGTGTTACTGAAATTAGTAGCTGTGATATGCAGGAATTAAAGAATCTGTTGCTCTATCACATCGTCTCTGGTCGCTACAGTTCTTATGGTGAGTTGGATGTTGAACCTCGATTTGTTATCACCATGCTTAGTGGTGAGGAGGGCTTGATGACAATGAATGTATGGAAGAACCCATGGCAGGCTGCCGTAGGTAAGATTGTTATCAACCAGACTGGTAGCAACAGCAAGGCTCATCAGTGTAAGTCGGTTACTACCAACATTATGCCTACCAACGGCGTGATGCACATCTTCGAGGATTATAGTTATTACAAAAAATAAGCAGTCTTATGAAACATACCCTATTATATATGATGGCATTCCTGCTCATGACAGTTTGTTCTTGCAGCAGTGATGATGCAGTGGATGCTGAAGCGCCAGTGGTACAATTCCCCTTGGAGCAACTGAATGTAGACCTGAATACCGTAGACAACTTGCCTATTATTGCTGTTATACAATCAAAGGCTGGTTTGGCACAGGTGAATATTGATATCAATACAGCAGAGGATGGCGTGATACATTATAAGACCATCACTGATTTTTATAATGCTCACAACTATAGTTTGGCTGAAAGCCCTGAGTATAAGGTGGGTTACACATCTGTTACGGTGGAGGCTATCGACAGACAGGGACAGAAGGTGACAGCTGAGATGCCTATCACCGTGAAGGGTATCATGGCTCGTCCTGTCATTACATTCAATCCGGGTGAGATTGTTTACGATGAGATGGAGGAGAATCCAGTGATTCCTCGTACTACATTCACTGTGGAGTCGGAGGCTGGTCTTAAATCAGTAGAGGCTATCTTGGTGTCAAAGGACAACCAGGAAACTCTGAAGAAGGATGAAGAATTGAATGGTGTAGATTCTTACGCTTTCGACGAGATGATCGAGTACAAAGAAGGTGATAAGGGTGTTAAGGTGATTGCCATTGATACTTATGGCAATGCTACGATTGCTACATTGCCTGTTACTTACAAGATCGTTCCCGTTCCTGTGGTAACACTTGATGCCAAAGGCTTATCTGCAGAGTCGGGCAAGGATGTCAACTTCCCAGTTTCGGTAACTTCTATCCGTGGCTTGAAGTATATTGATCTCTTCTTAGTAGAAGGTGAAAAGACTACACTTGCTAAGCGTGTAACACTTTCTGGTGAGAAAGAATACAACAAGTCGGTTGCTATCAAGCTCACTCAGGCAACATCTCATGTTCAGGTAGTAGCTTCTGATGGCCGTGAGGGTAAGGAAAGTTCTGCTATGCGCCCTGTATTTGTAGATATGAGAGTCGCTACTGCTAATATTGGTAGCTGTCCACTCGCTAACCAGGGACATAAGGATTATGAGAATGCCTTTGGTATGTTCTCACTTAAGGACATGAGATCTTATACTGTAGACTATGCGCTCGAGAGTGCCGACAATGCCAAGAATATTGACTTCAAGTTCTATAGCTTTGGTGGTCAAGCTATTCCTCGCCTTTACTCTATGGATAACCAAGAGAAAGATAGTGAGTTTAAGGGTACTAATGGTAATTTGAAGTCTATTGCAGTCAAGAATCAGACTCGCTTCAAGATTGTGAATGATGACTTCGACTACGACCATGCTACTGTGGCTTCTATCAAGAAGATTAATGCAGGCTCTATCTCTGTAAGCAGGTTGACTCCTTTTAAGGTAGGAGATATCATAGCCTTCCGTACAGGAAGCACATCTGCTGCAGGTGCAGCCAAGGTGGGTGTGATGAAGGTGGTTAACATCATTGATGGTAAGACTCTTGGCTCAGCAAATGCTACAGCTAATATCTTGGTAGTGGAAATCAAAATGCCAACCAAATAACTAAACAATTATGAAAAAACTCAATAAGAAAATCATGACATTGATGGCAGGGGCTTTTGTAGCCCTTGGCATCAGTAGTTGCTCACAATACGATGATGTAGGTCCTGTTCAAGAGGCACCTAAGGCAGAGTTTGTCATGCCTGAGAATGCTGTGGTCTTGGCAGAGCAGTCACGTACTGCTATCCTCGTGATGGATATGAACACCAAGAAGGTGGTTTGGGAATGGGAACCTTTAACAGGTGGAATTCCTTCGGCAAAGCGAAGCTTGTTTAAGAACCCCAGCGAGTGTAAGCCTGTACTCAACAACGAGTATGTGCTGATGACAGCCAGTGGTGGTGCCGTGGCTTTGATTCGTTTTGCTGACAAGAAAGTGATGTGCTATGCCGAATGTGGTGTCAATCCTCACTCTGCAGAGATTTTGCCTGATGGTAACATCGTCACAGCAGAATCTAAGCAAGGAGAAATCAATCTCTTCGCTGTAGATATGGAGAAGGGTACTATGGTGAAGAAGTCTACCAAGAAGATTGGTAATGCCCATAACTTGGTATGGGACGCTAAGCGTCAGTGTATCTACACTACAGGTACCATCAATAACGCTGGCAAGAGCGTTACAGCCTTGTTCAGATTCAAGTATAATAATGATAAGGAAAATCCTGCACTGACTAACCAAGCTCGTATCTATACTTTTGACAACGAGAAAGGTGGTCATGACCTCTTCCCTGTATATGGTGAGACTGATAAACTTTGGCTTACTGCTGAGCATGGTGTTTATCAGTTTGATATGTCGGCAGCACAGCTTGCTGCTACTACCATCTATGAAATAGCAGACGTGAAGGCTGTAGGCAAAGATGCTCAGGGCAATGACTATTTGCTGAAGCCAACAGAGTCTTGGTGGGCTCCATGCGTCGTTGACGGTGCAGGAAACGAGTATTTTAATCTCGCAAACTCTAAGATATATAAGTTCAGACTCGTACAAGACAACCAATTCAGCTATCAATGATTCGGAATCTTTTAGTTATACTTTTAGTAAACCTTTTATCGTTATCGGTAGCCTATGCCGGTAATGGTAAAAAGGTTTACGCCGATTATCATGGTGTGCGTTATACGCGCCAACATGATGGTCAGATAGGTAGATGGGGAATGTTCGCCACCATGCCTAAGACGAGTACGGACATCAAGTATATCTGTCGCAATGCAGATATCATTGGTGATGATGGACGCCACGAGATTGCTGCTAAGCATTATCCTATGGTGGGCATGCAGTCAAACTTGGATCCAGACTTCATCGAGTATCAGATCTTGAGTGCTAAGGCTGCTGGTATTGATGGCTTCTTTATCGAGTGGGGATTTATGCCTCATGAGAATGACAATCTGTTAAAGGCCATGCAACCTATTGCAGCTAAATATGGCTTCGAGATTGGTGTAAACTGGTGCGATGGATGGTTGTACTATGACTGGATTACCAGAATATATCCAAATATAAAGACACGCGCTGACAAGACTAAGTATATGGAGAAGTGCTTCAAATATTTAGCCGACAGCGTATTTACAGGAAAGACTGCTCCTATCGTCAACGGACGTCCAGTATTTTATCATTTCGGCGGCGGTGCGACTCCCGAGGAGTTTGCACAGGTGCTGGAGGCCAACAAGGACTTTGTGAGTAAGACAAATCCTGTCATGTTGCGCAGATGGGCAGACTGGGGCAAGTTGGAGAACAACATTTATAAGCCTGTTACTTACAGTGCTAAAATGGAGGAGTGGAAGAAGCTAAAAGAAGTTCCCACAGCCTGGATCCCTGCACGTGTACGAGAAAGAGACGCAGAGCATCTGGGCTGTGACTTCTGGGCTTCTAAAGAAGATGTGCTCAGATTTATGGAGCCTTTCCGCGATCAGGTGTGGTTGAGTAACAATCCTGATTATACCGTGAAGTGTGGTTTTGTGATTCCGGGAATGGATAACCACGGCTGCGGTGGCTGGGGTCACTCTAAGTTTTATGAGATAGATCGTTATAAGGGTAAACTCTACGATGCCATGTGGCAGTATAATATGCAGTATCGCGATAGCCTCGATATGATGTTTATTGCTTCTTGGAGTGACTATACCGAGGGTCATGAGATAGAGCCTACTATTGAGAATGGTTATCGTGAGTTGGAGACAACACTTCGCTATGCCTCTGTATTCAAGGAGTTTGAACCCAATATCAGCGCTCTGCGCTTGCCTCAACAGTTGTTCCAGATGCGTAAGGCAGTGGAGCTGCTCAACCTCATTGGTTTGAAGGAAGACCTCTTGACTCAACTACTCGATAATGCCGCTTTGCAGATGGCGGAGGGTAGTTATCAGCAGGCTGCTGACCTGATGATTCAGGCTTCAGAGATGATAGGACAGGAAAATGAGAAGGTGACCAATAATGAGTTTACCCTCACTACTTCTGCCTTGACGATAAAGGGTGGTGAGAGTACGAAGGGATGCTGGGATGCTACAGAGGGCTTTTCTGTAACGCTGCCTACACAGGCAAGTGTTAATCTGAATGCTTTGTACAATCGTGGCATCATCGACTTCTGGTATCTCGATAAGGGTACAGAGACTCTCTTTGTGCGTTCTACTACCAATCGCCAGCCTAAGTCTTATTTTGCCGTTGTTGGCAAGGTGGCTACCTGTGATACAGGTGAATGGAAGCATGCTCGTATTGAGCTTTATGGAGAGAATATCACTTATTCTTTCGGTAAACCTACATTCTTCTTTAAAGGAAATGTGAAGGTGCGCGACATCAGTTTGAAGTTTAATAGTTTTTCAATTCAATAATAATGAGAAAACGAATCTTATCGTTGATGCTGATCAGCTTGTTTTGCATCACATTTTGCCAGGCTAACGTCAGAGTCTCTCTCAATGAGAGCTGGATGTTCAGCAGAAGCGATTCTATGGGTAACTATGCTCAATGGCAGAAGGTGGATATCCCACATACATGGAATGCCGAGGATACCGATGATGAAACTCCTGGCTACTTCCGTGATAAGTGTATGTACAAGAAGTCAGTAGTGATTCCTGCTTCTAAGAGCAAGGAGAGAGTGTTCCTTTATTTTGAAGGCGCCAATCAGGAGACTACACTCTGGGTTAATGGCCGCCAGGTGGGTAATCATCGTGGTGGATATGCTGGCTTTGGATTTGATATCACTGACTGTGTGAAGTTTGGTAAGGCCAATCAGCTGGAAATCGTGGTGACTAATGCCTATGACAAAACGATAGCACCTTTGTCTGCAGACTTTACCTTCTATGGTGGCATCTATCGTGATGTATGGCTCTCTTACCTCCCACAGGTACATTTCTCTACTCGTTACTATGGCTCTTCTGGCATAGTTGTTACTACTCCTCACAAGGATGGTAACTTCAAACAGGTAGATGTGCTCTGCCGTCTGCAGAATCATGAGAAGAAGGCGAAGACGGTGACCGTTAAGAGTACCCTCGTTGATGCCGAAGGTAAGGCTGTGGCCAGTGTTAGCAAGAAAATGAAAATGGCTGTAGGTGAGGCCGACCAGGTATGTCGTCTCTCTATTCCTGTTACAAAACCTCATTTATGGTCGGATGTAGATCCTTATCTATATAAGGTAAATACAGAGGTCGTGGATAACGCTACCCGTCAGGTGTGCGATGAAAACCAGGCTACAGTAGGTTTCCGTTGGTATAGTTTTGATCCTCAGAAGGGATTCTTCCTTAATGGTAAGCACGTGAAACTCATCGGCACTTCTCGCCATCAGGATTTCTTGAAGAAGGGTAATGCTCTCTCTGATAATATCCATATGGCTGATGTGTACAAGTTGAAAGATATGGGAGGTAACTTCCTCCGTGTGGCTCATTATCCACAAGATCCCACCATACTTGAGGTATGCGACCGACTGGGTATCTTGACCAGTGTTGAGATTCCTGTAGTGAATGCCGTTGATGGTAGCGACGAGTTCTTGGAGAATTGTAAGTACATGCAGATGGAGATGATTTATCAGAATCGCAACCATCCTTCTGTAGTAATGTGGGGATGGATGAATGAAATCTTGCTCCGTATTCCTGCTCAGTATGACAAGGACCGTGCCACTTATTACCCTATGGTTCGCAGAGTGGCTACCGAACTCGATCAACTATCAAGACGTGAAGATCCTGAGCGTTACACCATGATGGCTGTCCACAATGCTTTTGAGCGTTATCAGGAAGCAGGCTTGGTGAACATTCCTCAGATTTTTGCTCTCAACCTTTATCAGGGTTGGTATGAGCCAGATATCCATGAGTTTGAGCAGATATTGGATAAGGTACATGCTGCTTTACCTAATCAGTCGCTGATGGTTACTGAGTATGGTGCTGGTATCGACCCACGTCTACATTCTTTCCTGTCAGAGCGTTTCGACTTCTCTGAGGAATATGGTTTGAAGTATCATGTACACTATCTTCGTGAAATGAAGAAGCGTGACTTCGTTGCTGGTTCCAGTGTATGGAATCTCGCTGACTTCTATTCAGAGGTACGTGGTGATGCCGTTCCTCATGTCAACAGCAAGGGAATCTTGGGACTTGACCGCTCAGAGAAAGACGCCTATCTTTATTATAAGGCCATGTTGGCTGAGAAACCTGCTTTATATATCGGTGGCAAGAACTGGAAATATCGTTCATGTGTGAGTGCGACTGCTGAAGGTCGTATGGATGTTCCTGTATTTGCTAAGGCAGAAAAAGTAAGTGTTTACTGCAATCAGAAACTGGTAGGTACTTTTGATACTGTTGATGGCGTGGCTATGGTTTCTGTTCCTTTCGTGGATGGAGAGAATAGAGTAGAGGCTTTCGCAGAAATCAATGGTCAGAAGGTAACCGACGCCATCGTTGTGGATATGCGTATCATTCCTGTTTCCTTCGCCAAGGGTTTCCCCATCAAGGGCCTTCATGTTACCTGTGGTTCTCTTCGTTATATGGAAGACAAGGAGGAATCTTTGTGCTGGATGCCAGAGAAGGCTTATGAGCCAGGTAGCTGGGGATATGTAGGAGGTACGGTTTATCGTCGTTCTGGTAATCTGTTGGGTACCGATGCCGACATCTTGGGTACAGACAAGGATCCTATCTATCAGACCCAGCGTCAAGACATTGAGGCTTTCAAGGCTGATGTACCTGATGGGGAGTATATCATTACTCTGCATTTTGCCAGTCTGAAGGAAGCTGCGGCCTTGGTTTACAACCTTTCAGCAAAAGGTGACGCCAAGGAAGTAGATGCAGCATCAACTTTTGATGTAGTTGTCAACGGTCAGAAAGTACTGGAGGAATTTGATCCTTCCAGCTGCGGTATGTCTCGTGCCATTGCTAAGAGAATACACGTCCAGGTGAAGAATGGGCATGGATTGGATGTTCGCTTTATGCCAATCAAGGGTAAGACAATATTGAACGCAATAGAAATATATAAACGATAAACTTGCGTATTTCAGCAAAATTGCGTATCTTTGCCCAAGCAAAAAAGAAACATCATCAATAATGGGCATAAAAAAGTCGGAGGAGAAAGAAAGGGCATTCCAAGAATTGTTTCAAGAAAACTATTCTCGACTTTTTTATGCCTCTTTTTATATAATCAACAATGAGTCTGATGCACGTGACATCGTGCATGATTACTTTGCTGATTTATGGGAAGATTTTTCACCTGTAACACAGTCATACACTAAGGCTTATCTGTATAATGGTGTGAGGCGTAAGAGTTTAGACTACCTGAAGCATCAAATGGTCAAGAACAAATATGCGAAATTGTATTTGGCTCTCCACGAAGATGTGAACTCAGATTATGACGAGGAAGAAGACAGAATGGTAAAGGTAGAACAGGTAATGTCAGAAATGCCTGCGCGCACACGCTTTATCTTCGACCAATGTTATTTTGAGAATAAGAAATATGAAGAAGTTGCTGAGATTTTGGGTTTGAGTAGGGATGGCATTCGTAAAAATATAATTAAGGGTCTTGCCATGTTGAGAGCCGCTTTTGATGTTTCATATAAAAAAGGGCAAAAGGTATAAGCCCGTCTGCATATTGCTAAGTAAAATGTAAGGATATAAAGATTTATGATTGACAGCAAAGATATAAGAGATAAGAAGTCAAACTCGTTGATTGATGAGTTTGATCGGCTGGATAGTGCGAGTTCTGCAGAGGTAGAGACCTTGCTGCAGGATGAGGAAAATGCCGATTTTGCCAAAGCAATACTGAGCTATCGCCAAGCGCGTATGAAGCAGCGTTTGGCTCAGCCAGATTTGAAGCGTGAGTGGCTCGACTTCTGTGCCGAAAAGGCTATTCATGAGCCTTCTCATTCGCATACGGTGCTTTTCCGAAATATCTTTTATACGATATCTTCCGTAGCTGCGGTAATACTGATAGTTTTCCTTGTAGCTCATTGGGGCGGTGATCAAGCAGACCAAATGTTAGCTTTTGAAGCCAATAATGCGCCCAAAACAATCATGATAGGTAATCAGGATGATGATTTGGAACCCATTAAGGACGAACAGTCTGCTACAGGCATCTTGCTGTCTCAGAACAAGGCCGACTTCTCTAAGGTGCGTATCATCAATGGCAAGAATGCCATGAAAACGATAACAACCCCTCGTGGTAAGGACTATGAGGTGGTTCTTTCTGATGGCACAGAGGTACTTCTCAATGCTGATAGTAAACTGACATTCCCTGTTCACTTCTCAGGTGAGAACAGAACAGTCAAGTTGACGGGTGAGGCTTACTTCAAGGTAACAAAGAATAAGCATTGTCCCTTTATTGTGCAGACCGACAAGGTGGCAACCAAGGTGTATGGAACCGAGTTCAATCTGAAGGCTTATCCTCATTCTGGTGTCAACGTAACGCTTATTAGTGGTTCGGTGGCAGTCCATAGCGAGGGTCAGGAAGTGATGCTGAAACCTGGTCAGAATGCTGAGCTAAATAGTAATCATGAGTTTGATGTGACTACCGTGGATACCGAGTGCTACACTCAGTGGAAGGATGGATATTTCTATTTTGACAATGTCCCATTGATAGAAGTTGTGCGCGATTTAGGTCGATGGTATAACATCAATATCGAGATACGTGACAACTCTCTGATGAGCTACCGCTTGCATTTTATTGCTTCTCGCAAGTCGAGCGTAAAGGAGTTTGTCGATAATCTGAATGTATTCAACTATCTTTCTGTGGTTCAGAAAGGCAATAGGTTGATTATAGAAAAAAAGGAGAAGTAAGCCTTACGGCTGACTTTCTCCTTCTACATATTCTTCCAAAAACATGTGTTCACCATCGAAAACGGCATAGGTGAACTGCCATATCCAATCGCCTAATATCATGAGGCGTGTTTTCTTACTCAGCATGAGGTCGAGTTCTATGTGTCGATGTCCGAACATGAAGTAGTCGATATTGGTGTGATGTTGCATGTATTGCTTGGCATATTTTACCAAGTATTCTTTGTTTTCACCAAGATAGGGTACCTCTTTTCCGTCCTTTCTCTTTAGTCTACTGTGTTTTGCCCAGTTCAGACCAAGTGCCATGCCCCATCGCGGATGTATTGCGTTGAGTAGGATTTGACAGGTCCTATTGTGGAATATCTTGCGCAGCAGTTTAAACTTATTGTCAGGATCGCCCAGCCCATCTCCATGAGCCAAGAAGAACACCTTACCATAGATTTCTGTCGTTGTTGACTTACGATGCAAGGTAACACCACACTCTTCTTCCAGATATCCGTATGTCCATAGGTCGTGGTTACCTGTAAAGAAGTGTACCTCTACGCCCATATCGGTGAGTTCTGATATCTTTCCTAAGAAGCGTGTGTAGCCTTTGGGAACGACATACTTGTATTCGTTCCAGAAGTCGAACATGTCTCCTAAGAGATATACTGCAGCTGCCTTGTTTTTGATGCTGTCGAGAAAGCGTACCAGACGCCTTTCTTGCATGCGCCCATGTTCTATGGCGAGTGAGCCAAGGTGGGCATCGGAGAGGAAATATACATTCTTCATAAGCCGTTTTATTTAAGGGAAGAGTGAAGATGGTATTACGTGAGAAGTGTGGAGTGATGGGTGATATGCGTGGAGTGACAAGTTCTTACCCTCTTTAATATTATTCGAAGCCTAACTCTACGCGGGCTTCCTCGCTCATCATACTTTGGTCCCAAGCAGGTTCAAAGACCAGGTTTACATTGGTGCCATTGACACCCTCTACGCTGTCCACCTTTGTGCGTACGTCTTCCAGAATGAAGTCGGCTGCAGGGCATGAGGGTGCAGTGAAGGTCATATCGAGGTCGACACTTCCATCGTCTTTTACATCTATCTTGTATATCATACCTAAGTCCCAAATGTTGACGGGTATCTCTGGGTCGTATACGGTCTTGAGCACATCTACGATTCTTTCTTCTATCTTTGTTTTTTCTTCTTGAGTCATATTTTTGTATCTTATTTATATTCTATCCTTCTGCATAGATGCCGCAAATCGAATGCCATATAAGACGTGTTTACTTGTCTTTATTGCTGAGATGCAGCCTATCTTCTGCAAAGATACTACAAATTGAAGATAAAACAAAATAAATCGATTTATTTTTCATAATGCGAGTTTGCCATATCATGGTATAGAGGTGCTGTAGGTAATAGAAAGGTGAGTAGAGGCACGAAACGTTGCGTTAGAGGCGTCCTTTATCATGATATGAATAGTAATGCCCATCAGTGACGATGATGTGGTCCATGAAGAAAATGCGCATTACTTCGCATGCTTTCTTTACATTGAAGGTGAGTTGATCATCTTGTTTGCTGGGTGTGGGGTTGTTGCTCGGATGGTTGTGGCATAACGCAATGATGGTGGCATTGTTGAGCAATGCCTTTTTCATGATGAGTCTCACATCAACAGCAGTTTCTGTGATTCCTCCATGCGACAGCTGTTCAGCCTTGATGAGTTTGAAGTTTTGATTCAATAGCAATACCCATGCTTCTTCCACATCGAGGTCTTGCATACGTGGTAGCATATAGTTGTATACCGCAATAGATGAGCCGAGGTCAGGGCGTAGACCTATCTTGTCGAGTGAACGTCGCTTGCCTAATTCGCAAGCTGCCAAAATGGTGATGGCTTTTGCAGGTCCCATCCCTTTGTAGAGAGTTAGTTCATGGATGTTTTTCTTGCCCAATGTGTTGAGGTTGTTGTCGCAGTCGGCCATGACATGTTTCATAAGGTCTACGGCGCTTTCCTCTCTTGATCCTGAGCCTATAAGGATGGCAAGAAGTTCGGCATTAGAAAGAGCTGCTGCTCCCAGTCGTTCCAGTTTTTCACGTGGTTTGTCTTCTTCTGCCCATTGTGATATAGAAAGCTTCTCACTCATAAATCGTGTTTTTAAGGTTTTTAGATTTGAGAAGAAATATAGGAAAACTTCACCTCTTCAGTGTTAGGCCATTTCCTGTATTTCAACTTCTTGCTTCTCTTCTTATTTATAGAAAGTCTTGTTGTAGGCGCTAAACTCGTTTTTCCCGCATACACATCTCTTCCACCATGCCGAGAGGAATCCGCATCCATAGCCCAATAGTTGTGTGAAGGCGGCTCTGATACTGAGTAGTCCTATCTTGAGGCTTTTGTTTTGCTGTGTACTATCGATGCATAGCGCCACCGAATAAAGTAATATGCAGAACAGACCGATGATGCCCAAGATGGAAACGATTTGACCTACTAAGGGGAAGATATGCTCTGTGCCGAGCATTTGTGGCAGAAAACCGAAGAATAACAAGAGGCATGTACCTATTACGCCCAAGGTAAATACCATGGGTAGCAAGTGTACCAGTTTCAGACTTTCTGGATATTTCTTATAGAGGTTGATGCGAGCGATACCACTGTTGTATACTTGTCGCCAAAACTTGCGGAAGTCAGTGCGTCGCTTGTGCCATACCCATGCTTCAGGAAACAGGCGGCATTTGCAGCCAGCCTTGAAGATGCGAATGGAGAAGTCGATGTCTTCGCCAAAGCGCATATTGGAAAATCCGCCCAGCTTCAGGTATACGTCTTTGCGTATACCCATGTTGAAAGAACGTGGGTAGAACTTGTCCATCTTCTTCTTTCCGCCGCGAATTCCGCCAGTGGTAAAGAAGGATGTCATAGAGTAAGATATGGCTTTTTGAGTGTCTGTAAATGATGAATGTGCCTTGTCGGGGCCGCCAAAGGCATCAGCAGGCTCGCGGCTCAACTCATCATTTACAGCCTTGAGGTATCCTTCAGGCAAAACCACGTCGCTGTCGAGTATCAAGAGATATTCGCCTGATGCTCTTTCAGCTCCATAATTGCGACTTTGTCCAGGACCAGAGTTTTGTTTATAATAATAATGTATATCCATCTTGTCCTCGTAATGCTTGCATATATCCTCGCAAGATATTTGCGAACCATCTTCAACGATGACAACCTCGAAGTCTTTTTCTTGTTGCGAGGTGAGGCTTCTCAGGAGTTCGTCAACTTCGTCGGGACGATTGAATACGGGGACAATGATGGAATACTTCATAATCGTCTATTATTATATATAATAGGTGTATGTGTGGGATTATTCGCTTACACGACCGAGGTAGCTACCATCGCGTGTGTCGATCTGTACAGTCTCGCCCTCGTTGATGAACAAAGGAACACGAATCTCTGCACCCGTCTCAAGTGTAGCAGGCTTAGTAGCGTTGGTGGCAGTGTTGCCCTTGATGCCTGGCTCAGAGTGAGTAATCTTCAGAGTAGTCTTAACAGGCATCTCTGCCAAGAGGATAGTGCCATCTGTAGTATCGGTAACAACTTCTACAACGTCACCTTCCTTCATGTACTGACCGCCAGTAACATTCTCCTTAGCGATTGGCACCTGCTCGAAAGTCTCCTGATTCATGAAGATACAACCAGTAGCATCCTCGTAGAGATACTGGTAAGGACGACGCTCTACGCGTACATCTTCCAATTTGAAACCAACCTGGAAAGTGCGCTCGAGTACACGACCGTCAGCAACATTCTTCAACTTGGTGTTCATAACTGTATTACCCTTACCTGGCTTTCTGTGCTGAAAGTCGATGCAAACCCATACTTTGCCATCCATACGGATGCAAGTACCAATCTTAATTTCCTGTGAATTAATCATTTTGTTATGTTTGAATTTTTATGTTATAATCTCAAAAACGACTGCAAAGTTACTGCAAAAACACGAAAAAGCAAAGTAAAAATCGAAAAAAACATAAATATTTAAGCTAAATTTGGAGGATTTCTTTGTTATTTCAGAAATATTGCGTAATTTTGCAGCCCAAAAGGGCGCATTCTGCTCTCTTTGCAGTGAATATTAATTAAAAAATAAATAAGAAAAATGAAAAGAACATTTCAGCCTCACAATCGTCGTCGCGTGAACAAGCATGGTTTCCGCGAGCGTATGGCAACAAAGAATGGTCGTCGCGTATTGGCTTCTCGCCGTGCTCATGGCCGTAAGAAGTTAACTGTTTCTGACGAGCACCACGGAAAGTAATTTCCTGCTGAGTCGCAGAAAGACGATGACATTAAAAGCAGCAAAGATGCAATCTTTGCTGCTTTTTGTTTGTTTTTTACTTTATTTTTTTCTTGTTTCGTATGAAATCATTATCTTTGTACAAAATTTTTAGTACATGACTTCATCCGAGTTTATAAATAAGTTCAAGAGTAAATACCTGTGGGGCAACCTCGCAGCCATGGTGCTGGTGGTAGTCTTGCTGTGTGTGGGTGTTAGGTATGGCATCGACTTGTATACACATCATGGAGAAGCCATCTCCATTCCTGATGTTCGTCATAAGAGTTTTGCCGATGCCGAGCGCATCCTGAAGGATGCTGGTTTGCCTGTTGTCGTTTCGGACACGGGGTATGTCAAGTCCTTATCTCCTGACTGTGTGCTGGAACAGACCCCTGCTCCTGGCGAGAAAGTGAAGTCGGGTCATGTCATCTATGTCACTATCAACTCGGCTCATTCTCCCGTTATTACGATTCCTGATGTCATCGACAATAGTTCGTTGCGTGAAGCTATGGCCAAGTTGACGGCTATGGGCTTCAGACTTGGCACGCCTCAGTATGTGCCTGGTGAGGAAGATTGGGTGTATGGCATCTTGGTAAAAGGCAAGCATGTAGTGGCTGGCGACAAGGTTTCGATAGACGACGTACTCATCGTACAAGTGGGTAGTGGTCGTCGTGATGCTGACGACTCTGTAGAGATGGTCGACCCAATGGGCGATAGTCATGAACTGCTCGAAGGAAGTGGTGAAGTCGAAGGTGAGGAGGTTGACAATTTTGAGGTGGTTCCAGGCAGTGAGTCGGTAGAACCTTCATCACCCTCTCGTCCTCATAGTCATAAACAAACCGAAGTGGTGGAGTAACAACCCTAAAAAGCAAAAAAGGAGTAAAAAAGTCTTATGATAGAAGAAAATTACAACGATGATATAGAATTGTTGGAGGAATCGAGTTCTGGCGATGGCACACTCTATGAACATTGGAAGATAGAGGTAGACCCAGGTCAGGCGCCCGTACGTATTGATAAATACCTATCCGAAAAGAATCCTTATCAGAGCCGTAATCGTATACAGAATGCTGCAGATGCTGGCTTTATACATGTCAATGGTAATCCGGTGAAGAGTAATTATAAGGTGCGCCCCAATGATGTGATAACCTTAATGCTCGACCGTCCGAAGCACGACACAAGTATTGTGGCAGAAGATATACCACTACGTATCGTTTACGAGGATGACCAACTGATGGTTGTCAACAAGGAAGCGGGCATGGTGGTTCATCCTGGTGCAGGCAACTTTACCGGAACGCTCATCAATGCCGTAGCTTGGTATATGAAGGATGTGAAAGACTTTGACCCTAACGATCCAGAAGTGGGCTTGGTGCATCGTATCGACAAAGATACATCGGGATTGCTCGTCGTGGCTAAGACGCCCGAAGCTAAAACCGCTTTGGGTAAACAGTTCTTCAATAAAACGACCCATCGTAGTTATCATGCTTTGGTGTGGGGCAACATCGTAGAGGATGAAGGACGTATAGAGGGCAACATCGGGCGCGACCCCAAGAATCGTCTACGCATGAAGGTCTTCGAGCCGGACAGTGGCATTGGCAAGAGTGCAGTGACTCATTATAGAGTATTGGAACGCTTCGGTTATACCACCCTGGTACAATGCATTCTGGAGACAGGACGTACCCATCAGATACGAGCTCACATGAAGCACATTGGCCATCCACTCTTCATGGATGCAACCTATGGCGGCGAGGAGATACTGAGAGGCCAACGTAGTAGCAGCTACAAGGCATTCATACAGAACTGTTTTAAGCTCTGTCCGCGACAGGCACTGCATGCCAAGACATTAGGTTTTGTGCACCCTACTACAGGACAGCAGATGGACTTCGATAGCGAGTGGCCTGATGACTTCCGAATGTTGATAGAGAAGTGGAGAAACTTCATAGCAAGTTCTACACGAGATACTTTTCAAACAAGATAACGATATTTACAAGATAAAAAAAATGATGGACAACAACAAGAGAACGATAGCCATCGTCTGCGGTGGTGATTCTTCTGAGCACGACGTATCATTGCGCTCAGGTCAGGGACTGTATTCTTTCTTCGACAAAGAGCGTTACAATATCTACATTGTAGACGTTAAGGGTATCGACTGGCATGTGGCATTCGAGGATGGCACTACAGCCGAAATCGATAAGAACGACTTCTCATTTGTGAAGGATGGTAAGCGTATGTTCTTTGATTATGCTTATATCACCATTCATGGACAGCCAGGTGAGAACGGTGTGATGCAAGGATACTTCGACTTGATACACATGCCTTATTCTACAAGTGGCGTGTTGGTAGAAGCTATGACCTTTGATAAATATGTACTCAACAATTATTTGCGTGGTTTTGGTATACAGGTAGCTGATAGCATCCTGCTTCGTCGTGACGAGGCATACGATGAGGAGGCCATAGCCGAGCGCATCGGTATGCCATGCTTTGTGAAACCTGCTGCTGATGGCAGTAGTTTCGGCGTGTCCAAGGTGAAGGAGAGCGACCAGCTGGCTCCTGCTCTTCGACTGGCCTTTATGGAGTCTGACGAGGCTATGGTGGAGAGCTATATGCAGGGTGTAGAAATCTCGCAAGGTGTCTATAAGACCAAGGACAAGTGCGTGGTACTTCCTGCTACCGAGGTCGTGACAAGCAACGAGTTCTTCGATTATGATGCTAAGTACAATGGACAGGTGCAGGAGATTACACCAGCCCGTCTCTCACCTGAGACAGCAGAGGAAGTGGCTAAGACGACCTCTCGCATCTACGACATTCTGCATGCCAATGGCATCATTCGCATCGACTACATCATCACCAAGGATCAAGATGGCAAGGATGTTATCAATATGCTCGAGATTAACACCACTCCTGGTATGACAGTGACAAGCTTTATCCCTCAGCAGGTGCGTGCTGCTGGTCTTGATATCAAGGATGTATTGAGCGACATCGTGGAGAATCAATTTTAATAATTAATGAGGAGTTAAGGAGTTAAAGAAGTTAAGGAGTTAAGACAACGGAAGAATTTAATGGTATGTAAAGATATCGTTTTAGAACATTTGTTTTAACTTCTATAACTCCTTAACTCCAATAAAATCATAAAGTTATGAAGATACCTCAAGAATTTGATGCCATTCGTCCTTGGGAGCCAGAAGACTTACCCGAGGTGTTCGACCGCCTGTTGGCCAACGAACAGTTTAAGCAGGTGCTTGCCTATCTCTATCCGCAGGTGCCTTTTGAAATGATAGCCCAGAAACTCAAGTCTTGCAAGACCAATATGGAGTTTCAGTTGGCTTTCGCCTACGACTTTGTTAAAGGTCTACTTGCAAAGGTTGCTAAAGGCTACGAGATGGACTGCTCTTCCATCGACCACACCCAGCGCTATACCTTTATCAGTAATCATCGCGATATCGTGCTCGACTCTGCTATCCTCGATGTACTACTTGTTGACAACAAGTTTACTACTACGTGCGAGATAGCCATTGGCGATAACCTCTTGTCACTGCCGTGGGTGAAAGACTTGGTGCGTGTCAACAAGGCGTTTATCGTGGAGCGTGCTCTCTCTATGCGCCAGATGCTGATGTCGAGCAAACGACTTTCCGATTACATGCACTTTGCTGTCAAGGAGAAGAATGAGAATATCTGGATAGCACAGCGTGAAGGTCGTGCCAAAGATAGCAACGACCGCACTCAGAAGTCTATTCTTCAGATGATGGCGATGGGAGGTGAAGGTAGCATTATAGATCGTCTGAAACAGTTGCACCTTGTCCCACTGGCTATCAGCTATGAGTACGATCCATGCGATTACTTGAAGGCAAAGGAATTTCAGCAGAAGCGAGATAATGCCGAATGGAAGAAGGGACCTACCGACGACTTGGTAAGCATGCAGACAGGTATCTTTGGCTACAAGGGGCATGTGCACTATCATGCAGCACCTTGCCTTGATGCTTATCTTGCAGAAATGGATCCTGAGATGCCTAAACAGGATTTGTTTAACCAAGTGGCTGCATATATTGACAAGCAGATTCATGCCAACTATATGCTCTATCCAGGCAACTATGTGGCACTCGACCTCTTGGAAGGTTCTGTTGCTCATGCAGACAAATATACTGAGGCAGACAAGATTGCCTTTGAACAATATATTACGGGTCAGTTGCAGAAGATTGATCTACCCGATAAGGATGAGTCCTTCTTGCGTGAGCGTATGCTCACCATGTATGCCAACCCTGTTCGTAACTACGAAGCGGCTATTTCTTGTTGAAGGTGACTTCTGGAGAAGAAAGGGGATTTGCCAAAAATATGCCTAAAAAAATGAAAGTACTTGCGTTGCCCATCGCAAGTACTTTCAACAGCCATCGCAAGTATCTTCGTTGCCCATCGCAAGTACTTTCATTTTTTAGGCTGTTTTTTTGTGCTGATTATGACTGAATGCATATCTCAAAAGAATAACTCTATAAAACACAATAGGCGACTCCCATCGTGTGGAGTCGCCTATTGTGTTTTATAGTTTTTGTATTTCTTCTATGCTTAACCCTGTTGCTTGCGCAATTATTTCTGCAGGTACTTTTTGTGAAAGCAGACTTTGAGCGATGGTCTTTTTCTCTTCGGCTCTTCCCTCAGCTTTTCCTTCGAGTTTGGCATTGCTAAGCACGTCATTTTGTATCATGATGGCATTGAGATGTTCGTCGTATGCGTGACGTTCTTCGTCAGATATCTCGTAATATTTTAGTTTCTTACGAGCTTCCTGCAGTCCTGGAGCCTTTGTATCAGCATCGATAACACCATTTTTGGGGTAGTTTACCCATTCCTCCAATGGAGACTTAGCAACGTTGTTAAACTCATTGACACGTACAAAAATATAGGTGGGGAATATCTCTATCTCTAAGTCCTGCCATAATGATAACTTCCGTACATGCGAAACTTCAGTTAAGGTTATTATAGATAATGTGTATGTTGTAGGTAAATATTGTATACCGATATAGTTGCAGAGGTATTAAGTTGACTATGTTGGAGGCTTGCTTCTGCTTTCTTTTACCTATTTTTTGTTTTTTATAGTTGTATTACTCTATTTTATCTACATTTATGTAAAAAAACAGCTAAACCATTATAAAATGAATTAAATATGATAAAAATAACGGAAAAAAGCAAAATAGTTCGTGAATTGGTAAAAAAAGTATTAGCTTATTTTTTATAACTAATGTATCTTTGCAACCGTAAAAGTAATGATTTGTATAAAAAAGATTTTTCTTAATATTTATAATAACTAAAAGATAACTAAATTTATGTTAATGATGATAGATAAAAAAACTTAAGAAACTATTGATATTTTGTCTATAGGGCAGAATCATTCACAAGTGATTGGAAAATATGTTTGTCCAGTTAACTACAAGCGTTAAACAAATAAACCTGATAAATTATTCAGTATGAACCTAAATTTAAAAAAATCAATGCTGCTTGTGGGTGCGTTGGCAACCTTGGGCTTGAGTTACACAACTGAAGCGCTCGCGACCCCCCCATACCAGACTGTCAGCACAGTACAGCAAACTAAGAAGGTGACTGGTAACGTAAGCGACTCAGAAGGTCCTGTTATCGGTGCAAGTGTTGTAGAGAAGGGTAATCCTTCTAATGGAGCAGTTACCGACCTGGATGGTAACTTCTCAATTAATGTAAAACCAGGAGCTACTATTATTATTACTTATATTGGTTATAAGACTCAAGAGATTGTTGTAGGTGGACAATCTAATATTCAAGTAACCATGAAAACAGACGACAAGACCCTTGATGAGGTCGTTGTTGTGGGTTATGGTGTTCAGAAAAAGAAACTCGTTACGGGTGCTACCGTACAGGTAAAGGGTGACGATATTGCTAAATTGAATACCACCAATGTCCTTGGTGCTATGCAGAGCCAGAGCCCAGGTGTACAGATTGTACAGTCTAATGGTCAGGCTGGTGACGGCTTCAAGGTAAATATCCGTGGTATCGGTACTACGGGTGATTCTTCTCCTCTTTATGTGATTGATGGTATCGCTGGTGGCGATATCAACTCTTTGAACCCTTCTGATATCGAGAGTATTGATGTCTTGAAGGATGCCGCATCTGCAGCCATCTATGGTGCACGTGCTGCCAATGGTGTCGTTCTGGTAACTACCAAGCAGGGTAAGGCTGGTAAGTTGCAACTCTCTTACGATGGATATGTAGGCTTCCAGTATATGGCTAAGCGCCCTGATGTACTGAATGCAAAAGAGTATATGTATGCACAGAATCTGAAGGCTGCCAATGGTGGTAATGCTGCTCCCGACTGGGCTAACGTTCTTCCTGCCGATTTGTATGAGTCGGTTATGAATGGTACTTGGAGTGGTACCGATTGGATGGACGAGTCTTATCATAAGGGCGCCATCACAGAAAATCATTCTTTCAACCTTACTGGTGGTTCTGATGTCTCTAAGTTCTCTCTTGGTTTTGCTTACACCAACCAGGATGGTATTCTTGGAGGCGAGGCTCAATCTGGTTACCAGCGCTATAATGCCCGTCTGAACTCCGACCATGTAGTATTGAAGAGTGCCGACAAGAGTTTTGATGTTATTAAGATAGGTGAGAATATCGCTTTCAGCCATATTAGCAAAAATGGTATTTCTACTGGCAATATGTACTGGAACAATACGCATGATTTGATTATAGCCAACCCATTGCTCCCTGTTTATGACAAGGATGGTAGCTACTATACCAACAGCGCGATTGCAGCCAATGGTTGGGGCTTGGGCTCTGCCGTCAATCCTTTGGCTTTGGCAGCTCAGACTTCACAGGGCTTGAATGATTCTCGTTCATGGAATCTGAACATGACAGCTTATCTGGAGGTACAGCCTATCAAGGGCTTGGTTTGGCGCTCACAGTTTGGCTACAAGACTTGGAATAGTGCCAATCGCAGTATGACTCAGGTTTACTCCAACGGTGCCAACAGCGCCACTCAGGAAGCTGTAAGCCAGAGTATGAGCACAGGCTCAAGCTATTCTTTTGAGAATACTTTGGCCTATACCTTCGATATCAACAAGATGCACAACTTCAATGTGGTTGTGGGTAACTCCATAGAGAAGAATGCTTACGGCATGAACTTAGGTGTAGACTCTCATAAGTCTTTGTTCGGAAGCGACTGGGATCGTGCCTGGATCAGCAACACCAAGCCTGGTGATTACAATACCGATGTAAAGATTTCTGGTACTCCACAGGGCGACTGGTCAATGGCTTCTTTCTTCGGACGTGCCAGCTACAACTATAACGAGAAGTACATGGCTCAGTTTACACTCCGCGCCGATGGTTCTTCCAACTTCATGCGTGGTCATCGCTGGGGTTATTTCCCATCAGCTTCTGTAGGTTGGGTTGTTACCAACGAAAAGTTTATGGAGCAGACTGCAAGTTGGATGGACTTCTTGAAGATTCGTGCTTCTTGGGGTCAGAATGGTAACCAGAGTATCTCTAACTTCCAGTACTTGACAACCTTCGCATTCGATAATCTGAATGGTTATTTCTTCGGTCTTGGCAATAAGACCACTCAGACCACTGGTGGCTATGCTGATGTATTGAAGAATGAGGATGTGACATGGGAAACATCCGAGCAGGTTGACTTGGGTATTGATGCCCGCTTCCTGAACAGTCGTTTGGGCTTCACCTTCGATTGGTATCAGAAGAAAACCAAGGACTGGTTGGTACAGGCACCTATCCAGGCTGTATGGGGCCTTTCTGCACCTTATGTTAATGGTGGTGATGTAAAGAATACTGGTGTTGAAATCGGATTGACATGGGATGACAAGATCGGTAAGGACTTCCGTTATGGTGCTTCTTTCAACTTGGCAACCAACAAGAATAAGGTAACTCGTATCGCCAATGCCGAGGGTATTATCCATGGTCCTGCATCTGTACTCAACCAGCAGGAGGGCGAAATCTTCCGTGCAGAGGTAGGCAAGCCTATCGGTTATTTCTGGGGATTGAAGACAGCTGGTGTCTTCCAGAATCAGGCTCAGATAGACGAGTGGCAGCAGAAATATTCCGATAATATTCATGGTACCTTGAAGCCTGGCGACTTGATTTATGTTGATACAACAGGCGATGGTGTTATCGACGAAAGTGACAAGACCGAGATTGGTAATCCTCATCCTGATGTAACGATTGGCTTCAATCTCCATGCTGCCTATAAGGGATTCGACTTCTCTTTGACAGGTACAGGTGCCTTTGGTCATCAGATTGTTCGCACATGGAATAAGGGCGAGGATACAGTCTCTAACCTGAACAAGAAGATTCTTTATGGCTCTTGGAAGGGTGAGGGTACAAGCAACTTCCTGCCACGCCTCGACAATATGGGTAATCCTAACTGGAAGACATTCTCTTCTATCTGGGTAGAGGATGCTGATTATGTGAAGATTCAGAACGTAACATTGGGTTACGACTTCAAGAACATCTGGAAGACCTGTCCATTGGGTCAGCTTCGTCTCTATGTATCTGCACAGAACCTGTTCACATTCACCGATTATTCTGGTATGGATCCTGAAATTGGTTCAGATGGTGGCACCGTTTCTTGGGCAGCAGGTGTTGACAATGGTTTCTATCCAAGTCCAAGAACCTATCTCGTTGGAGTTAATATTAAATTTTAAATGACTGTTTCTATGAAAAAAATATATTTGTTGGGCTTCATTGCGGCTGCTTTGACATTCAGCAGTTGTGAGGACTTCCTTGATTCAAAGAATTATACAAGCAAGGACTCAAGCAACTTCCCTGCTACCGAGGAGGATGTTAACCAGATGGTTTCGTCTGTTTACAAGTCTGCTTTCTATCAGCAATGGCAGGGTGAATATGGTAACAATTCGGAGAAGTATTTCGCCTATGCCAACCTTGCTTCTGATGATATGTATGGTGGTGGTGGTTTGAACGACCAGGCCACTCAGGCTCTCGACCACATCCTGTATCAGTCTGATACACAGTTTGAGGGTTTCTGGCAGGCTTCTTATGCTGCCATTGCCCGTGCCAATGGTGCGTTGGCTTCTGTTGACAACATTGCCAACGAAGAGCTTCGTAATCAGACCAAGGGTGAGCTCCTTTTCTTGAGAGCATTTACCTATTTTGATTTGGTCAAGTGCTTTGGCAACATTCCTTTGTTGAACAAAGCTCCTGAGAATGTTCAGGAAGGACAGACCTCTCCAGAGCAGAAGACTCCTGAGGAGATTTACAAGAAGATAGCTGCTGACTTGTATCTGGCGACCAAGATTATGCCTGCTTATCCTTATGACGGATGGAAGAAGGTGGAGTTTGGTAAGGCTACCCGTTGGGCTGCTGAGGCTCTCTTGGCTCGTGTATATCTGTTCTATACTGGTTTCTTCCAGAAGACCTCTATGCCTATGGAACCTGTAGAGGGCTATGAAGATACTGAGGTTACCAAGGATTATGTTGTTAAGTGTTTGGAAGATGTTATTCAGCACTCAGGCTTCGACCTTCTCGATGACTATCGCAGTTTGTGGGCATACGCCAATGAGTATACTGCCAAGGATTACTCTTTCGTTTCCGACCTGAATGAAAAATGGTCTGAGGGCAACAAGGAGGCCATCTTCTCTGTCAACTATGCATATCGTGGTGAATGGGACTCACAGCTTCACATGACCAACCAGTGGGCGTTGTTCTTCGGTTTGCGTTTCGGCGATGCTGATGACGCTAAGTTTAATGTAGGAACTGAAGGTAGTATCTATCCTTTCGGAAGTGGTTGGGGTATCGGTACTGTAGCACCAAACTTGGTTGACGACTGGAAGGCAAAGGAACCTAACGACAAGCGTCGTGAGGCTTCTATCCTGACTTTCCCTGATGATTACAACTATGCTGGCGACCACAACGACAGCTGGATGGAGAACACGGGTTACTTCCAGAAGAAGTTGGGTGCCATCCGTTCTGGCGGTGGTGATGTCAAAGGTTCTGGTTTCTATTCATTCTGTGCTCAGGCTCCTTGGGGTGGTAATGGAGCTACCAAGGGTCACTATCAGGCTTCAAGCTGTCAGGCACAGGTGCTCATCCGTTTTGCCGATGTACTCTTGATGCATGACGAGTTGACAGAGACCAATACCGGTATGACTCGAGTACGTGAGCGTGCTGGTCTTCCTGCTGTTCCTTATACACTGGAGAACTTGCAGAACGAGCGTCGTTGGGAGCTTGCTTTCGAGGGCCTTCGTTGGGATGACATCCGTCGTTGGCACATTGCTCCTCAATGCTTGGCTAAGCAGGTTGGTGGTAGAATCAATAATGCTGGTACATGGACAACCATGAAGGATCAGGGTGAGGGCTATGTTAACCGTTACAATAAGACCAATGGTTATTTCAAGATTCCTCAGATAGAGGTATCTCTTTCTAATGGTGGTTTGACGCAGAATCCTGGATGGGGCTCAGGTGAAGGCTACTATGGATCTTGGAAGGAATAATAATAACGAAAAACAGATTTAGATTATGAAAAAGATATTCATTAGTTTGGCTGTTGTACTGGCAGTGCTGGCTTCTTGTAATCCAGCAGAGGACAGTTACAGCAACAATGCCAAGAATTATACAGAGGAGGCTTTGAGTGATTGTTTCACATTCACTCAAGCCAATGAGAGTGGTACTCCTGCCGAAGATGGTAACTATTTTACCTTCAACACTTCTCCTTCTACCATTGTTACCGTTCTTACCAAGAACGATGATGGCTCAGAGAATATTCTTTCTAAGGGTAGTGCTACTGGTACTTTCGCCATCGTGCCTCGTCGTGGTGCCAATCCTTCCCAGACCTTCTACGTTCGATCTATGAATGCTGATGGTAGTTGGACGGAAGTGGAGAAGACTGCTAATGTCTTTGTTCCTTCAGATTTGACTCCAGAGATGAAGTTGCTGGCTTCTGATTCTTATGGATCTAAGATTTGGACTTGGGATACTGAGTTCCGTGCAGATGGTGGCGCTTGGGGTAATATGGGTTATGCTTGCGGCTCAGGTGATACTTTTGCTGATGCAGGTAATGGCATCTGGTGGGGTTGTTATCCTGATTATCTGGAGAATCCAAACCCAGAAGATGGTAAGAATCAGATGAATCATTCTGACTCAGACACTCCTCTTGGTGAGGGCGTCGGTGCCTATATGGAATTCTTTGATGATGGTAAGATTATTACCTATAGCAAGGATGGCAAACAGATCCGTACTGGTAAGTATTCTGTAGAGGGCTATACAGGTGAGCGTAATCATCCATCTATTGATGGCAGCCAGACAGAATGGTCTTTGGGTACTTTAAAGACTGATGCTGGAACCATTCTATGGCCATTTGAAATCAATTGGAAGGATAATAATCGTCCTGCTTGTCCTACAGAATTCGAGATTATGCAGTTGGACGTTAATCATTTGAAGTTGATTTATGCTAAGCCTGGTACAGGTGGCTGGAGTGAAGCTACTTGGTGGGCATTTAAGAGCGAGTCGGATGCCGAAGCTGCTTTGACAGACTTTGATACTAAGTCTTGGACTTGGGATACTGAGTTCCGTGCAGATGGTGGAGCCTGGGGTAATATGGGTTATGCTTGCGGTTCTGGTGATACTTTTGCCAATGCTGGTAATGGTATTTGGTGGGGTTGCAATCCTGATTATCTGGAGAATCCTAACCCAGAAGATGGTAAAACCCAGATGAAACATTCTGACTCAGACACTCCTCTTGGTGAAGGTGTTGGCGCTTACATGACATTCGACATCAATAAGGGTCTTGTTACCTCTTATAATAAAGATGGCAACCAAATCCGTCAAGGTAAGTTCGAAATCCAGAAGTGGGATAAAGGCAAGCGTCATTTGGCAACGGTAGATGGAAGTCAGCCTACTTGGGCTTTGGGTAAACTTCATACTGATGCAGGTTCTATCTTGTGGCCATTCAAGATTAATGGTAATGGTGAGAAGCCTACCGACTTTGAAATTATGCAGTTGAATGGCGATCACTTGAAGTTGATTTATGCAGCTCCTAATACAGGTGGCTGGAGTGAAGCTACATGGTGGGCTTTCAAGAAGAAGTAAGGCTTCAAGAAACGGAAAATAGTTTTATTTTAATATAAGTAAGGTTAGGGCCTCGGCTGTATGTGTAATACAGTCGGGGCTTTTTGTGAAAGTTTTTTTTGACGGGCTTTGCTTTATTTGCTCATCTTTAATACTATGCGAGAATAATCGCTATTATTATTTGTCTTTAATGATTATTTTTTATATCTTTGCATAAGATAGTCTGCGCTCGGCAATTTGCAAGCAAGCTTTCATTGCGCTCGCTTGAATATCTTTGCATAAGATAGTTTACGCTCGGCAATTAGCAAGCAAGCTTAAACTTACAACACAGAATAACTAAAAACTATATACAATGAAAAAAATATTCGCAATCACAGTTTTGGGCTTATTGACAGTCGTCAGTATGGTGGTAATGGCAGGATGCCAATCGCCTAACAAACAGTTATGTCGTATTCATGGCAAGATGGAGTCAGGCAGATGGGATGGCAAGAAGATCTTCTTGGTTCCTATGTTCGGACTGCAGGATGCTGCTCATGTGGACTCTGTGGTTATTAAGGACGGAACATTCGAGTTTGCTGTTGATACGGTAGAGATGAAGGTGATTCGTGTGGACTATCATTATCGTGATGGTGTTCAGGACTTGTTGGTAGTATCGGAGCCTGGAGATATAGAAGTGACCATCGGTGCCAATAGTATTACCAGCGGAACGCCTCAGAACGACTCCCTCCAGGTATGGAAAGATCAGATGATGAAGTTTAATCGTGATTACGCTGAGCTTCGTATGCGGGCCAAACAGGCTGGGTCAGACCAAATTTTAATGACCGAGGGTAAGGAAGTACAGAAAGAGTTTATAAAATTCAATAAGGAGTTTTCTGCCCGCATGACACCAGGTGTGTTCAAGGATTTCTTGAAGAGAATGTATCCTTATTAATCTGATATAGTTGATCAAGCAAAGTTTCCTTATCTGGCAATAGGTGTAATAATAGGCTGTAAGCCGATGATGGGAAAATATAATCTATGAAGCTCATGAAAACGATGTTATTGAAATATATCAGGCTGATACTGACTATTTGTTTGGGTCTGTGCGCCTTTTTCTTTTGGTATTGCACATACCCTCAGGCTCTGTGCTATCAAGAGCAAAATCAATTGTTTCTTTGGACTTTTGATTATTTTAGTCATGATATGAGGGTGGCAGGAGGATTGGCTGATTATGTCAGCGAGTTCTTGGTGCAGTTTTATTATGTGCCATTTTGGGGCGCAGGCATTTTGGCTTGTCTTTTCATGGCTTTCTATGTAGGTACTTGTAGGGTGTTGCAAACGTTTGTTAGAACGCCATTCAAATCTTATTGGAGTGTAATCTGTCTTTTGCCTGTTCTCTTGTTGTGGGGAGTGATGGGCGATACAGAGGTGCTACTCTCTTTTCCCATAGCATTGCTTTTTTCCTTATGGGTGCTGTGGATGATGAATGTGGCAACGGAGAAAATAGGCATACGCTTTCTCTTGTCCGAAATTCTTGTTGTTCCTTTTTTGTTTTATCTCATAGGCGGTGGTGCCACTTGGCTTTATGTCTTGCTGCGCATCGTTTTCTGTTGGTGTAAATTCCATAAGCCTCTGCTTGTGTTATTGACCATTCCTTATCTGTGTGCAGTCCAGCTGATGGGATATTATGTTTGGTGGACACAATATCCGTTGCAGTCGGTCATATTAGGTGTCAACTATTATCGTATACCTTTGCAGTATCCAGGACAGAACTTTGGCTTTAACAGGGATTTGTATTCACTGCTTAAACTCAACGCACAGGTGAGAGAGGGTAAGTGGGATGACATCATCAGCGATGCCGAGAAATATCAGGTCAAGATTTCTTATTCTTCCTGTTGTGTGAATTTAGCCTTGGCAGAAACCCGTCAACTTGCCGACAGGATGTTCTCCTTTTATCAGAGTGGTGAAGATGCGCTTTTGGCTCCTCGTAGTCGCGATAACATGTCGATGTATCCTACCATGGAAGCCTTTTGGCGTCTGGGATTTGTCAACTCTTCGTTGAGATATGCCACCGACCTTCAGGCGTCCATCCTTAATGGTAAGATGAGTGGCCGACTGATGAAGCGCATTACCGAATGTCAGATAGTGAATGGTAAGTATCGTATTGCACGCAAGAATATCGACCTTCTGAAGCAGTCGCTCTTCTATCACGACTGGGCCGTCGGTATGGAAGAAATGCTGGGCAATGAGAGAGCCATCAGTCATGACCCTGATTTGGGCAGGGCGAGACGAATGCGCTTTAAGAAGGATATGATTTATAGTTATGAGGAGATAGACAAGATGTTGGGGCTTCTCTTCGTTAATAATCCTGATAACAAGATGGCACTCGATTATTTTATGGGGCAGATGCTCTTGAAGGGAGATATACAAGGATTTATGAGATATGGCAGTTGGGTACAACAATATGGTGGCTATAGGCAGATGCCTGTAGGCTATCAGGATGCCGTGAGGTGTATACAGAATCATGGCAATGTGGCAGGTTCGCCATACGCAGAGTATGTACAACGAATGATGAGTCAGCAGAAAGGAGGCGAAGAATGATTATGAAGAAGTTTTTCTGTTTAGTAGCCATTGCTATTGGCTTGGTTTCTTGTACTCCTTCTGTTCAAAATCCACAGAGGATGAGTCAACTGCCTAAAATTTACCCCGACTATATCGGTGTAACTATTCCTGCGGGTATCGCTCCTTTAAACTTCAATATGAGAGGTGAGGCAGTGGACGTCGTAGATGTGGTGGCAAGAGGAAGCAAAGGTGGAGAGATACATGTCAGTGGTGAGTGGGCAGACTTTGATGTAGATGAATGGCATCAGCTGACCGAACAGAACATGGGAGGCAGCATCTCCTTTACGGTATGTACCCGCAAGGATGGAGCGTGGAAACAGTATAAGGACTTCCAGATGTATGTCAGCAAGTACCGGTTGGACGATTATGGATTGACCTATCGGCGTATAGCTCCTGGTTATGAGGTGGGTGGAGATATCGGTATTTATCAGCGCGATATCCACAACTTTGATGAGACGCCTATCATGACAGAGACAGCCTTGCCAGGTAGGTGCTTCAATTGTCATACTGCCAACCGTACAGACCCGCAGCAACTCACCTGTCAGATCCGTGGCGAGGGTGGAGGTACCCTAATCATGAAGAATGGCAAGCAGCAATGGATAGACACCAAGACCGATTCTACTAAGGCTGCAGGCAGCTATGCCTATTGGCATCCAGCAGGCAACTATGTGGCTTATGCTGCCAATGCGGTGCATCAGAGTTTCTTTGTCGGAACATTTAAGCCTATTGAGGTGTATCATGATTTCAGTAATATAGTGGTGCTGGATACACGTACCAATCAATTGGTTACTGACAAGAAGTTGATGACTCCCGATTGGTTGGAAATATTCCCGGCTTTTAGTGCCGATGGCAACACTTTATATTATAGTACTTCCAAGAGTTGTCGGGTACCTGCAGAGTATCAGAAGGTGAAGTGCTCTTTGGTAAGCATTCCTTTCGATGCCAAAACAGGGACCTTTGGCGAAAAGGTGGATACGCTTCTCAATGGTCCGAAGACGAATATGAGTTATGTATTGGCTCGACCATCGTATGATGGTAAATGGCTGATGTATACCAAGTGTAGTAGAAGTAATTTCCCGATAGTACAACCAGATGCAGATTTGTGGATGATGAATTTGAAGACTCGGCAGACTTATCCTCTTACTGCTGTGAACAGCAATATGAGTGAAAGTTATCACAACTGGAGTAGCAACTCGCGCTGGTTTGTATTTGTCAGCAAACGTGGTGATGGCAGTTACACCCGTCTCTATATATCTCATATCGACGATAAGGGAAAAGCTACCAAACCATTCCTGCTTCCACAGCGTAATCCTTGGAGATACTACCATGCTTTGTTTGATGCTTATAACGTACCCGATTTCACGAAGACCAAGGTGGATTTCGATATCCGTGAAACGCGTAATCTGATATTTTCGGATGCTCGTCCTCGTGTTACGATGAGGGAATAGGACCATTCTTGAATACAATGTTGTTTGATAGGATGTCGGTATCGGATGATTTACAGAACGAATAATTAATGACGATGAAGAATATATTGACAAAATCATGGAAACCTCTGTTGTCGCTGCTCTTTGGTGCGGCTGTCGCTGTGTTTTGGGCAGTGCCATACATAGGAGGACTTTGCTATCAAGAGCAGTATCAGATGTTTCTCTTTGGCACTGACTATTTCCTGGAACGTATCATGCTTCCAGGAGGACTGGCAGACTATGTGAGCGAGTTCCTGGTGCAGTTTTATTATATGCCCGTATTAGGCGGAACGATTATTGCCTTGCTTCTGGTGGGTATACAGACTATGGTATGGGGCCTGATGAAGCAATACGGGGTTAAGCACGATTTCCCTGGCCATTTGTTGAGCTTTGTCCCCAGTATCGTCTTATGGTGTGCCATGGGTGACCAGAATGTATTGCTCTCTTTTGTTGTAGCTCTTTGGGGAGCCTTGACGATGGGGTGGATACACAATCGTTTCCACAACCGGTTGGTGAAGGTGGTGTTCGAGTTGGTGAGCACAGCTTTGGTGTATTGGTGTCTGGGGCCTGTGGTGTATGTCTATGCAGCCTTGATGATTGGCGATACGATGAAGTTGGGAGCGCAAAAGAGGCAGGTATCTTCTGCTGTGGCTTATTCTTTATGTATTCTGATTCTTACCTTCTCCTGGATATTGCTTTGTACACAAACCTTGCAGTATCCCTTGTATCGTATACTTTCCGGATTAAACTATTATCGTTTTCCTGGTGTTGTTCCTGTGATGCTGTTAGGTGTCATGGCGTGTGCTGCTTTCGTACCTTTGTTGGGGATGGTGTCATACAAGCACCCGCAGTTACAGAAGCTACAGCAGTCAAGAATGGTGGTGACGGTAACGTATGTATTGGTTGCTATCGCATCTTGGTGGGGCATCAAAGTTTCCTTTGATGAGATGTCTTACGAGTTGATAGACTATAACTTCTTGGTGCGTACCGAACAGTGGGATAAGATTATTGAAAAGGCAGAGAAAAAGCCTGCTTCTACTCCTCTTGGGGTGTCGTGTGTCAACTTAGCTTTGAGCCAAAAGGGTGTCCTTGCCGACCGACTCTTTGAGTTCTACCAGAATGGAGGAGAGGGGTTGCTGCCTGTCTTTACCCGCGACATGCTTCTACCGATTTCTACATCCGAGATATTTTATCGTTTGGGAATGGTAAACGATGCGGAACGATATATGTTTGAGGCACAGGAGTCCATATCGAATAACCGGAAGAGTGCACGATTGACTCGCCGTATTGCTGAGTGCGAGCTTATCAATGGTAACTATAAGGTAGCAGCCAAGTTGCTACGCCGGCTTCAGAAGACGCTCTTCTATCGTGATTGGGCCAACAGAACGATGAAATTGTTGGGGTATGAAAAAGCTATCAACCAGCATCCCATCTATGGTATTCTGCGCAAGTATCGTGAGAAGAAGCAGGACTTCCTCTTCAACGACAGGGAGATGGACCAAATGTTGGGGCTGCTCTTCCTCAACGACAAGCACAACAAGATGGCATACGAATATCTGGTTTGCTACGAACTGCTGCAGCGAGACTTGGATAAGTTTATGCAGTATTATCCATTGGGAAGATATGTGGGTTACAATCATATTCCCCGTTCTTTCCAGGAGATACTCATCGGCAACTGGATGAAGACACATGGCGACCCTCGCACCATCCCCTATAGTGTGGATGCACAGACGGTTAGCAATACGCTCAACTTTGTCCAACTCTATATGCAGAATCCGAAGGATCCTCAACTCAGTCTGCAACCCTATGTATCCAATGCCTGGCACTATGTGATGGTGCAGGGGGCTGATGAGGCTGCCGGAAAGAAGGAGGGAATGAAAGAGGTTTATTAGAATGTGGAATGATAATACTGGAATGATATGAAAACAATCAAATATTTGTTGTTTGCCCTATTGATTGTGATGGGGATGGCTTCTCTCGATTCCTGTTGCTCTCCTTCACCGTGGAGTGAGGCAAAAGAAATCAAACAGTTGCCTGAAATCTTCCCTGATTACATCGGGGTTACAGTTCCTGTCAACATCGCTCCGCTTAATTTCAATATGGTGGATGACGAAGTAGATGAAATGGCAGTGAGTGTGGCAGGATCGAAGACCGTCGAGGAAATCTCTTCTATCGGAAAAGAGTATGCGGACTTTGATGTAGAGGAGTGGCACGACTTCTTGAGAAATAATAAGGGCGGAAAACTCACCGTCTCAGTGTTTGTGTTGAAAAATGGTGAATGGTTCAAGTATCAGGACTTCGATATCCATGTCAGCCCATACGCTCTTGATGACTGGGGCTTGACCTATCGTCGCATCGCTCCTGGTTATGAGGTATATGGCAAGTTGGGCATCTATCAGCGCAACCTGAGCAACTTTGAAGAGACTCCTATCCTTGAGAACACGGTAGCTCCTGGTGCTTGCTTCAACTGTCATACGGCCAATCGTACCAATCCCGATCAGTTTACCTTCCATGTGCGTGGCGACCATGGTGCTACCTTGGTCTCACTGAATGGCAAGCGAGAGTGGCTGAAGGCAAAGAATGATTCGCTACATGGATCGATGGTTTATCCTTATTGGCATCCATCGGGCAAGTATTGTGCGTATAGCACCAATACCACCCATCAGAGTTTCCATGCCGTGAAGGATGAGCGCATCGAAGTCTTCGACCAGGCATCGGATGTCTTTGTCTACCAGCCCGATACTCACGAACTCTTGCTCGACACGCTCTTGATGACAAAAGACCATTACGAGACATATCCTGTGTTCTCGGCAGATGGCAAGACGCTATACTTCTGTTCATCAACGGCAGAACCTATACCTAATGGCTATAAGGATATCAAGTATAACATCTGTAAGATAGACTTTGATGCCGCAACAGGTAAGTTTGGTACCCGCGTAGATACCATCTTCAATGCTCGTGAGTTGGGAAAGAGTGCCACCCATCCACGTCCTTCGTATGATGGCAGGTACATCATGTTTACAATGAGCGATTATGGATGCTTTCCTATCTGGCATAAGGAGGCAGACAACTGGCTCTTGGATTTGAAAACAGGACAGGCTCGCCCACTGACAGCAGCCAACAGCAAGGACACGGAAAGTTGGCACAACTGGAGTAAGGACTCTCATTGGTTTGTATTTACCTCTCGGCGTGGCGATGGTCTCTATACGCGTCTTTATCTTGCCTGCATCGATGATAAGGGCCATGTGAGCAAGCCTTTCCTACTGCCACAACGCAATCCAAAGAAGTATTACGATGAGTTGCTCGATTCTTACAATACGCCCGATTTTACATCGAAGCCAGTGAAGCTGAATGCCCGTGCGGCAGGAAACGAAATCATGAGTGACAAGAGGGTAGCTACGAAGGTTAAATAAGTGAAGAGTGAAGAACGAAGAGTGAAGAATTCAAATGTATATTTATAGAAAATGCTCCTGTTGCAATATGGTAACAGGAGCGTTTTTGTTTTTTCTTATTTGAATTTTTCTGCTTCTTGCTTCATCACATTCTCAACATCGATGGCATTGAATGGAACGGGACCGCGACTTAATTCAGGAATATTAAAACTCTTTAGGCAGTCGTCGTAGAATGATGGTTCTTTCTGTGGAAGTAAAAAGGGCTTGTGTGCTTTGCCCTCTTTGTCGATATAACAGAAGTAGGGCTTTCCGTATAGTCCGTCATCACGCTTGCTGGCAAAGACAAACCAACGGCTGTTATGTGACCAACTGTGATAAGTGTCGCTCTTCTTACTGTTCACTATGTTGAGGCTGTCTGTCTTGCCCGTCTGTAAGTTGAGCAAAAGGAGGTCGGCCTCTGGATGCCAGATGGGGAAGGTGCCATAGTCGGCAACGGTGAACAGGCAATATTTACCATCGGGACTTATCTTGGGATGACATACTGAGCGTTCCTTATAGAGGGTGTCTACCAGGGCGGCATCGGTGGCTATCTGTCCTGTATTCTCGTTGAAGGGGATGCGTACAAGGGCATATTTGAGTCCTTTCAGTTTTTCGCTTTTCAGTCCTTTGGTATCTGCTGTGCAATAATATATATATTTACCATCTGCCGAGAAGGTGGGAAAGGTTTCCAATTGTGTGCTGTCGCAGGTCAGTGGCGAGGAGAAAATGGTGTTTTTGTCGAGATCAGCTACATACACATCACTCTTGGTGTCGTACACCTCCAGTCGCTTGCTGGGCTTGGCATGAAAGGCAGGAATGATGACGTTGGTAGAGAAGGTGACATATCTGCCCGATGGACTGAAACCATAATACACACTTGATGAAATCATATTGTCGGTCTTGATGTTGAGCTTACGCAATCTACCATCTCTATTGAGTATGGCGCCACCACCTTTGCCACGGATATACATCATGCTGAGGCTTGGGTCTTGATTGCCTAAGGCATGACAATTCATACAGCGGTTTTCCTGTAGGTTGTGGTCGGCAAGAATCGTCTCATCCCAGTTCTCTATGCAGCGTTGCTTGATTTGTATTTTGTTCCATACTTCGTAGTCTGGCTCTATGAGGCGGTAGGTGAGATATGCGTCTATACTGTCGGCAACAATGGTCCAACAGAAGGGTTGATGTGCCGACCAGTTACCTTCCTTGTCGCAGGTATATACCTGTACGTTTACTTTCTTACCAGCGGCCTTCTGCATCAACTCTTTCCATTCAGCAATATCGAATACTACACGATTGTCGTTTGACGTTGCGGAAATACTATTTTCCGGTACGCTTTCAGGAGAGGAAGTGTCATCTTTGATAGAGGCGATGACTTCTACGTGTGCCACATTCTTGTCGCGTACCAGGAAGTTGAGCGGAGCTATGTTGACGGGTATCGTGACGTCTGTATAGTCGGGATAGATGGCAGGAAGATGGTTGGTCTTGATGGCATTCTCGTGTGTGGCGGAGCAGGAAGCCAATAGCATGGCCACCGCCCATACGCTCCATAAGGTGGTGTTGTGTATGAAATGCTGTAATTTGTTCATAATACCTTATTTTGATAGTTTAGGAGTCTTTGCTTTGTCGAAATAGTACCAGTATGTATCATTAAAGGCATCACTCCCTCGTTGCTCGTTGTATTGCAAGAAGCGTTCTAACAGGTCATTGCGATGGATGTATTTCTGCCATTCGGACTGTGGCGCATGGGTGCCTGCCAGGTATATCATGAGTGCTTCCTGATATAGCTTGGTCTGATAGGGAGGATTCTCCATGCGATAGCAGAACTGGTCGTAATCTCTTTTGAAGGTGTCCATATCCTTGAGTAAGAGGTCGCTGCACAACAGATAGTCGAGGGCGATATGGTTTTCTGCATTGCTCTCCAATAGTTCCTGCATGATGGTATAGGAGTTGTCGCTTAGCCTGATAGTATCGGTGAGGTTGGTGAGGTTAGCTTTCTCTTGATAAGCCTTCAGCAGTCCTTGGTGTTCACCTTCAGGATGGTCGAGGGCATTTAAAAGTTGTTCTGCCCATGAATGCCAAACGAATGTCTTTTGTAGGATGCGCAGAAATTTTCGGGCTGTATTCCATTCTCCACTGACGATATTGATTTCTGCCAGTCGTTTCGTCATGCGAATGTTTCGATTGTTGGGCGAATTGACCATTCCCAATATGGTAGCTCGCTCGGCAAAGGTCATGTCGCCCAATATCCAATACAGTTCGTTGAGTGTCTTGATGGTGAGGGTCGGGGTGTCGGGACCTATATTCTCGAAAGTACCTAAGTAGTTGTTGCTGAAAGCGAGTAGCCTGTCGGGAAGCTTTCGCTGCTGTGCCATCACCAGGTTGTAGTAGTACTTCATGTACTGGTTGGGGTTGGGGTCTGCTTCTACCATCCGTGTTAGTTTGCTGTAGTTGCCAAAATAGTATTCATCGTCTGCTGCAAATGTCTTTTCCAGGTCCAGTTGTGGCATGATGAGTTTGCCGATGCCTGGGTAACTATATAGCGCGTCGAATGGTAGAAAATAAATTCTCTTGCCGATGGAAATGATGAAAAGGGTAATGGCTAAGATGCCAAGATGTAGATAGCTGTTGGCTTCTTTGATATGAATCAGCCATCCTGTGACAAGGAGAAGGGAGTACATCCAGATGCCGCACCCAAATAGCCAGAAAGTGAGTGTGGCAGAAAGAAATATCATCATGGCAGAAAGCCATTGGGAATGTCTGTTGATGTGGCGTGTAAGTAGGGTGCTTAACCAGAAGATGGTGGCGCCACCTGTGACAGCCAGTACACTTGGTAGCCGATGGTCGTAATGGAAACTGAAGATGGCCTCTATGGTCATGATCATCATGGCTATGGATGTGGCTAACCATGGTCTTTGGATGCCTGCTGTTCGTAGAGCCTTTAGGCAAACGATGCCTGTTAGGAATAAAGCACAACAGAGGATGACAGGACCTGCGTAAAGATAGTAATAGAACTGGGTGAGCCAGTCGCCTAACAAACAGGCAAGCCATGCTGGTTTGTCGAAATAAGTGAAGATATAACTCCATGAGTTAAGAAACAGTTGGTTCTGTTCTTGAAAGAAGAAGTGATAGTGATACCACTCCTGAAAGAAGATCAGCCATACCATTGCCCAAAGTAAGATGAGTGTATAGGTGCCGAATCGTGAAAACAGGTTTTTAGGTTTGTTCATCGTCCTTTTACTTCATTTAGGTATCCCCAGGGGAGTCCTTGACTTATTGATATTCCCCACGAGAGAAAGTTTCTGTATTGTATTTGCAAAAGTACACAAAATAATTAAGAAACCATCGTTTAAGTGCGTGTTTTTTCGGCAATACATTCCATTTCTATTAACCATCCAGGACGGCAGACTCGGGCCTCTACAATGATGCGTGGTATGTGTGGATATAGTTTTTGCATCAAGTTGTCTACATGGTGGTAGTCGGAAATGTCGCGCAGATAGATGATGAAGTAACGTATGTCGTTCATGGTGGCATCACCATCTTTCAGCAAGGCTCCGATGTTCTCCAACAGTCTGCCTGTCTGTCTTAGCACATCACCCTCGTATACTACCTTTCCATACTTATCGATGCTGGCAGTACCAGAAATGAAATACTGGTGTAGATATGTGGGATTGTTAAGATTTCCTGCTTGATGCACGGGCAGCGTGAGACGAGTACCTCTTTCAAAGGCAACACCATATTCGTGTGTGGGGTTTAAATGGTCGAGAGCTTGGAGATATTTCTTATCTTCCTCCTGAATGTTAGGGTAGGTAAGGAAGTCGATAGCAACGGAAGCCTGTCTTACGGGAGTGGCACCTCCGATACCTGTACTGGCGATGTAGTGTGTGCTTGATGTAAGATTATGTTGGCGAAAGATGTCATTGCGAGCTTCTACTACCCCTTGGTAATTGACATCAATATGGGTGACATAAATCCAGGTTCTCACCAAGTTGCGCTCCATGGTGAGGTCTTTGCCATCTATAGACTGGAGATACTTCTCGAAGAGCATTGCGGTCTGCTGATAAGAGTCGCAACCGCTTGCTTCCTCTTCTGTGAGTCGCAGACTCTGAAAGATGAAGGGTATAGAAGTGTTGGAAGTCTTGATGAGTAGGGCTATCTTGCTACCATCGAGTGGGGGCTGTTCTACGATACTGCAAGCAGTAAGTGAGAGCACTTCCTCGTAGATTAATGAGTTTTTCAGGTCTTCTGACTGATTTTGGGAATCACTAAGAAACACCTTGCAATATTGTAAGGTGCGTTGTCCGCTTAGCAACTCATAATCGAGGTAATCCTTGACTTTGAGGTATAGAATGTTGAGGCGTTCGATGAATGTACCTTTTGCCTCAGGTGAAATAATAATATATTTGTCCATCTTGTTCTCTCTTTTCTTTTTGCTGAGATGCAGCTTATCTTCTGCAAAGATAATGTAAAAAAACGAGAATAGAGAAAACAAGATGGACTTTATGAGGTAAATACTAACTAATAGGTATATTTACAGCGATTCCAGCATGCGCTTGATAACGACTTCGGCAGAAATCTCACGGTTGGCAGCTTCGGGGATTACCAAACTGTTCTTGCTCTCGATGACATCATCGGTGACAATCAAGCCACGACGAACGGGGAGACAGTGCATAAAGCAACCGTCATTGGTCCAACTCATGTGCTCTTCATCAATGGTCCAACTCATGTCTTGGCTTAGTATTTCACCATACTGCGCAGGGTTTTTGACACCCGGACAACTCCAGTTCTTGGCATATACAAAGTCGGCTCCTTCGAGTGCTTTCTTCTGGTCGTATTCCACCTTGGCGTTTCCCACAAACTTAGGGTCGAGTTCATATCCTTCGGGATGAGTCACCACGAAGTCGACATCAGCAGCATTCATCCATTGTGCAAAAGAGTTGGGTACAGCCTGTGGCAAGGCACGGCAATGAGGAGCCCAGGTGAGAACCACCTTAGGACGAGCCACCTTCTTGTGCTCCTCGATGGTGATGAGGTCGGCAAATGCCTGAAGAGGATGCACGGTAGCAGTCTCCATGGCAAAGACAGGTCGTCCGCTGTATTTTACAAACTGGTTGACGATGGTCTCTGCGTAATCGTAGTCGCGGTCTTTCAGTCCGGCAAAGCTACGTATACCTATCAGATCGCAGAAACTACCCATCACTGGAATGGCCTCCAACAGATGCTCGCTCTTGTCGCCATCCATGATGACGCCACGTTCGGTTTCGAGTTTCCATGCTCCTGCGTTCACATCAAGCACAATGACGTTCATGCCTAAATTCATGGCAGCCTTCTGAGTGCTCAGGCGAGTGCGGAGGCTATTGTTGAAAAATATCATCAGCAAGGTTTTGTTCTTGCCTAATTCTTGATAACCGAAACGGTTTGCCTTTACTTCCTGTGCCTCGGCAAGCGCAGCTTTCAAATCGCCAAGGTCTTCAACATGAAAGAATGTCTTCATTGTTATTTCGTTTTTTTTGTTTGTTATTTCTGATATAAAGCTATTGAATTCTTCAAAGAAGATTCTCTACTGCACTCGGCATAGCTCAAGCGAGCTTGGCTCTGCTCTCGTTTGCAAGAGAATTCTTCACTCTTCACTTTTCGTTCTTCACTTCCTTACTTGTCCATTTCCTGTAATCAACCACTTGTAGGTGGTTATTTCTTCGAGTGCCATAGGACCGCGTGCGCCAAGCTTCTGTGTACTGATGCCTATCTCGGCACCGAGTCCGAACTGAGCTCCATCGGTAAAACTGGTAGGAGCGTTCACATACACACAGGCGGCATCCACCATGGTTTGGAATTTCTTTTGTGCAGCCTCGTTGCCAGATACGATGCTCTCGCTGTGTCCGCTTCCGTATGTGGCGATGTGGTCGAGCGCCTCGTCTTCTGTCGCCACCGTCTTGATACTCATCTGCATACTGAGCCATTCGGTGTTCCAGATGCTCTTGATCTGAGGATTCTCTTCCTTCATCTTCTGCTCGCTCTCCTCGGCCTTATATAATAAGGTGTCGGGATAGTTGCCTTTCAGGGCTTCGTAGGCCTTGGTGTCGGCATGAATCTTTGTCTCATGTTTGGCAAGTTCTTCGCACAGCGTTCGAAGGTCGTTCAAACGGCTTTCGTGAATGAGCAGACAGTCGAGGGCATTGCATACACTTACCCTTCGGCACTTGGCATTGGTGATGATTCGTTTGCCCATCTCTATGTCTCCGTCCTTGTCGAAATAACAATGTACCACACCGGCTCCGGTTTCTATGACCGGCACCTTGGCAGTGTCGCGTACAAACTGTATGAGCTTCTTTCCACCGCGAGGAATGCAGAGGTCTATATAACCCACGGCATTCAGCATCTCGCCTGTTGCCTCATGGGTGGCAGGCAGAAGGGTCACTACATTGGGATTGATGCCAAAAGTTTTCAACACTCTGTGGATAAGTTCCACGCCGGCAGTGTTGGAGGCGTCTGCATCCTTTCCTCCTTTCAGTACACATGCATTTCCGCTTTTGAAGCAGAGAGAGAAAACATCATAGGTCACGTTGGGGCGTGCTTCGTAAATCATTCCGATGACCCCGAAAGGGACGGCTACCCGCTGCAGATGCAATCCGTTATCGAGTGTCTTGTCCTTGAGAACTCTTCCAAGCGGTGAGGGCAACGTACTGACGTGTCTCATATCCGAAGCAATATCCTGGAGTCGTTGCTCTGTGAGCTGCAGACGGTCGTAGAGCGGATTGGCCTTGTCCATCTTAGCCAAGTCTTTGGCATTGGCCTTGAGAAGCGATGGTGTCTCGGTGATGATGGCATCTGCCACTGCTAACAGAATCTCATTGCGTTGTGCATCGGTAAGCAAACCCAATGTCTTGCTTGCCGCCTTTACTTGTTGGAAGGTCTCTTTCAGTTCCATTGGCTTTTTCCTTTCTTGTTTATGATAAGTGACTTGTATATTTACAGTCACTAAGCTGTTACTTTGTTGCAAAAGTAAGCATAATTATTGATAATTACAAGCTTTATGTGGAAAAAAGTAATGATTATGCTGATAAATGGATAGTTATGCAATAAATGATGCAAAAGAGGGTAGTCTTATATTTGTAGCTTAGTTTTGTGCCCAACTGTATTATCCTGACAAAACATGGAACAAGCACCTCGGTATGTCACCTGCCCGTTATCGCATGGCTGGGACAAAGAGGGTGATGTCATATTATTCTGGTATTCCTAAAAAGTTTAGACTTTTATGGATTCAATTCCTTAAAAGTTATGTTTTTTATGGAGTATATTCCAAAAAAGTGTTCGAATCGAAAAGCTGCCATGCCATTATCGTTTTCTCGCTCTTATCCTGATGTAGATTTTAAGGTAGTGACAAGGGATAATTTTGGAACATTCTTGCTGTAAGGTAGAATTTTCTTGTTGTAAATATAAAGAGGTGAAGTCTTAAAGGCTGGTGTTGTCATCATTAGTGCCTTTTATATAACAAACAATGCACCATGCCAAAAAGGTGGAACGTTGTCCCGCTTTTTGGGCATGGTGCATTGTTATTGGCAAGGAATGCTTGTAATGTAGCCTTGTCTTTTGACATTAATCGAAGAAGATAAATCCATTTGACATTCGAAGATGGCTGAAAGGAATATGTTCGGCAATCTCCTTCAAAGAAAAGTTGGGATCGTATAGCTGGCTAATCTTCAGCAAGTCTTTTATCGTCTTAGACTTTTGCGCCGTAGTTGAGTTGCTTGTGCCAAAATATTCACAGATGTCATACGATGTTAGACTAAGACGTGAGTCCTTGCTGAATATGAAGTTGATGCTGCATATTGTGTAAACAGCAGCAGCTGCCCAAATTTCAAGCCTTCCAGACTGTAACGGATTAGTACGTTTTCTCCCTAACTTTTGTATCAGTTGGGTACAGAGAGTAGCACATTCCTCATCTAACTTCTCGTTGCAAAAGTTCACGGCAAGTTCTATTATCTTCGCTTCTCTTTCCTTCAATTCTTTCTTGTCCATGTTTTCTTATGCCTATTAATTATATTAAATAATCTTCACCTCGAAAGGTTCATGCGTCTAAATATATTTATGTAATGCCTACAAAGAAATACTTACTCCTTGAAATCCAAAGATGGCAAGTCTTCGTTGCCGTCAAACTTGTCGAAGTCGGAGCGGAAAAGGCGGTCTTGGGTGATGCGGTATTTTTCAAACTCAGTCTCGGCATATTCCTTTGCATACTCTGCCGTCACCTCCCCAGCGTCTTTCAAGACGGCATCTCCACCAGCTTCCAAAACTATATCTATACGTTTCGCCCAATCCTCCATTGTCATGGGAATGTGACGGTCTGCCATGCGTTGGGCAAAATCCAAAATGGTGTTGACTAGTTTGCCCATATCATCAAGCTCCGATTCCTTGAGATAGTTCTTAGCTATGCTCACATCTGCTTTTACTATTTTTCCGTTGGGAGCTTTCTCCCATGTGGTCAACCCCATGTGTTCCTTGTCGGCATCGGCACGGTCAACGATAAGTTCTGCCGCAGTATGACCGTGTACGGCAAAATGCATCTTATTTTGCATTTTCTTATAAAATAGGCGGGTCGTTGGTGCATCCTTATTGTAGTCGATACTTGTGGCATAGATGTCCGTCAACTTCTGGTAGAACCGCCTCTCACTCATTCTAATCTCGCGAATCTCGGAGAGCAGGTGCTCGAAGTAATCCTCCCCGATAAACGATCCGTTCTCCATTCTCTTCTTATCTATGATGTAGCCACGCAGTGAGAACTGGCGGATGACATAAGTACACCATTGGCGGAACTGGGTGGCACGGATGGAGTTTACACGATATCCTACACTGATAATGGCATCGAGGTTGTAGAAAGTGGTGGAACGGTTTACGGTTCGATTGCCCTCGGTCTGAACTATTTCCATTTTGGAAATAGTTGCCTCTTTCTTTAACTCGCCTTCCTCAAATATATTATTGAGGTGCTTATTGATGGCAGGCACTCCTACATCAAACAATGTCGCCATTGCCTTCTGCGTAGCCCACACCGTCTCGTCTTTATACAATACCTGTACGCCTTGTTCCTTACCCTCTGCCACGAAGGTAAGAAACTCTGCTGTACTGTTACGTATTTCCTTTTTCTTTGCCATTGTTTGTGATTCTATTATTTTTCCATCGGTCTTGGAGCAAACTCTGTATGTAGGGTTTCCATCGGATGCTCCTTCAGGTCGATGAGGATGTTGGGGGTATTGCCGTTGGCTATGATCACCTTGATGCCAGCATTCGCTACATCCTGGGCGGTCTTCAACTTCGAAATCATGCCACCTCTGCCATGACTACTCTTGTCATCGCTGACATATTCGCTTACATCTCTGTCGTAATATACTGAAGGGATGATGCGTGTATGAGGTTCGTTGGGGTCGCCATTATAGATACCATCTACGTTGGAGAGTAATACGAGTGCATCGGCATTCATCATCTGGGCTATCAAGCCCGATAACTCATCGTTATCCGTAAACATTAGCTCGGTGAGGCATACGGTATCATTCTCGTTGACAATAGGGAGTACGCCATTCTCCAACATCAGTTCCATACAAGCCTTTTGGTTCTGATACTGTTCCTTGGCAAGGAAGTTCTCCTTCATGGTCAATACCTGTCCCACCTTGATGTTGTATTCTCTGAACAAGTCATAATACAATCTAATCAGCTTGCCTTGACCTACGGAAGAGAACAGCTGTCGCTGCTCTACACTGTCCAGCTGGTGGTCTACCTGCAATTCGCCCCTGCCTGCCATTACGGCACCAGAAGATACAAGTATTACCTCGTAGTCGTGCCTTCTCAACCAAGCCAGTTGGTCAACCAAAGCCGACATTCTTGTTACGTTCAAATGTCCATCCTCTCGAGTCAGCACGTTGCTGCCCACCTTTACTACTATTCGTCTCATATAATTAAGTGAAGAGTGAAGAACGAAGAGTGAAGAATTCTCTTGCAAGTGCGAGCAGAGCCAAGCTTGCTTGAGCTATGCCGGTGCAGCAGAGAATCTTCTTTGAAGAATCCTCTTGTCCTTCAGGTTATTTTTTATTTCGTTCTTTTATAGTTTTTATAGAAGAAACGAGGAGTGCAATTAATTCGTTACAGTCATTTTGCATACTGTCATATGCGGATTGTTCTATATACTCTGTATCATGAAGTATATTTAGCCAGTAAGATGTTTCGTTGGCTTCTTTGAGCCCTATCGATAATTTGTTGGCAAAATCTAATTGGCTTTGAGCAAATTCCGCTTCTCTAACTAATGCTCCAATAGCTGTACCAGAGCGAAGAATTTGCTTTGTTAAGATAAATTCTTTATGGGTGAAGCTTATGTGTTTCACCATATTAACTATTCTTATAGCAAATAGATAACTTTTTGTGTGTAATGGAGATTGCTCTCTATTATACTCTTTAATGTTTCTTGTTCCCATACAAAGCATTTGAATTCTTCACTCTTCACTCTTCGTTCTTCACTTATTATTGTCTTTCTCTCTTATCTCTACTCTTCGAATCTTGCCAGAGATGGTTTTTGGCAATTCATCTACGAATTCGATGATGCGAGGATATTTATAAGGAGCAGTCTCATGCTTTACATGATCCTGCAACTTCTTGACGAGGTCTGGACCCGCCATACTCTTGTATTCATCCTTCAGTACAACGGTAGCCTTGACTACCATACCGCGGATTGGGTCTGGCACACCGGTGATGGCACACTCTACTACGGCAGGATGAGTCATCAGTGCATTCTCTACCTCGAAGGGACCAATGCGATAGCCTGAACTCTTGATTACATCGTCGATTCTTCCCTCAAACCAGAAGTAGCCTTCCTCGTCGCGCCAAGCCATGTCGCCTGTATGATAGTAGCCGTCATGCCATACAGATTTTGTCTGTTTCTCGTCACGGTAATAGTATTTGAAAAGGCCAATAGGTTTTTGGTCACCTATGCGGATGCAAATTTCGCCTTTTTCACCATCTTCACATTCGCTCATGTCTGGGCGAAGGATGTGAACCTCGTATTGTGGGTTAGGCTTACCCATGCTTCCTGGCTTTGGCTTGATCCAGGGGAAGGTGCCAAGAGTCATGGTGGTCTCTGTCTGTCCGAAGCCCTCATAAATCTGAACGCCTGTCAGTTTCTGGAATGTTTCTGCCACAGATGGGTTCATAGCCTCTCCCGCAGTGGTGCAGTATTCCAAACTGCTGAGGTCATACTTAGAGAAATCCTCCTGAATCATGAAGCGATAGATGGTGGGAGGTGCACAGAAGGAGGTGATGTGATATTTCTCTATCTGGCGCATAATCTTGTCAGCGGTAAACTTCTCATGGTCGAAGACGAAGATGGTGGCTCCGGCAAACCATTGTCCGTAGAGCTTGCCCCAAACTGCCTTTCCCCAACCGGTATCGGCTACGGTTAGATGGATGGAATTTTCGTGCAGGTTGTGCCAATATACACCCGTGGTCAAATGGCCGAGCGCATAGAGGTGATCGTGTGCCACCATCTTTGGCTCGCCTGTCGTACCTGATGTGAAATACATCAAGAGAGTGTCCTCGTTGGAATTTACATGCTCAGGACGAACGAAAGGAGCACATTCGTTCCATTCCTTCATCCAGTCGTGGAAACCCTCAGGAATGTCTGGACCGATGCTAATCAATGTCTTGACAGTAGGACTCTCTGGCATGGCCTCGTTGATTTGTTCTACCACATAGTCGTCTCCACAGCAGATGATGGCTTTCACGCTTGCTGCATTGTTACGGTAGATGATGTCGTGCTTGGTAAGCATGTGGGTGGCAGGGATGGCTACGGCTCCAAGTTTGTGTAGTCCGAGCATGGCAAGCCACCACTGGTAATGACGCTTCAGGATGAGCATCACCTTGTCGTCATGACCGATGCCAAGGCTTTGGAAGTAAGCGGCTGCCTTGTCGCTCTGCTCCTTCAGGTCTTGATAGGTGAAACGGATCTCCTCACCGCGTTCGCTTGTCCAAAGTAGCGCTACGTGGTCAGGTTTGAGCTTTGCCCATTCGTCCATCACGTCGTAGGCAAAGTTGAAATTCTCGGGTATGATAAACTCCAGATGCTCCTTGAAGTCTTGCTCTGAAGTGAATTTTGTTTGTTTTAGAAATCTCTCTATCATGTTGTGTGTGATTTGAGAGGGGTTAAGAGGCTAAGTGTGTGAAAAGTTAAGGCTTCACCTTATTATTATAGATGGTTTATTGCTCTTGTGAGGTGATTATATCATTTGTCTTAACTTCTTCAATTTCTTAACACCTTTAACTCCTATATGATTATACAAAGGAACTTGGCTGATTTTCCGTTCAGCGAGCGGAAGCAGTGTTGTTTCTTACTGTCGAAATAAATACTGTCGCCAGGATTAAGTACCATCACTTTATCCTCTATCGTTACTTCGAGCTGGCCTTCCATGACGTAGTCGTATTCCTGACCGTCGTGTCCGTTCTTGTGAGGCTTGTCATCTCCTGGCAGAGGGTCAACCTGTACCATGAAGGGATTCACCCTTCTGTCTTTGAAACCTACAGCCAAACTTTCGTATTTATACTGGTTGTTGCGTTCTATTTCCGGACCTTGTCCCTTGCGTGTGACGTAGTAGCCCTTCATGCGAGGCTCCTCGCCAAAGAGCAGTACATCGAGGTCAATGCCATAGCGTTTTGAGATCTTGGAGAGACGATACACGGATGGGTCGGCTTCTCCTGATTCTATCTTTAGGTAATGGTCAAGACTGATTTCGCAAAGTTCAGCCACTTCCTCTGCCTGGATGTTGAGAACTTCGCGCAGACCTTTCAGTCTTTCTCCTATTTGCTTAATTGCTTCGTCCATTGTTCTATTCTTTTTTAGTCGTTTGCTGGCAAAAGTACAATTTTTTGATGAAATGAGCAAAGAATTATTGAATAAAAACTTGGTAAATAGAAATAAAACTACTATCTTTGCCCAATATTTATTGACAGAAATAACAGTTATGATAAGATATTTAACCCTATTAACCTTCCTCTTGGTTTTTGACTTAAGTTGTCATGCCGAAGCTTCAGAGGTGTTACAACGTCTTGATGATGCTCTCAGTTCTGCGAGTAAATTTGATGCCGAAAAAAAAACGCAAATAAAGCATCTTCATGATATTGCTTCTTCTGCTCGCTCGGAAAATGACCGCTATAAGGCTTATATTGAACTTTACGAGGCTTATGAATCGTATAAGTACGACTCTGCGTCGGTATATGCAGATAAGGCAATGTCGTTGGCGCGTCATATTGGCAATGCAGACTTTATGGTTGAGGCTGCCTGCGCCAAGGTGTTTTGTCTTCTTTCTGCCGGTCTGTATAAGGAAGCGTTCGATGAGGTGGAACAAGTTGACATCAGTAAAGCCTCTTCGCCTTATTTATATAAGTATTATTTTGTGAAGTGGCGTTTATTAGCCGATATTTCAGATTATAGTTGTGCTGAACCTTATATGTCACAGTACATACGGCAGTCGAGAATCTTGGTCGACACCTTGCGCCACTATATGCGCCCAAAATCCACACAGTGGAATTACATTATTGGTATGCAACTGATGAAGGAGCGCAAATGTAAGGAGAGTGAATCTTATTTTCTGAAGGTTCTTAATGATAAGCATATTTCTATGCACGAAAGAGCCATCAGTACTTCGTGCTTGGGCTATTTGTACAAGTTGAGAGGAGATACAGTGAAAGCGCTTTGTTATCTTGCCGAGGCTGCTATCTGCGATATCAAGTCGTCGACTAAGGAAACAACTGCCCTTCGGCAGGTGGGCGCCTTGCTGTTTGCACAGGGCGATGTAGAACATGCTATCAATTATGTGCAGAAAGCACTTGATGATGCTAACTTTTATAATGCCCGTCAGCGTAAGATTGAGATAGGTGGTGTGCTGCCTGTCATCGAGCAAAGCAGGTATAAGGACATGAGAGCACAGCGCAATGTGATGATACTTTGTATTGTTATGGCTTTTGCCCTGTTGGGCGTTTCCTTGGTAAGCTCTTTGTTTATTAAAAAGCAGATGCGGAAACTGCGACTGGCCACCCGCATAATTCAGGAGCGAAACCAGAAGTTGGAGCAGGCTAATGTCCAATTGTCCGAGGCCAACAAGATTAAGACGGAGTATATAGGGAAATCGTTTTATCAGAGTGCTGGCTATTTTGAAAAGATAGAGAAATTGTATCGTCTGGTAGACCGTAAGTTGACTGCCCGTCAGTATGATGACCTGCGCCGAACCTTGTCGGAGCGTTCGCTGATGGAGAAACGTAAGGATATGTATGCCGACTTCGATGAGACTTTCCTTCGTCTTTTCCCCTCCTTTATCGAAAAATACAATGAACTTTTTAACGAAAAAGACCGAAAGACCCCTTCAGACACCATGGCACTAAGTAATGAGATGCGCATCTTTGCCCTTATTCGCTTAGGTATTACCGACTCTGAACGTATTGCCCTTTTTCTCAATTACTCGGTCAATACCATCAATACCTATAAGACTCGTGTGAAAAATAAGTCGTTAGTCAACAACGATGAGTTTGAACAGCATATTATGGCCATTTAAACTTAAAAGGTTGTCTTAAGGTTTCTTTTTGGGTTGATATGTCACCATATTTTCATTATACAAATAGAGAAAGTGCTTTTCTGTAAATTTCATATTATTAGATACTTACGCAGAAAAGTACTTCTTTTTTTTATTATACAATATTTTGTTAGTTTGGCAATATGCCGATATTGCAATAATTTTGCAGCATCGGTAGAATAAAGTATGCCAAATAACTGACAACTTACACATTATATTTTTATAAACCAAAATAACTACAACAATGAAAAGAAATCTAATCATCAAACTATTTGCGCCAGCCTTGATGGTGGCGAGTAGTGGATTCCTGTCTTCTTGTAGCAGTGTTGATGATGGTAGTTATGTACCACCATTTACACAATACGAGAAGATATCTGGGCAATGGGTTGTCAACTCTGTTACTCAGACCGATGAGGTGGAAAACAAAAAGATGACGCTAACTAACCTGTTTGACTTCGACACCTTTGGCATTCAGTTTAAAGTAGATGAAGACAACAATCCCACCAGTTATGTCATAGAGGGCAAAGCGCCAGCTTTGATTCCTGTATCTGGTAATTGGAAGATGGGTAATGCTTTTGTCAACACCGATGGCTCTGCTGCCAAGATTATCCTGGGTGACAATACCTGGCTTACAGTGACTGGTGTTCCAGGCTCCAAGCAAGAGCTGGAGTTCAAGTTTACTCGTGCCCAGAATGGTAAACCATTTGTTTCCTACACTTATAATCTGGCGAAGAAGGTGGATGCTACACCCGATGCGCCTGTAACGTCTAATAATGAGTAAGGAGGCCCCATTATGAAGAAAACAGCGATATATTTGATGATGTTATTAATGGCGATGACCTTTGCCTTGAACACAAAGGCGAGTACCAAGGTCGGAATGCCAGTGTGTTGGACTGTTCCTGCAGTCTTTACTCCTGATCAGGAAGTGACATTTTATTATGATGTTACAGATGTAGGTTTCCCTGAGGGGGTCGATCTCTATCTATGGGCATGGCAACCTTCTGAGCCTGATGCAGGCAATGGCGACAATTCGTCTGAGTTTGCTAAGCTAACCTATCTCGGTGACAATATCTATTGTAAGACGATGGTTCCTACAGAGTATTTTCATACTACTGTTGATGCGATGACCAATGCTGATTGGCCAGGCTTCTGGCAGCAACTTAAGACCAAACGTGATGACTTGTGGTCGACTGAGTTTGCTGCGCCAGACAGCCGACAAGAGTGGGAAACTATTAGTAAAAATGCCGATCAGGATTTGTTTGTCTATTCGGGTAAGAAGGTGAAAAACTTTACCGACAAGTGGACGCTCAATGAGCCTCTTACTTTCGTTTTTAATCCAAAGGTATTCACTGTCGGAGGAAAGACGATGGAAGAGTTCTCTACAACAGCAGGTTTTGAAGGTTTCAAAATACACTCTGGTATGGACGACTGGACTTACGAGCAGCGCGTGAAGGTATGGATACCTGGCTGTATGGAGAAGACCAATGTACAGAAGTTGAGTAACGGCTATTACTCTTGGAGTATGACCTCGCCTTACGACTACTATAGTTGGAACTATGCCGATGATGGCACCAGGGCTTCTACAGGATTGGAATCTGACTACGAGCCTACCAATATAGCATGGCTCATGGTGGGTATCGTCAATGGTGAATGGGGTGGTAAATGTGCCGATCAAAGCACCAAGGCTGGGCAGGCTGTACCTTATCCCGACCCATCTTTCTCTTATTTTCCATCCAAACTTACCGCTAATGATATCCTCACACTTACACGTCTGTATAATGGCAAGCTCGATGGCGACCTGAACTGCAAGATCATCGCAGGCAACAAGGAGCTTACAGGGGTGCTTGATGGTAACCGCGACAAGCGCCAACTCTCAGTCAACCTCCTTGACGACGTGACTGACAAGACCATCAGCGACCTAAAGGTGGTCATTACCAACAAGGCTGGTGTAAAGGTGGTCGACACCACGATACCTCTTGTGCCGTTGTCGGAAGTCGAATGACGGTGCAGCCAAAGTTGCAGCAAGTAAACAAAAGAGACAACAATCTAAACAGAATTTACAATGAACAACAGATATTTTCATATATGGCAGGCAGTCCTGTTGCTCTGCCTGATGATGCTGACAGGGCAGAATGCCCTGGCTCAGAAGATGACAGTTGCGGGCACTGTGTATGATGCCTCAGGCGAAGCTCTGATGGGAGCTACCGTTCGTGAAGCAGGTACGGCTAATGGTGTGGCTACAGATATGGACGGCAAATTTACGCTTACCTGCGACCAGTCTTCACAACTTGAGATTTCCTATGTGGGCTATCTCACCAAAAAGGTGAAGGCAGGTAAGGATATCAAGGTCGTCCTCGAAGAGGATGCCAAGATGCTTGCCGAGACCGTCGTGGTTGGTGTGGGCTACGGTACAATGCGCAAGAACGACCTTACGGGTTCTATTGCCAGCGTCAATGCTAAAGATTTGAAGCATGGTGTCATCACCAGTGCCGAACAGATGCTGCAGGGAAAGGTTGCAGGTCTTTCTGTAGTACAGGCTTCAGGCTCTCCAGAGAATGGTGCTTCCATACGTCTTCGTGGTGGTACGTCGCTATCTGCCAGCAACTCACCTCTCATCGTTGTCGATGGTATCCCTGGTGTTGACATGAACTCAGTACAGCCTTCTGAAATCCAGAGCATCGACGTGCTCAAGGATGCCTCTGCAGCAGCCATCTATGGCAGCCGTGGTGCTAATGGTGTCATCATCGTTACGACAAACCGTCAGAGCAGCGATGCCGAGAGTATTAATGTGCAGTACAACGGATATGTGGCTGTGGCCAGCCAGGCCAAGTACCTCGATATATTATCTGCCAATCAGTGGCGTGGCTTTGTACGCGAGAACAATATCCTTGATGCCCTGGATTATGGTGCTGATACCGACTGGCAGAAAGAATTGACCCGCACGGCGATTTCTCATTCTCACAACATTCTCTTCAGCAATACACGCAAGAACTCGGGCTATCATGCCTCGCTTACCTATCAGAACAACCAGGGTGTTGTGAAGCGCAATTATTTTACCCGTCTCGCAGGCAGCCTTTCTGCCTTCCAGAAGTTGATGAAGGGCAAACTGCGTCTTGAGGAGGCTATCAATGCCAATTTCGATACATGGCATCCCACTGACGGACGCATTTTTGAGCGCGCCTTCAACCTGAACCCAACTGTGCCTGTATATAATCCAGACGGTTCTTTCACCCAGATTAGCGGAACCAATACAGAAAACCCTGTAGAACTGCTTACCAAGCGCAATGACGACCACAAGCGTCATCGCTTCCTTGGCTACTTCAAGGCCGACTATGAACTTCTGCCTGGACTGACAGCTTCGGCTAACCTCAGTTACGAGTTCAATCAGGCCACCAGCGGTATGTTCAAGCCTAACGATGCCAAGATGGAAGGCCAGAGCGAGAAGGGTTGGGGACAGCGTACCGAGGCAGAATATACCAACCGCCAGTTGGAGACTTACCTTACCTACGATAAGACATTTGCCGACATACATCATCTCAACGTGTTGGGTGGTTACTCTTACATGGATAATGTTGCAGAGGGATTTGGCGCAACCCGCAGTGGTTTTGACACCAATGCTTTCATCTACAACAATCTTGGCGCAGGTACCGACTACCGTCAGGGTGATGTCTATTCCTACAAGAACTCCTGCAAACTGATTTCATTCTATGGACGTGTGAACTATGGTCTGATGGACAAGTATATGATTACTGCCACTATTCGTCGCGATGGTAGCTCTCGTTTCGGTGCAGACCACAAATGGGGCACCTTCCCATCTGTTTCGGTGGCATGGCGCATTATCAATGAGAAATTCATGGAGGGCACGCACTCTTGGCTCGACAACTTGAAACTCCGTGTGGGCTATGGTATAACGGGTAACCAGAATGGCGTCGATCCATACAAGAGCCTCTCTGTGCTCAGTTCTGCCGGAGCTTCTTATTATGATGCAGCCACTGGTACATGGAAGAACTCTTATGTGCAGGCTCAAAATGCCAACCCTGACTTGAAGTGGGAATCTACTGCTCAGTTTAACGTGGGTATTGATTTCGGATTCCTCAACCGCATCAATGGTAGCTTGGAGTTCTACCACAAGAAGACTTCTGACCTGCTTTGGACATATCCTGTACCACAGCCTCCATATTTGGTGGGTACAATGCTTGCTAATGTAGGCGACATGGTCAACAAGGGCGTGGAGCTGACTCTCGGTGCCAACATTGTCCGTACCAAGGACTTCTCGCTGAGTGCCAACGCATCGCTTGCATACAACAAACAGGAGATAACCAAGCTCTCCAACAGTCAATATCAGGCAGTAGGACTTCAGGCTGGCAGTCTGCACAACATCCGTGGTTTGAGCGGAGTCTATTCACAGGTCATAGAGGAAGGCTATGCGGCTGGCGAGTTTTATGGTTATGTATGCCAGGGCATCGACGAGAACGGAAATTACATTCTCAAGCAAGGTGAGGACGGACAGCCTGTGAAGGAACATCTTGGATCTGCTATGCCAAAGTGGAATCTCGGACTTTCCATCAATATGGCATACAAGGACTTTGACCTTACACTTGCAGGTTATGGTATGTTCGGTCATAAGATCCTCAATGCTACCAAGATGGAATTGTACGACAGCACACGTCTTCCAGCGCAGAACACGCTTGATGATTTCTTGACAAGCGGCGTGAAACAGGGTGCCATCTTCTCTGACTATTTCCTGGAGAGTGGAAACTTTTTCCGCATGCAGACTGTCACTTTGGGTTATAACGTGCCTGGTGTCAAGAAAATTGGACTCAGCAAGGTGCGCTTCTACCTCACAGCTGAGAACCTCTTTACCATTACCAGCTATTCAGGTATGGATCCTGAGGTCTATATTCCTGACAACGTGCTCAGTGGCCCTGGTATCGACCGTCTCATCATCGATAACGGAACGAGCGAGGGCTCTACTTACTCTCCACGTCCACGTACTTTCTCTCTCGGTGTGAACGTTACATTCTAACAACTTAATAAATAAGAACCATCATGAAAATGAAATCATTATACAGCGCACTTCTTTTAGGTGCATTGACTCTCACGGGGTGTACCAACCTTGACGAGACTCTTTACGACAAAGTGTCGATGGATGATTATGGAAAGACGGAAACAGAGGTGCAAACCATCATGGGTGGTGCATATGCCACCTTGCGTGGCTATGGCGCATCAACAGATGAGGGAAATGGCGTGAACTGCTATCCTACTTCCGAGTACGTGTTCTTCCTCAACGAGTGCAGCAGTGATGAGGCGTGTATCCCAACTCGTGGAACTGACTGGTATGACGGTGGCCGCTATCAGCAGTTGCAGTATCATACCTGGGATGCCAACAATACTGCAGTCTTGGCAGGATGGCGTTATGCCTTCGTCGGTGTATCAAAGGTCAATGCCATTATCTATCAGGTGGACCAGAGTGAACTCTCTCAGGCTGCCAAGGATAAGGTGAAGGCAGAACTGAGAGGTCTCCGTGCTTACTACTACTATCTTTTGCTCGACGAGTTTGGAAACGTACCAATCTCAACCGACTTTACTCAGAAAGAACTGCCTAAGAATTCTTCTCGTCAGGAGGTGTACGACTTCGTAGAGAAAGAACTTACAGAGGTGTTGCCACTCCTGCCTACAGGTGTGCAGTATGGTAAGTTTACCCAGAATGTGGCCAATACACTTTTGGCACGCCTTTACCTCAATGCCGAGGTGTATACAGGCACACCACAGTGGCAGAAGTGCATCGATGCTTGTGAGAAAGTGTCAGGCTACTCTCTGACTCCGGATTATAAGGCCAACTTCTTTATTAAGAACGAGACTTCACCTGAGATAATCTTTGCTATTCCTTACGACCATAAGCAAGGTACAGTGGGCAACTATCTCGCCTCTATGACCTACCACTACAACCAGAAACTGGCTTTCTCAGCCGATGGCTCTTATCAGTGGTGCGGCAATGGCATCTGTGCCCAGCCTGGTGTGTGGTCTTCCTATGAAGAGGGGGATAACCGTCGTGACAAGACACTCATGATAGGTCAGCAGTACAAAGCATCCGATGGTTCGGAGGTGCTGATGGACGATGGAACACCATTGTGCTATACTGAGGAAATTGACAATTTCGAAGATGCTGCCAAGAATGCAGGTGCTCGTCTCGATAAATATGAATGGAGTGCCACTGATGCCTGGGAACGAGACAACGACTGGGTACTCATGCGCTATGCAGAAGTACTCATGATGCAGGCAGAGGCTTACTACCGCTTGGGTTATCCTGCTACAGCACTTAATTTCGTTAACAAGATTCGCCAGCGTGCAGGATTGAGCGATCTTGCTGAACTTGACGAAGAGAAGTTGGATGCAGAGTGGTTGCATGAGTTTGCTTATGAGGGTTTGCGCCGTACCGTCAATATACGTTTTGGTACTTGGTACAAACCTTGGTGGAACAAGGAGGCTGATCCTTCGGACAAGCATACTGGCATTTTCCCCATCCCGGCAGAGGAGAGGGCTAAAAATCCTAACTTGCAACAGAATCCTGGCTATTAAGAGTGATAGCTTGAGCTTCATCTAAAAGTTTATACATTTAAGGTTATTATTAGGGTGCTCGTGATATTTCTTGCGAGTATCACGGCTCCCTTTTGTGTTCTTACATTCTTAATCATACAAGAAATGAATATTAAAAATATATTGAATGTCGTATTGATTTTTGTACTCGGCTTGGGTATGGCAGGTTGCAGTGATTCTGATGGTGATAGTGGAGGAAAAACTGATGCTCCTGTAGCGGCAATGATGCCTCAGCGTTCCAATCCAATGGGCGTATATGCACATTACATGCCATGGTTTGAAACTGATAAGACCAATCTCGATGCAGGAAAGTGGGGTTGGCACTGGACAATGAATGCCTCGCTTAATCCTTCTGTGGGTGAGATAGCTTCTCATTACCATCCCCTCACTGGAGCCTACGCATCGGGCGATGCTACTGTCCTTGACTACCAGTGTCTACTGATGAAATACTCTGGACTGGAGGGCGTGATGGTTGATTGGTACGGCTCCAACGCCGACAACACTACTGCCCGTCACACCTCCAATACCGAGGCCTTGTTCAAGGCAATAAAGAAGGCTGGGCTCAAGATGGCCATAGTCTATGAGGACAATACGCTCAATGTTGCTTCCGATCCCGTGGGGCAGGCACGTGCAGATATGAAGTATCTGGCCACTCACTTCTTTGGTTCTGATAGTTATGCTAAGATTGATGGCAAGCCTTTGTTGTTAGTCTTTGGCCCTCAAGGGCTCAACTCACCCAAGGAGTGGTACCGTACTTTTCAGGTGCTTTCTGTTAAGCCCGCATTGGTAGTGCTCAACGGACATGCTTCCAAAGCCAATGGAGGCGGTTATGAGAATGCTGTCGGCGAGTACCTTTGGGTCAATGCCGCACCTGATGCATGGTATGTCAACGCCAAACAGCAGTTCCAGACGGTTATAGGTGGCGCCATGCCGGGTTTCAGGGATTACTATAAGCAGGGTAGCGCTGGTGAGGGGTATACTTCCTATGACGATGAGGGTGGTGCTTTGTTCGACCGGCAGCTTGCTGCAGCTAAGAATTCAGGTCTACAGTGGTTGCAAGTATCTACATGGAATGATTATGGCGAGGGTACCATCATCGAGCCAACCCTTGAGTTTGGTTATCGCTACCTTACTAAACTGCAGGGATTTACAGGAGTAACGTATGGAGAAACCGAACTCAATACTATTTATCGTTGGTACCAGCTTAAGGTGAAGTTTGCCGCTGATGCCTCCAAGACTAAGGTGCTTGACCAGTGCTATGGCTATCTCAACGCACTTCAGCCCGATAAGGCTGTCGAACTGATGAACCGCATAGAGTGACTGTCATCTATAAATGTATGAAATAACAGTATAATAGTTAATAACAATGAACACTACATTTTTTCATAAGGTTATGCGTGGAGTACTTCTCCTCAGTTGGCTTACATACAGTGGCGTGGCTCATGCTGCTGACGTGCTCACTTCGCCCGATGGCCGCTTGCGTGTTACCGTGGGTGTCAAGGGTGGCAAGCCTTTCTATGCAGTCTGCAGAGATGGTAAACCGGTAGTGAACACCTCTTATCTCGGTTTTACGCTTGATGATGGTGATTTATGCAATGACTTCAAGGTGACGGGCAGAACTCGCAATTCGAAAGACGAGACGTGGACGCAGCCATGGGGTGAGGACAGAGTGGTGCGCAACCACTATAACGAGCTGAAAGTAAAGTTGCAACAAGGAGGAAAGAAAAAACGTTTGCTCAACATTGTTTTCCGTGCCTTCGATGACGGAGTAGGCTTCCGTTATGAGTTTCCACAGCAGCAAAATCTCGTCGACTTCCGCATCATGGAAGAGAAAACGCAAATAGCCATGCCTACTGATGCCGAGGCATGGACGGAGCCAACCAATGGAACCGTTTATTATGAAGCGGTATGGACCAAAGATCTTCTTAGCAGGAAGGACACCGTCAACACACCGATAACCATCGAGGTGGGGGACTCGCTTTTTATGGCGCTTCACGAGGCCAACCTTACTGATTATGCAAGTCTCAACTATACTCCCCGTCATCTGTCTGGGGCTGCTGTTACCCTTGTGGCTGCCCTTACCGCTTGGCAGAATGGTGTGAAGGTGTATGCCAAGGCTCCTTTTGTGTCGCCTTGGCGTACCATCATTATTGCCAGTAAACCGGGCGATTTGATAACGTCGAAACTGATGCTTAATCTCAATGAGCCTTGTCGTATTAAGGATACGTCCTGGATAGAAACGGGAAAGTATGTCGGCATCTGGTGGGGCATGCACATGAAGGACTATACTTGGGCGCAGGGGCCACAGCATGGTGCCACAACTTCCAATACCAAGCGCTATATTGATTTTGCTGCCAAGCATGGCTTGAAGGCGGTGCTTGTTGAGGGATGGAACTATGGATGGGATGGCGATTGGACCAAGGACGGTGATAAGTTCAGCTTCACTAAGCCTTATCCAGACTACGATCTTGAAGGTTTGCAAAAATACGCACTCAGCAAGGGTGTGCGTCTTGTGGCTCATAATGAGACAGGAGGTGCTGCCAAAAACTACGAAAACCAACTTGACAGTGCCTTTGCCCTGTATGAACGCCTGGGCATACGTGCTATAAAAACGGGGTATGTCAACAGACTCATGGATGGTAAGGAAGACCAACACTCGCAATATGGTGTGCGCCATTACCGTAAGGTGGTCGAGACGGCGGCCAAGTATCACCTTATGGTCATCAACCATGAACCTGCTATGCCGTCGGGACTGTGCCGCACTTATCCTAACCTCATGTCAGGTGAGGGAATGCGCGGACAGGAGTATAATGCCTGGAGTATAGATGGAGGAAATCCTCCCTATCATGTGTGCGTGTTGCCATTTACCCGAGGACTGGCAGGTTCGATGGATTTTACACCTGGTATCTTTAATTTTACCAATAAGGTCTTGCCAGATACCCATCCCCAGACTACACTCGCCAAGCAACTTGCCGAGTATGTCTTGCTCTATTCTCCTTGGCAGATGGCCGCTGACATGATAGAGAACTACGAGCATCAGCCCGCCTTCTCGTTTATCGAAAGTGTGCCAACCGATTGGGATAAAACAGTGGTAGTGAATGCTAAGATTGGGAATTACATAACTATAGCCCGTAAGGATAAGGCAAGCGACGACTGGTACGTTGGTTCTGCCACTGATGTTGATGCACGTGACTTAAGTATTGACCTGAGTTTTCTGGATAAGGATAGAGAATATATGGCTGAAGTCTATGCTGATGGACCTGGGGCAGACTTTCGTTCCAACCCTTACCCATTGATGTATCAGCGCATTAAGGTTACCTATGCTTCAAGTCTTCGATTACACCTGGCTCCAAGTGGTGGGGCTGCCATCAGGATAAAGGCTCTTTGATAATTAGTTAGTGTGAATGTACTTTGAATAAACACGAAGGCATGACAAGGATAGTTTGGTTTCTTGTCATGCCTTTTATGTTTATTTATCTCTTTCCTGCTATTAAACCCTTGATGACCGCGTTGGTAAATCCATTCTGTTCCATGGTGTTGAGGCCCTTGATGGTGCAGCCGCCAGGAGTGGTCACTTTATCGATGGCTGCCTCTGGATGCTCACCTGTTGCTTGTAGTAACTCTACGGCTCCCTTTACGGTCTGGAGAATAATCTTCTGAGCATCCTTAGCCTTAAAGCCCATCTCTACGCCGCCTTCCACATTGGCTCTTACATAACGCATGGCGTAGGCGATGGCACACGACATGGCTGTGGCAGCAGGGAATAGGCGTTCTTCCATGATGAGGCTCTCGCCCAATTCATCGAATATATCTGTAATCTGCTGGATTTCTGTGGCAGATGCATCTATAGGAGTGATGAAGGTCATCGACTGCTTGTAGGCGATGGCGATGTTTGGCATCACGAGGAAGAAAGTTGGAGTGATACCATCTTTGTCTAACCACTCCTTGATGTTGGCTGATGGCACACCAGCAGCAACTACTACGAGTTTCTGACTCTTGTAGTCAAGTGCATCTTTGATGCCCTTCAAGGTCTTCTCTACACACCATGGTTTAACTACCACGCATACGATGTCTGCGCCGTGGCAAGCCAACTGGTTGTCGAGTGTAACGCTGGCACCCTTGCTTGCAAAATGGTCCAATACGGGTTGGTTGTGGTCTGATACTGTAATATCTGATGGAGTGAACTTCTCGCTTTGCAAGAGTCCTTCTGCCATGGCACCACCCATGGCTCCTGCTCCGATGATTGCTATTTTCATTGTCTTCTTATACTTCCTTTAATACTGTTTCCAATCTTCCGATGAAGTCATCGACATTCTCCTTAGTCAATACCAATGGAGGGAGGATACGGAGAATGTTGGTGCCGGCGCAACCGGTGAAGCAATGCTGTTCGTGGATGAGCTTGCTGCGAACTTCCTTGTGAGGAATATCGAGTACGGCGCCTACCATCAAACCACGGCCACGAACCTCTGTGATGTGGCTGTTGCGCTTCTGCAATTCTTTCAACTGGGCGATGAGATATTCACCAACCTCATGCGCATTCTGTACCAGGTTTTCCTTCTCGAAAACATCGAGAACGGCGAGAGCGGCAGTACATGCCAAGTGATTGCCACCGAAGGTAGTACCTAACTGACCATATACAGGAGTAAACTCTGGAGAAATCAACACGCCACCCATAGGGA
>OIZX01000086.1_pt1 | contig 69965 bp, 60 predicted proteins | sample 1588621 | NCBI WGS metagenome assembly OIZX01 (sample SAMN03283276) | human gut metagenome | biome: human-associated habitat; material: feces | host: Homo sapiens | place: Peru | collected 2012 | reverse complement strand
CTGGTCAGCCAAAGTGCCGCCCAATGCTCCGATTCCTGCTTTTATGAGTCCCATAATATAAGCCCCTTTCAGATCATATTTTGAATTTGTATATTATATTTTTGTTATCCCGCGCCGAGAACGAATCATGCGTCGCCTTCGGCGTCGTAGGAATAGACAAGGTTATCACAAACGGCGTAATAGCGCTCGCGCACGAACTGATCGTCGCGGTCTGTGCCGGGGGCGAACACCATGCACGGTTTGCCCTCGATGACTTCTGTCTCGCCCGTATACTGCACGCTCATGCCGGAGTTGATGTAATCCTGCACGCCGCCCTCACCGCCGTAGATCGAGAAATCATAGCAATCGACGGTGTCTAGCTGCCCCGCTGCGCCCGAGAGCATCGGGCTGACGGAGAAGCTCTCGTCGCCCGTCCTGAAGAGGATGGAGGCGCTGCGGGTCGGTCTAAGCCGCTTTATCGGTCACGGCGGCGGTGCTGTCTTTTGTATCGTCGGTCGGCTTTGAGCCGCAGCCCGCAAGTATAGCGAGCGCCATGGTCAGCACGAGCGCCGACAAAAGAATTCTTTTGAATTTCGTTCGGGAAGCCTCCCTTTTTTCTGTTAAAACAGCATCGGCCGCTCCGTGATTTCTCAAATAACAGAGCGGCCTTTGGTCAATTGTGTTTTATTTGCCGATTATCTGCTTGAATGCGCTGATGATGAATTCGACCGTGCCTTTCGTTGCGCCGATAACGAAATCCTTGACGCTGATGATGAAGTCGATTATCCAGCAGTGACCGAGCGTGGCGGGGATGATCGTGCCTGCGTTGCGTACCGCGCCGCAGACGGAGCATTCCTCGTGCTTCGAGCCGTCCTTAAACTTTGTGGCTTCCTTATCGGTCTTCCAGACATAGGAGTGAGCCGCTACATCGGCCTTGTCGCCGCACTCGCACTCATGCCAGTGATTGGTGTCGTCATACTTCCAATCCGTGCCGTAGCTGTGGGGATGGCTGGGAGGCGCATCCTTATAGGTGGCCTCAATCTTCACAGCACTTGCGGGCATGGTGAAGGTGGTGGTTGCCTTGGTGGCGTCTGCCAGGGTGACATTGCCCTCCAGCACGACCCACTTGTCAAAGACCTTGCCGGTCTCCGGTGCGTCCGCCGTAACAGTCACAACGGTGTTCGGCTCGATCTTGTCGGTGATGGGGGTGCCGGCGGCAACGGAGGCCTTGCCCTTGATGACCGTGACCGTGTACTTGGTCGCAGCAGAGTTCCTTACGAACCTTGTCTCGCCGCAGTCGGCGCGCTGGCAGGTGTAGAGAATCCCTTCGCTCTTGCCCTGTGTTGCCGGTTTGCCGCCGTCCCAGTCGTGACTGAGCTTATCAATGACATGACCGTAGCGGAAAATCTGTCCGCAGTCGCCTGTGCACTGCTGGTCGCCGCTATAGCCTGCGGCGGTGCATCCGGGCTTAACCTCATTGACCAGCTTGTAGTTGCCGGCAATTTCGTGGAGGGACGGGGTAGAGCTGCCCTTCTGCGCGATCCTGTCGCACGCTGTGCAGTATTGGTTACCGGAATAGCCCTTCTCGGTACAGGTCGCCGCTCTTTTATCCCGCAGCTCATAGGGACCGCTATGCTTGAAGTCGCCGGTCTCGCCCTTTACGGTGCCGCCGCAAGCCGTGCAGCGGTAGTCGCCCTCATAGGCGCGGTGCCTGCAGTCGCCCGATCTGGCGTTATAGCGTTTGCCTCCGTGGCTCGCGTCAGTCGTGGCTGAGTTGTTCGTGCCGTAGTAGTACAGCGGCTGCAGCGTACCGGTATGACCGGCGTTTGCAGGCGGGTAGATATCCGAACCGGCACTGATGATATTGCCGCAGTCTGCGCAGGCGGTGTCGCCGGTGTAGCCCTTGCGGTCGCAGACCTGCGCCTTCGCATTGAGCACCGTGGTGCCGCCGCTGTGGTCACAGCCTGCATAGACCGGCTCGAAGAAGAATTGGCCGCCGCCGGGGGCGCCCATGGCGCTGAACTCCGGGATCTCACAGCCCCACTCAAGGGCAGATCCGTTGGTTACCAGCTTGAACAGGGTCTTCGCATCGTCGGTATTCCATTTTTTATGAACCGGTGCCATGCTGTCAGACACGTTGTATTCGCGGAGATACTCCACCTTCCAGCCGATGGCTTTCTGACCGGTTTTCTCCTCGGGATAAAGCCTGATCTTGTCGCCGGGCTTGACAATCATACGGGTTGCCCGGCCGTTTTTCACCGTCACAAGGGCGGTGTCCTTTGTCCAATGATCGGCTCCTCCGTCATCATCCTTGTCGATTTTCGTCTTTGTGTACTCGCAGATGCTGCATTCGGCCTCCATGCCGCCTTTGCTGCCCGCATTATCGGGGTTTTCGACCACATTCCAGCGGCCCCAGCTGTGGGGAACCATGATGAACTCCTCGCATCCGGGAACCTTGCACTTTTCGGGGTGGGCATAGTCGGACTCAAGGATGAGCTGCTCCACCGTCTTGGTCGAGCCGCCGATGTTGAAGGTATACTCATAGATGCTGCCGAAGCCGGTGTAATCCCAGTTCCAGCCGTAGTCATGGACATGGCTCTTCACAAAAACGAAATAGTCGCAGACGGTGCAGACGAGCATATCAACCCTGCCGCCGCCCACCGCGTCATAGCTTTTTTCAAGCTTAAAGGTATGCGGGAAGACGCGCTCCTTGGAGCCGGTGGTCATATAATGCGCTTCGTATTCGCCTGCTTCAAACAGGCACGGGAGCTTGTGGCCGTCGCATTTCGGGTCATTGCCTACGGCAGCTTCTGTTCTGCTCCCGTCCGGGTTTACATGCCAAACATAGTATTGCGGCGTTCTCTCGCTGTCGTCCGTGGGCACAGGCACACCGGCCTGCTTGTGGCTGTAGGCATGGGCGGCAGTCAGCTTTGCCTCCGCCGTTTTCATGGTGTCCGAAGGGTCGCCCTTTCTGCCGATGACGCAGTAGTAGGAGTAGTCCTCCAGGCAGGCCTGGGTGGAAACCGGCATCTTCAGTGTGGAGGTCGTCACACCCTTGTAGAACCCATCCTCCTGCAGCTTGCGGGGCGCCGCCGTGGGATTCTCATTATCCTTCCGATACCACTGATAGGTCAGCTCGTCGCCCTTCAGGCTCTTTGCCGCGACGGAGAAGGTGACCGGGTTATTTTCATAGAACAGCAGGCCGTTTTCCGGCTCTTCGTTATAATCATCGTAGATAGAGGTCTTGCACTTGACGCCCTTGGGCTGGCGGGTGATGACGATGGCACTGCCGCTGATGTAGCCGCAGACCTTGCACACGCCCTTGGCGTCATATTCATGGTTGGCGGCATTCAGCTTTTCACCGTCGCAATAGCGGCAGGGGTGCCAGTGCTGTGTTCCGTCGGCTGACCAGGTGGCAGAGGCGATGTGGGTATGCCCGGCGCCGGAATGCTCCGCCTTCAGATGATCCTCAAAATCAGAGTCGCTGAAGCACCAGTCGTCATGATCGCAGCCCATAGCGCTCACGGCATCCCGGCAGCAGCCCTTGCAGCGCTGATCGCAGCCGTCCTCGCAGGGATCGCTGTCGTGGAAGCACAGGCCGCAGTCCTCGCAGAAGTGATTCGCATAGTCCGTGTCCATTGCGCACATTTCCTCGGAGCAGTCGGAGTTACCCTCGCAGCACTCCTTGCACAGCTCGCAGGTTTCGCAGAACTCGTCCTCGTCCTCCTTATCCGTGACCCAGCCGTCGCAGCCCGGGCAGATGTGCTCGTCCCACTCGGCGCTTTCCACGCAGGTCTCGCCGTCCGGGCAGCCGCCGCCCTCGGAGTTGTCCCTGCAGCACTCGAGGCACAGTCCGCACTCCTCGCAGGACTCCCGGTTCAGCAGGCATTCATCGCACTGCTCGCAGGCCGTGTGGCAATCGACGCAGTGGATGACGCCGGTATCATCGTCGTCCACGCACTCGTCCACCGCGCCGAAGCAGGCGTTACACAGCGAGCAGTGCATCGGGTCGCTGTCATCGTTTGCGCAATCGTCGCAGAAGCCGCAGGAGTCGCAGATGGTTATAGAGCAGCAGGGGCCCTTATGGCATTCGCCGCACAGCTGGTCATCCTCGCCGATGTAGCACTTGGCGCAGGTGGAGCAGTGCGTATCCTCCATGCACTCCTCGCACTTGTAGCACGTCTCGCACCAGTAGGGCGTGTCTCCAAAGCACACACCGCAGTCGTTACAATGGGTTTCAACCCAGCACTCGTAGTTGCAGTCGATGGTGCAGAACAGGCAGTCACACATATAATCGCTGCCAAAATGGTAGTGGTCGCAGTTAGGACAATCGAAGCCGTCGTCGTAGTCGTCCCAAAATGCATGGGTGGGAACCACCAGACTCGGTATCAGTGAGGCCAGCATCACAAGCGTCAACAGGATGCTGACGACGCGCCTTCGTTTGTTCGTTTTTATCATACTTCATTTCCTCCCTCAAAATCATTTTGAAGATTTGTCTATGTGTTTTTTGTCGGTGCATAAAGCCATATTGCGTTTTGTCGTTGTCTGATTTAAACGCTGTCGATTACCGAAGCAAAGTAGTTTTCGGATACCGAGCCGAAGAGAAAAGCGTCTATCAGACCCTCGCGCTTTGCCTGCCGTACCTTTTCGGTCAACTCGCCGTCTGTGTCGTCATCCACAAAGAGAATGACCCGGCAGTTTTCTATGTTCCGTTTTACCTTGTCACGGATTGCCATTCGTTCATTGAACATCCATGGCGAATACGCCTTGACCTCCATTAAAAGAACATCCGGTCGATGCGTTTCGCACCACTCGACGGTTGCATCCGGCGACTCGGAGATCACAACCTGGCAATCATCCAATTTTTGCATCAGCATTCGTTCCATGGTGTGCGCATGGATATCGCTCTGAATGTCCAGAACGAGTTTTTTCATCATTCATCACCACCTTCTAAGAGTACAACCCTAATCTTACAGTATCTATTGTACGGATTTTTTGGCGCTTGTCACTGGCACTTGCGCCAGTAACAGAAGAAAAAATCGATTTTTTCAAAAATTTTTTCCTTTTGGGCGTGAAAAACCCCTTGACCGTACAGCCAAGGGGTTCGTTATCTCTTATTCGTCTTTTAATGTGGTTACCATGAGCTTGTTTTCAATGGCCGTTGCAACCAGCGATTCTCTGCTTTCAAAGCCACCCTTTTCCACCATATCATCCAGGTTCCAGCGAACGCCGTTTTTGGAGATGCCCAGCTTATCGGCAATTTCCTGATAGGTAAAGCCCTTTATATATAGGCGCAGGATATCGAGCTGGCGCGGCGAGAATTTATCCGACATTGTACCCTCCATCTCGACGGCGGGGGAGGAGTTTGGGAAGACTCTTTCGCCCGCAAGGGTGCGCTTTACCACGCTCATCAATTCCTCTGTACCGTGGTCCTTATACCACAGGCTGTCGGCTGCGCCTAATTTGGCTCTTTGCAAAACTTCGGGATCGACAAGCGAGGTAGCCACAACGATTTTGATCTGCGGAAAAGCCTTTTTGATACGCTCTGCGGCGGCAAGACCGGAGTGCTTGTGCTGCGTCTGCACATCCATAAGGACGAGCTTTACGGTGGCATTGCAATGCTTTTCCGCTTCAAAGGCGTCACGGAAAACGCCGACAAGATGAAACTCGCCGTCTGCCGCAAGACAATCGACAAAGTGTTTTTGGATGTATAAATCATCCTCTACAAGTATGGTGTTAATCATAGGCTGATCTCCTTTGCGGGAATCGTAATCAGAAGAGCAAATCGTGGATTATGCGAAATATGCATTTCGCCGCCGGAGCTTTCAATACTGCGGCGAAGTGTTGACAGGCCGCTGCCTTCCTTTATCGGCTTTGTGGGTATTTTGCCGTTGTTGGTTATGGTAACATCATAGCGTTCGCCGCGCTGGGCAATGCGGATATATACCTCATTCCCGTCTGCGTGCTTGATGCAGTTGGTCACGCACTCCTTGGCGGCGGCAACGGTCAGCTCCTCGGCTGCGGTATCACGGGGCAGGTAGCCGTCGATTTTTACAGCCACGCCAAGCTGCCGGGCAGTTCTTTTTACCTCGTCCATTGTGCTGACAGAGGTGACACGGTTGCTTGCCAGCATACCGATGGCATTTTGCAGCGCCTCAAGCTTTCGCTCGGTATCCTCGCCGCTGTCTATGATGTCACGGATGGTCAGGAGGCTTCGCCCGATGGTATCGTGAATATAGACCTTTAGGTCAAGGCTTTCCTTCTCCTTGACATCGTCCTCCATGCGAGCGTACATCTTCCTGAGCTTTCGATTGACTTCTGCCAGTTCTTTATTTATTTCCTCTTGCTTTTGGTAGCCGTTATATAGCTCGGTTACATTATGCGCCGTTATCTGCTGCCAGCGGTCATCGCTGTCCACGGTGATATTTTGTGTGCGAAACTGCCAGACGGTCTTGTCGGGCAGGATGTAGCAATCATCCTTGACGGTTACGGATCTGTCCGGCACGCTCAGGGCATTTTCTATATCGCTTTTGATTTGCAGCTCGTGGCCGCAAAGGGCAAAGGACAGCCTTCGCATACGGTTGTTGCATAGGATGATCCTGCCGTTCGGATCGGCAAAGCAGATGCCCATAGGCAGCTTATCCGTTGCTTCCTTAATGGAGAACGGCGAGAGCTCGTTCTTTTTACGGCGGTATTCCCTCGGCAGAGCAACGGCAAAGTGAACTGCCGCAAGGAAAATGGCAGCGGCAAATATCAGCCACGGTGCGCCCAGCAGAAATGCGTCCCCGATATTGTCGGGATCTGCCTGGGAAACGGAGAACAGCAGCGGGATCATCACCGCCATAACCGCCAGGCTCAGCAGGCTGCGCACCGGCTTATTGCTGCGAAGAAGCTGATACATAAACAGCCCGATTTCAAGGACGATCTCCACAAGCATAATAAACGGCAGCATGGTCTGCCAAAATTCGGAAAGGAAAGAAAATGCACTCATTTCCTGTCACCTTCTTTCACTTCAAATACAAGGCGCTGGTATTCCTCGTCATCCTCTTTTTCACAGCGAATACCGTCTCCGCTTACTAAAGCGGAAAGGTCGGCTTTGCAGCACACATTCAGTGACAGACGCAAGCCGTTTGCCTTTATGAGGCTTACCTGTATGCCTGTTAAATTCAAAATATCGGCTTCAATAACCGATTCGTAAAAATCAAATACAGCGGTCGCCGTTTTGCCGGAGAGCATGGAAAGAGACTCGTCCACATAGAGTGAGCTGCGGACACCCAACAGCTTCAGCGTTTGGAGCGACTCATTGAAGGCACGGTGGAGTTCCGTTGCCGATATTTTAATATCTCGGTCGGTAAGGAGCGTCAGATGTTTGCGGCGCTTAATATAGCTGCACAGCACGGCAATCTCGGCGAGGAGCGTTTTGGCTCTGTCGGGATCGGTGCTTGAGATTCGGCGATATTCCTTGGTGAGCTCTGCAATACTGTCTATCTGCGTCTGTGTAGCGGAACGCAAAAGATCATACAACCGGTTTTGCTCCTCCACCTTGCGGCGCTTAACTTCACGCTTGTATTCATAACGGAGTATTTCGTTCCTGTCGGCAAGCTCGTCTGCAAGAAGCTCGGAGTCCTCCTTGATGTCACGCAGAGCCGACACATCCTCTGTCCATACGGCATAGCCGCCGTCAATGGGCATGGTGTGAACGGTCAAGCCGTCCATCGTGACCGGGCTTTGCTCGGCTTTTTTCATCGTTTCCTTTGAGATAGGCGCAGTGTTTACAGCTGCATACCGAACGGTAAAGTCCTTGTCGGTGATCTCTGCCGATGTGCCGACAGATGAGTCAAACAAGTCAACATAATGGCTGTTTGAATGTATATATCCGCAGGCGATGCAAAGTTCAAAGGTCAGAATATACATCACACTTTGGAATGCGGCAATATCGCCGAACAAGCGGAGCAGCCAATCCGCACCCGCATAGTAAAGTGCGCTGTAAACAATCGTCAGCAGCATAGGAACAATGGGCAGAAAGTGGAGCCTTCCTTTTTGCACGCGGCATTTGAAGAACATAATAACAAGTGCGGCAAAGGCACACAGCACCTGCCAGCCTGCAATAATGAAGTAGCCTGTCGAGTAGCCGTTGTTTTTGTCTGTCCACACAGCGGCGTCCTTCGGAAAGGTAAATACGAATTGGTGCAGGTCATTTGTGAGCACGAGCAGAAGCAATACGCCGGAGATGATCCACAGAACCGACATTCCCTTGGGGAATTTGTATTCGTCCGGTTTTCCCAATGACATGGCAATCAGCAGCGCCAGCATAGGCACAAACAGCATGGGCAGATAGAACAGATACCACAGGTATCGGACGGCGTCCGGCTGCCAAAATATAAAATACTTTGCCGAACGGACTATCATCCAGATGATGAGCAACACTGCGGTGCCCGTCATAAACCGGCATACCTGCTTTTGCACGATCCGCTGACGGACGGAGAGCCCCCAGGCGGCGAACAGACCGATATAGATAAAGCTGCGCAGATAGGAAAACAGCATCGGGTAAAAGTCGCCCCTGCCTATTATGCGAAAAGCGTATGCCGAAACGACGGCTAGTATGATAATACAGCCGTTGAACAGTTCTTTTTTGCGCCTGTGCGTCAATCCCGCCGCCCCTTTCCGCTTAAAATATGCCCTCTCAAAGCGCATTATAGCATAAACCCCGCACTTTCTCAACCGATTTCGGTAGGTATTTGAAAATTATCATCACGGCTATATTATATAATGAAAATTTACATCAAAAAACGGAGTCGATCATGTCGGCTCCGTTTTGTTATGGATAAATATTCTGTTATTTCATCAGCCCTCTGCGTTTGACGCAGTTCTCGAGCTTTATCGCATCATAAACTCCGTCGTCAAAGAGGTCGCAGACGCTCTTGTATTCGTCGAGGCTGAGCGTTTCGAGCGTTTTGCCCGTTTTGATGCAAAGAGCTACCAGCTCGCCCGTGGCTTTATAGGCGTCTCTGAACGGCAGACCCTTTGACACAAGGTAGTCGGCGCAGTCCGTGGCGTTGATGAACCCGCCCGCCGCAGCCTTTCTCATATTCTCGGGGAGCGCTTTCATCGTCGATATCATCGGCACGAGGGTCACAAGGCAGATATTCACTGTGTCGAAGGCGTCGAATATCGCGTCCTTATCCTCCTGCATATCCTTGTTGTAGGCGAGAGGCAGACCTTTCATCACGGTCAGCAGGGTCATCAGGTCGCCGAATACCCTGCCGCTCTTGCCCCTGACAAGCTCGGCGATATCGGGATTTTTCTTCTGCGGCATGATGCTCGAGCCGGTCGAGAATGCGTCGTCAAGCTCGACAAATTTGAATTCCCACGAGCACCAGAGGATTATCTCCTCGCACAGTCTCGAGAGATGCACCATCACAAGCGACAGCGCCGAGGCAAGCTCGATGCAGAAGTCGCGGTCGGCAACGCCGTCGAGCGTGCTTGCGGTGTAGGAGTCAAAGCCGAGCAGCTCGGCGGTCATGGCTCGGTCGATCGGGTAGGTCGTGCCCGCAAGGGCGCCGCTGCCGAGAGGGGAGGAATTCATGCGCTTTTTGGCGTCCTCAAGCCTGCCGAGGTCGCGGGAGAGCATCTCGGTGTAGGCAAAAAGATGAGTTTTGAAGGTTATCGGCTGGGCACGTTGCAAATGGGTGTAGCCCGGCATTATCGCGTCGGCGTATTCGTCTCCCTTTGCGGCGAGGGCGGATATAAGCTCCTTGACGAGCGAAAGGGTCTTGTCGCATTCGTCGCGCAGATAAAGGCGCACATCGAGGGCGACCTGGTCGTTACGGCTCCTGCCCGTATGCAGGCGCTTGCCCGCGTCGCCGATGCGCTCGGTCAGGGTCTGCTCGATAAAGGTGTGGATATCCTCGGCGTTCGGGTCGATGGCAAGTGTGCCGTCCGCTATCTCGGCTTTTATCTTTGCAAGCTCGGCGGCTATGGCGGCGCCGTCCTCGGCGGGGATTATCCCCTTGGCGGCGAGCATGGTCACATGGGCGATGCTGCCCTCGATATCCTGAGCGTACATCCTGGAATCCGTCGCAATGGATGAATTGAAGTCGTTGGTCTTTTTATCCGCTTCCTTTGAGAAGCGCCCTGCCCAGAGTTTCATGATTTTTCCTCCGTATACAAACCGAGGCGGTTGAAAGTAACCGCCCCGATATGGTGAATTTTATTTATTGTTGCGCTCGGCTTCAAGTATAGCCTTGACCTTGATGGGCAGACCGAAGAGGTTAATGAAGCCCGCGGAATCCTTCTGGTTGTAAACGTCGTCGGCGTCGAAGGTGGCGAAATCCTCGCTGTAGAGAGTGTAGGGGGAGGTAACGCCCGCGTTGATGATGTTGCCCTTATAGAGCTTGACCTTTACGTCACCGGTGACGGTCTGCTGAGTGCTGCTCACAAAGGCGGAGAGCGCCTCCCTGAGCGGAGTGTACCACTGACCGAAGTAGACGAGCTCGGCGAAGCGGTGAGCCACAAGCTCTTTATAGTGCATGGTGTCCCTGTCAAGGGTGATGGTCTCGAGAATGTCGTGCGCCTTATAGAGGATAGCGCCGGCGGGATTCTCATAAACGCCCCTGGACTTCATGCCGACGAGCCTGTTCTCGACAAGGTCGTTGAGGCCTATGCCGTTTTTGCCGCCGACTTCGTTAAGGTATTCGATAAGCTCGACGCCGCCCATCTCCTTGCCGTTGACGGCGGTGGGCACGCCCTTCTCAAAGTGAATGGTGAGGTAGGTGTCCTCGTCGGGAGCCATCTCGGGCGAAACGCCCATCTCGAGGAAGCCGGGCTTGTTATACTGCGGCTCGTTTGCGGGGTCCTCAAGGTCAAGACCCTCGTGCGAGAGATGCCAGAGGTTCTTATCCTTGGAGTAGTTGGTCTCACGGTTTATCTTAAGAGGAATGTTGTGCGCCTCGGCGTACTCTATCTCCTCCTCACGGGATTTGATGTTCCAGATCCTCCAGGGGGCGATTATCTCCATCTCGGGGGCGAACGCCTTTATCGCAAGCTCAAACCTTACCTGATCGTTGCCCTTGCCGGTGCAGCCGTGGCAGATAGCGTCGGCGCCCTCGGCCTTGGCTATCTCGACGAGCTTCTTTGCGATTATCGGGCGGGCGAAGGAGGTGCCGAGCAGATATTCCTTCTCATAAACCGCGCCTGCCTGAATGGTGGGGAAGATGTAGTCGCTGACGAATTCATCCTTGAGGTCGGCAACATAGAGCTTTGACGCGCCGGTCTTAATGGCTTTCTCCTCAAGTCCGTCAAGCTCGGTGCCCTGACCTACGTCGCCCGATACGGCGATGACCTCGCAGTTGTTGTAATTTTCCTTGAGCCAGGGGATGATTATCGACGTGTCAAGTCCGCCGGAATAAGCAAGAACTACTTTTTTGATCTCTTTCATAATAAAAATCTCCGTTTCGTTGGTTTCTATACACCATTATACACAGAATATTCAAATAATCAAGTGGTTTTTGAATATTTATGCAAGTTTGGCGTATTGACCAAAAAAACGGAGATTTTGAATTCTTAACCGAGCAAAAGTCCTACTTTTTTCTTCGCTTTTGTCAGTGTGCGATTCGCAATGCGGGCGGCTTTCTCCGCTCCGGCGGCTGCGGTCTGCATGAGATATTCCTTATCGGCCATGAATCTCTTATAGTTCTCCTGCACGGGGCGCAGCTCCTCGATGACCGCTTCGGCAACCTTAACCTTGAAGTCGCCGTAGCCCTTGCCGTCGAATTCACGCTCGATAGCCTCGTAGTCAAGGCCGGTGCAGCAGGAATAGATAGCCATGAGGTTGTTTATGCCGTCCTTGCCGTCGGCGTATCTGACGATGGCCTCGCTGTCGGTGACGGCGGATTTGAATTTTTTAAGTATAGCGTCGGGGGTGTCAAGCAGCGAAACGGAGGCCTTGGGGTTCGGGTCGCTCTTTGACATCTTCTGAGTGGGGTCCTGCAAGCTCATGACCTTTGCGCCCACCTTGCCGATGAAAGGCTCGGGCAGGGTGAAGGTGTTGCCCCTGAGGGTGTTGAATCTGTCGGCGATATCCCTTGCGATCTCAAGGTGCTGCTTCTGATCGGCGCCCACGGGCACGAAATTCGCCTGATAGAGCAGGATATCCGCAGCCATGAGCACGGGGTAGGCAAAGAGGCCGACGTTGACGTTGCCCGCATTCTTGAGCGATTTCTCCTTGAATTGGGTCATTCTCGAAGCCTCGCCGAACTGCGTGTAGCAGTCGAGTATCCATGCAAGCTCCGCGTGCGCGGGCACCTGGCTCTGGATGAATACCACGTTCTTCTCGGGGTCAAGGCCGACGGAGAGCAGTATCGCATACATCTCGAGGGTCTGCTGGCGGAGCTTCGCCGGCTCGGGATGGATGGTCAGAGCGTGGAGGTCGGCGACGGCGTAAAGGCAGTCGTAATCCTCGCACATCAGCTTCCAATTCCTGAGTGCGCCGAGGTAGTTGCCGAGGGTGGGTATCGAGGTGGGCTGGATAGCGCTGAGCACTATCGGCTTGCGTTCGGTGTTTTCCATTGTTATCTATTCTCCTTAGCGGTTATTATTCAAAAGACTTTGCTGCCTGTGCGAGCAGGCGGACGCCCTTGACGATATTCTCGTCGGTCGGGGTCGAGAAATTGAGGCGGATATACTGAGATTTTTGGCTCATGTCGACCATGAAGGCGTTGCCGGGCACGACGGATACGCCGAGAGCCGAGCTGCGCTTGCAGAATTCAAGCATATCCACGCCGTCCCTTATCTTTGCCCAGACAAAAAGGCCGCCCTCGGGTCTGTGATAGGTCAGGAAGCCGCCCAGCTCCTTGTCGAGGCAATCGCAGAGCAGGTTCAGCTTGCGGCGGTAGATAGTCCTGATATGCTCGATGTGCTTCTCAATGTCGCACTCGGTGAGCCACTTGTATACGGTGAGCTGAGAGATGAGCGGGGTGTGGACATCCTGCGTCTGCTTCGCAACGACGAGCTTTGAGACGACCTCTTTCGGAGCGCTCAGGAAGCCGACTCTGATGCCGGGGGCGACTATCTTTGAGAATGAGCCGGAGTAAACGACGAGACCGTCGGTGTCCATGCTCTTTATCGTCGGGATATCCTCGCCCGATACGCGCAGGTCGCCGTATGGGTTATCCTCTATGATGAGCACGCCGTATTTCTTCGCAAGCTCATACATGCCCTTGCGCTTCTCGAGCGACATTGTCGCGCCGGCGGGGTTTTGGAAGTTGGGGATGGTGTAGATGAATTTAACATTCTTCTCGGTGCTCAGCTTCTGCTCAAGCACGGCAAGGTCGATGCCGTCCTTCTCAACGGGCACGCCGGAGAGGCGGGCGCCGAAGCTTCTGTAGCAGTTGAGCGCGCCGAGGAACGACGGCTCCTCGCAGATAACGCAGTCGCCGTGGTTGAGGAACGCCTGGCTCATAAGGCTCATCACCTGCTGAGCGCCGCTGGTGACTATGACGGCGTCGTTCTCGCTGAAGGCGTCGTAGCGGTCGCGGGCGAGCTTTTTAAGCTCCTCGATGAGGGGGGCGTAGCCCTCGCTCACGCCGTATTGCAGCATGAGGATAGGCTCTGTGTCGACGATTTCTTTTATAATTCGTTGCACATCCGCAACGGGAAAGGCGTCGGGCGCGGGGTTGCCGGCGGCGAGGGGGATGGTGTCGCCGGAGTTCTTGAGTATCTCCCTTATGACTGAGGGCTGGAGATTTGAGAATCCCTCTGAAAACTTATATTCCATATTGATCGTCCTTTCGGAATAAAATGCTGTTTGTTTATCCGTTCCTAATATTTTAGCACATTGCGCCGTATAATCAAGAAAAATTTTATTTTTCGTTGTGCCGTGAGGCTCGGCGTGGTATACTATGGGTATATCATCGCACTCTCGGAGGTTATATATAATGAAAAAGAATTATGACGCCGTGCTTTTTGACTTTGACGGCACTCTCGCCGATACGGGCGAGGGGATATTTGAGAGCGTGCGCTATGCAGTCGAGGCTCTCGGCAAGCCGCCGCTCAGCGATAAGCAGCTGCGCTCGTTCATCGGTCCGCCGATATACGATTCATTTATGAATATGCTTGACCTTGACCATGATCAGACCGAGTTTGCCGCAATGAAATACCGCGAGAGATACGCCGAGGGCGCAATGTTCAGCCTGCGGCTCTATGACGGTATACCCGAGCTGCTGAAGAAGCTGCGCGAGAGCGGGATAAAGGTCTCGGTCGCAAGCTCCAAGCCCTGCGGCTTCATCGAGCGCATTGTCGGGCATCTCGGTATGCGTGAGGATTTTGATTATATCGCCGCCCCTGCGGGGGACGACAAGCCCGAGTCGAAGTGCGAGCTTATCACGAGGGCTGCAAAGGCTCTCGGCGCGGATAGATCCCGCGTGCTGATGGTCGGCGACCGCAAATTCGACATCAACGGCGCAAACGAGGCGGGCGTTGAGAGCGTCGGAGTGCTCTACGGCTACGCAAAGCCCGACGAATTGCAGCAGGCGGGCGCGACCTATATCGTCGAGACCGCCGCTGAGATCGAAAATATCATTTTCTCCTGAGCTTCATCGCCGCACCGTAGCAGACATAGAAAAGCAAGAAGCTGACCGCGGCGACAAAGAAAACAATGAATTCAGTGCTCCCGAACGTATTTGCGTATGTCGGGGAGCTTATTATTTGCCCGTAGGGGTAGCGTATGGCGTATGCGTTGCCGACGCAGAAGTAGAGAGCGCCGCAGGCGAGGAAATATAGCGGCAGCGCACGGGCGCAGAATTCATCGGTGCGGCGAGCCACGGGCACGGGCATACCGCGCATCACGATATTCTTGCGGAATATAATAAGGAATATTATAAATGCGATAACTGAAACACCCGCCGTGACGGCTATGGTGAATATATCCTCTTTCTTCTCGCCGAGCAGCCCTCTTTCGCAAAGATTCTCAAAGAGCCTGACGGAGAGCGGGCGGGCAAGGGTGAGCACGAAGGTGACCGTAAATGTCAGCAGAGCACTGTAAAGGCAGTGCAGGCTGCGGCTCTTAAAAGGCTCCTCATAGGTGAATTTGCCCTCGCCGCCTGTGACACTTGCGGGCAGGCACACAAGCAGCAGCATGACGAAAAATCCGATAAGGAAGCCCGTGCCGTATTCCCACATCGACCATGAGCCGCCCTTGAGGAACGCGGGGGCGGTGACGTCGGCAAAGAAGCCGGAGTCCGAATCAATGACGAGGAAGATATCCGCCGCAGTTATGGAAACGGCGCATATGAAGTCTATCGCAAGCGAAAGCAGCCCCGTTATCTTATCCCTGAATGCGATAAGAGCCGTCAGCGAGCAGGCGAGAGCGCCCGCCGCCTGAGATATGCTCTCGATGCTTGCGAAATAGTTCCTGCCGAAGGGGATCTTCTTGGCCCATGCGATATTGTCGAAGTGCTTGAGATAGGCCGCCATCGGGGTCGCGTCAATGCCCTTGTCGGCAAGCCCCGTTTTGAAGTATTCGACCGCCTGCGGGCTGATGAGGTCGAGTATGTAATGCGCCGCAAACGCCTTGAAGAGCAGCATGACGGCATAGTAAACGGCGATGAGCACGATGTATCGGCGCACGCCGTATTTTTTCTTTGAGAAGAGGGAGGATATGAACATGGCAAAGAGCGGCATCCAGCCGAAGCCGAGCAGCAGCATTATCCAAAGCCCCGAGAACGGGTTCATCGGCATCACGGAGGCGATCTCCTCGCCCGTGAAGGGCTGAGAGCTGTCGAGATAGCCGCCCATCTGGCAGTTGAGCGTTCCCCAGCCGCTGTTGGTTATGCCGGCAAGGATGACCGCCGCGGGTATAGCCTCATAGCTCATCTTTTTTCTGTTGCCGAAAAGGGCAAATATCAGCAGCGTCAGCGTGACAGTGAAGCAAAACATGCCCCACATCGAGCCGAAGCCCGAGTCGCCCCTCACTCGCCACATGAAGCCGCACATGAGCGCAGAGGCGAGGACGGCGAAGCAGCCTGCAGGTGCTCCGAGCTTTCCGTTAGCGCTTCTTTCCACAAAATCAACTCCGTTTCGGGCAAATGCGCCCATTTAAAATTACATATACATTCTATATCATTTTCCTGAGGATTTCAACAGTAAAATCTCAGGCAGACATCAAAGCCGCTTTGTCTGTCATACAATTGAATAAATTTGACTGAGTCTGTCGGATTTTGCATTGACACGGCAGGCGTAAAATACTATAATACGGATGACATACAACAATCCGCAAGGAGGACAACATGAAAAAGCAACTCACGGGCAAGTCTATGTTCCTGTTTTGTCTCGGCGATTTTTCAAGGGCTATATTCAACGGCCTGACCGCCACTTATCTTATGTATATCTTTATCCCGCAGTCCACCTCGTCTCTGCCGCTGCTGCTGCCCTACGGGGCGCTGACCTTTGCGGCTATCAGAGGCGTGGGAGTCATCTTTGACGCCCTCATCGACCCGTTCATCGCCTCAAAGAGCGATAACTGCAAGCACCGCCTCGGCGCGAGAGTGCCGTTCCTGCGCTATGCTTCGCTGCCGATGGCGCTTTTCGCCGTGCTGATGGTATTCATGCCGGTGAATTCACAGAGCTGGATAAACGCCGTGTGGCTGCTCGCGATGCTGCTGCTCTATAATTTCTTCTCCTCGCTCTTCCTTGTGCCGTATTACGCACTGATAGCCGAGCTTGTCACGGATACCAAGCGCCGTGTGTTTTTCAGCACGATAAATACCCTGCTCTTTGTGCTCGGCAGCGCCGTGATATATGTCACGCCTATAATCAAGAATGCGCTGCTCTCGGCCGGTATGAGCGAGATCGCCGCGTGGCGCTGCGCCTTCCTTGTATTCGGCATCGTCGGCGGAGCCTGCGCCTTTATCTCATCCTTCAGCATCAAGGAGGATGAATATGTGGAGCGCTCGGCGGGCTATGTGCCGCTGATCGAATCGCTCAAGGCAACCTTCCGCTATAAAAATTTCGTTATCCTGCTCGTCGGCTATATGCTGATGTGGATAGCGTTCTCGTTCTTTAATTCAACGCTCATGTATTATGTCACCATGCTGCTCGGACTCAGCGACAGCTACGCCGTCATAATAATGGCTATCGCAATGATAGTGGGCGTGCTCTCATACCCGCTCGTCAATATCCTTGCCAAAAAAGTGGGCAAGAAGCCGCTGCTCATCGGCGCGTGCATAGCTTATGTCATTATCTATCTCGGCATTTACTTCTCCGCCGCCGTGATAAATGCGATAGGCGCCCTCGCAACGGGCATTCTTATCGGCGCGCTGATAGGCTTCCCGATATCAATCACTAATATCATCCCCGTCGCCGCGTTCTCCGACCTCGCCCAGTATGACACCATTAAAACGGGCGAAAACAGGGCGGCAATGTTCGTCGCTTCGCGCAACCTGCTGCATCAGCTCAGTCAGGCGATAGTGCTCTTTATCGTGCCGCTGACGATAACCGGCTCTGTGGTCGAGGGCAGCGCCAACTACGAGGGCGTGCGGACTACGGCGCTGATAGCCGCGGGCTTCATAGCGGCGGCGCTGGTATTCTATGTCTTCTATGAGGATAAAAAGATAACGGGCGTTATCGACGAATACAACGCGACTCACAAATGATATTTAAGCTGCCGCTTGTCGGCAGCTTTTTTGTATTCTTTACTTTTCTGCGGATATCTGATATAATGGCTCTGTATTTTATCGGCAGGAGGGCGTTATGGACGGTACAAGGCATGAATATCTCGGCGGCGGCATCACTGCCGTTGTCTCCGAGGCGCATTCGTTCGGCACAGACGCGGTGCTGCTCGCTCATTTCGCTTCTCCCGGCAAGCGGGCTGTTTGCTGCGACCTCGGCTCGGGCTGCGGGATAATCCCGCTGCTCTGGTGCAGGCATGAGGGCGGCAGGATAACCGCCGTCGAGCTTCAGCCCCTCGGCGTGAAGCAAATAGAGGCAGCGATAGAGCTGAATTCCCTCTCCGACCGCCTGACCGCCGTGAACGCCGACCTGCGTGACTTGAAGGGCAGGGTGCCGTTCGGATGCTTCGACCTTGTGACGATGAATCCGCCTTATAAAGCGAGCGGGGCGGGCATCGAGAGCAGCTCCGCACCCGACAAGATAGCCCGCCATGAGACTATGTGCTCGCTCTCCGAGGTCTGCGCCTCCGCTGCAAAGCTGCTGAATTTCGGCGGCAGATTCTGCGTATGCATCAGGCCCGAGCGGCTGTGTGAATTATTCTGCGAGATGCGCTCCGCGGGGGTCGAGCCGAAGCGGCTGCGGCTCGTCGCAAAGTGCCCGGGCAAAGCCCCGTGGCTCGTGCTCGTGGAGGGTCGCCGAGGCGGCAAAAGCGGCATGACCGTCATGCCCGACCTGTTCGTCCACGGCGAGGACGGCGGCTATTCCGCCGAGATGAAAGAGATTTACGGCGATTATCTGCCGGAGAACAGAGGTGAAGGCAATTGAGCGGAACTTTGTATGTGGTCGGCACCCCGATAGGCAACCTCGGCGATATCTCGCCCCGTGCGCTTGAGACGCTTGAGAATTGCGACTTTGTCGCCGCCGAGGATACCCGCGTGTCGCTAAAGCTCCTCAACCACTTCGGCATAAAGAAGCCGATGATAAGCTACTTTGAGCACAATAAATTTGAGAAAGGCCCCGTTATCGCCGCCAGGCTGCTGGCAGGGGAGAGCTGCTGCATCGTGACGGATGCGGGTATGCCCGCCATCTCCGACCCCGGCGAGGATCTCGTGCGCCTTTGCCATGAGCGGGGGATAAAGGTCGAGGCCGTCCCCGGCCCGTGCGCCTTTGCGACCGCACTTGCCGTGTCGGGTATGCCGTCAAGGCGGTTTTCGTTCGAGGGCTTCCTGCCCGCCGACAAAAACGACCGCCGCCGCTGTATCGAGAAGCTGGCGGGCGACGAACATACGCTGATATTCTATGAAGCGCCCCACAAGCTCGCCGCCGCGCTTGCGGATCTCGCCGCGATACTCGGCGACAGGCGGCTTGCGATAGTCCGTGAGCTTACCAAAATTCACGAGCAGGTGATATTGACCACCCTTTGTGCCGCAGCGGAGAAATACTCCGCCGAGGAGCTTAAAGGCGAGATAGTGCTGATAATCGACGGCGCGCCCGAGACTTCGGACGAGCCTATGACCCTCGATGAGGCCGTCGAGCTTGCCCGCAGGCTCGTTGAGGGCGGCGAGAGCAAGACGAACGCCGCGAAGCTCGCCGCAAAGGAGTCGGGTATCAAAAAGGGAGATATATATAAGGCGCTGGTCTGACCGGCGTGAAAGGAGCACAAAATGGCAGAGTATTTTGCATCCCATCCGTATGTAGTCGCGATCCTCGTCGCGCTTGCGCTGCTGACGGCATTCGTCTGCGTCAAGGCAGCTCAGGCGAGCGCCAAAAGGCACGCTGAGAATGAAAAGATAATAAACAAACTCAAGGAGGATAACCGCCTGCGAAATAAATTCGCCGTCCTTACTCGGCAGCTTATCGACAGCTCCGAGCCGACTGAGCTTTTTAAGGGCGTTGCGCTGAATCTCGACAGGCAGATATCCGACGCCGAGGATATGGAGCAGGCGTTCGCCGCCCTGAATCAGGAGCAGCGCGAGATCTATGCGCTCTGTTATGTCGCTGAGGACGGCAGGGAGCGCCTGAGCGATTTCTTCGCCGCGAACGGCAGCCCGCTGACGGATACGGCTCTTGAAGCGGTCAAAAAGCTGCTGCCCGCCGCCGCAGAGCCTTTCGGCAAAGAATTCCTCGCCTTTGACGGCAACGACGAGACGACATCATTCGTGCAGAGCGATATCGAGCAGTGGGATCTGGATTTTGCCGCCGTTATAGCTGCCGCTCCGATAGAGCAGGCAGGCGGAGCTTATATTGCCGCCAACGCCGACAAATTCATCTGAATAAACCGCCTTCCGCATTTCCATAATATAGCGGGAGGCGATTTTTATGCAATTCAAAGGAAGCAAAACGAAGGCTAACCTCATGGCGGCGTTTGCGGGCGAATCGCAGGCGAGGACGCGATACGATATCTATGCCTCGCAGGCAAAGGCGAACGGCTATGAGCAGATAGCCGCAATATTCACCGAGACGGCGAGCAACGAAAAGGAGCACGCCGAGATATGGTTCAAGCGCCTGAACGGCGATTCGGTGCCCGGCACGGCGGCAAATCTGCTTGACGCTGCGGCGGGCGAGAACTATGAGTGGACGGAAATGTATAAGGAATTCGAGCAGACTGCCGAGCAGGAGGGCTTCACCGAGCTTGCGATACTTTTCAGGATGGTCGGCAGCATTGAAAAATCACACGAGGAGCGCTTCAGACGGCTCAGCGGCAACCTGCAAAAGGGCATCGTCTTTGCCCGCAGCGGCGAGACTGTCTGGCTTTGCCGCAACTGCGGATATCTCCATGTCTCCTCCGAGCCGCCGCAGCTTTGCCCCGTATGCAAGCACCCACGCTCGTTCTTTGAAATTAAAGCGGATAATTATTGAGCATAAACCTACAATGTAAATGGTTAAAAATAGTTACAAAACGCTTATTTTTCAAATTCGGAATATTTTTTGACTTTCGGAGTGCTATAATCGGCTACGGTAAGAAATATAAGGAGGGACGGTAAAAATGAAGACTTCAAAAGTAATTCTTGCTTTGACGGCGCTTGTGCTTGCGGCTGCAATGCTGCTCTCGGCCTGCGGCGTTAAGGACGACAGCAAAACGACCGCTGCCGGCACTTCATCGGCAGGCGAACCCGCAATGACAGAGGAGCCGGCCACCGAGGAGCCGACCACGGCAAAGCCGAAATATTCGCCGAGCGACAAGCTCATAGCGCTCACCTTTGACGACGGACCGAGAAGCTCTACCACAAACCGTGTGCTCGACCTGCTTGAGCGCAGCGGCGGCGTTGCGACCTTCTTCCTCGTCGGCTACAATATCCCCGATAACGCTGAGGTAATCAAGAGAGCCGCCGCGATGGGCTGCTCCATCGGCAATCATACAAAGGATCATAAGATCCTCACCAAGTGCAGCGCCGATACGATCAAGGCGCAGGTGAACGGCGTCAATTCGCTGCTGCGCGACATGGGCATTGAGCCCACGCTCTTCCGTGCACCCGGCGGCGCATTCAAGGGGGTAAAAGATCAGATAGGTATGCCCCTCATCCAGTGGTCGATAGACACCGAGGATTGGAAGTTTAAGGACGCGTCGCATAAGGGCAGGAGCGCCGAGGAGCGCACCGCCGACCTCAACAGGATAGCCGATATGGTATTCTCGCAGGCAAAGGGCGGCAGCATAGTCCTCATGCACGATATCTATGATTTCACCGCAGACCTCTGTGAGATAGTCATCCCCGGCCTCGTCGAGAGGGGATTCAAGCTCGTCACGGTCGATCAGCTCTTTGAGGCATACGGCGAGAAGCTCGAGAACGGCGTTGTCTACTACAGCGCAAAACTCCCCGAGCCCTCCGCCCGCCCCGCAAGCGCGGAGCCGATAGCTGCGGGCAAATACACCGTGTCGACGAGCGGCAGCGTGCTCAATATGAGGGTCAGCCCCGACGCGGACAGCCAGGTGCTTGAGAAAATACCCAACGGCACGATAGTCGAGGTCACGAAATCCGTGCTCGGCTGGGCTTATGTCACATATAATTCGGCTCAGGGCTGGGTCAGCTCGGCATATCTTGTTTAGTAAGAACTTTAAGGCGGTCGGTGAAACGGCCGCCTTTATTCTTTAAAAAAGTTGATATTCCTATTGACATTTTGAATTGCCTGTGATAAAATAGCTTGCGTTCCAAATCCTGCGGGTGTAGTTCAATGGTAGAATCCCAGCCTTCCAAGCTGGTTGTGTGGGTTCGATTCCCATCACCCGCTCCAAGATTCAGGAATCATATGCGCTTGTAGCTCAGCCGGATAGAGCAACTGCCTTCTAAGCAGTGGGTCAGGGGTTCGAGTCCCTTCAAGCGCGCCATGGCTGCGATCTCGCAGCCAGTATTTGGTGGCTGTAGCTCAGCTGGTTAGAGTGCCAGGTTGTGGCCCTGGAGGTCGTGGGTTCGAATCCCATCAGCCACCCCATTTAAAGAGCAGTACGCAAAGCCACGGCTTTGCGTATTTTAATATAACGATATTTTGGGGCGTAGCCAAGCGGTAAGGCACGGGACTTTGACTCCCGCATTCGCTGGTCCGAATCCAGCCGTCCCAGCCAGAAAAAAGCACTTCTTCGGAAGTGCTTTTTTCAACGAATCGCACCTCGAAGGTGCGATTCGCTTCATGCGAGCGCAGCGAGTGATTCACGGAACCGCAGGTTTCCGCTTAATGTTTGCCGACGGCAAATGCTTCATTAAATGGACTGTAAATCATAATTACAGCCAAAACCAACAAAAATAATCCTACAACAGAAAGTTAACGCGCTCTCAACCGCCGGTTGAGGCGGAATTCAACCGACCGTTTAGTTGAACAACCATCGGATAATTGACTGCCGCCGTTTTGCGGTGATACAATCAAGTCGCCAAAACGAAAGGAGGCAGTTAATTTGTTTAACAGCAAAAAAGAATTGACAAGCACGGAGGTGTCCTCGATGAAGATCGGCAGCAATATTGCCGCATTGAGAAAGGAAAAAGGAATAACGCAGGAGGAGCTTGCAAATGCCCTCGGCGTGTCGGCTCAGGCGGTCTCGAAATGGGAGAATAACAGCTCCTGCCCCGACGTTTCGCTGCTCACGGATATCGCGGATTATTTCGGCGTTACGGTCGACGCGCTTCTGCGCTCGGGCGCGGAGGAGATAACGCGCGCTGACTCGCCCTCGACCGATAATAATGTTGCTGCGGTGCGCGGCGGCAAGCGGAATGTCCGCATAAAGGTCACACAGCCGAACGGCAAGGAAACAAATGTAAAAGTACCGTTCGGAGTCGTGAAAATGGGGCTGCGGGTCGGCAATGTGTTCGGCCTGCAAAGGGATGTCGCGGATAAGATCGGCGCCCTGCTCGACGACCCCGCAGCGGCGGCGGATATCCTCAGTATTGACGGCGAAAACGGCGAGCACGTCACAATAAGCATCGAATAAGAATCTTGAATCCCGCGTTTTAAAGGCTCATTTTCAGAATCATTCCGGCGGTGGAAGCAGCCTGCGCTCTATCGGTATAGTAGATAGATTACAGTCAAGTCGGCTCCCTCTTGAGGGAGCTGTCACGGAGTGACTGAGGGAGCTACCATAAGCAGGTAAAAAACAAAAGCGGCGGTAAAATCCGTCGCTTTTGTGCTGATTGTTGGTTAAATAACTTTCTCTAATATTTTTACACCTAAACTTTCTGCAAGCTTTTGGGCGGCAGAAGTGAATGTGGAATTTGTTATGACTGCGGATCTTGCGCAATCGTAATATTTTTGACCTGAATAAACCTGCTGAATAGCATCTACACCTACAGGAGTATCATATCGTTTGCATTGTATACTGATTCGTTCGCCATTGGGACTGGTTGCAAGTATATCAACGCCATAGTCGCCGGATACAGGAGTGTAATCAATGTCGCTGTATCCTTCTCTTTCAAGACGCAAACCAATATAATGCTCATAGAAAACTCCGGACATTTCATTAACATGGCTGGAAAGGAGAGAACGATATTTTGATAACTCTTTGGTTGTTTTTTGAAGATTGAGAGAGAGAGCTAAGTTTGTGCTTTTGAGTTGTTTGTTTTTCTCCATCATTTCAGATTCTAACCTTAAATGATGATTTTGCTCAGCTTCTTTAATCATTCCATTGTTTAAAATCAAAAAGACTTGTTCTTTTTCTGATATAGCTTGATTTTTTTCTAAATATAGAGTTTCAATTTGCTGTGAAGAGTAATCAAGTTTTGCACACAAAGCCTCTTTTTCTTCAAGATAGTGTTTTTGAACAACCTCGCTAATCATTGCTTCCTTTATTGTTTGATAGGCGTAGTCTCTTTGAAGTTGAACGTTCTCAAAGTCTTTATATATATTTTGATTGCATTTTCTAATGAAATGCGGCATTAATAACAGAATTATTAATAATGGTAGGGAGAAAAAGATGATGGTTTCTTGATTGTAGATTAAAAGAAGAAATTCCCAAAATATCAAACAAAGAATATATAAGATTCTTATTTTGCTAAGGGTGGCAAAAGACTTGTTTTGTTTAGCCATTTTTGTTCGAGAGAAAGCTTTCTTTGGCTTAGGGCTGGTTAAATTGTCCGGTGCTTTGAATCCGTCTTTGAACTCATACTCTATGTATTCAAATGTCTGCTCTTTTTCGAGGGCTTTGAGGTAGCGGCGGCATTCCGCCTTGGCTTTCTCGAGGTCGAGGTCGAGATAGTTGCCGCATTCCTTTCTTGACGCGCCGAAAACCTTGCCCTCATAGGCGATGATGTCGGCGAGAATTCTCTTTGTCACGGCGAGCACGCGGGCGTTGTCGGCGTTGCGTACCAGCAGATAGAAGCCCGTGCGGCAGCCCATCGGCCCGAAGTATATCACGTCGCCGCCGATCTCTGAATTTCTCACGAAGGTCGCAAACATATGCTCCACGGTGTGCGCCGTGGTCGTATCCATATAGTCGCCCGAATTCGGCACCCTCGTCCTCATATCATAGGTCGTGATGTCGCCGTCAATGCGCGAAACATATATGCCCTCGGTCAGCAGGTCGTGATCGACGGTGAAGCTCGTTATCCTGTCCATAAAGCACCCCTCTGTTATTTTTGTCAGCCACAAGTATACACCACGGCGGGCGGATTTTCAACCCCCGGGCGGCATTCGGATACATAAAAACGCCTATATATGTTAATAGTTACTAAAAAGAAAAGTAAAAAAGCTATCAGTTTTTTCTAAAAACATATAGCAATTTGCGGAATTATCTGATATAATCTTTTTTGGCTCAGTGCGCCTTTGCGCACGGCTTTAGGAAGTTAATAATTTTATATGGAGGTATATTAATGGCTCACAAGTATGTTTACCTGTTCTCAGAAGGCAATGCCGACATGAGAGAGCTGCTCGGCGGTAAGGGCGCTAACCTCGCCGAGATGACAAACATCGGTCTCCCCGTTCCCCAGGGCTTCACCATCACCACCGAGGCCTGCACTCAGTACTATGAGGACGGCAGAGAGATCAACCCCGAGATCATGGCAGAGATCAACGAATACATCGTCAAGATGGAAGGCATCACCGGCAAGAAGTTCGGCGATAAGGAGAATCCTCTCCTCGTTTCCGTTCGTTCCGGCGCCCGTGCATCCATGCCCGGCATGATGGACACCATCCTTAACCTCGGCCTCAACGAGGACGTTGTAGAGACTATCGCTGAGAAATCCGGCAATCCCCGTTGGGCTTGGGACTGCTACAGAAGATTTATCCAGATGTATTCCGACGTCGTTATGGAAGTCGGCAAGAAATACTTTGAGCAGCTCATCGACGCCATGAAGGCGAAGAAGGGCGTTACCCAGGATGTTGAGCTTACCGCTGACGACCTTAAAGAGCTTGCAGGCCAGTTCAAGGCTGAGTATAAGGCAAAGATCGGCAAGGATTTCCCGACCGATCCCAAAGAGCAGCTCATGGGCGCTATCAAGGCTGTTTTCCGTTCATGGGACAACCCCAGAGCAAACGTCTACCGTCGTGATAACGATATCCCCTATTCATGGGGCACCGCTGTTAACGTCCAGTCGATGGCATTCGGCAACATGGGCGATGACTGCGGCACCGGCGTTGCTTTTACCCGTGACCCCGCTACCGGCGCTAAGGGCCTCTTCGGCGAGTTCCTTACCAATGCACAGGGCGAGGACGTCGTTGCGGGCGTCCGTACTCCCATGAAGATAGCCGAGATGGAGCAGAAGTTCCCCGAGGCGTTTGCCGAGTTCAAGAAGGTCTGCGAGACCCTCGAGAATCACTACAGAGATATGCAGGATATGGAGTTCACCGTTGAGCACGGCAAGCTCTTCATGCTTCAGACCAGAAACGGTAAGAGAACCGCTCAGGCCGCTCTCAAGATCGCTTGTGACCTCGTTGACGAGGGCATGAGGACTGAGGAAGAAGCTGTCCTTATGATAGACCCCAGAAACCTTGACACCCTCCTTCATCCCCAGTTTGACGCTAAGGCGCTCAAGGCCGCTACACCCATCGGTAAGGGCCTCGGCGCTTCTCCGGGCGCTGCCTGCGGCAAGATCGTCTTCACCGCTGAGGACGCAGAGGCTTGGAAGGCAAGAGGCGAGAAGGTAGTCCTTGTCCGTCTTGAGACCTCCCCCGAGGATATCACCGGCATGAAGGCTTCACAGGGCATCCTGACCGTTCGCGGCGGTATGACCTCTCACGCAGCCGTTGTTGCCCGCGGCATGGGCACCTGCTGCGTTTCCGGCTGCTCCGATATAGCTATGGATGAAGAGAATAAGAAGTTTGTCCTTGCAGGCGAGACCTTTGTTGAGGGCGACTACATCTCCATCGACGGCTCCACCGGTAACATCTACAAGGGCATCATCCCCACCGTTGACGCTTCCATCGCAGGCGAATTCGGCAGGATTATGTCCTGGGCTGATAAATACAGAACCCTCAAGGTTCGCACCAATGCAGATACTCCGAGAGACGCTAAGAAGGCCCGCGAGCTTGGCGCAGAAGGCATCGGCCTTTGCCGCACCGAGCACATGTTCTTCGAGGCTGACAGAATCGCTGCTTTCCGTGAGATGATCTGCGCAGATACTCTCGAGGAGAGAGAGGCTGCTCTTGATAAGATCATGCCCTATCAGCAGGGTGACTTCGAGGCTCTCTATGAGGCTCTTGAGGGCTGCCCCGTAACCATCCGCTTCCTTGATCCTCCTCTTCATGAGTTCGTTCCCACCGAAGAGGCTGATATCGAAGCTCTTGCAGCTGCTCAGAAGAAGAGCGTTGACGACATCAAGACCCTCATCGCTTCTCTCCATGAGTTCAACCCCATGATGGGTCACAGAGGCTGCCGCCTTACCGTAACCTATCCCGAGATCGCCAAGATGCAGACCAAGGCTGTCATCCGCGCAGCTATCAACGTCAACAAGGCGCATCCCGATTGGAATATCAAGCCCGAGATCATGATCCCGCTGGTCGGCGACGTCAAGGAATTCAAGTTCGTTAAGAAGATCGTCGTTGAGACCGCTGACGCCGAGATCGCAGCCGCAGGCAGCGACATCAGCTACGAAGTCGGCACCATGATCGAGATCCCCAGAGCTTGCCTTACCGCTGATGAGATCGCTGCAGAGGCTGACTTCTTCTGCTTCGGCACCAATGATCTTACTCAGATGACCTTCGGCTTCAGCCGTGACGATGCAGGCAAGTTCCTCAACGCTTACTATGACACCAAGATCTTTGAGAACGATCCGTTCGCAAAGCTCGATCAGAAGGGCGTTGGCAAGCTCATGAAGATGACCCTCCAGCTCGGCAGACCTGTCAATGATAAGCTTCATTGCGGCATCTGCGGCGAGCACGGCGGCGATCCCACCTCCGTTGAGTTCTGCCACAATATCGGCCTTGACTATGTCTCCTGCTCACCGTTCCGCGTTCCCATCGCAAGACTTGCAGCAGCTCAGGCAGCTATCAAGAGCCACAAGGCATAATCTAAAGCATATAATTAAAACTCCGTCCGGTGCAAACCGGGCGGAGTTTTTGCTTGTGTGAATTGTTGAACCGGGATATTCAGACCCGCATATGCAAAAGCGGGCGGCATTGAGCCGCCCGCGGAGGGATAAAACTGTGCAAAGCCGATTGCACGGTCAACTTATTTGCCGAAGATCTGCGCTATGGGGTCATAGCCGAGAGCGAAATATTTGAACGCCCAGATTATCGGGTTGAATTTGAAGAAAATAACGTCGACCACGGTGACAAACGCTCTGAGGAAGGTCGAGAGGTCGTGAGTCTCGGGCACGTCGACCTTGTCGAATTCCTCGCCCGCCACGTTGAGCACGAAGGGCTGGGAATAGCAGATGCCGTCGCTGCCGGTGACATAGAATCTGACATACAGGCTCGGCTCGTCGAGCAGGTCGGAGGCGTGCAGGTCAAGGGTAGCTTTGCCGCTCTTGATATTCTCTTCACGCTTGATGACATTGCCGTTTGAGACCCAGGTTATACGGTCAAAATCCGTGCCCTCGATCGAGATCTTGTCATTCTTCTGATCGACGGTGACCCTCGTTATCATCGGCATGGGGTTCTTGAGGTAGGTCTCGACCTTGTCGTTGTCGAATTCCGGCCATTCCTTCATGCCGTTAAGCTCGATGCCGTTTGAGTAGCGGGAGACGGAGAAGAATTCGCCTCTTTCCATGCTGCGCCTGAATTCGTCGATGCTCAGATCCTTCATATACATCATCGTATAGGAGATATCCATGACCTCTATCTTGTGGGAATCCGAGAAGCAGAATGCCCAGGGAGTTACGCCGTTCGGGATGGTCTTTTGGAGTATCTGATCGTAGAGGATACGGTCGCAGCGTGTGAATTCGTCGTTTGCGCTGTTGATGCCCATGCCGACGCAGGAGCCGGGATTCTCCATGAATATCCTTGCAAATTTGTTGGCGTAGTATTCGTCGTTGAGCTTGCCTGCGTGCTCGGCGCTGTCCTCAAATCCGATGGGATAGAGATATTCGCCGACGTGGGAGAGCATGGTGAGGCCGCCCTGCTTCTTGACCTCCCTCGCGGGGGTCTCGTAGTCGCCGTAAACACCGGCAAGGCCCTGGCCGTAATCGGCAAAGTAGCCGGTCAGGTGGCAGTCGCTTATCGGGGTGGCCATATTCAGCTCAATGCCCTTGGGCACGTCGAGCATACCGTTTTTGTGGGTGCGCCTTGATGATGCGGCTGTGCCGTTGAGATAGGACTGATACTCCGCCTCGGTGAGGGGAATGATATCGTCCATGTGCGTTCTTTCATATTTTACAAGTCTCATTAGGGGCACGGTCTGCGGGGCTTTGTTCCAGCCCCTGTTTATCGTGCCGTGGTCGGTGAGCGCCACGATATCATAGTCGAGGTCGTAGTGCTCCTGCACATATTCGTGAATGGTCGGGTAGGCGTCGCTTGCGTTGGTGTGGCTGTGGAGCTGGGTCTTATACGCTTTCCATGAATCCCAGTCCACCTCGGCGTAAGGATTCGATATGACATAATCCTTTTCGCCGGCGGCTGAGGCCCCGACGGCGCAGACCTGAGCGGCGAAGAGCATGCACAGAAGCACCGCCGTGATTTTCTTAAACATCCGATCATCTCCGTTCAAATTTCTTCTTTATTTAATTATACTTGAGCGGCGGGAAATAATCAACATTTTTTGCCTTGGCGGAATATAGAAAAAACGACTTGCATTTTATTCATTATGCCAAACACGGCGCAAAAATTACCTTTGCGTAATTGACAAGCGCCGCAGCGTGTGTTATAATATAAAAAAATAATGCAATTTGGAGGCAACACAGATGAAACACATAAATACCATCAAGACCCGCGACCTTTGCCAGAGCGCAAAGAACGGCGGCTGCGGCGAGTGCCAGACTTCCTGCCAGTCCGCCTGCAAGACCAGCTGCGGTATCGCAAACCAGGCTTGCGAGAATAAGGAAGCCAAGGAAAGCAAATAATCAAAAAAGCTATGATGCCGTCCATCAGGGCGGCATTTTTAGTATGGAGAGATTCTATGATTCATCAATATAAACTGCTCGGCTACAACATAGTGCTCGACATTTGCTCCGGCTCCGTTCACGCCGTGGATGAGCTTGCCTACGACATCATCTCGATGTTTGAGCAAAACGACACCGCTGCCATAGTCGCCGCCCTCTCGGGCAAATACGAGGGCGTGAGCGACGGGGAGATAGCCGAATGCTGCGGCCAAATAGCCGAGCTGAAGGCTCAGGGTCAGCTCTTCACCGAGGATACCTTTGAGCCGATGGCGGGCGCCCTCAAGGCCAAGACCTCGGGCGTTATCAAGGCGCTGTGCCTGCATATCGCTCACACCTGCAACCTCAACTGCTCCTATTGCTTCGCAAGCCAGGGCAAATATCACGGCGAGCGCGCGCTGATGAGCTATGAGGTCGGCAAGCGCGCTCTCGATTTCCTTATTGAGAATTCAGGCTCACGCCGCAATCTCGAGGTCGATTTCTTCGGCGGCGAGCCGCTGATGAATTTTGACGTGGTCAAGCGCCTTGTCGAATACGCAAGGAGCATTGAGAAGGAGAATGGCAAGAACTTCCGCTTCACACTGACCACCAACGGAGTGCTCGTTGACGACGACGTTATCGACTTCGCCGACAGGGAGATGAGCAACGTAGTGCTCAGCCTTGACGGCAGGAAGGAAGTCCACGACAGATACCGCGTGGACTACGCGGGCAACGGCAGCTGGGATAAGATAGTGCCGAAATTCCAAAGATTCGTCGAGGCAAGAGGCGGTAAGAATTATTATATGCGCGGCACGTTTACCCACGCCAACCCCGATTTTCTCGAGGATATCAAGACTATGCTCGATCTCGGCTTCTCGGAGCTGAGCATGGAGCCGGTCGTTGCCGCCGCCGACGACCCCGCCGCCCTCACCGAGGCGGATAAGCCCATCGTTATGAAGCAATACGAGCAGCTCGCCGAGCTGATGCTCGAGCGTGACAAAGAGGGCAAGCCTTTCACATTCTATCATTATATGATCGACCTCAAAGGCGGTCCGTGCATATATAAGCGCATCTCGGGCTGCGGCTCGGGCACGGAATACATGGCGGTCACGCCTTGGGGCGACCTTTACCCCTGCCACCAATTCGTCGGCGATGAGAAATTCAAGCTCGGCGATATCTGGCACGGCGTTGACAACACTGCCGTTCAGAATGAATTCGCTTCCTGCAACGTCTATGCCCGCGAGGAATGCCGCGACTGCTGGGCAAAGCTCTATTGCTCGGGCGGCTGCGCCGCAAACGCCTATCACTCGACCGGCTCGGTCAAGGGAATATACAAATACGGCTGCGACCTCTTCCGCAAGCGCATGGAGTGCGCCATTGCCGTGGCAGTGGCAAGAGAGATCGGTGACGCCGAATGAGCACGCCGATATGCGACTTCGTGCGTAAATATTCGTCCTCCGACCCTGTGCGGCTGCATATGCCGGGTCACAAGGGTCAGCCCCTGCTCGGCTTCGAGCCGCTCGATATAACCGAGATCGACGGGGCGGACGAGCTTTTTGCCGCCGACGGCATAATCGCCGAAAGCGAGGCGAACGCCTCCGAAATTTTCGGCTCAAGGACTTATTATTCCGCGGGCGGCTCTACCCTCTGCATTCAGGCGATGCTTCACCTGCTGGCGCTGAATTCCTCGGCCGGGGCGCCGTTTATAATCGCCGGGCGCAACGCTCACAAGGCGTTTGTCAACGCCGCGGCGCTGCTCGGCATCGGCATTCGGTGGATATTCCCGCCCTCCGGCGGCTCGTATCACCGCTGCGCCGTTACTCCCGAGGCGGTCAAGGCGGCTCTCTCCGCCTGCCGCGCAAAGCCCGCCGCAGTTTATCTCACAAGCCCCGATTACCTCGGCAATATTCTCGATATCAAGGGCATAGCCGAGGTCTGTCACAAAGCGGGCGTGCCGCTCGCCGTGGATAACGCTCACGGGGCGTATCTAAAATTTCTGCCCGAATCGCTGCACCCGATCGACCTCGGAGCCGATATCTGCTGCGACTCGGCGCATAAGACCCTGCCCATCATTACGGGCGGCGCATATCTGCATATATCGAATTCCGCACCGCCGCTCTTTGCCGAGCGAGCCAAAGCCTCGCTCTCGCTTTTCGGCTCAAGCAGCCCGTCGTATCTGATACTTCAGTCGCTTGACGCCGCGAACGACCGCATGGCGGAATTCAAACGCAGCCTTTGCGAATTCCTGCCGAAAGTTGAAGGGCTGAAGGGGGATGCAGCCCGCTGCGGCTATGAGCTTGTCGGTACGGAGCCGTTAAAGCTGACCGTTGCGCCGAAATCCTACGGTTACACGGGCGACGGGCTTGCGGCGATCCTGCGTGAAAGCGGGATATTTGCCGAGTTTCATGACCCCGATATGCTCGTGCTCATGCTCTCGCCCCTTTGCGGGGACGGCACGCTTGAAAAGCTCAGAGCGGCGTTGCTCGCAGTCGAGCGAAAAGCGCCGATCACCGAAACGTCACCGCCCGTGCCTTCGCCGAAGTGGGCGCTGACCCCGCGAGAGGCGATATTCGCTCCGAGCGAGATAATACCCGTCGACCGTAGCCTCGGCAGAGTCTCGGCAGCGGCGGCCATAAGCTGCCCGCCCGCCGTGCCCATAGCCGTCTGCGGCGAGGTGATAGACGAATGCGTCGTTCGGAATTTCAAGTACTACGGCATTGAGAAATGCGCGGTAATTAAATAAAAAGCAATCAGACCCTGCGGCCGGATCGTGGCTGTAAGGTCTGATTTTTTTGCTTATTGCTTTGCAGACTGCAGAACTGATATTGCGTTTTGAAATGATTCTCTAACCGTGTCGGAGAATCATGTCGTTATTTTGCATGTGCCTGAGTCAAAAGAACCACGGCTTCGATATGGTTTGTATGGGGGAACATATCGACGGGGCAGATACGGCGCACGGCGTAGCCCTTCTTGGTGAGCAGGGCGAGGTCACGGGCGAGGGTCTCGGGGTTACAGGAGATATACACAACCTTCTTCGGCCTCATTGCGGCGAGAGAGTCGATGAATTTCCTTGTGCTGCCGGCTCTCGGCGGGTCCATGAACACCACATCTGTCGTTTCGCCCGCAAGGGCAAGCTCCTGCATGAAGTCGCCTGCGTCGGCGCAGTAGAATTTCGCGTTCTCCGCCGAATTGCGTTTGGCGTTGGCAACGGCGTCCTTTACCGCGTCGCGGTTCAGTTCAACGCCGATAACGCTGCCCGCCGTCTTGGCGGCGACAAGCCCTATCGTGCCGATGCCGCAGTAGGCGTCGATGACGCTTGTATTTTTGTCAAGCCCCGCAAGCTCCATCGCTTTGTTGTAGAGCTTCTCGGTCTGAACGGGGTTTATCTGATAGAATGAACGCGGCGAGATCCTGAATACCCGCCCGCAGAGCGTATCCTCAATATATCCGCTGCCGTGCAGCACCTCTTCACGCTCGCCGAGGACGAGATTTGTGTCCTTCGGGTTGATGTTGAGCACAACGGTGGTTATCTCGGGGTGCTTCTCAAGCAGGGCGGCAGTGAACTTCTTCTTCATCGGGAAATATCCGCTCGCACCCACGAGCACGACCATCACTTCGCCGCTCGCAAAGCCGCGCTTCACCAGCACATGGCGCAGGAAGCCCGTGCGCTTATCCTCGTCATAGACCCAAATGTTGAATTTCGGCAGCATATTGCGGATATCGACTATTATGCGGTCGGCAATGGAATCCTCGGTCATGCAGTCGTCCACCGAGACGATGCGGTGGGTGCCGGACTGATAGACCCCCGAGATTATCTTGCCGCTTTTAGTCCTGCCGAACGCCGCCTGCACCTTGTTGCGGTAGTGATACGGCTCGTCCATGCCGATTATCTTATCGACCTTGCAGAATTTCTTCAGCAGTATCTCGACTCTTGCCTGCTTCCAACGGAGCTGTCGGTCGTAGCTCATATTTTGGAGCTGACAGCCGCCGCACTTCTTGGCGAGCGGGCAGGCGTCGGGATTATTTTTGATATTTGCGGGCTGTTGAGACATGGTTGTCATCCTTTATTTTATAAATGAATAATATGCTTTTGCGTTTTTGAAAGCGAGGAAGGGGGAGAGCAGAGAATAGCGGGAGCGGACCCACTCGTTGCCCTCGACCGTCACGGCGGAGCAATTCTCGCCGACATATATTTTGCCTCTGTTGCGGCTGCCGTTCAGCGGCTCGGAGTTGATGAAACTGTTGTCGGTCACGGCTATGCCGCCGACGCAGTTGTCTATCTTGACCGAGTAGCGGGGGAATTCGGCGAAGGAATTGCCGCTGACGGTGATGTTTGAAAACATCGTGCGCTTGGCAGCCGAGCCGCCGACATCGCTGCCGAGGAAGACCACGCTGCCCCATGCGCTCAGGTCGCAGCGCTCAAAGCTGTTGTTGACTATCGAGAGGTTATTGACTCCCGTGCCCTCATACCACAGGCCGGGTTTGATATCCGAGACGACCTTTATCGCCTCGCCCATCGTCTTATAGAAGCGGTTGCCCTCGCAAAGGCCGTTGCTGCTCTGTAGGAGCAGACCTCTCGCGCGCTGCTCGTGGAAATAGTTGTCGGTTATCACATAGTTGCCGCTGTCTACCGAGGTGTTATAGAGGATCATGCCCGCTGTTTCACCGTCGGGCAGGCTGTCAAAGTTGACGGAGGAGCGGTCGGCGGCGGTGACGGTGGCGGTGAAGCCCGTGTCAATGAAGTCCGAGTTGCAGAATACGACCCTGTCGCCCGCCCTCAGCGTGTAAGCATTGGTCGCTTTGACGGTGTTTGCGCCCGTGCGCTCGGTGACGCATATCAGGCTGTCGTGGACGTTGAGCGAATCGTCGCCCATGAAGCTGAAGTCGCAGCCGCTGACGCGGAAGTATCCGTTTGTGTCGGCGATGTGGACCGCGTCCGCCGTGGCGGAGATGCGGTATTCATCCTCTCTGCCGGGGGCAAGCCCTATTGTGGTGTTGAGTATCTGGAAGCGCTGAGTGCGCTCGGAGATAACGAAGCCCATTCCGGCGGCAGAGTATATATTAATGCCGTCAAAGGTCACGTTCGTGGAATTGCCGACTCTGAATACCGCGTCGCCGTAGACATAGTGGCGCAGCATATAGACCTCGCCGTCGGTCAGGAAATCCAGCGAGCCGTCGTGCGTTACACGCAGCGCATTAGCCTCGATTTTTTCAACATTCTTTATGCAATCGGGGTTTTGATAAATATAGCATTCCTTTGAACTGCCGGGCGCACCGGGAGTCAGGGTCTGCGGGTCGTATTGAGTGATTGCCGCGAGCGGAATATCCTCGGGGATATCCGAGACCTCGGTGAATACAAGCTCCGCAGTGCGGCTGTCGGCGTTTGCGTTCCTGACCTTGACGAGCGAGCCGAGGCGGGAGGAGGAGTAATCCCACTCGACGGTCAGGCCGTTTATCTCGACGCAGTCGCAGTCGGTGATGTAGAAATATTTATCCGTGCCGAAAACAAAGGTCGCACCCTCGGCGTCTATCAGCGTGTCGCAAAGCCCTCTCAGCTCCATACGGCTCTCGCTGCAAAAACAATATTTACCCTTCGGAATTATGAGCCGTGAGCCCGGATTTGAGCGGCAGGCGCTGACAGCAGCCGTGAATGCGGTGGAGTTATCCTCGCTCTCGGTGCTCATGCCGAAGTCGGCGGCATACACGGGCGTCAGAGCGTCCGCGCGGGGGCGGGAGATATAGAATACCGAGCCGTCAACGCCGTCCACGCGGTCATACACCCGCTGCTCGATTTGCGCGGGCTCGCTTTCGTGCGGCAGCTCGCCCTTGGCGGGCACGGTGTCGGGCGTGATATTGAAAATTGCCGCTATGAAGGTCATAACGGCTGTGAGTATAGGTAAAAATGATTGATGCATTTTATTTTTCTCTTATAAACTCTTTTATCGCCGCCGCGTCGTCATAGCCCATGTGATAGAGCGAGTCCAGCTTGATGCGGTCACGGGTAAGTGTTTTCATCCCGCAGCAGTCGGAGGGCGCAATGATGAGCGCCTTGCCGCATTCGGCATACTCAAGGGCAAGGGCAAGCGACGAATGATACTTTTCGCTCATGTGCGCGAGGGCTTCCGAGGTGCGGGGATAACGGTGCTTCAGCAGCTTCGCCGCCGCCTCGTTGCGCCTGTCGTCAAGCTGAGCGCCGAGCGGCTTCGTAAGAATGAGCACCACTCTGTCGCAGCCGTCGGCAAACGCCTTTTCGATAGGCACGGGGTCTGAAATGCCGCCGTCAAAATACGGCACGTCGTCGATGACAACGGGCTTACACGCTATCGGCAGGCAGCAGGAGGCCATCAGTATTGAATAATCGTCGAGCGAATAGTCGCTGCGTTCAAAATACTTCGGCTGACCCGTCAGGGCGTTGGTCGCAACGGACTTGACCTCGCCCGGGAAGCGGCAAAACGCCTCGAAATCAAACGGGTCCGCACCGTCGCTGTTTGCAAGAGTAGAATAGACATAGCTCAGGTTCAGAAAATTACCCGTCTTTTTCAGGCAGTCAAGCCCCATGTATTCCTTGTGGAAGGAGTAGACATTGAAGAAGCGATAGTTTCTGCCTCTCTGCCCCGCGGTGTATGAGGCGATATTCGCCGCACCCGCGGAGACGCCGATGCAGTAGTCGAACTTCACACCGTCGTCAATGCAGCGGTCAAAAACTCCTGCGCCGTATATGCCGCGCAGACCGCCGCCGACATCAATTACGCCTGTCATTGCTCATCCTCCTCAAAAAGCGAAGTGGAGAGGTAGCGTTCGCCGCCGTCGGGCAGGAGCACGACTATCCGCTTGCCGGAATTCTCGGGCCTTTTAGCAAGCTCGGCGGCAGCGTGCAGAGCTGCGCCGGAGCTGATGCCTATCAGTATTCCCTGAGTTTTGACCGTCAGCCTTGCTGCGGCATACGCCTGCTCGGTGGTGACGGTGATTATTTCGTCATAAATATCGGTGTCTAGTATCTTCGGCACGAAGTTTGCTCCGATGCCCTGAAGGCCGTGGGCGCCCGCCCTGCCCTGAGAAAGCAAGGGGGAATCCGCAGGCTCGACCGCAACGATTTTTACATTCGGGTTCATTTCCTTCAAGAATCTGCCCGTGCCCGTTATCGTGCCGCCCGTGCCGATGCCCGCTACAAAGATATCGACGGTGCCGTCGGTATCCGCCCAGATCTCGGGGCCTGTGGTCTTGTAGTGAGCGGCGCAGTTGTCCGGGTTGTCAAACTGAGCGGGGATAAAGCTGCCGGGGTTTGCGGCGGCAAGCTCATTCGCTTTCTCAATGGAGCCCGCCATGCCCTTTGAGCCGTCGGTGAGCACGAGCTTTGCGCCGTAGGCGGCTATCAGCTTCCTGCGTTCAAGGCTCATCGTCTCGGGCATGACTATGATCACCTTCATGCCGAGCTGGGCTGCGTAGGCGGCGATGCCAATGCCCGTGTTGCCGCTGGTTGGCTCGATGATGAGCGAGTCTTTGGTTATCCTGCCGGAGCTAAGGGCGGCGTCGAGCATCTCTTTGCCTACTCTGTCCTTGGCGCTGCCCGCGGGATTCAGGTATTCGAGCTTCGCAAGTATCTCAGCCCCCGCGCCCGCCGCTTTGCCGAATGCGGAGAAACGCACGAGGGGAGTGCCGCCGATAAGCTCGGCGGCGGAACCGTATATCTTCAATCTTATTCGCCTCTGTCACAAAGGAATTTCTTTTCGCTTTCGGGCAGGTCAAGGCCTATGGTGCCGCCCGGATTCATCATGTAATCGGGGTCAAAGTGATTTTTGAGCACTCTGAATACCTCGTATTCGCGCCTGCCGATATAGCCCTCGAGCCACGGCGCAAACATCTTGCCTATGCCGTGATGGTGGCTTATCGCGGCACCCGACTTCTGAATGGCGTCGAGGATAGTGGTGTGGTAAGCCTTGAATTCGTCGGCATCGCTCATCTTGGTGATGAAGATGAAATAGAGGTTGGCGCCCTGCGGGTAGCAGTGCGACATATGGGTGGTGACTATCGTATTGGGCAGGGCGTGGCAGACCTTGCGGACGTCACGGTGGACCTGCGCCATGTTTGACCAGTTGACGGTGCATTCGAGCGTGTCGGTGCATACGCCGAAATCCATCATCGTGTCGCGCAGATACGGGTCGGTGAATCTGCCGTGCTCCCAGCTCTTGCAGACAAAGCCGGTGAGCGACATCGCGCCGTGCTTCTTCGCTATGCGGCGGATATTCTTCGCCACGTTCTTTGAGAAGCCCGCTTCGCCGTCGGTGAAGCCGAGGAAGAGGCAGCGCTCCATATCCTTGTAGCCGAGTTTGTCGAGAATGGGGTGCAGCGGAGTTTCATCGACGTTATAAAGTCGGAGCATAAGGCTGGTCTCCTCGGGGTCGGAGAGACGGAATACCGAGGAATAGCCGCATTCGCACTGCATCATTTCGCGGGCGGCGTCCATTGCGGTCTGCCAATCCTTGAATATGTAGGAGAAGCGCTTTCTGTTCTCGGGCATATAGCGGAATACTCTGAGGGTGACCTCGGTCAGCACGCCGAAGGTGCCCTCCGAGCCCATCATTATCTGGTTGAGGTTCGGGCCTGTCGCCTCGCGGGGGTAGTGGCTCGTGACGATCTTGCCAACGGGAGTTGCGTATTTCTGAGAGAGAACTATATCGGCAATGCAGCCGTAATATGTGCTGTTTTGACCCGCGCCTCTCGTGACGACCCAGCCGCCGACGCTGCTGTATTCAAACGACTGCGGGAAGTGGCCGCAGGTGTAGGCTCTCTTCGCGCCGAAATTCTTGACCGCCTCGTTGAGAGTTTTCTCAAGGCAGGGGCCGCTCATACCGGTCTGAACGGTGATGGTCTGGTCGACCTCGTTGAAGCTGATGACCTTGTTGTAGCGCTTACGCATATCCATTGATATGCCGCCCTTTATCGGCTCAACGCCCCTCGTGACCGAGGAACCGCCGCCGTAGACATAGAGGGGGATCTTATTCTCAACGCAGTAGGCGACGCATTTCTCTATCTGCTCCGCCGTGTCGGGGTAAACGACAGCGTCGGGCAGTGAATCGTAGCGGTGCTGGCGCATACGCATAAGGTCGTATGCGGTCTGACCGTAGGCGACCGAGAGACGGTCGTAATCGGCGGTCGAGACGAATTCGTCGCCGAAGATCTCCTTGAGAGCCTTGATATGCTTCTCGTCGAGCTTCGAGGGAATGTTCAGCTCCACCTTGCCCATGCCGATATCGCCGCAATAGCTCTTGAAATCGTCGTCGGTCATCTTGAAGGTCTCTTTCATCAGCTTATAAAGAGACTCCTTGGGGTATTTGACAAAGTCGGGGTCGCCCCAGCGGAATATGGAGCGGTAGGAATCCTTGGGCGCTGCCTCCTTGACCCATTTCGGCTCAAAGCCCTTGTACGGTTTAGTGCTCATTTCTCTTCCTCCTTAATAAGGTCGCTCGTTGCTATTACGTCCACCCCGAGGCCGAGCACGTTCTCTATAACTGCGTCGCCTCTGCCGAGTCTCTGCTTCACAACGGTTTTATTTATCTCTTTCATCACGTCGAATATCCTGCTTTTCGGGATATCCGAGCTGACCCGCACGGGGAGCACGGGCGCCTCGGGGAATACGGTGGCGACGGTCGAGCAGATAGTCCTCATCGGTGTCGTCTGCTCCGCTATTGCGAAATCCCTGCCGCGCTTGCAAAAGTTGCCGGTGACGGTGTATTCGCCGCCGCTCTCGGTTACCTCCATCGTGCAGCCCCTGGGGCATACTATGCAGACCAGCTTGCTCATTTCTCCTCCACCTCGATCTCTGCGGTTATTTCTTCGCCGCCGCTCACGCCGCCGAAATCAACGGTCAGGCGCTCCATCTCGGGCGGACGCAGGAATTGATATTTTTTCTCGGCGATAACTCTGTCGCCGCATTTTATAACGAGCTTGCTCTTGCCGAATTCCCCGCTGCTGCGGAAATATACGGTCGTTTCGTGACAGTCGGCGGCAGCGTCAATGAGCTGCGGCACGATATAGAGCATATTCTTGCCTGCGTTGAGGAACGCGGTCTCGCATTTCTTCGGCGAATAGTGAGCCGCCGCAAAGCCCGCCTGCTCCCCGCTCTCGGAGACGTAATCGACAAGGTCGTTGACGTGCAGCGCGTTGCCGCAGGAGAAAACGCCGTCAACGCTCGTCATAAGGTTGCCGTCGCAGATGGGGCCTTTAGTCCTCGGGTCGAGCTTCACTCCGAGGCTCTCCGCCTGCTCATTCTCGGGGATAAGACCGACCGAGAGGATGAGCCCGTCGCATTCGACCGTCTGCTCGGTGCCTTTTATCGGCTTCATTTTATCGTCGACCTGTGAAATTTCGACCGCCGTGAGCCTGCCCGTGCCGAATACTCTCGTCACCGTGTGAGACAGGTGCAGCGGGATGCCGTAATCATTGAGGCACTGATGAATATTCCTCGTCAGACCCGAGGGGGTGGGCTTCGCTTCATAAACTCCGAGCACCTCGGCACCCTCGAGAGTCAGGCGGCGAGCCATGATAAGCCCAATATCGCCCGAGCCGAGAATAACGCACTTTTTGACAGGCATTTCGCCGAGCAGGTTGGTGAAATACTGCGCCGTGCCGGCGGTGAATACCCCTGCGGGGCGGGTGCCGTGGATGGACACCTGCTTCGCCGTGCGCTCGCGGCAGCCTGTGGCGAGCACGAGAGCCCTTGCCTCGATAGTCTGAGCGCCGTCCCTGTTGACGGCCGAGATAACGAATCCGTCATCGGCCTTTTTTATTGAAGTGACGAATGTCAGCGTAAGAGCGTCGATATTCTCTTTTTTGAATTCGTCGATGAAGATTTCGGCGTATTCGGGGCCCGAGAGCTTCTTACCGAAGCGCACAAGGCCGAAGCCGTCGTGGATGCACTGCTTGAGGATGCCGCCGAGCCGTGCTTCACGCTCGATGAGCACGGTCTTTGCACCCTCGCGGTGCGCTTTTATCGCAGCGGCAAGCCCTGCGGGGCCTCCGCCGATGACTGCAACGTCATATCTCATTGAGCTTCACCGCCCTTCGTTTTGCCGTAGCAGATTATCGAATCCGAGCCGCCCTTGCGTACCTCTGAGATGGGTATGCCCTGATGCTCGGCGATTATTTTGGTCACAAGAGGGGAGCAGAAGCCACCCTGGCACCTGCCCATGCCGGGTCTCAGGCGCTTTTTGATGCCGTCGACCGTCGGCACGCAGAGCGGGGAGTTGAGCGCGTCGATTATCTCGCCCTTGCTTATCTCCTCGCAGCGGCAGACTATTTCGCCGTAGTCGGGGTTCTGTTTTATCAGCTTATCCCGCTCCTCGGCGCTCATCTCGCGCAGCACGGGCACGGGCTTCCTGACGGGGTCGAATTTCTCGTTCCTTTTGACCTTGCTCTCGCCGCCGAGCATATCGACCGCCATGCGCTCGATGTCAAGCGCAACCGCGGGGGCGGTGGTGAGGCCGGGGGATTGAATGCAGGCGCAGTGAATGAGATTTGTAGTTTTGCGCCCTTTCTCTATAACGAAATCCTCTTCAAAATTCGGCGCGCGCACGCCGGTAAAGTAGGTGATTATATCTCTCTCGGTGAGCGACGGAGCGGTGCCGCGCTGCTTTGTGAATACCGTCTCGATGCTTTCGGCGTTCGTTGCGAAATTCTCTTTCTCGTAGGTCTCGACGGCGTCGGGGCCGGCGAGGATATTTCCGTGGACGGTGTTCAGCAGCCCGCCGCCCTTGGTATGGGACGGATTGCTCTCGAGCTTTTTGATGGAAGCTATCGAGCTTATCAGCGAGCCGGCTTTTTTATCGAGAATTGAATTCGTGCCGCGCCTCGGGTGGATGGAATAGAAACGGTCGCCCGCCATTTTGGCTATATCCTCGGCGAATACGCCTGCGGCGTTGATGACTATCTTCGGGCGGATAACGCCCCTGTTGGTCGTGACGGAGACTATCTTGCCGTCCCTGACTTCCATGCCCGTCACGGCGGTGTCAAGCGACACCTTAGCGCCGTTCATCACGGCGTTCTCGCCGTAGGCTATCGTCAGCCCGTAGGGGCAAACGCAGCCCGCCATCGGGTTGTATATGGCGAATTTGAAATCACTGTTAAATTTCGGCTCGCGGCGCTTCAGCTCCGCACCCGAAATGACAGTCGAATCGTCTATGCCGTCGATGAATTTTCGCTTCCAGGTGTATAAGTATATCAGCGGCTTCAATGCGCCCTGGGTGAAGCAGACATACTGCCCGCAGCGCTTGAAGGGCACGCCGAGGTCGGAGCAGACCTTGTCAAACATACGGTTACCCTTGATTATGTATTTGTGCTTGAGCGAGCCTTTGCCGAGGTCGATGCCGGGGTGAACTTCGCCGTCGTTCCTGCCCGATGCCTGAACGGCGAGGTCGCTCTCTTTATCCACCAGCAGGATATTGAGCTGCCACTTGCTCAGCTCCCTTGCGATGCTTGCACCCGAGATGCCGCCGCCGATGATGAGGATATCGGGCTCCGCGCCGTCGAGCGAGGAGTCGTTGACCTCGGGCAGGCGCATGGGCGGTATCGGCGCGCCGGTGAATTCTATGTCGTTAACGACGTGCAGGCCGTGCTTTTTGTCGACCGCGAGCGAGCAGGCTTCGACTATCTCTTTCCAATTGTCGCTTTTACCCGTCATTATGCGGACTCCGTCGCCCTCGGTCACGGCGTATCTGCCGCCGTAGCGCTTGTCAAGCTCCCTTCGGAGCGCTTTGATATTCAAGGCCTCCGCCTCCTTTTGGCATTATGTATACTAATTATATCATACCATAGAATTGAGGGTCAAGCTATATTTATCGCCATATTCCGCGGGAGGAAGAATAAAATATGTCAAAGAGCGGGCTTTGTCTGAAAAACATTTGTGCCCGCACGGCTTTTGGACAATTTCAACAAAAAATTCACCGCAAATTTTACACCTCTTTTAAAGTATAAACCTTGAATTACTTTTAGGGTTTAGTATAATTAAATAGAAGAGCGGAGGTGCGCCTTCGCAACAAAGGAGAAAGAATTAATATGGAGAAAATCAGAGTAGGCGTTATCGGCTGCGGCGGTATCGCCAACGGCAAGCATCTGCCCGCCCTTAAAAATGTTAAAGAGGTCGAAATGGTTGCTTTCTGCGACATTATTGAGGAGAGAGCAGTTGAGGCCGCCAAGAAATACGGCACCCCCGATGCAAAAGTCTACACCGACTATAAAGAGCTGCTCAAGGATGAGAGCATAGTCACCGTCCATGTCTGCACCCCGAACCGCTCCCACAGTTTCATCTCGATAGACGCTATGGAGGCGGGCAAGCACGTTATGTGCGAGAAGCCAATGGCAAAGACCTACGCCGAGGCTAAGGCAATGTATGAGACCTCCGTCAGGACGGGCAGGCTGCTCACCATCGGCTATCAGTCACGCTGGAGAGACGACGCGCTCTATCTCAAGCAGTGCTGCGAGAACGGCGAGCTGGGCGATATCTATTACGCAAGAGCCATTGCGCTCAGGAGAAGAGCTGTGCCCACATGGGGCGTGTTCCTCAATGAATACGAGCAGGGCGGCGGTCCGCTTATAGACATCGGCACTCACGCACTCGACCTCACCCTTTGGATGATGGATAACTACAAGCCCAGGATGGTTGTCGGCACCAAATATAAGAAGCTCGGCGATCAGAAGAACACCGCAAACGCATGGGGCGACTGGGACCCCGAGAAATACACCGTTGAGGATTCCGCTTTCGGCTTCGTCGTCATGGAGAACGGCGCAACGGTCAGCGTTGAGTCAAGCTGGGCGCTCAATATCGCGGACCCCGAGGAGGCGTCGACCCTCCTTGTCGGCGACAAGGGCGGTGCGGATATGCACGACGGTCTCCGCCTGAATTACGTCAAGAACGGCAGACAGGTCATCGAGAAGCCCGATTTCAGCACCGGCGGAGTAGCTTTCTTTGAAGGCACCTCCGACGACCCGAAGGATCTCGAATGCCATGCTTTCTATGATTCCGTCATCAACGGCACTCCGCTCAGGACAAAGCCCGAGCAGGCTATGGTAGTCACTCAGATCCTTGAGGCTATCTATGAATCCGCCGCTACCGGCAAGCCAGTCTATTTTGACTGAGAAAGGATAAGGCAAGATGAAAATTGCTGTTCAGGTCTATTCACTCAGACACTACATAAACGATAAAGACAGCCTTTTTAAGGCTCTCGAGGATATCAAGGCCGCGGGTTATGACGGCGTTGAATTCGCGGGCTACTTCGGCGCCGAGGCGGCGGAGCTTAAAGCCAAGCTCGATGAGCTGGGTCTTGTCGCGGTCGGCGGCCATATCGGCATTGAGAATTTTGAGAGCGACAAGCTCGCCGATACCATCGAATTTCAGCATACTCTCGGAGTCAAGGCGATAGGCGTCGGCGGCGCACCCCACGACACGGTCGAGGAATGCGTTCACACCGGCACAGTGCTCGGCAACGCTCAGAAATATGCCATGGATAAATACGGCATGAAGGTCTATTATCACAACCACACCGAGGAATTCAAAAAGTTTGACGACGGCTCGATGCCCATAGATATAATCGGCGGCCTCTGCTCGCTCGAGATAGATACCTATTGGAGCTTCGTTGCGGGTATGGATAACTATGAATTCCTCATGGCTCACAAGGATAATATAGTCCACCTCCATATCAAGGACGGTATCGACGGCAAGCCGATAGTCATCGGCAGAGGTCAGTGCGATATCCCCACCGTCGTCAAGGCGGCGAAGGAGATGGGCATGGAGTGGCTCATCATCGAGAATGAGGATAACGACAACGACGATGCGGCCGCTGTCACAGAGAGCCTGAATTATCTCAAATCACTTATTTGACAAGGAGGACAATATGAAACTCGGAGTTTTTACAACGCTTCTTTCAAACCTCTCTCTTGAGGAATCCCTTAAATATTTCAAATCCCTCGGCATCGAGATGGTCGAGATAGGCTGCGGCGGCTACCCCGGCAACGCCCATGCCGACCCCGAGACCCTGCTCGCCGATGAGCATAAGCTCGAGGAGTTCAAGGCGCTCATTGCCAAATACGGCATGGAGATAAGCGCCCTTTCGTGCCACGGCAACCCCGTCCACCCCAACAAGGAGCTTGCCGCGGAGTATGACAAGACCATCAGAAACACCATTCTGCTCGCCGAGAAGCTCGGCCTGCATCAGATAAACACCTTCTCCGGCTGCCCCGGCGACCACGAGGGCGCAAAATACCCCAACTGGGTCGTCTGCCCGTGGCCGAATGACTTCAGCGAGATCCTCGAGTGGCAGTGGAACGAGGTGCTCATTCCCTATTGGAAAGACCTTGTCGCGTTCGCAAAGGCTCACGGCGTCAATAAGATAGCTCTTGAGCTTCACCCCGGCTTCTGCGTCTATAACACCGAGTCGCTGCTCAAGCTGCGCGAGGCCGTCGGCCCCGAGATAGGCGCAAACTTCGACCCGAGCCACCTTATCTGGCAGGGCATGGATCCCGTCGCCTGCATACGCAAGATGGGCGACGCCATATTCCACTTCCACGCAAAGGACACCAAGATCGACAAGTACAACACCGCCGTCAACGGCGTGCTCGACACCAAGCCCTATGCGGATGAGATCAATCGCTCATGGATATTCCGCTCCGTCGGCTACGGCAACGACTATTCGTATTGGAAGGATATCATCTCCAACCTGCGTATGGTCGGCTATGATTACGCCATCAGCATTGAGCATGAGGATTCGCTCATGAGCCAGAACGAGGGTCTCTCAAAGGCCGTTTCGTTCCTCAAGGATGTGCTTGTCACCGAGCCTACAGGCGCAATGTGGTGGGTGTGATCCGACAGGATCGGAGTTTATATTATGGATAAGAAGCGATTTTCGCTGTCCCTGATCGACGGATTCGTTATGGGGATCGTCTGCTTATTGCTGTGCGAATTCTCAGTCTCCGCCTATGCGGTCGAGCTGTCTGTGCGGGCGATGTGGCTCATTGCCGCCGCCTGTGCGGTCATCTCTGCGATTGTTCTGCTTTTTACTCTGCCGAAGAATGCTGACGGCAGGCTCACTGCAAGGCTCACTTTGGCGGGAATTCTCGGCTTTGCCCTCTCCTGCATATTGATGCTTGTATATTACCTGTCGTTTTCATTCAGGATATTCCCCGCAGTGTCGGGGGAGGCGCAATACGGCATTGCGGCGCTGGCGCAGGCGGGTGTGTTCCTGCTTGTTTCGGCGGCTGCGAGGGCAGCGGTGGTTTTAATTAAATTTTTTACAAAGCGAAATAAGGAAGCAATACTATGATTAACGGAAAATTCGGATTTGCCGTCATCGGTTACGGCGGCATGGGCAGCTGGCATACCCGCAAGGTTAAGAACGAGATGGGCGAGTATGCCGAGCTTATCGGCATATATGACATCGACCCTGCAAGGAATAAGGTCGCCGAGGAGAACGGCATTCACGCTTTCGCAAGCCGTGAGGAGCTGCTCGCCGACGAGCGTATCGACCTTGTCACCGTCGCAACGCCCAACGATTACCATAAAGAGATAGTCATGGCGGCTCTCAGAGCCGGCAAAAATGTTATCAGCGAGAAGCCCGTCACCATCTGCTCCGCCGACCTTGAGGAGATGATCGCCTGCGCCAATGAGTGCGGCAAGCTCTTCACCGTCCATCAGAACAGACGCTGGGATGAGGATTACCTCACTATGAAGAAGCTGCTTGACGACGGCACTTTGGGCAAGGTGTTCAGAATCGAATCCCGCGTGCAGGGCTCAAGAGGCATTCCCGGCGACTGGCGCAATCAGAAGCAGCACGGCGGCGGAATGGTCTTTGACTGGGGCATTCACCTGCTCGACCAGGCGCTTATGATGACCCTGCCCCGCAAGCTCAAGACCGTCTATGCAGAGCTTACCAACGTCACCAACGAGAATTGCGACGACGGCTTCAGAGCGACCCTCATCTTTGACGACGGGCTTTCGTTCTATGTCGAGGTCACTACGAGCAACTTCATCTCGCTCCCGCTCTGGTATATGCTCGGCGAGAACGGTACCTCCGTCATTGACGATTGGGATTGCAGCGGCAAGACCGTCATGGTCTCCGATTGGGAAAACAGGGACGCCGTGCCCATCGTTGCGGGCGCAGGTATCACCAAGACAATGGCGCCGAGGACGGACGACACCATCAAGGAGTATCCTCTCGACGTCCAAAAGGCCGACTGGGGCGAATACTACAAGAATGTGTTCGCATATCTCAGGGGCGAGGAACCCATTATCGTTACCCACGATCAGCAGCGCAGGCTTCTGAAGCTGGTCGAGGCGATATTTGAATCCGGCAAAGAGAATAAGGTCGTTGAATTCAACGATATTATCTGATAAGCACGAAAGGCATTGAAATGAAAAAATATTTCAGGAGGACGTGGGTCGAGGTCAGCCTCGACGCCCTGCGGCATAATTACAACGAGATAAAGAATACCCTGTCGCCCGGCTGCAATATAATCGCCGTGGTCAAGGCGGACGCCTACGGCCACGGGGTCGAGAATACCGTCAGGGAATTCTCCGAGTGCGGCTGCCGCTGGTTCGCCGTGTCGAATCTCGAGGAGGCCATGCAGGTGCGCTCGGCGAACGCCGACTGCTCGATACTCATTCTCGGCTACACCCCCGCTGAATATGCCGCCGCCCTTGCGGTGAATAACATCTCGCAGGCGGTGTTCAATATCGAATATGCCCGCAGCCTCTCCGAGAAAGCCGTGGAGAGCGGCGTGCAGGTGAGCATTCACATCAAGGCGGATACAGGCATGAGCCGTCTCGGATTTGCGTTCCGTGACAGCGTGGCGGACGCAGGCTCTATCTCTCAGATAGCCGAGGCCTGCCGTCTGCCGGGGCTTTATCCCGAGGGAATATTCACCCACTTTGCCTGTGCCGACGAGCGTGAGGGCGAGGTGTTCACCCGCTTCCAGTTCGAGCTTTTCACCACTCTTATCCGCAGCCTTGAATTCGAGGGCATAACCTTCCCGTTCAGGCATTGCTGCAACTCGGCGGCAACGATCCTTTACCCCGAGATGCACCTTGACCTTGTGCGCCCCGGCATAATCCTCTATGGGCTTATGCCGTCGGAGTTCCTTAACGGCAAGATAAGCCTTATCCCCGCCATGAAAATGAAGACTGTCGTCTCCATGACCAAGACCATACCGGACGGCACCCCCGTCAGCTACGGCAGGATCTATACGGGCGAGGGCGACACGGCGGTCGCCACAGTGCCCGTCGGCTATGCGGACGGCTACCCGAGAGCGCTCTCGGGCAAGGCGTTCATGCGCGTGGGCGGCGCGACCGTGCCCGTGATAGGCAGGATATGTATGGATCAGTGTATGCTCAATGTCTCGGGCGTTGACGGCGTGCGTGAAGGCATGACCGTCACCGTGCTTGACGACGACCCCGCATGCCCCCTCTCTGTTGACGCGGTCGCGGCGGCAACGGGCACGATAAATTATGAAATACTCTGCGGCATCAATAAACGTGTGCCGAGACTGTATTTCCGCTCCGATAATATCGAAGCGATCGCGGATTATATGAAGTGATCTGTAAAATATAATGTAATGATAGAATTAAAGCTGTCGTCCTTCATCGAAGAACGGCAGCTTTTTGCGTTGAGAATCTTGCCGAAAAATTGAGGCTGTCTGTGAGAGGGAGTCACTTGACTGCAAGCCGACAGTTATATAATCGCAGATCGGCAATTTCATCGTAGGGGATGACGTCCCCGGCATCCAGCAGAATATTTGGAAATTCAAAATACGCCTAACTGACTTACCTGTATACCGATAACAACATTCAGTGATTTCTTATTGCCTCACATAGAGAAACCCTGCCGCTCACGAGGCGCGGCAGGGATATTTTATCTTCTTATAAATTTTTCGTCATTTTGCGGCGATTCATCCTCGGAGGTGAAGCGCTTGACCCGCATATGCAGGTCGTATTTCTCACGCAATTCGGCTATGCGCGCCATCATGGGCGAGGCGTGGTGGGCGTCGAGCGCCGCCTGATCCGCCCAAGAATCTATGAGCAGCACCGTCTCCGGGTCGCTCATCGGGAAGAAATACTCATATTGCAGGTTGCCGCTCTCCTGCCGTATCAGTTCGGCGGTGCCGCTGCTCTCCATCTCCTCGGCGAAGCGGCGTGCGCTGCCGCTAACGCCTGTGTAGTAAAGATTAACGGTTATGCTCATGCTGTACTCCTTTTAATCCAGCTCAAACTGACCCGTATAGAGCTGATAATACTTGCCCTGCTGCGCGATAAGGTCGTCGTGGCTGCCGCGCTCGATTATCTCGCCGTGCTCGAGCACCATTATCGCGTCGGAATTCCTGACCGTCGAGAGGCGATGGGCTATGACAAACACCGTCCTGCCCTCCATGAGTTTATCCATGCCCTTCTCGATAAGGCGCTCCGTCCTCGTGTCTATCGAGCTTGTCGCTTCGTCGAGAATGAGCACGGGCGGGTCGGCTACCGCCGCTCTCGCAATGGCGAGGAGCTGGCGCTGACCTTGCGAGAGATTCACGCCGTCGCCGGTTATCATTGTATTGTAGCCCTCGGGCAGGCGGGTTATGAACGAATCGGCGTTTGCGAGCTTCGCCGCCGCCACTATCTCGTCATCCGTCGCGTCAAGCCTGCCGTAGGCGATGTTGTCCCTGACCGTGCCCGTGAAGAGGTGGGTATCCTGGAGCACCATGCCCATCGAGCGGCGCAGGTCGGCCTTCTTTATCTTCTTGATATTGATGCCGTCATAGGTTATCTTGCCCTCGGTGACATCGTAAAATCTGTTGACAAGGTTGGTGATCGTGGTCTTGCCCGCGCCCGTCGAGCCGACAAAGGCAATCTTCTGCCCCGGCATCGCATAGAGCGAGACGTGCTTCAAAACGGTCTTTTGGCCGTCGTAGCTGAAGCTGACGTCGTGGAAGCGCACGTCGCCCCTCCACTCGGTATAGGTTATCGTGCCGTCGCCGTGCGGATGTTTCCACGCCCAGACTCCCGTCCTCTCGCTGCACTCGGTTAGGCTGCCGTCGGGTGCTTTTTTAGCGTTGACGAGGGTAACATAGCCGTCGTCCGCCTCGGGCGGGGTGTCGATTATCTCAAATATACGCTCAGCGCCCGCAAGTGCCATGATGATATTGTTAAACTGCTGCGATATCTGTGTTATCGGCTGGAAGAATTGCTTGGTGTAGGTGAGGAACGCCAGCAGAGTGCCGACGGTGATGACAAAGAACGAGCCTTGCGGCAGAGCGACTATCAGCACCGAGCCGAGCATAGCGACCGCGGCGTAGGTGAGGTAGGAGATATTGCCCATTATCGGCATCAGCACGCTCGCAAAAGTGTGAGCGTTGGTCGAGGCGTGGCGCAGCCTGCCGTTTATCACGCTGAAATCGGCATTCGCCCTCTGCTCGTGGCAGAATACCTTGACCACCTTTTGGCCCTCGATGAATTCCTCGATATAGCCGTTGACGTCGCCGACGCATTTCTGCTGCTCACGGAAGTATCTTGCGCTGCGTGAGCCGAGGAATTTGATAGCGCCGAACGCCATTACAAGCATCACGAGCACCACGAGCATGAGCAGTGGGCTGAGCCGCAGCATCATGGCAAATGTGCCTATGACCGTCACGACGGAGGAGACAAGCTGCACGAGGCTCTGGCTGATGCACTCCCTGAGAGCGTCAACGTCGTTTGTGTATCGGCTCATAAGCTCGCCGTGGGTGTGGGTGTCAAAGAAGCTCACGGGCAGATCCTGCATATGGTTGAAGAGGTCGGCTCTGATGGTGTTCAGCGTATTTTGCGAGACCTGGAGCATTATGCGCGAATAGCCGAACGAGCTGAGCACACCCGCGATATATATGCCCGCAAGGAGGGCGAGCGTCTTTGCCAGCGGGGCAAGCAGCTCACGGGTGATGCCGCTGCCGACGAGCGGGAGCAGGTAATCGTCCGTTATGCTCTTGATGAAATATGTGCCCGCCACTCCCGCTGCCGCGCTCATTGCGACGAGCAGGAATACAAGAATGAGCAGGAATTTGGACTTGCCGAGGTAGCCGAGCAGCCTTGCAAAGGTCGCCCCGACATTCTTTGGCTTCTGAAATCCGTGTTTCGGCGGTGCCATTATGCCACGCTCCCTTCCTGCTGTGATTTATAGACTTCGGTATAGATCTCGTTGGTGCCGAGCAGCTCCTCGTGGGTGCCGACGGCGTTTATCCTGCCGTCGTCGAGCACGATTATCCTGTCGGCGTGCTCAACGGAGCTGATGCGCTGAGCCACGATTATTGTGGTCACGTCGCCGTGATTCGCCTTGAAGCCGCTGCGGATCTTAGCGTCCGTTGCGGTGTCCACGGCGCTGGTGCTGTCGTCAAGAATGAGCACCTTGGGGGATTTGAGCAGCGCTCTCGCGATACAAATTCGCTGCTTCTGACCGCCAGAGAGATTTGTGCCGCCCTGCCCGAGGTAGGTGTTGTAGCCGTCGGGGAACGAGGTGATGAAGTCATGTGCCTGAGCGACGCGGCAAGCCTGCTCTATCTGCTCCATAGTGGCGTTCTCGTTGCCCCAGCGGAGATTTTCTTCTATCGTGCCGCTAAAAAGGACGTTGACTTGCAGCACCATGGCGACCGCGTTGCGGAGATTGTCGAGCTTATAATCCTTGACGGATCTGCCGCCGACCTTGACATCGCCCTCGGTCACGTCATAGAGCCTCGGAATAAGCTGCACGAGGGTGGTCTTGGCCGAGCCTGTGCCGCCTATAACGCCTATCGTCTCGCCCGAGCGTATGTGCAGGTCGATATTGTCGAGCACATTCTTTTGGCCGTCAGCTTTGTATTTGAAGCTCACACCGTCGAAGTCGATGCTGCCGTCGGCGACTTGAAGCTCGGGGTCTGCATCTGCGTCGCTGATATCGGGCTGCTCATTTAGCACCTCAATGACTCTGGTGAGCGAAGCTCTCGACATAACGCCCATGACGAATATCATTGATATCATCATCAGCGACATGAGTATCTGAGTGACATAGGTGATGAATGCCGTGAGATCCGCGACCGTCATTACGCCCTCGATAACGTGCTGACCGCCTATCCAGAATATCGAGATAATGCATGCATAGACCGTCAGCGACATGAGCGGGCTTGCGAGGATAAGCACCTTCTCGGCGGATATCGAAGCGTCCTTTAATTCGTCGTTGGAGAGCTTGAATTTATCCTTCTCATACTGCGCTCTGACAAACGCTTTGATAACTCTCATGGCTATGAGGTTTTCCTGCACCGAGGAATTCAGCCCGTCGAATTTCTTCATCATCCGCTTGAATCTCGGCAGGGCGATGCTGCCCATAATGCCGAGGAATATCAGCAGAAACGGGATAGCTATGAGGAATATCCTCGCAAGGGGGGCGTTGATCCTGTGGGCATAGATAAACGACATTACAAACAGCAGCGGCGCCCTGAGGACTATACGCAAGGCCATTGTATACGCCATCTGCATGGTGTTGACGTCGGTGGTCATCCTCGTCACGAGCGAAGCGGTGCTGAATCGGTCGATATTCGAGAATGAGAAGCTCTGAATTTTGGCAAAGACCGCCTCCCTGATGTTGGAGCCGAAGCCCATGCCCGCCTTTGCCGCAAATCTTGCCGCCAGCGAGCCGCTCACGAGCGAAGCGACCGCCATGAGGATCATCTTGAAGCCCTGGCGGACTATATAATCCATGCCCGCGCCGCCCTGAATGCCGGTATTCACCATATCCGACATGACGAATGGGAGCTGCACCTCCATGAGCACCTCAATGAGTATCATCAGCGGCGAAAGAACGGAAACGAGCCTGTAGCCCTTGGTCTTTGAGACTATGGCTTTAATCATTTTCATCCCTCTCCTTTTCCTTTTTAATAATATCTTTCATCATTTCTCTCTCGCTCAGCTCACCGACCGAGAGATTGCGGGCCATACGGCTGAGCATGGCGAGCAGCTGCTCTGTCTCCTGCTCCGTGAAGCCCTCAAACATAATATCGTCTATCCTGTCGCATTCCTTGCGACCCGCCATAAATGCCCGTCTGCCGCTCTCGGTAACGCTCAGGCGGTTTATGCGGCGGTCGTTCTCATCCTCACGCCGCTCGACGAAGCCTGCCTTGCAAAGGCGCTTTATGCTCGTGGCGACGCTTGCGGGCGAAACGCCCAGCGCCTCTGAAAGCTCCACCTGTGAGCAGTCCCCGTGCGCTATCAGATACTCCATCAGCTCCGGCTGCCCGCGGTAGAGGTGCAGGTGCGACACCGCCATTGATATCCTGTAGCGGTGCAGCAGCCCTACTCTGCAAAGCTCACGGACGGTGCGGCGGCACATTTCCTTATCTATGACTATCGCTCCTTTCATTATTATCGGCAATTAATTAGTCGGTTAATAGTTAACCGTTTAACTTTATTTTGAAGTTTAACGCCTCCCGACCGAAAAGTCAAGAGGCGCAGGTGAATTTTAACAAATAGTTCAGATTTATCTCGCCACTTCGCCCGTTATCGCGTTTATCACGTTTTGGAACACCGCAACGTGGGAGGCGGAGATATATTTATCGAGATGCATTGAGCCGAAGAACCAGCGCCTGAAGCGGCAGGATTCCGACAGCTCCTCAAGATAGGTGTTGAGACCCGTGACGCTCGCCGTCTCCGAATCCTTGAGCATCAGGAAGCTCTTTATCTTGACGGGCGGCTCGTGGGTGATAATATAATCGACCCTGCAATTCTGCTTCTCGAGATTGGCAGCGCCCTCAAGCAGCTCCTCGCGGCTGGGGAATTCCTCCCTCGACCAGGCGTTCTCCTCAAAGCGGATATCAATGTCGGGGCTTTCGCCGCCGCCCATGGTGAAGAAGGTCATGTTGTCTATACGGAAGACCTGACCTCTCATCAGGTGATAGAGATTGCCGCAGATATGGTGAACCTTCCCGCCGCACCACTCGGTTACGGGGTAAGCGTTCAACAGCTCAAAATTCTCGTGAGTGCCGTCGATAAAGCAAATGTTATATTTCTTTGAGCCGAGTTTCTTCAGCGTCTTTTGCTCCGCCTTGCTGTTATCCCAAACGAAGCCGAAATCGCCGCAGATTATCAGCGTATCGCCCTTTTTAAGGCGTTTTACAGCGGGGGAATCAAAGCGGGCTATATCGCCGTGCATATCCCCGGTAACGTAAACCATACGGAAGCTCCTTTTTTATGTGCTACCTTAAATAATAACGCAATGCGGCGAAAAAATCAAGGATAAAGAGCCGAAGAAACAAAAAATTCATTTTTTACTGTTTATTTTTTCCTCATTATATGATATACTGAACGGAGTGTCATAAATAATTTTATAGGTGAGAAATAACATATGAGAAAAGTAATTTGCTCGATTTTATGCGCCGTCACTGTGATCCTTTCCGTATTCATACCCGCCGGCGCGGCCTATGACGCCGAGATGGATAAGCTGGGGCTTTATTCCGAATGCCTGCTGCTCATGAGCGCCGACAACGGCGAGGTAATATTCGCAAAGAACGAGACGATGCAGTCAGCGCCCGCAAGCCTTACCAAGATAGTGACCGCTTGCGTAGTGCTCGAGAATTGCAGCGACCTGACCGCCCCCGTCACGGTGACGGAGCAGAGCCTGCATGAGCTTGACGGCACGGGCAGCTCCCTCGGCGGCCTCAAGGCGGGTGAAACGCTCAGCCTCTATGATATGCTCTGCTGCCTGCTGCTCCAGAGCGCCAACGAGGCGGCGACCACCCTCGCAAACTACGTCACGAACGGCGACAGGGCGGCGTTCATCGCCAAAATGAATGAGCTTGCCGAGCGTCTCGGCTGCACGGACAGCCACTTTGTCAACCCTCACGGCCTTGACGATGAGGATCAGTATGTTTCGGCTGAGAATATAGCCAAATTCTTCAAATATGCTCTCGAATTCCCCGCTTTTGCCGAGATAGTCGGCAAGAATTCATACACTCTGCCCGCCACCAATATGCAGGGTGAGCGCACCATCCATTCGACCAACTTCATGCTCAACAGCGCATACAAGGACTACTACTGCAAGTATGTCAAGGGCGGCAAGACGGGCACGACTTCTCAGGCGGGGCGCTGCGTAGTGACCCTCGCCTCCAACGACGGCTACAACTATATCGGCGTTGCGATGCGCTCGATATTTGAGGATGTCGACCGTGACGGTGTGGAGGAGAACGGCGCTTTCCTCGACTGCAAAAAGATGTTTGAGTGGGCGTTTAAGAATATCCGCCTTGTTGCGGTCTGCGACCCCGAGAAGATAGTCGCGGAGATCCCCGTCAAATATGCGAGGACCACCGATTTCGTCAGCCTCGTGCCCGCCGAGACGGTCTACAGCCTTGTGCCGACGGGAACGGATTCGGGCAGCCTGCTGATAGAGACGATACCCGATACCGTGCCCGAATCGGTCAATGCTCCGATAAAAGAGGGACAGGTCATCTGTAAAGGCAGAGTGCTTTACGCTGGCAAGGTCATCCGCGAGATCGACCTTGTCTCCCGCTCACAGATAAAGCGCAGCTTCTTTGCGTTCATCGGCACGGAGCTGCAAGCGCTCTTCGGCTCGTGGATATTCCGCATTGCCGCCGTCGCGGTCCTTGCGGCTCTCATAGTGCTGCTGGTGCTCCGCAGCCGCCGCGTCAAAGCAAAACGCTCGGGCAGCTTCCGCGTGCTCAACTACAATGACTTCAAAAATCTTAAATAATAATTTCGGAGGAACAAACGTGGAAATATACAAGGGAAGAGGAAAAAAGGAATACACAAAACAGCTTATCGAGGTGCTCGACGACGTTTTCTTCTTTGACGATGAAGAAACTCCCCGCCGTGACTTCATGTCGCTGCTGCCGAAGCTCTATAAGGATAAATACGAGCCCGCCTACAACAATCTTGTAGTCATGGAGGGCGAGGATATAAAGGCTGCTATCGGTCTATATCCGCTTAAATTCGTCGCCGCGGGCAGGGAGCTGAAGGTCAGTGGCATCGGCAACGTCGCAGTCACCAGAGATTCAAGAGGCAAGGGCTACATGATAGACAGGCTCAACGCCTGCCTCGACATAATGAAATCCGACGGCACGGTATATTCGCCTCTCGGCGGTCACAGGCAGCGCTACGGCTATTTCGGCTACGAGCCTGCCGGCGTGAGCGTTTGCTTCTCGATAAACAAGCGTAATATCCGCCATGTGCTCGGCGGAGAGGTCAAGACCTCGCTCACCGCCCGTGAATTGACCGAGGCGGATACCGAGCTGCTTGCAAAGGTTAAGGCATTGTATGAAACTCAGCCGTTCCACGCCGTGCGCCCCGACGAAGCGCATATGGATATTCTCAGGAGCTGGCGTTCGACCCCGTATGTCGCACTTGCCGACGGCAGCTTTGCGGGCTATTTCGTCCTCTCAAGGGACGGCGGCATTGCCGAGATAATGGCTGCACCCGGCACCGACCTGCTCGACCTCATCATCTGCACCATGGAGACCTCCGGCCGCGACTCGGCGAGCTTCGCTCTGCCGCCCTATGACACGGAGAATTGCGAATACATGGCAAAGATCTGCGCCTCCTGCTCGCTTACACACTCCGAGATGATAAATATTTTTGATTTTGCTGCGTTCATCGAGGCGTTTCTCACCGTCAAGGCTCAGCGCATGAAGCTCGGCAACGGCTCGCTGGTGATGCTTATCCACGGCGTCAACGGCGACGAGAATCTCGAGATAACCGTCAGCGGCAGCGATGTGACGGTCAAGCCGACCGACAAGCTCGCCGATATCGAGCTTGAGCACCGTGAGGCGATAAGGTGCATCGCCTCGCTCTACTCCGAGGCAAGGAACACCCTGCCCGCCTTCGCCGCAGGCTGGTTCCCCGTCGATTTCTATGCCCATTCGCAGGATAACGTCTGATAACGCAACAGCCTCCCTTAACGGAGGCTGCTTTTTTGTTTGGTTGCTCAGAAAAAACCGCCCTTCTCCGTTCGGAGAGGGGCGGTTAGTTTATGATCGGATGATGATTATTTGAAGCGCTTGATCGCCCAGCCGAAGAGGAAGTAGACGACCTTCATCACGGGGTTGAGGATGGCGGGGGAGAATGTGTCGAAGAAGAAGTTGGAGGCTTCCTCGCCTGTCACGTTCTGATAATAGAGCAGGTGAGTCTCGTAGTTTGCGATGTCGTTCTCATCGAAGTTGAAAACTCTAATCGTCCTGCCGCAATCGGCGCCGTAGGCACGGAAGCCTGTGCCGCCGTTGTAGCCCATCTTGATGCCGTCGGCGGAGGTGCCGACAAAGTTATTGTTGTGGTCGTGTGCGAAGAATGCGCCGATTATGTCGCCGTTCTTGACCCATGCCTGATATTCGCCGGTCTGCACGTCAAAGTTCTCGGAGCAGGGAGCTTCGCCGAAGTCGCCTTGAGCCACTTCCGTGTTGAGCACATACCATTTGTGATCTCTGCGGGAGTAGATAGCGCCGTCGTCCTTCCAATCGCATTCTTTAAGGAAGGAGTAGATTTCCTTGACGGGGACGTGCTGGAAGAGCATCGAGGGCACGGCTGCGCCGCCGTTTGCCGCTTTGAGAGCGGCGGAGGTGGTGTTATACCAATCAAGCTGATTTGCGCGGATGCCTTCGTACCCGCCGTCCTTCTTGTTGTTGGTGTCCATCATGTAGATGTTCATCGCAACGCTGCCGTCCTTTGAGGAATAGATAGGCACGTTGTAGGTAAACGGGTCGGTGCTGCCCCTGACTGCAAGGCAGTTGTCGTATGAAGCGTAGACTTCAAACATCTCATCCTCGCTCATCACGTCGGCGCGGTCATGGTCGTGGTTGCCGAGGGTCACGAGGAACGGAATGTTTCTCTCCCGGAGAGGCTTGATGATGCGGTCGATAGCGAGCTTATAGTCCTCCTTGGAGGCCTTTGGATATATATCCGAAAGCTGGTCGCCGACGAATACCACAAGGTCGGGCTGCTCCTTATCGAGAGCCATGCCGATGAATTTCGCGGTCTCACTTTTGGCATTCTTGCCGACATCCTGAGTGTCGTTGATCATCATTATCTTAAATTTGCCGTCTGTGCCGAATCTGAGAGCGTCGGAGACTCCGTCGGCAGCAAAGGCGAATACCGAGCAGGTGAGCACGGTGACAATTGCAAGGAAAATGCTGAGCAGTTTCTTCATTTTGTATTTCTCCTGTTGAGTTATTTTATTTTTTCGATGACCTCGCCTGAGACGGGCTTGGTCTTGTCGATGAATTCACGCACCGCCTGAGCCGAGGGCATTGCAGCCGAGCAGCTGTGAGCGGAGACAAGCATGGAGGCGGAGGCCGTTGCGAATTCGAGTGCCTCGGGCACGCTCCTGCCCTGAAGCAGCGAATAGATGAACGCCGAGGCATAGCCGTCGCCGCCGCCGAAGCCCTTGAGCATCTTGACGGGGAAGGGCTTCACTTTATACGCCGAGCCGTCGCTGAGATAGGCGACCGAGCCCTCTTTGCCGTGCTTGATTATAACTATCTTATTGCCGTAGCCGAACCAGCGCGCGGCCGATTCCTCGTCGCTTGAGCAAACGCCCTCGAGCGCCTCGGTGAGGTCGAATTCCTCTCTCGAGCCGAGGATGATGTCGCTGTTTTTGGCGGCGATGGAGTAATAGAGCGATATTTCGTCCTTATTTTTCCAGGTGTAGCTCCTGTAGTCGATGTCGAATATCACGACTACGCCGTTTTTCTTTGCGAGGAAGAGCGTTTTGAGCGCAGCCTCCCTTGACGGGCTTGCGCACAGAGCCGTGCCGGAGATGACAACGGCCTTTGCCTGTTTGATATAATCCTCATCTACGTCGTCAACACAGACTTGCAGATCCGCAACGCCGTCGCGATACATCAGAATGCTGCTCTGTGTGGGGCTGAGTATCTCGGTGAAGGTAAGACCGAGGTTTTCGCCGTGCTCGCAGCGGAAAACGTGAGAGACGTCAATGCCGTCCGCCTTGAAATAATTCTCCACATAGTCGCCGAATTGATCGTCGGATACGCGGGCGATGAAGCCGCACTTTGCGCCGAGCCTTGCAAGGCCGACAGCTATATTTGCGGGCGAGCCGCCGACGTATTTGTTGAAGTTGCTGCTCTCGGAGAGCGGCTTATTCATATCGGTGGGGTTGAAGTCGATGGCGATCCTGCCTATGGGGATGACGTCAAGGGGCTTTGAGTTGTCAAATTCAATGTAGCTCATATATATGTCACCTTTCAATTAATTTTTACCTTTACCGGCGCAGCCGAATATCTCTATATGCTTCAGGGCGTTGCGATACGCCCCCTCGACCTCGGCGGCCTGCAAGTCATAGTATCCGCCGATTTTGCCGCCGGAGTAAGCGGAGCGAACGCTCGCTTCAACGCTGTCAAAGGTCGCCGTGGCAATGTTGATTTTCCTGATGCCGAGGCTCACGCATTTGCGGAAGTCGTCGGGCAGTATGCCCGTGCCGCCGTGGAGCACCAGAGGGACGGGAACGAGACCCGCCGTCTCCTCAAGGATATCAAACCGCAGCTTCGGCGCCTGCTTGTAGTTGCCGTGGGCGTTGCCTATCGCAACGGCGAAGGCGTCAACGCCCGTCGCTTTATAGAATTCCAGCGCCTGAACGGGAGAGGTGCAGTTGACGGCGATATTCTCGCTGCCGTCCTCGCTGCCGCCGACGCAGCCTATCTCCCCCTCGCAGTCGGCGTTAAAGCGCTTGGCTATCGAATTTATCTTTGCGGTCTCGGCGGCGTTCTGCTCAAACGGCAGATGCGAGCCGTCAAACATAACGCTCGTGAAGCCGAGCTCAAGAGCCTCGGTTATCTTCTCCTCGGTCTTGCCGTGGTCGAAGTGGACTGCCACGGGCATCTTGCAGCTCTTTGCGGCGGCTACCATCAGCGGGCCTATCACCTCGAGCGGGGACTGCTTGAGGCGCACCTCGGCTATCTGGATTATGGCGGGGCTTTCGGTCTCCTCAACGGCTTTGAGCACGCCGAGCACCATCTCCATATTCGCTACGCTGAAGCTGCCGACGGCGTAGCCTTCATTCGCCGCTTTTTGCAGCAGCGGGCTCATCTTTGTCAGAGGCATTGCCCGAACCCTCCTTTTTGTAATAGATAACGGCGCATACCGCGCTGGTGAGCGGCAGAGTCAGCAGCATGCCCATGCTGCCGGCGAGCGCCTGGAGGACATCGGCGATGATGACCTCTTTGTTGATGACCTGCTCGATATTCGCGTTGTAGGCGACCATGAGCAGCACGCAGGTCAGCGAGCTGCCGATATAGGCGAGCACGAGGGTGTTTGCCATGGTGCCCATCATATCCCTGCCTATCGTGAAGCCCGAGCGCATAAGCTCCTGCGGCTTGATATGCGGGGATTTCTGCTTTAATTCGTAAAGCGAGGACGATATCGACATCGAGACATCCATCACCGCGCCGACCGCGCCGACGATTATCATCGCGAAGATTATCGCCTTGAGGTTAATGGGGTTGTCGGGGTAGAGCTGGAAGAGGTAGATCGACTCCTCCTCGAGCATACCCGTCATATTGAGAAAGCGATCCATTATCAATACGATGAAGCCCGAGCAGAGCACGCCGCTCATGCAGCCAATGCAGGCGCACAGCGCCTTTTTGTTGTAGCCGCTGATTATCGCAAGGGTCATCACCGTCATGTAAACGCACACGAGGATGGACCAGAAATAGATGTTGTGACCGTTGAGAATGGCGGGGATGAGCACAAAGAATACCGAGAGGCAGGTCAGCCCGAGCGAAACTATCGTTTTGACGCCCTGCATCCTTGAGAATACGACTATCAGCACGCAGAATATCGCAAGCAGCCACAGCAGCGGAGTGATACGCACAAAATCGCCGAAATAATAGAGCCTTTCGCCGTTCTCGCGGTAGCCCTCTATCAGCACGGTGTCGTTTTGCTCCACCTGACGGGGGCTGAACGCATAAGAGCGGTCGATCTCCTGGATAACATCGAGGGTTTTGCCCCTCAGCTCGGTGTTGAGCGCCTTTGCCTTGAATGTAACGGTGATTATTTCATTCTCGCCGCTGACGTTGGCAGTCTTGACGTCGGTAACTCTTATCACCTTTGCTTTTATAGTGTCGCCGTCCATCTTGCCCTTAAATATCGAGCCGTCGCCGACGATATAGGTGTAGGCGGCGAGCAGCAGCAGCGCGGCGACAGCCACGGTCACGAGCTGTGAGATCATCTGCCGTCTTTTCATTTGCCTTCACCCGCTTTTATACATTATCTATCGGTCATTATAACACATTAAAGCGCAAATCTCAACAGCATATTTTTAGAATTCGGTGCCGATAAAGCGAAAAAATCGGCCTCCGACAGAGACGGAAGCCAATATGCAATATTTACATTTGCTAACCACTTAGCCTCCCTCCGACGAGGGAGAGACCGTGAGATATTATCAAAAGCAAACAAGAGAAAGCAATAGTGATAAGCCACAAAACGAAAAACAGCCATTTCGCTTTGAAATGACTGTTTTAATTTAACTGAGCAAAAAAGGTTTTTGGTATTCGTCAAAAGCCGAAACGGTCTTTAATTATCCGCGCCGTTTCCTCGGCAGATAGATCGGTATTATCAATTTTAATATAATTTTCAAACGGTATTTCGCCGTCGTTGCTCACCATTCGGTGATTATTATCATCATAGATCAACAGCCTGTTTGAAAATTCAATATCCCTTTTTGACGGTTTGTTTTTCAAACGGTTTTCGGTTGCGTTTCGCTTCAGCCGTACTTCCTGCGGAGCGAAAAGCTCGACATAATACACTTCTGCATTATACTCTTTAAATATATCGACGATTTTCGCGGTGTATTCCCAATCCTCTTTACAGTCAAAAGCCCACATAAAGGTGAATATCAATCCGTATTTATCTGTTTTCGCGAATTCCTCAAATACGGTTTCTCTGAATATCCTGATCACGGTTCCGTTGAATTCGCCAAACACCTCGAGCACAGGCTCAATGCTCATATGATTATGGAAAAGCCTGAAATCCGTAATTTTGCAAAGTTCCTGCCCGACCGTCATTTTGCCGACCGCAGCGTCTCCGAACAGCAGTAACAGCTTCATAGTCTCACCTCCGTTTTTATTGATATCCGACGACAGATACATATAAAATAAAAACCGCCGAAGCGGTTTTGTTGGAGCTACTGGTCGGACTCGAACCGACGACCTGCGCATTACGAATGCGCTGCTCTACCAACTGAGCCACAGTAGCATTTCAAATACGCTCCATATTATATAGTATTTATTTCAATTTTGCAAGTCTTTTTTACTATTTAGTTTAAAAATTTCGGCGACGTTACAATTCGGCAACAAAAGCTTTACAATTTCTCTAATATTATTTTATGTTCTATACTTGATTTAAATGCGAAAATGGGCTATTCTATATATAGTCCCGCACCTTATGCGGTTGATAAGACTCATTCGGAGGTAATATTAGACATGAGGAAGAACATAATTGCGATAGTGCTGGTGTTCGCGCTGGCATTCGGATTCGCATCCTGTAAACAGCTCGAAAAAACCGATATGTTCACTATCGAGTCGCAGGTTTATATCGTCGATGACGAGGGCGTTACCAGAAACGTGCAGACCAGGATCAAGGAGAACGGCGAGGTAGAGTATTTCTACATTGATTCCGACGGCAACACGATATTTGTCAAGAAGGATGACGTTGTTATCGAGACCAAGCGCGTGCTTGCCTCGACCACCGACTCCAACACCTTCTCACCCGAGGCGCAGTCGTTCCTCGACGCTTTCAACGACCCATCGTCTCTTGACGAGCTGATCGACACCAAGGTCACCGAGCCGAAGCTCGATATGGCGGACGGCCTTGTGCCCGACGACGACTTCAAACAGATCGAGCCTGTCACCGGCGCGGACGGCAAGCCCCAGCGTGAGACATTTGAGAAGAACTTCAAAGAGATAATCAAGAGCGAGAGCTTCACGCTCTCCGCAACTATCGAAGCCGAGGTCGACGGCTCCACCGTGCGTATGCCCATTACTCTGATGAGGAGCGGCGACGACCTCTATGTCGAGACCAATATGCCCGTTGAGGGCAAGGGCGCCCTTAAAGCCGCGTTCGTCGTTACGGGCGGCAAGCTCTATCTTGTCATCCCCGCGATGAGATGCTATATGGAAGTGCCCCAGGATGTCCTTGACACTATCCTTGACCCCGACCTTATCGAGGGCGGCGCAAACGACGATAACTCCAAGTATGTTTCGAGCGCCGAAGTCACCGTGGGCGGCAAGAAATACACCTGCGACGTGTATGAATCCGACGGCAATACCACGAAGTATTACTTTGATTCAAACGGCGATCTCAAGAGGATCGAGAGCATTTCCTCCGACGGTTCGCCTGCAATAATCGAAATAAGCACCCTCAAGAAGGGCGCAGACAAGTCAAAGATGAAGATACCCTCGGGTTATTTCGATATGACCAAGATAATGGGCGAGAACTTTGACTATTCGGCTTTGACATAAGGACTATGAAAAAGAAGTGTGCATTGATAACCGGAGCCTCGGGCGGGATAGGCAGCAGCATTGCGCTGCGCCTTGCCCGTGACGGCTTCGCCGTAGCGGCCTGCTACAGGAGCGACGAGGCGGGCATCGCCTCCCTCGCCGCCGAGCTTGACGTCATCGGGGCGGAGTATAAGATATACCGCGCCGACGTTGCCGACTACTCACAAATGAATACTGTCTTTGCAGACGCCACCGAGGAATTCGGCGGCGTTTCTGTGCTTGTCAACAATGCGGGGGTTGCCCAGCAAAAGCTCTTCACCGATATCACCGAGGAGGAGTTCGACTTTATCACCGGCGTTAACTTTAAGGGTGTTTTCAACTGCTGCAAGTGCGCCGTGCCGTTCATGGTGAATCAAAAGAGCGGCAAGATAATCAATATATCCTCGATGTGGGGCGTTTACGGCGCTTCGTGCGAGACGGTGTATTCCGCGACCAAGGCGGCCGTGATAGGCCTCACCAAGGCGCTTGCGAGGGAGCTTGCGCCGAGCAATATCCAGGTCAACTGCGTTGCCCCCGGGGCGATAGACACTAAGATGAATTCAAATCTCAGCTCCGATGAGCGAGCCGCCCTCGCGGACGAGATACCGATGGGGCGCTTCGGTCTGCCCGGCGAGATAGCCGGCGTTGTGTCTTTCCTTGCGGGCAGCGACTCGGATTACGTCACCGCCCAGGTCATAACTGCTGACGGCGGCATGACCTGATGGGCATTTTGCCGAAAAACCGGCTTGCTTTTTGGCTATAGTTTACAATTGATTTAATTTCCGTAATATGATAAAATACTACAGTGTATTACGCAATTAGTGTTTGGAGGAAAAAATATGGCTAAATGTCCGAAGTGCGGCCGCCGTCTTACAATTTTTGATTGGCGCCCCAATTGCCCCGGCTGCGGTGTGAATCTTGTTTACTACGGCAGAGAAGAGAGACTTATGAATGAGGCGGATGCCGCCGAGGCCGAGCACGCCCACCTTCAGAAAAAGCTCGACAGGCTCAAGGCTTCTTTCGTCGGCTCGCCGCTCACCATAGTAAGGATAATCCTTTCGGTGCTCCCGATAGCAGCCCTCATGCTGCCGCTGTGCAAGGTCGCATTCAACGGCCCGTTCATTGAGGAGACCGCAAAGAACATAAATGCCATCGAGATCTATAATCTCGTTTCCTCTATTGATTTCGGTGCTCTGTTCACCATGACAGGCTCCTCGATAGTCGGCTCCGCATTCGTTGCATACGCGGTCGCCCTTATTTCCGTCCTGCTCTCGCTTGTAATCGTCATAGTCAGCCTCGTGCTGCTCACCATGGCTTGCGGCCCCAAGGGCAATGCCAGAAATATAACCCTCAACTGTCTTGACATCGCTTTTGCGATTGCTTCCGTCTTCGCTTTCAATAAGTTTGCGGCTGATATCCACGGCGTGTTCCCCGAGTTCGTCACCGGCTCCGTCCAGTACGGCGCATATGTCTATATCGGTACTCTTGTGCTGCTGCTCGCCATCAACATAATAATCGCCAAGAAGGGCGTTGCCGTTAAGTATAAGCAGTGCTATGTCGGCGGCATTCCCGCCGAGGAGTATTTTGAGCTTGTCGCGGCAGGCACCGATATCGACACCATTCATCAGATGATGGCTAAGGCCATGGCAGAGAAGGGCTACAACGAAGAGATTGTCGCCGAGGCCGCCGAAGCATCGGAAGAAAAAGAAGAAGTCAACGCATAACAAGATAATTATAAAGCTGCATCTCAAAGCGGATGCAGCTTTTTTGTTGCCTTGTTCGATTAAGCGGCGATAACAAAAGACCGAACGTATACGAAAAGTACACGTTCGGTCTTGCTTTTGCTTATCAGTCGCCGTAACGGCTGAGGAATTCCTTTGTGCGCTCCTGCGTGGGGTGCTCGATGACCTGCTCGGGTGTGCCGTCCTCAACGATAACGCCGCCGTCCATGAAGATTATGCGGCTCGATACGTCGCGGGCAAACGCCATCTCGTGCGTGACGATGACCATCGTCATGTGCTCCGCGGCAAGATCCTTGATGACCTTGAGTATTTCGCCTGTCAGCTCGGGGTCAAGCGCCGAGGTGGGCTCGTCAAAGAAGAGTATCTTCGGCTCGAGCATCAGCGCGCGGGCTATCGAAACCCGCTGCTGCTGGCCGCCCGAAAGCTCGCAGGGGTAGTTGCCGAGCTTCTGCGAGAGGCCGACCTTGCCGAGCAGCACCTTTGCTTTATCCTCGATCTCGGCGTTTATCGCCTTAGCGTTCTTCTTGTAATCAGGCTTTTCCTTTGCAAGGAGCTTTGCCGCAAGGGTCACGTTATCCAGTACGCTGTAGTGCGGGAAAAGGTTGAAATTCTGAAATACAAGACCGACAAGCAGCTGCTTTTTGCGCTTTTCATCCGCATTCTTATAGGCAGGCCTGCCGTCGAAGAACACCTCGCCGTCCACGGCGATATAGCCGCTGTCGGCGGTCTCAAGCTGGTTGATGCAGCGCAGGATGGTCGTCTTGCCGCTGCCGGAGGAGCCGATTATGCTCAGCACGTCGCCCTTCTCAAGCGTGAAGCTGATATCCTTGAGCACTTCGGTGCTGCCGAAGCTCTTTGAAAGATTTTTTACCTCTAAAATTGACATTCTCCGCACCTCCTCAGACCTTGAAGTAGCTGAGCTTCTTCTCGATCTTGTTAAACAGCGCAGTCAGCACTCCGCTGAATATGAGATAGTAAACTCCCGTGAAAAACAGCGGCCACATCTGACCGGCAATGCCCTTTGAGCCTTTGATAAAGGATTGACCGGCCCAGATTATCTCCTGAAATGCGATTATGCGGGCGAGGGAGGTGTCCTTGACGAGGGTGATTATCTCGTTTGACATCGGCGGCACTATGCGCTTTATCATCTGCATGAGGGTGATTTTGAAGAAAATTTGGCTCTTTGAGAGGCCGAGCACTTGCCCCGCCTCCTGCTGACCCTTGGGCACGCCCTGAATGCCGCCCCTGTATATCTCGGAGAAATAGCAGGCGTAGTTAAAGACGAACGCGACGCAGGCGGCTATGAAGCGCCCCTCCTCGCCGCTGCCCCAGATGTTATTTTTCATCACGAGGCCGGGAAAAAAGTAAATTATCAGCAGCTGTATCATCAGCGGGGTGCCTCTGATGACCCAGACTACAGTCTTGACAAGCAGTGAAAGCGGCTTGAATTTGGACATTGAGCCGAATGAGATTATAAGCCCCAGAGGAATGGAGCCGACAAGAGAAATCGTGAAAAGCTTCATTGTTTGGAGAAATCCGGCGTTCAGCGAGTCAAAAACGATCGGGAATTGCTCCTTAAAGAGTTGAAAATTCATTAGAAAACATCCTTAAAATCTGTATTTATACGGCGAAAACAGAGGGCGTTTTACCGTCCTCTGTTTCCTATTATAATGTGAGCAACTTGATTACTTGATGAGAGCCGCCTGAACACCGTAGGTCTCTGCGGTCTTCTCCATGCTGCCGTCAGCCTTGCTTGCTGCGAAGAATTCGTTGAGGGCGGCGGTGAGGTCGGAACCCTGGCGGAAGCCGACGCCGTATTCCTCGGTGGTGAGGGAGGCAGTGTAGGTGAGTGAAGCGTAGCTGGTGCCTTCGCCGACCATTGCGGCTGCCATCAGGGAGTCGATGATAGCTGCGTCTGCGGTGCCTGCTGCGACCTCTGAAAGAGCGGTGGCCTGATCGACGACCTCGGTGAACGTAAAGCCGTTTGCTTCAGCGGCCTGCTTACCTGCGGAGCCTGCTTCAACTGCGAACTGAAGGGACTTGCAATCCTCGGCGGTTTTGTAGGAATCAGCCTTGTCGGCGGGGACGATAACGACCTGAGCGTTGTTGCAGTACGCGTCGGAGCAACTCATAGCTGCGGTAACTTCTTCGGTGAGGGTCATTCCGTTCCAAACGCAGTCGATTGACTTGTTGTTAAGCTCTGCAACTTTGTAGTCCCAGTCGATGGGGATGAACTTGACCTCAACGCCGAGGCTCTTTGCGAATGCCTTTGCCATATCCGCGTCAAAGCCGATCCATTCGTCGCTGCCTGCTTCCTGATAATCCATGGGAGCGAAATCGGTGATGCCGACTACGAGGGTGCCCTTGCTCTTGACATATGCAAGGTCGCTGTCCGCTGCGGCGGTGGTGCCGGCGGCGTCGCCCGCTGCGGTGGTGGTAACATCGTCGCCGTTGCTGCCGCAAGCAACGAGCGCAAACATCATAACTGCGGCAAGAATGAGTGCTGTAAGCTTTTTCATGGTAATTTCTCCTTTTTTGTTTTCGTCACGATTTGATTTGTTGTTGTATCGTGTTGCTGTGTTATCATATTAGCACGCTAAAGCAAAAATGTCAACCCCTTTTTTGAGATTCGGCGGATTTCACAGCGATTTTTCACTCTTTGATGCCCCCGACCGACATAGTGCCCAATATATCGCCCCCGTAGCCCCGATTTCGCAGAATTTTTGCAGATTTGCGGCGGATTTCGGCTTGATTTGTAGGAAGGCGATAACATCGCCACATATAATTTTTTCAAATGTTTACACTTGCCCTCGCCTCCCTTGTGTAAAGGGAGGTGGCACGACAAAGTCGTGACGGAGGGATTGTCCGGTAGCTGTTTAAGTCAAAATCTTGCTGAATATATAACGAATCAACCGCAATTCGATCGTAGGGGATGACGTCCTCGGCATCCCGCAAACAAAACTGTAATGGAAATTGAACACCGTTAGGGGCGAACTGTGTTCGCCCGCATAAAATTACAGTGCTGACAGTAAAAATTCGCCTTCTCCGCAAGCGACCGTTGATTAAATCGAAGTTATGCTTATCGGCGAGATGTTTTTTCGCAAAAAACTCCCTCAGTCGCTCCGCGCCAGCTCCCTCGTCAGAGGGAGCCGACTTGACTGCAAGCTAACAGTAAAAATCATCGAGCCGCGAGACGGATGAGGTGTGCCGCGGGCAGATTTTGCGCATAGTTTCACAGCCGTATTGTTTCAATAGTCAGACTGAATAATTCACAAAATATTGACATTCAATCTATTATCATATATAATTTTGGTGAGCCATAATTTGACTGCCGCATAAAAAGGTAATCAAAAAATGACGGCGGTATATACACGGATTTGCTGATAACAAAATAAGGAGGACAAAATGAAGAAAGCGGTCTTATTAATAGCAGTTATGCTTTTGCTCCTCCTCTGCTCCTGCGGAGCGGATGTGGGCAAAGAAACCGAGACGACATCGATTGACGCAAACACGACAGGGGCGCTTGAAACACGAGCTCAAGTTTTCTATACCAAAAATGTTAGAATTGACCCATCCGACCCGTATTCCGTAATAATCAAGGAGAGATGCGAAGAATTTCGCAAAATTTGGGAAACGGATGATGATTTCAAAGGCTTCAGTGCGGAGAGCTTTGACAAATACATTAAATATTATCCCGATGTTTATTATTCCCTGAATGATCTTAACGGTGACGGTGTAGAGGAATTGCTTCTCGGCGGCTGGGAAAAGACAGGAGTATATACCGAGTCACCCACCCCACCGAGAAAACTGGTTATTGCAAGCGTTTATGCTGTAAAAAACGGTGAAGCGGTAAAAATGAACAGCCGAAGCTGGTGGAATATGGACTTTATATGGGACAGGGTTCTGCTGACAAACGGTATGATATTAACAACTTGGGGGAAGAAAGAAGACCCTAATTATTCGTTCTTATCATATGAAGCCGGTGAATTAAAGCTCAACTGTGCGGCCTATCTTTTTGATGGCGATACATATGCCACAGTGACCGGCATGAACGGCAAGGAGGTCATGATCGACCACGCTAAATTTGAATCCCTGCGTGATGAATCCATCGGCGATGCAACGCCCGTGGAGATTGAATGGAAACGCATTGACCAATACGGGCAATAAGGGAGAAGAATTATGAAAAAACTATTTGCAATTATCCTTTGCGCTGCGGCGGTGTTCCTCACCGCCTGCGGCAATTCGGCTGACGAGAGCAAGACCGAAACCACAACGACGGAGGCTGCCGTTGTCACCGAATCTCACACAACGGAGCTATATAGCGGCGTCACAACAATATATGAACGCCCGCTTCGTATGCGTGGCGATTACGATTCCGTGCCGACTGTTACTCAGCCTGCACCGCTTTCGGCAGATGAGCGAACCATCGTTAAAATTCACACTTCAAAAAATGACCCATATTCATATGTGGTTAAAGATCACTATGAATACCTGCTGAATTCAGCCGGTATCGACGCCGCCAATGAAGCTCGGTACTTCCTCTATGATATCGACGGCAATGGCTCCGAAGAGCTGATATTCGGGCAGGTGCGTGTGCTCGGAGGCATGGATGTTTATGACGTTCGGCTCAGCACCGATGAGGTTCCGCCCGTTATGGGAATACTGATTGTTGATATTTACAGCATCGTTGACGGCAAGGCTTCTCGCCAAAAGCAGATGGTTCTGGGCGGCGGAGCGGCATACGAGACGCAAATCCTAAGTAACGGTATTGTCAAGATATCATACAATACTCCGGCTCTGCCGTCATACAGCTATTATAGCTTTGCGGATAGCGTGGGCAGCTATATCGGATCTCTGAAGGCGAACAGAGACGGCACTTTCACATACGTAGACAGCAATGTCGCTAACCAAGCTATTTCAAAAGACGAATTTGACCGCCGAATTGCCGAGATCGAGGGCGGGGCAAAACCCGTCGAGCTCGAATGGAAGCGCTTGCAGAATTACGGAAAATAACGGAGATTTAAAATGAAAAAACTGCTTGCTTTATTCTTAGGCTTATCCATTATGCTCTTGACCGCCTGCGGTAATTCGGCTGACGAGAGCAAGGCCGAAACCACAACGACGGAGGCTGCCGTTGCCA
>OIZX01000082.1_pt1 | contig 71214 bp, 59 predicted proteins | sample 1588621 | NCBI WGS metagenome assembly OIZX01 (sample SAMN03283276) | human gut metagenome | biome: human-associated habitat; material: feces | host: Homo sapiens | place: Peru | collected 2012 | reverse complement strand
GTTTTTTGTAAAACTCTTACCGGGCGAGCCCCGCCCGGGCATTGCAAGAAAAAAAACAAAAAGTCATCAATTTAAATTCATAACCCTTAGTTTTGAATCATCTGACATTTCTCTGTTTCTCCTGACAGTTAGTCATCTAGAGGCTGTTCTAGAAGTTATTAACAGACTTCAAAAAGGGCTGCCCATTTCTTTTTGGACAGCCCCAATGACATTTCTTTCAAAAACTATTTCCGCTTTTTATTGTCTTTTGAAGTCTGGGCATTTCTAGCCTGAGCTGCCTGATAAGCTTCCATTTTTTCAGGATTATAAAATCCATTTTTCCAGTTAAAGCGGGAAGCTCCTTCTATAAATTCATGCTTTTGGATAATCGAAACAAGGTTTCTTATGTCGCTCTTTAAAATTTTTGTCTTTGAAAAATCTATGAGCTGATGCGTCCATCCTTTGCTTTTCAAGGTTTCCATTTTGTCTAAAAGACTGAACGGATATTCCGGCATTACAAACGAACCGTCCGGCGTTGAATTCACTTTAAATCCCATGCCTTCCTTGTCGCTGAAATAAGTAAAATCATAATCGCCCGGAAGCTTGAATCTCATTCGGAACAAAACAGGATAAGAGAAAACGCTAACTAGAACGCGCGAGCGTTCCGCAGAATTTTCAAAAATGGCTTCAAGATTTTTTTCAGAATTTTCCGCAGGAGACTGCAATGCCATAATATTGCTGTTTTCAAGGAAACTTACAGCCCAGCGGTTAAAAGTATAAAGGTAAGGACCGGCAATCAACTTCACCTTGTATTTTTTCAGGATATTTATATGCGCAATATTGTTTACAATAAAAGTTGAATATCCTTTTTCCACAAGAATTGAAACAACATTTTCAAATTCCTCTGATTTTCCTTCAGCAAAAAACGGATCAAGCGAAATCACAAGCATTTTTTTGCTGTACGGAAGCAATGGTTTTGCAGGCGAATCTTTGTTTAAAATGTCGTAACTTGTTTCAGAATTAAGCTCAATTATAAGCCGCACAGGATGAAGCGAAGAAACAATATGCGCGTCCGCCACAGTCGAAACCTGAATATAAAGACCTTCTGGAAACCAGTTAAGCTCATTTTTTGCAAGCGGAGTAAGATCCAAAACAGGAAGACGTTCCGGACCGGGCTGTTTTCTAAACTTTGAAAGGTCGGACGGAAGAACTCTTTTATAACGCTTGGACATGGATTTTGTCTGCAAAAGATAGACGCTGTCTCCCTTGGAAAATCCAGAAGGGATATCAATCCATCTTGAGCCTTTTTCATCTTCGGAAAGAACGCGGATTTTGTGGCTTTCGCGGCCTGTGTCATCTTTTTTATGAAGCCGGATGCTGTCTCCCGGATCAGGATTGTAGTCGCCGCCAGAAATTGTCGCCATTTGAATAGAAAACTCTTGTTTTCGTTCCAAAGAAGATGCATATTGCTCTTTTTCAGAAGCAGAAGCCGGTCTTGTCTGATTTATTTTTCCAAGGAAAATTCCAGTTCCTCCAGCTTGCTTTGGATTCAAAATTTTTTCGCCAGCTGAATCAACTCCTTCTTCCACAGATTTAAAGCCGTACCAATAATCGGTTTTTGAGCGCGCAAAATCTGTGCTTAAAATTCGCTTTCCTTCCGCAATAGAGCCTTTTTTATCTTCGTGCCAATGATCCATTACATAACGGTAGGCAGCGGTAACAGCTCCAACATATTCTGCGCTTTTCATTCTGCCTTCAATTTTAAAGCTGTCAACTCCGGCTTCCATCAATTCTGGAACATGGGAAATAAGCTCCAAGTCGCAAGGTGAAAAATAATAACCGTTCGCAACAGTTCCGGGAATTTCAGCTGAATAAATTCTGCGGCAAGCTTGAGTGCAAACTCCGCGGTTAGCTGATTTTCCGCCAAGATAGCTTGAAAAAAGGCAAAGCCCTGACTCACTTACACAAAGCGCGCCGTGAACAAACATTTCAATTTCGGCATTTGTCTTTGATTTTATCCCTCGGATTTCCTCAAGGCCAAGCTCACGGGCAACAACAACACGCTTTACCCCCTGCTTGCACAAAAGATTTGCAGCCGCCGCGCTTTCCACATTCATCTGGGTTGATGCATGAAGCTCCAAGTCCGGAAAAAATTCCTGGCACATTCTTATTACACCAAAATCCTGAACAATTATTCCATCCGGCCCGATTTTATTTAAATATGAAAGAAATCTATAAAGACGTTCTGTTTCGTTTTCTTCACAAACAGTATTTACAGTTACATAAATTTTCTTGCCAAGCCGATGCACGCTTTGAACAGCAGCCTCAAACTGATTCCAGGCAAAATTTGAAGACCGAAGTCTTGCATTAAAACTCTTCAAACCCATATAAACTGCATCCGCGCCTTCGCCTATAGCAGCATCAAGCGCTTCAATATTTCCCGCAGGAGCTAATAATTCTGTCATTTTTTCAGTATACAAGTTTTCTTTAAGTTTGTCATTGCAAGTCAACAGCCTTGAATAAGCTCGTTTATTTAGGTATATTTTCCGCATGGGGAATCGAAACTTTTTTAAGGACTTGCTCAATTCATTCTTTGGAGGAAACAGTCCAGAGGCCGCAAAAAAACGCGCCTTAAAAAACATTGCAAAAAATCTTTCTAAAACTAAGTATCATTTTTACAAGACTTCTTCTAATGAAATAGATCCAAGCTTTGCAAAATTCTTCTATGAAATATATAAAGCAATTTCGCCGGCACAGGCAATGATTCAATCTATAAATCCGAAAGCATTTAAGCGGATTGTAATCGACAATTCCCTTTCGGATAAACAACTGGAATCACTGGGAAACATCTCGGAGCTTGCAATTATAGACGCTGCAAAGAAAAAGCCGCTAAAAGAAGTTTTCGAGCAGACAAAACTTTATATGGACGCCTTTTCCTCAGAATTCGACAGCAACAAAATTTCTGCCATTGACGGCGTTTACACAAAACTCATGGGCTTTGTAAATTTTGTGCAGTTCGATTATTTCTTTATGCTCAAAAAATTTGACAGTTCGCTTAAAGAACACAACTTTTCTAATCCGCCGAGATTCATACCAATAAGCGGAACTTATGTTCTTGAAGACTTGAAAAATTTCATGGATGTCGCCTGGTCGCTTCCGTTTGATTCTTCTTGGGATGAAGTTTTTAAGCTGATAAAGAAAGTAAAAGGCGTGGATCCGGTATCGCCGGGCGTTTGGAAAAAAATTCTTGCACGAATCCGCTATTTAAAGGAAAACAAAATTGTGGAAATGCTCATTCAGCTCATTTCCGAAGATCCGTCTTACAACGAAGTTTACGCAGCAAAAGATTTGTACATTGTTGACGATTTTATCACGGAAGTAAAAAAGCAGGCGGAAAACACTTTGACTGCTCTAAAAGAAAAGCAGACAGAAGGAAAAATTGAAGTTTTGCTGAACCAAATTTTTGGAACAAACCAGATAGAAAAACTCAAATTTTATACAGAAGCAGGAAGCGCGCCTTTTGAACGCAAGGAAATAGGAAAGTTTGAATACTGTGAACCGCTTTCATATTTAAAGAAATTTATTCTCGACTATGTAAAAAAAGATGTAAAGGAACTTTCTGACATTCTTCTTGTCCGCGGTGAATGGGCAAACCAGGAGTTGGCAGCTCCAATGAGCGAGGCTTTCCATCAGCTTGTTGAAAACGCAGACAAAATCATAGCTTTGGACAACAGCCTTGACGACAGTGTTGATCTCGGCTTAAAAATGAAAACTCATCTTCCGCGAACCGAACGAGACAAGGAATCAAGAAACATAATTCATTCAACACTGAATTTTGTAAACACATCCGCAGCAAAAATCATTCTTGGCTCTGTAAATCTTTTCATTACTTATGGAAGAAACCTTAAAATGGTTCTTGAAGACTGCATAAAGCCGCATCCGACTTTAATAAGAAACTGGAAAGACATAGACCACTTTGCAGAAGGAAAACTCAAGCAAATGTGCATCAGCGTATACAAGGAATTTTTTTCTTTTGTTTCCCTTATGCAGAATTTCCACATTGAAGTAAACGAAGACGCTTAAAAATCACGGAGCATACATGACTTACACAACAAATCTTACAGTCCGCTCTTACGAATGCGACAGCTACAGCCACGTAAACAACGCGGTTTATTTAAATTATCTTGAAACAGCGCGCATGGATTATCTGCACCAGATTGGATTCAACTACAAGGGAATTGTAGAAGCCGGCTATTATCTTTACGTAACGCACATTGATATTTTCTACAAGAATTCAGCGTTTCTTGATGACAACCTGATAATCGAAACAACACCTGTAAAACTTGGAGCTGTAAGCGGAACTTTTCATCAGACTATAAAAAAAGAAGACGGACACATTTGCGCGGAAGCTGACGTAACTTGGGCTTCTGTAAAGAACAATGCGCCTGCCCGCCTTCCAAAAGAATTTATTGTAGACGGACTTCGACCGTAAATTTATTTTAAAACAGACTCAACTAAAGCCTTTAAGCCCGGATCTTGCTTTACTGATGAAGTTTCAAGATTTTCTTTTATTGTAAAGATTCCGTTCTGCTCAACAATTGCCTTAGTCATATTTTTTGCCCTTAATGATGATTTTGTAATTTTTGAAAGAAGTCCCGAAGCACAAGCATTGTTTTGCTTTGTTATTTCAAGAGCTTTTTTCATAAGTCCATGCTCCGAGGAAGAAGAGGAAGATTTACAGATTTTTTGTTCTTTTTCAAATTCCGGCATTTTCTTTTAGAGTCCTGAACTTATAAATTTTCGACATAAGGATAAAAAAGTTTAGCACATTTATTTTCCGAAAATTCCAAAGAAAAATCAAGCGAAAAGTTAGCATAATGCAAAAATTAAGGCGCACTTTCATTTGTTTATTTTAAAATGTATAATAAATTTTATGATTGAAATTCAGCAAGAGCAAGAACGCAAAGTAAAATGTCTTTTAGTCGGCGCGCCAGACAAGAAAAACGGAAATCCAGAGCCAAAGGAACTACAAAGTCTAGTGCAGACGCTGGACATGGAAATTGCCGGCACAATTGTACTTACACGCATAGAGCCAACTCCCGCCTACGGAATGGGAACAGGAAAAGCGCAGGAAATAGTAGATAAGGCAAAGGAAGTTTTTGCGGACTGCATAGTTTTTGACTGGGAAATAGATCCGTCCAAGCAGCGCAACTGGGAAAAACTTGCCAATATGCCGGTTTTTGACAGAAACGAAGTAATAATAAGAATTTTTGATTCACGCGCGCAGACAAAAGAAGCAAGCCTTCAGGTAGAACTTGCAAAACTTCAGTATTCACTTCCAAGATTAAGCCACACTTACGGAGACATGGCGCGACAAAGAGGCGGCTCATTCGGAAACAAAGGAAGCGGCGAAACTCAGCTGGAACTTGACCGCCGTCAAATAGAAGATAAAATCGTTCAGATAAAAAAAGAACTTGCACAAGTCGCAATAAACAGGAACATTCAGCGTAAGCAAAGGGAACGAACCGCAACCGCAACTTGTTCTTTGGTTGGATACACAAATGCCGGAAAGTCAAGCCTGCTAAATGCGCTCACAGGGGCGGATGTTCTTGTAGAAAACAAGCTTTTTGCAACGCTAGATCCAACCACAAGAAAATTCGCGCTTTCGGAAGCCTCGTCTGTTTTAATGACGGACACAGTCGGATTTATTTCAAATCTTCCGCATACTTTAATCGACGCATTCAAATCTACTCTGGAAGAAACTTCTCTTTCTGATTTTCTTTTGATTGTGGTTGACGCTTCTGACCCTGACTGCGAAAAACAATATCAGCAAGTGCAGAAAGTTCTAAAGGAAATTCACGCTGAAGAAATTCCGCAGACTGTTGTCTTGAACAAATTCGATCTTGTAAAAGAAAAGTTCATCACGGTTTCCCAGCTGAACAAGGCATTTCCAAACGCAATTCATGCAAGCGCAAAAACAGAACTCGGATTTGAAGAAATAATTTCGGTGCTTACAGAAAATCTTCTTGGCACAAAACGGAAATTCAAAATCCCAATGGAAAAAGCCGACTTGGTTGAGCTTGCAAGAAAAAACGGAACAATTGAAAAAGAAGAATGGCTTGAAAATTTTATCGAGCTGACCGCAAGAATTCCTGGAACATTCGATGAAACCGAAAATGCGACAACAAGAACGCTTTCTTTGCTAAAGGAATTTATTGTATGAATCTGAATAAATTGAATAGATTTCTTTTTGCACTGGCAGCCGCAATTCTTCTTACAATAATAATTGTTACAATTGCATTTTATATATTCACAAAAGAAAATCCTGCAAGCGCATACAGAAAATCAGATCCAAGTCCAAAAAAAATCACAAACATGAACACAGGAAAAGAAAAAAGCATGAATGCGTTTACGGACATCGGGCAGCTTAGAATTTTCACAAAACAAATTTCAGAAAAAGACGAGCAAGTTGTAATCGTTGTTTCCCCATGGTTTTCGTACCCTGCGGAAGACAAGGCTTTATTTGAAGAACTTTCACTAAAGGAACGGCAGATAAAATCGATTTTTACAAATTATTTTTCCGCGCTCACTTTCAGCCAAATCCGGGCAAAAGGAGAAAATTTAATAAAAGAAGAACTGCTTCAAAAAATAAACGAAAATCTTGTAATGGGACAAATCCGAGCGGTTTATTTCAATGATTATATCTTTATAGAGTAAAAAATATTCTCTTTACAACAAAATATTTCTTGCGAACAAATTTTACCCTTGCTTGTCCATTTCCATATTGCAAAGTTCATCGCAAATTTCGTTGTACTTTACGCCCGCATGGCCTTTGACCCATTTCCATTCGATGTCAAGAAGATTGTAAACCGAATCAAGCTGAACCCACAAATCTTTATTAAGAACAGGTTTCTTTGCAGAAGTTTTCCAGCCGTTTTTTTTCCAGTTTTGAATCCAAGAAGTTATTCCGTTTTTTACATACTGACTGTCTGAATAAACTGAAATATGCTGATTTTTCCAAAGCGTATTTTCGGCAATTGAATTTAGCGCGCTAATTGCAGCCATAAGTTCCATGCGGTTGTTTGTTGTAAGTTTTTCTCCGCCGGAAAATTTGTATTCTTTTTCGCCGTCAATTATAACGCAACCCCAACCTCCGCAGCCAGGATTTCCGCGGCAACCGCCATCTGTGTAAACAACAATGCCTGAATTATTTTCCATATAAAATTTTCCTTTCACTTTTTTATTCAGCAAGAATCCATTTTAAATTTCCTGCCGCTGATTTTATTCCATTGACTAGTCCAATAAAAAATAAAATACCAAGCAAAAAACTCCATCTGCCGACTGTGGTAAATCCCAACAAGCAGAACAAAATCTGAACTATGCTTAAGAAAAATCCTATTAAAGAAAAGCCTTTTTTGCTCTCTGAATTTTTTGAAGAATAAGTGTAAGTGTACTGATAATTTCTGTTGTTAAAAAAATCTGCAAAAGGGTCGCCTTGATAAAATCCGCCGTTCTGCTGAAAATTTTCAGAAAAGCCATTCATGTTGTACTGGTCGTACTGGCGGCGTTTTATTTCATCTCCTAAAACTGAATAAGCTTCGTTTATCTTTTTGAAATTTTCTTCCGCGGATTTATCACCTGGATTTCTGTCTGGATGAAATTTAAATGCTAAATTTCTATAGGCTTTTTTGATTTCTTCCGCAGAGGCATTTTTTTCAACATTCAAAATTTTATACAAATCTTCCATATCAGCAAAAACTCTTAAAACTAAACTTACTAAAATCCATTGAATAAATCAATTGAAAAAATCTAATTTTTTATTATCACCCAAGTTGCTCCAGAGCCGCCGTGATTTCTGTCTGGATGGCCGGAAGTTCCAAGACGCTTGTCCTGCTCAATAAAAAGCCGCACAAGTTGCCCAAGAACTGGATCTGTTCCATGGCTGTGATTTCCTTTTCCGTGGATGATAAGAATTTTCTTGAGTTTCCGGATGTAGCAGCTGTCAACAAAAATCTTAAGTTTGTCCCACGCTTCTTCTCTTGTAAGCTGATGCAAATCTATTGTAGCTTCTGGAGCAAGCGTCTTTAAATAATTTATATCATTAAGTTTTTCCTGACGCGCATTTTCTTCAAAAGCCTTGTCTTTGTCTACCGTACCGTATCGCCTAAGCCAAAGTTCCATCGGATTTATGCGCTTCTGGCTGTTCTGATCCATAATCTGCTCGTAAGAATAACCTTGACGCGCTTCTTCTTTTTCTTCTTTTGTAGGAGCATTTGCTTTTTTACGGCAAATTTGAGGACCTTTATTTTTTGGAACATGATTCTTCTGAATAGAATCCCACTGCGACAAAATATCACCAAAATCCATTTTTAAATTCCTTGCTATTTTATTATATAAACATTTTCCGCCGAAACCCAACCGTAAGTATCATTATGCCTTATGTACATCCAGCCTCCCGCAGTTCTTATTATAGAAACAACGCTTCCAGCCTGAATGGTTACACCTGTTGGAGCAGTTTTTTCTGGAATCGGACTCATTGTTCCTCCTGCATAAATTCCGCGGGAAGTAAATAAATGGTATCCGTAAATCGACAAGAAAACTGCAAACGTAACAAACATAGAAACAAAAATTGCGCAAGTTTTTTTTCGCTTGAAAATAAAAAGCAAAACTGAAACAGCAAGCAAAATAAAAACAGCACAAAACATTATGGTAAAAAAAACAACGCTCGGCTCAACTCCAGAAGGAGAAAGTCCAACCGAAAGCTCAATTTGTCTTCTTTCTTTAAATGCCGAATTAAAAAATGGAATTGAATGACGTTCCTTTTTATGAAGCTCAATCAAATTCAAAATATCATAATTTTTCGCTTCCGGTCTGGAAACATTTTTATCATAACTTGAAGGTTGTTCTATAAAAGCGTAGGCAAAAGGACTTTCCTGTTTTGGTTCATTGACCACTGATTTTTTTTCATGAACCTTGAAAGAAATAGGCGGACATTTTATATCATTGATTGTTCCATTGTACGAAACCGCCGTAACAAAGATTTCAGGAAGATTCCAATTTCCGGATTTTAAAGGCTGCCAGTCAAATACAGCAATAGGTTTGAATTCCGTGGAAAAAAAATCTTCATCAGAAGAATTAAACTCCCGAAGTTTTTTAAATACAGAATCTTCCGGAATATTCCAAGAAACATTTTTTACAGAATTCGCGTATTTCACATTCACTGTAAAAACAATGTGCTGCCCCTCATAAGCTTCAGCGGTTTTTCCTTTTGAAGAAATATTCAGATTGTTAAAAGAAACTGAAACCTGCGGATTTATAAATTTTGGATTTTCAAAAACTTCAACAGGATTAAACGGAATCTGATAAAAACTTCCGTTTATAACAAGATCAATCGGACTGATTTTGTAAAATCCGGTTTTTAAAAATTTCATCCAGATTGTAATTCTTGTTCCTGCTGAATATTTTTCGTTCTGTCCGTTTCCGCTTTTTATCATAACGGTCTCTTTTTTTGACGAAACAAAACTTACATTATGCGGAAGAGAATTCACGGCAAGCTGAATGCTGTCTGGAGTAACTCCTTCAATTTCAACATAAAATGAATTGTCGGTTTCTGTAAATAAAGTTTCCTGACTTTGCCTGAAACGCAAGCTCCATAGATAATTCCATGAAACTGGCTTTGCGAAAACAGGAAATGCATAAGCAACAAACAAGACAAAAATTAATAATCGCGGGAAGTCCGTTCTGAATCTTTCTGCATATTTTTCCATTGCTGTCTTTCATCCTCCCGAATTATAGAATAAAGAGCATTTTGAATATTCTGTTCTTCTTTATTTTCTGACAAAGGCACAAGTTCCTGCGCGGATTCTCTTGAGCGTTCTGAATTTTCCCTCAACGAAAGTTCAAGATTAATTTTTGCATTTATGCTGGTGCTGTCTATTAAAATAGCTTTTTTGAAAAAATCAGTTGCCACTTTATAATCTCCGTTACGATGCGCAATTATTCCAGAATTATAAAGGATTGCAAATTTAATTTTATCTGAAGAATTTTCGTATATTTTCGAAAATCTTTTTAACGCTGCATCAGTTTCGCCTTGCATAAGATAAGTCGAGCCAAGTCCAAATACCGCATACTGTTCAACAAGAAAATCTCCACGGGCTTGTGCATTTGAAGCTGTTTCAAAAAAATCTCCGACTGCATTTTGATAATCCTGCTTAGACCAGTCAAGTTTTCCTTCAAGAATTTTTATGCCGTCATTAAAACGTGGCGAACATCCTGTAAACAAAAAAACAAGCGAAGCCATGGAAACAGATGAAATCAATTTTTTCTTTCCGCCTGCAATATCAAGCTCGCCAAAAAAAATCGAGGCAAGGAAAAATAAAATTGCAAAAGAAATAAAAAGTCCATAACGCTGAGTGCTCTGAATTTCATAAGAAACCGACGGCAACGAACCATTAAGATCAAGCATTTTTAAAATAGCGGCGGCAGAGCCCATTTCCGAGGCATCAATGTAAACAACAGAAGGCGCAGAGTTATTTCTTTTGGACGAAACAAATTTTTCTTTTAGAGATAAAATCATTTTTTCAACGCTGCCGGATCTTAAAGCTGTTTTTACTTTTGTAATTCCATCGCCCGCAAAAATTTCACTTTCACGCTCAGAGCCAAATCCGATAATAACAACAGGAATTCCGGCTTTTAAACATTCAGAAAGAGAAGACTGAAGGCTGTTGTCTGTTTCTTCGCAATCGGTAAAAAGCCAGATAAATGAAGCTGCGGAAGATTGCTCTGGAAACGAAGAAAGCGCGGATTTTATTCCATTGCCAAGGCTTGTTCCCTCGGAAGTCATAAGCAAAGGCGAAAGATTTTCTATTAAACTTCTTACACTCTGAAAATCTTCTGTAAGCGGAACAGCAATAATTCCATCGCCCTTCGCAAGAACAGCGGAAACCGCGCATCCGTTCATTCTGTCCAAAAGCTCACTTGCATAACTGGAAACTGCCTGAAGTCTTGAAATTCCTCCGGGCGCATCTTTTGCTTCCATGCTATAAGAAATGTCAAACACAAGAGAGACGGCTTTTCCGTTTTTTTGTACAGGCACAGAATCTGTTCCAAATGAAATTCCTGCGAGTGCAAGAACAACGCAAATTCCACAAATGAATCTAAAAAAAGTTCTGCTCCAGAAGCAAGCTGAAATTCTAAAAGAGCCGTTTTTAAATTCAAAAACTTTTCCGCAGATATTTTTTCTTAAACGAATATACCGTGCCACAACAAACAAAAGCGCAAAAACTAAAGGAATAAAAAGATAAAATGAAAATAGATTTTCAACAGAAAAATTCATAAAGTCTCCTGCAGAAGAAATCTGCGCACAATCCATGCAATGCAAGCAAAAACAACCGCGGCAATCAAAAAATATCTGTAATAAAATATATCCTGATTTTTTATGTAGTAGCTTTGAGCAATATTTTCACTTTTTGAAATTGAAGAAATAGCCTGCGACAATGCGGAAATAGATTCAATCTCAAAAAATTTTCCATTTCCCTCTGATGCAATCCGTGCAATTGAAGACGTATCAAATTTCGATTCAAGATAACCTGAATAAATTTTATTTGACTTTGGATCTACATAATCAATCGGAACAACGCCTCTTGTTCCCACACCAAGAATGTAAAGTGAAATATCTTTGTTCACAGCAAGACGAGCCGCAGTATGAGGATGAACCGCGCCTGAATTATTTTCTCCATCAGTAATAAGGACGATGCTTTTTTTAGGCGACTTTGATTTTTCAAGATGATAAATTGCGCTGCTAAGTCCAGTTCCAATCGCAGTTCCATCTCCAAGCTCTCCAACGCTTACAGTTTTCAATCGGTTCAAAAAGAATTTTCTATCCATTGTGGGAGAAACTAAAACAGCGGCATTTTCAGCCATCACAACAAGCCCAAGCTCCGAGCCGCTATTCATTTCCGCCATGGAAACAATGGAATTTTTTGCAGCTTCAAGACGACTTTGCGAACCAATATCTTTTGCAGCCATTGAAGGGCTCACGTCCAAAACAAAAACAATCGACGCGCCTTTTGAAGAATAGACTTTTTGCTGAAGATGAAAAACAGGATCCGCATAGGCAAAGACAAGGCAAATGTAAAATAAGACACAAACAACTCTTCCAAAAACAGAAAGAAATTTTCTTGCATTTCCCTTCCACTTAAAATTGCTTCCGTTCCAGTCGCTTAAATTTAAAGGCAAAGAAAGCCGTGAAAAAATTTTTATATAACGCAAAATATAAAGCACCGGAATCAAAAGCAAAAGAAAAAATGCCGGAGGATTTTCAAATTCAAACACTTTTTTCTCCTATAAAAAGCCATTGAGAAAGTTTTAACTTTCGATTTGACTTTTTAGCGCAATTTTCTAGCGGAAATTGCATTTGATAAGAAAGCTTGCAACGCAAACTTTGTGAATAAAAACTTTGACACTATTTCAGACAAAATTTTTATTACACTCTCCTTTTTCGAGCAAATCAATTATCTTGTAAGTTTCCGCAACCATTGATTTTTTTTCGTTTTCAACAAACAAAGCCTGATGAGTTTCCACTGGCAAAAGCTTAGAATCAATTGAACCGCTTGCAAACCGAATGTAGTCTGTACGCACAAAAAAACACGAAAGAGATTCTATCGCTTCACAAACTTTTTCTCCTGCAAGACCATTCAGTATGTCAAATATTTTCGCACCGACTTTTTTTCCGGGCACAGAACAAAAAGAAACTGCAAATCTAAATTCCAAGTATTCGCGCATTGCAAGCTGCCATTTTTCACAAAAGTCCTTGTCATCAATTTTCTTTTTTAAAAGCATGGAAATCTTTTTCTTTGTCCGTTTTGCATTTCTGTAAAGTTCAAACTGTTCTCTTAAAAATTTCAATTTTTTCAAAATATGCGGAAGCCTTATCAGGACAATGCAAGACAATGAAAAAAATCCGGCGACTAAAAAGCCTGCAATCCACAAAAAATAATTTGTATTTGGAAGCAAAAGAGGAGCCTGCGGAGACTTTAAATTTTTTACTTCAAGTTTTTCTACAAGCGAAAGAATTGTAACCGGCGCAAGCTGAATTCTAAAGTCAACATTTTCCTTGCCGCTGTTTTGCCCGTGGCAGAATTTTTCCAAGCTGAATTCCTTAAATTTTATTGTTCCAGTTTTCCAAGGAATTATCGTTATGTAAAGGTTGTAATTTACGCCGTTTCTAACAAGAACCGATTTTGTAACAAGGCAGTCGTCCGGATTTTCTAAAAAATCACTTGAAGAAATATTCAGTGAAAGAACTTCATCTTTTATCATTGACGGATCTGCAAAAGAAAAAAAATCTATAGGCGTTCTGAACGAATACTGAATCTGTCCGCTGTCGCCAATAAAGACATCGCGCGGAACCATAACTTGCGTTTCAAAAGCCGCTGTATTTTCATTTGGATTCTGAGCAACTAAAAACTGAATAAAAAAGCACAAGCTAAAAACAAAGCAAAGATTTTTCTTCATGCCATTTTCCTAAAATGAATGTCTGTGCCTGCTGCTGAAAAATTTTATAAGTTCTGCAGCAGGATCTTGAACAGTGCTTATAAACAAAGGAATTCCTCCGTGGCGCACGCATTCTTTAAACCAGTTTTCCTTGCGCTGCTCATTTTCTTCTCTCCATCCGCGGATAAATTTCTGACTTGAAGTCGGAAGAACTGCTTCGTATCCTGTTTCTGGATCTGCAAAAAGAACAGAGCCAACGGAAGGAATATTGTCATCAGAAGAATCAACTATATTTATTGCAATGACATCATTTTTCTGGCAAAGACGCGCAAAAGAAGCATGCCATTCCGCAGCCCTAAAATCAGAAATAACAAAGACAAGGCTTCTTTTCTTTAAAAGCTTTTCTGCACCCCTAAGCGCGCTGTCAAGAACAGAACCAGCCTTTTGTTTTTTTCTGTCAAGCTCAAAATGGGACAAAAGCATAAGCGAATGTTTTTTTCCAGATTCAGGAGAACAAAAGAATTCTAGCTCACCGTCAAAAACAACGGCGCCAACGGGACTTGAATTATAAAATGAAGCAAGCGTTAAAAGAGAAGCGCACTCCATTGCTTTTTCAATTTTTGTCTGCTGGCTTGTTCCCACGCACATTGAAAGAGAAGCGTCGGCAACTATAAAGACATCGAGTTCACGTTCTTCTTCAAAAACTTTTACAAAAGGTTTTCCCATTCTTGCCGTAACATTCCAGTCAATTGCACGCACATCATCGCCTCGTAGATATTCACGGACTCCGCTGAATTCAATTCCGCGTCCACGGTAAAGCGAACGGAATGAACCGCTTTTCATTTTTTCAGCAAGAGAAAGAGAGGATAAATGCAAAAGTGAAGCGCGGCGGCTTATGTCGTTTTTCATGGAACTGGCATCAAGTCTATGATTTTTGAAATCAAGCTGTCCGCAGAAATATTGTCCGCAGCGGCTTCATAGTTCAAAACAAGCCTATGTCTTAAAACCGGCTTTGCAACAGCCTGAACATCTTCCGCAAGAACAAAGCTTCTGTTTTCAAAAAGAGCGTGGACTTTTGCGCATCTTAAAAGAGCAATTCCAGCGCGTGGAGAAACACCAAATGAAATGTAACGCTGAATATCATTGCGGCGGTTCATTTTTAATGCGACATCGGCTCTTGTAAAATTTACAATTGAAACTATGTAGGCAAGCATTTTGTCAGCAACAGTAACTGCATCCACAGCGTCCCGGCATTTTTGAAGAGCGATGGCGGAAAAAACTTTGTTCACAGGAATTTCATTCGCCCTGCCTTCGGATTTTATAATTGAAATTTCTTCTTCCGGCGTAGGATATGAAATAAGAAGCTTAAGCAAGAAACGGTCAAGCTCAGCTTCTGGAAGACTGTAAGTTCCTTCCTGCTCAATCGGATTTTGTGTGGCAAGAACAAAAAAAGGCTCGTTCAGCTTGTAAGTTGTTTCCCCGATTGTAACCTGATGCTCCGCCATAGCCTCAAGCAGAGCAGACTGAACTTTTGCCGGCGCGCGGTTTATTTCGTCCGCAAGAACAAGATTTGAAAACACAGGTCCTTTTCTAACAGAAAATTTTCCAGTGCCTTGTTCATAAATCAGCGTTCCACTAACATCAGCAGGAAGAAGATCCGGCGTAAACTGAATTCTTTTGTATTCAAGTCCTGAAACATCCGCAAAAGTTTTTACCGCCAATGTCTTTGCAAGACCCGGAACACCTTCAAGAAGAACATGACCGCCTGCAATCAGCGCTGTAATAATTCCGTCCACAACATCTTTCTGACCAACAACACGTTTTGCAACTTCCTCGCGGCATTTATTTATATAATCAAAACATTCATCAAGTTCAGCTTTTGTAACAACTTTCATTTGAACCCCAAATTTTCCTTTTTGCAACAATTATATCTATAAAACTATTCCATGTAAACTTCACCATAAGTGTGAAAACCGGAATCAATTATAACATCGTCCATGTTGCTTTTCGTAACCAGCACAGGCTTTAAAAGAATCGCAGGAATTTCCGCAAACTTATTGTCGATTGATTTTAAATTAGAAAGCGACTGGATTTTTTCTCCGCGTGCAACTCTCACAGAAATTTCAGCGGCAGTTCTGGCAAGTTCCACAATCGGCTTGTAAACTGTAAAGTCCTGAAGTCCGCGCACAATATTTTGGCAAGCGGCAATGTCAGCATCTTGTCCGCAAATCGGAATATGCTTATCCGGATAGTAAGCCTGCAAAACAGAAATCACGCTGTCCGCAACCGCATCGTTTCCGCAGATAATCGCGCCCGGAATTTTTCCGCTTGTAATAACGTCAACCATTTTCTGCCGAGACAAATCATAGTTCCAGTCCTGAGTGTAAAAAATTTCATTTATAATCGGCAAAGAATTTTTTATAGTTCCGTTAAGTCCGCGCAAAAGCATTTTCATGTTGTAATCTTCTTGCGGTCCAAGTATGCAAAGCCAGTTACGCAAGGGCGCAATACGCTGAAGTTCTTTTCCCATAATCACGCCAACTTGCCCAGAATCAATCGTAATATACAAATCAATTTTTGTGTTCAAAATCAGGCGGTCATAGGCAATGACAGGAATATTTTTTGCGCGGATTTTTTCAATTTCATCTTTAAGAGAATCTGCGACTTTTGCTAGAACAACAATCACATCCACATTTTTATCCAAAAGATACATGAGCTGCTTTTTTTGAACCTCAACATTGTTACCTGCATTCTGAACAATAACGTCCGCATCAAAATCTCTTGCGCGTGCCATAAAAACATCCAAGTCCCGTTGCCATCGCTCAATTGCAAGCGTATCTATGGAAAATCCAATTGTTGTTTTTTTCTCATCCACAAAAGAGTTCTGCTTCTGCACGGAAAAAGTTCTTTTATTCTTTGCGCATCCGGCAAAAACAAATGCAAGTAAAACTGCAAAAATTAAAAAAAGTTTTTTCATAATGACTCCGAATTTCTATTTGTGTTTCTAAAATCAGTAGGCGAAATTCCAAACTTGTTCTTAAAAATTCTGCTGAAATAATTCTGATCGTTGTAACCGATTTCCGCAGAAATTTCTTTTATAGAAAGCTCGGTTTCGCAAAGCATGATCCGGCCTTTTTCCAGCCGCCTGTCTGTCACATAGTTTATAAAAGTTTCGCCGGTTTCTTCTTTGAAAAGTTTGCTCAAATAAAAAGAACTTACGCCTGCAAAAGAAGCCGCGTCATCAAGTGAAAAATTTTCAGCGATGTGTTCCTGAATATATCCAAAAACTTTTTTTATAAGCGGATTTTCTTTTTCTTCTTTTGAATTGCAAATAAAAGCCGCGCATTCAGAAAGCCTGTTCTTAAAAAAAATCAAAAGTTCCGTCTTGGAATCAATCTTGCTCAAGTCGGAAAAAATATTTTCAAACGCAGCATTTTTCCAGGAAGAGTCTGCGGACTTTGCAATTTTTTTTGCTTCAATCAAAACTTCAAAAACATTTCCTTTTGTTTTGTCCAGCGGAAAATTCTGTTCATAAAGTTCTCCAACATAAAGCTCCGCCAAAAACTGAACTCCGGCAGCATCTCCTAATTTTAAGCGATTTAAAATACGCTCATGCAGTTCCTGAATTTTTTCATCTCCGCTAGAAAAATTCAAAAGCTCATCTGCAAACAAAAGTTCTCCATCTGGCGAAGTTCTGTTCAAGGCTTGAATCGCATCTTTGCAGCATTCAGAAACTTCTTCAAGCTCGCCGCAAACGTTGCTTATTCCAACCCGAAGCTTCTGCCCGATTTCCAAAGTCAAAAGTGTAAATATTTCCTTGACCGCAGAATGAAAATCATCTTGCAAACTTTCCGCAGAATTTTCCATAGAAACAAAAACAGCGATTCGGTTTGTCATAAACAAGCCGGCCAAGCACTTGAACTTTTGCGAAACAATTTTTCTGACTTTAGAGCAAACCTCGTATATATTTTTTTCAGAATCTGGAACTTCTATGCAGGCAAAAAAGAAATCATCAACCTTCATGTTGAAATAGTCAAGATAACTTTGAAAATCCTCGTTCTTTGCCTTGCTGAAAATGCACGAATAAATAAAATCACTTTCAATCATCGGATAGACAATGTCCAGTTTTTTCTGAAGCTCCAGATTTCCAGAAGTTGTTCCGTTGCGCTCGTCAACAAGGTTCATGGCATTACGCACAGTCTGAATCACAATGCTGCGGTTCACGGGCTTTGTAATATATTTGTACGCTCCAATGTTCATGGCTTCCTGCGCATACTGAAATTTGTCAAATGCGCTCAAGACAATAATCACTGCGGAAGGCTTAAGACTTTTTATGCAGCTTATCGCATCAAGTCCGCTCATACCCGGCATATTTATGTCCATAAAAATTATGTCGATTTTTTCCCGGCTCACAATAGAAACCGCATCACTTCCAGACAATGCGGAAAATAAATTCACCTGCCCTTCAAAATTTTTTTTGATTATAAACTGAAGCGAATCAATCATAATCTGCTCGTCATCACAAGTTAAAATATTATACATTTGGAATCCTGATTAAAAACTTCATTTCTGAATCATCTCTAGAAAAAATATCAAAAACATCATCACGGTGAAAATAAATTCTAAGCCGCGAAAAAACATTTATAAGCCCAATACCTGTATGCTCTCCGTCTTTATTTCCCAAAGAATTTTCTTTTGGAGAAGGAGATTTTATTCCACCGCTTTTTGCAGCCTTTAAAATTTCCTCACGAACGCCAGAATCAAATTTAGATCCGTTGTCGCCAATAAGAATTTCAACAAATCCGTCTGTTTCCTTTACAGAAAGAAAAACTTTGCCCATGGAATTTTGCAAGCCATGCTGAATACAGTTTTCAACCAGCGGCTGCAAAGTCATTGCAGGAAGTCTTTGGGAAAATTTATGCTCGGGAATTTTTTTTACAAACTCAAGCCTTTTTCCAAAACGAACTTTCATAATGTAAACAAAACTGTCCACAAGCCCAAGCTCATCATCAATTGAAGCGTCCTCTTTTTGCGCAATGTTATATCTAAAAAAATCCGAAGTCTGCTCAATAAAAAAACAAGTTCTATCCGCGCCTTCCATCATTGCAAGCTGCGCACCTGTATTCAATGTGTTAAACAAAAAATGCGGATTTATCTGGCTCTGAAACGCCTTTAGCTGGGCATCCGCATAAAGAGCCTGCATTTCCATCTGGCGTTCCCTAAGCTCATTTTCTGTTCTGGCTTTTTCCCAGATTTTGTCTATGTATTCTCTTATGCTGATTATCATTCTGTCAAAAGCTCGGCAGATATTTCCAATTTCATCATGAGACTTCTTGTTAAAAAGCGGAACATCAAAGTCCTGCTGAGCCACACGGAGCGCAACCGAAGAAATTTCCGCAAGAGGCCGTGTGATATTTCCGATAAGAAGATTCAGCAAGGCAAGAATAAAAACAAAGAAAAGCGCAAAGAAAACCGCGTAAACTTTAAAAAGCAAATTTATATTGTTTCTGTCCGCGGCATAAAACTCGGCGTTGTTCTGCATATAAAGAATATTGAGCTTTTGAATTTCCTCCAAAAGAAACCTGTAGCATTCAAGACTCTGCAAATAAAAATTTCCGCTTGTGCTATTTGCTCTTCGCTCCGCAACTGCTTTAGAGCTATAATATAGAAAAGACTGCGCAAGCTGATTCACAACATATTCTTTCTGACGCACTTCATTTGTAGAAGGAGAATCCTGCATCGCATCGCAAAGATCTTCCACTCTGGCTGAACTTGCATAGTAAGCGTCAATGCTTTCAAACGTTCTGTATTCAATGTAAAGTTCAAGTGAATTTTCAAGCCGCGACAAATCATTTGCAAACACATTCAGCTCGGAATTTGACTTGTAGGATTCACCCACGGATTTTAAAACATAATGCTCCATCAGAATTGTAAGCGCAAGGCTCGCGCTCATTATAAGAAAAGCGGCAACTATGCTTGCCATTATTTTCCATCTAAGGCTTTTGTTTTCCGCAAACTTCATTTTTTTTCTGCCCTCCTTACCTGAAGGTCAGCTGTAATGTAGCTGTTCGCATAGCCTTTGTTTCTGTATTCAAAAAGCTCAGTCATCGCCGTTCTGCCGATTTTGTTAAAATTGAACGAAACAAGCTTGGAAAGAATTCCTTTTTCAAGATACATGGATACAGTTTCATTTTCACCATAGCCTAAGATTTTTATGCGCCCGGAAGCAGAAGAAGCCGCAACAAGCTGAAGAACCATAATCGTATCTTCTTCTGTAAGGCAGACAACAGCGCAACAGTCAGTTTTTTCGTGCAAAAGAATTTCTTCCACGCTTTTTCTGTTTTCCTTGAGAGACTTGTCAAACACTTCAAAATTTGAAATTCCCTTGACCCTGTAATAATCCATGAGGCTGTTTAAAAGATTGCTGTGGTTGGGGCTTCCAGAAATTCCGCTTATAACAATATATGCTTTTCCGCTCGGCTCAAAAAGTTCTTCTGATTCAATGCCGATTCTGCGCCCAAGGTTTGAATAGTTGCTTCCTATAAAAGAAATCTGCGGATTTTCTGCAAGATAATGCCCGATTGTTATAACAGGAATCTCCGTGCCGTCTATGCGGCTTACTGATTCAAACGGAAGTGATGAAGAACTTACATAGGCAATGATTCCGTCCGCATTTACAAAAGAGCCGTAGTCAATTAAAGACTGAAGTGAAATATTTTCCGCAAGAGAATCCGGGGATTTTAATTCCACAAGCGCGCTATAGTCTTGGCTTAAGCTTTTTGCGCCTTCAAAAATCTGATTAAGAAAAACAGAACTGTCCGCCTGCCCAACAACAAGAATATGATAATTTCTGTCGTCGCCTTCAAATTCCGCGCCATGAATAGAAATACCAGAAACAATGCGCACAAGAAACAAAATTCCCGCCGCAAAAAGAACTGCAAGCGGAACCGCTGCCTTTAGCACAAAACCATTTTTTTTCACTGGATTTTTCCCCATAAACTCAATAAAATAATAACAGTTTTATATCTGAATGTCATTATCCGCTTTTCTTTGCTAAAAATCTTCCCGAACGGTAACAAAAGATTTAAATTACCTTCAAAATACATAGATTTTACCGTTCGGGAATGCTATAATTGCCGTTATGATAATAAACTCTATCACCGATATTTCAGAAGTTGTAAAAAAACGCAGAAAATCATTAGGGCTTACCCAGTCTGAATGCGCCGCAATGTGCAATGTTGGAAACCGTTTTTTTTCCGAGCTTGAAAACGGCAAAGAAACTCTTCACATCGGAAAAGTAATAAATTGCCTCCAAATTCTTGGAATAAACATTTCTTTGACAAACCGCGAGGATAACGAATGAAGCTGAATGTTTATTTTGGAGAAAAAAAATGCGGGGAATTGTTCACTACGGAAAACAGAGGAATTGCATTCTATTATATAGAAGAATATCTTTCATCTCCAGATTCAAAGGCTATTTCTCTTTCCCTTCCGCTTAAAAAAGGAGAATTTTCGCAGAAAGAATGCCTTCCATTTTTTTCAGGACTGCTTCCAGAAGAATTTACAAGGAAAAGAGTTGCCGATTATCTCCATATTTCAGAACTCAGCGACATTAAGCTCCTTGAAGCCATAGGTCAGGAATGCGCAGGATTCATAACAATTGCAGATGACGATTTTAATCCAAAAAATATTAAAACTGAATACGAACTAAACAGTTCAAACTACGAAAAACTTTCAGCAGAACAAGTAGAAGATTTTGTTTTAAATATTCCACAAAGACCGTTTCTCAAAGCTGATGACAGGCTTAGACTTTCTCTTGCCGGCGCACAGGAAAAACTTTCGTTGGCATTTTTTGAAAACCAGTGGTATTTGCCTTTAAACGGCGCGCCTTCAACCCATATTTTAAAGCCGACACGAGAAGGAAATCTTTCCACATTAGCGCAAAATGAATATGACTGTATGCAGCTTGCAAAAAAATGTGGCTTAAATGCGCCGGAATCAAGGCTTGAAAAAATCGCAGGAAAAGATGTTTTTATAGTCCAGCGATATGACCGCATTATAAAGAACGGGAAAATCACAAGACTTCATCAGGAAGATATGTGCCAGGCTCTTGGAATTATGCCGGAAAACAAATATCAGTCTGACGGCGGTCCTGGAATCAAAGAAATTTATGACTTGCTGAAACTTCATTCCGTTATGCCGATTATTGATTTGCGTTTTTTTATAACTGAAATTCTTTTTAACTACCTTATTGGAAACTGCGATGCCCATGCAAAAAACTATTCAATTCTTTATGACAAAAAGGGGAATGCAAGGCTCTCTCCAATTTACGATGTTGTTTCTACAAAAGCCTTTCCGTCTTTAACAAAGAAAATGTCAATGAAAATCGGCACGCATTACGACTTGGAAAAAATCAACAAAGACGATTTTATTTTACTGGCTCAGCAACTAAATATAAATAAGAAAATTATTTTTGAAACTCTTGAATCCTTGAACGAAAAAATGCATTCATAGACATTTTTTTTACTGGATTTTTCCACATAAACTCAATAGAATAATAACATAGATTGAACAAATATTCGATACAGAAAAAATAAGACATATTTAACAAAAAATAAATATGCGGTAAGAAAAAAAAACGGCAACAGAGCCGTTTTGAGCGATGGCAAGCGATTGTAAAATCGCGCAGTCCGATTCCTTTTACGCTCAACTTGGCGAATTGACGCACTTTTTCTTATAGCATATTCAGCATTTTACTAACTGGAGGATTTTTATGAATACAAAGAAACTTGCGCTTGCATTATTTCCGCTGCTTCTTGCATTTGCTTCCTGCATGAATATTGACGGCTCTAGCGGCAAAGAAGGAGCAATCCGTGTTACCTTGCCAGAAAGCGGTTCGCGCGGAACTTATACACTTTCAAAAGATAATCCTTTATATGAAGTAAGCCTTATGCAGGGCGACAAAACACTTAAAACCCTGTCATCGGAATCCACCGGGGGGGGGCGATTTTGTATTTGACGAGCTAGAACCTGGAACATACAAAATAGTTGTTACGGCAAGACAGCAGGACGGAATATTCCTTGCCCGCAACAGCGCAGAAGTAGAAGTTACAGCCGGCGAAACCCAAAACTGCCCGATTACACTTATTCTAGCAGGCAATAAAGGAAAAGTATTCAACTCGGATTATTATGTGCTGCAAGACACAAGTCATGTGGACTTTTTGCGAGAAAACGAAATATCATCTTCAACAACAGTATCTGACTCTAGAAATAAAACTACAGGAGCTGAAGACATAGATGGAAACAAGTATTATGCAGAATTTTCTACCTATACTTCATCTTCAAATGTATTTATATATAAAAATAACATAAGCTCATCACCTGTAGATATAGAAACAAGTAAAGAAAAGTCAAGCACAATAACAGATTTTATGTATTATGATACTGTAAATTCTTCTCTTTGGGTTGGATTATATTCTTCAAGCGGATTTTATTTTGCAAACAATATAAATAAACTCTTTTATGAAGATGGTTCACAACCAGGCAGTATAACACTTAATACTCCTTGCACACTTTCAGGACTTTCAATTTATCCGAATGCAACTTACACAGCATTTGCTGCAAGTGGAACAGAGCTTTACATTGCATATACAAATAACGGAACTTCATATCTTCAGCGCGCCAAAATTGAAGGACAAAACGATTCCTTTACAATAACAACAATAGGAAATCCGCAGTCCACACAAGACATGGGCGTAGACGGACAAATAACAGACATAGTCATTCATTACGACGGCTATGTTTACGTGCTGGTTTCTCAAACTGGTTCTAAAAATTTTACTGATATGTATATGGTAAATAATTTTAACAGCGATTCTACAACAACCGTTTATAGCCGAGGTGCTATAGTACGCCTTGAGCCAACCTCAAGTGGATTTAAACTTTCTGCAAAAACTGGCTGGACAGAAGATTCGAGAACTATCGCTTCTTCAAACAAAGATAAAAATACTTTTACTGGTTCTGACTCCGACAATTATACATTCTATGATGTAAATGCATATATTCCTGAATATTCAGAAAGAAACTCGCACTTCTATGGTCCACGTCGCTTCGTTGCTATAAAACCAAAAGAGCTTGCAATAGCAGACTGCGGTGCAAATATAGTCATGCCAGACTACGGAAGCAAAAAAAATGGAAAATTGTTTAAACATAACAGAATTGTAAAAGTAGATTTATATAAATTTGCACTGGAATCAAGTTCTGTAATAGATTTGAATAGTATTAATTTTTCAAATTTGTCATTAAGCGGCTCAATTGAAAGCGTAACAAACTTTAATAATCTTGAAAACAATGAGGAAAAATAATTGCAAAATCAAATATCGAGTTATATAAATTGTCATTGCTGTACTTTATACTGCGATGTTTCTGAAAGAAACTCGGTTAGAAATCTTTAAGTGATTGTAATATATAATTCATTTAGATTTATAACCGAGTTTGATGCGCAAACATCGCATGGTCAAGATCCTAAAATGGCAGTAAAACTCAAACCCAAACAAGCACACGGCAGTCCTGCTGTCGTATGCTTGTAACACCCCCTAACAAATGCTTGCAAGACCCCCTGTCGTGTACATGTCAGGCCCCTTGCAAAATGTAATTCTGCAAAAAAGCTATTAAAACCCATTTTCATTTCCCATTTTTTCATTTTTGAGAAATAAAAAAAGCAAACAAATAAAAAGTTTTTATTGTATTTCAGCAAAAACTTTATAAATCTACATAGTTTTTATTTAAACTCAGTAAAAACTATGGAAAAATTTTACATTCCATCCTAAAACCTCCACTTATGCAAAAATCTATAAAAATTTAAAGAATTTTCTGCAAAAAATGGAAATCAGCAGGAATTTGATATAGAATGATAATAGGTTATTTTAACAGTTTTCTTTATAGGGGGAATTATGAAAAAACTTATGTTTTCAATTTTACCAGCGTTATTGCTCGCGCTTGTTTCCTGCATGAATATTTCGCAAGGAAGCGAAGGCGGTTCTGTCCGGGTTGTTCTACCAAGTTCTTCACGCGCGCTTTATTCATCGGGACATGGCGATGTTGATTCATTCACGGTAAGGCTTTTGCTAGGCGAAAAAATCATAAAGGAAGAAACCATAAACACAGAAACCGACGAGACGGGGGGGGTAATTGTATTTGACGAACTTGAGCCTGCAACATACACAGTAGAAGTAGAAGGCTGGATGTCCAGCAAAGATGTTCTTTTATATTTTGGAACAGAAGAAGCAAAGGTAACAGCAGGACAAGATTCTGATTGCCAAGTAAATTTAAAGAAAAAAGACTGCCAAATTTACAATATTTCAGCTGATGCAGAAGAACTAAAAAAAGCTTGCGAATCAGACGGAAACGCATATATTTTTATGGGCGCAGATTCTTCTGTAAGCACAAATCAAGCTTCATCAGAAAACAATCAGCTTACAAACATAACTTCCGGCACAAAAATTATAAGAGGCAACGGCGGAAAAGTTCAGCAAAGCACGGACGACAACCAAACTCTTACAACAGAGGGCGGCCAGATAAAACTTTTTAATGTAAGCGGAAGCTCCACAATCCTTGAAATAAACAATCTTACATTTACAGCTTCAGACACAGTCGAAACCTCTGCACTTGACGGAGCTTTAATCTGTGTAGATGATGGAGCAACTGTAATTTTAAAGCAATGCCGTATGAACGGAATATCCATGTCAAACTTAGGCACAAGCCTTATATATGTAAAAAGTGGCGGAAAACTTCTTGTTGAAAACTGCACTTTTTATAATAACACAAGCACAAACAAAGGCAATGTATCTTTCTCTGAATGCATACGAATAGAAAACGGAGCGCAAGTGGAAGTTGTTTCATGCAATTTTGAAACCAACGGCAATGATATTATGTCAAATGCCGCAGCGATAGAGAATTCTGGTTCATGCCGCATAACCAACACAACATTTAAAGACAACTTAGCACAACGTGGCGGAGCAATAATGAACAATGAAACTGGAATTCTTGAAATTGAAAGTTCAACATTCGACAGCAATACGTGTACTTCTAGCGGATATTATGCAATGAGAGGCGGCGCGATATTCATTCAAGGCGGAACTGTAAAAATCAAAGACAGCACATTCACAGGCAATGAAACTCTTGGTCAAAATGCAAGTGAAGGCACAGCAAATGGTGAATTTCAAAAACTCGGTGGAGGCGCAATCAGCTTAAAAATGGGTTCACTTACATTGCAGAACACAAGATTCGATAATAACAGCGTAACTTCAACAAGCAAAAATGACGCTTACGGATATGGCGGAGCTGTTTTAATAGAACAGTCAGATGCAAATCTATTCTTAAAAGATGCAAGCGGCGCAGCAATGGACATAGCAAGCTACATAAATAAGTACATGAGCGGCAATACTACAGCAAAAACTGATGCCGGCGCAAACATCTACTGCAACGGCGGCACAATAAACGGCACTGTTTATACAAAAGCATGGGAATAGCCTTTGTCATGGGGATGTCCAATAAGTCTTAAAATGTCATTGCCGCACATGATACGGCAATCTATTGAAATTTTACAAAAGATTATCAATCGGACTTCTTTCAGAAATATCACAGGGCTCTATCCCAATAATGACACTTTTTATAATAGGTGCAAAACAGTGGGTTCTTAGGGCAACAGCCCTAAGCGATGCTGGGAAAGAAGGGAGGTTTGGAGGGAAAGAAACCGGCGATTGAATCGCTTCGCTTTCGAAGTAGAGGGTTTTCTTCCCTCCAAAAAGAAACCGGCCATCCGCTGCGGGGTTACAAATACAGCAAACGGCCGGCATATAACCTGCGGATTTCTCCGCGGATTTTACATTTAAAACTAAGACAGACTTGGAGCGTTCCTCATTCTCCAAGCCTGCCTTATTCAGCTAAACGCTACTCTTCATCCTGAAGTGCATCGTATCCAGATTCACCAGTGCGAACCTTGATTACATTTTCAACAGGGTAAACGAAAATCTTTCCGTCTCCAATGTGTCCTGTATACAAGGCTTTCTTTGCGCTTTCCACAACAGTTGCTACAGGAACCTTTGAAACAACAATCTCTACCTTGATTTTCGGCAGCAGGTTGATTTCAACTGGAACACCGCGGTAGTATTCGCTTGCGCCTTTCTGCATTCCACAGCCCATAACATTTATAACTGTCATTCCAGTTACGCCAATGGAGTTCATGGCAGCTTTAAGAGCATTGAACTTGTTCTGGCGTGTTATGATTACAACCTTGTGAACCGCGGCATCCTTAGAAGAAGGTGTTGTGGCAGGAGCAACAACAGGAACAGCTTCATGCATTGGAATTGCAACGCCAGCTTCAGCAGCTTCGGCAATTTCTTCTGTGCTGTAAGGTGTCATAAATCCTGCATAACCTGAATCAAGACCATGCTCAAGCTTATCAAGACCGATGATTTCCTCTTCCGCAGATACACGCAATCCAAAAATCTTCTTGATTAAGAAGAACAAAATAGTAATTGTTACAACAGTCCAGGCGATTGTGCAGACCATTCCAAGAAGCTGAAGTCCAAGACATTCAAGTCCGCCGCCGTAGAAAAGTCCTGAAATCTGCTCGCCAGCTTTGTTTGCAAGTGAATATCCAGGAACTGAAGGGCTTGCAAAAAGTCCAACCGCAATTGTTCCCCAGATACCGTTAAAGCAGTGAACGGCAACAGCACCAACAGGATCATCTACATGGAGCTTGTTGTCCAGTAACCAAACTCCAAATACAACCAAAAGACCTGCAACAATACCAATGATTGAAGCACCCAAAGCATCCGCAACATCACACGGAGCTGTGATTGCAACAAGACCAGCCAAAGAAGCGTTCAAGCACATTGAAACATCAGGCTTGCCGAATTTTATCCAAGTAAAAATCATACAAGTAACTGTTGCAAGAGCCGGAGCAATTGTTGTAGCAACAAAGATGCTTCCAAGCTGCGGAACAGAAGTTGCAGCCGCACCGTTGAATCCGTACCAACCCAACCACAAGATGAACACGCCAAGCGCACCAATCGGAATATTGTGTCCAGGGAAAGCGTTTACCTTTATAGAACCATCAGCGTTCTTTGTAAACTTTCCAATGCGAGGACCTACCATTGCAGCACCAATCAAAGCGCAGATACCGCCAACCATGTGGATACAGTTTGAACCTGCAAAGTCGTGGAATCCAAGCTGAGCAAGCCAGCCGCCACCCCAGGTCCAGTGAGCTTCAATCGGATAAATTACTGCTGAAATTACAGCTGAATAAACACAGTATGAAAGAAACTTTGTGCGTTCTGCCATCGCGCCAGAAACAATTGTCGCTGTTGTAGCGCAGAATACAAGGTTGAATACAAATCCAGACCAGTCAAAGTTTGCATAGTCTGTAAATATCTGCCAGTTCGGTTTTCCCAGAAAACCAAAAAGCATATTTTCACCAAGGAAAAGACCAAAACCAATAAGGATGAAAACAACTGTACCAATACAGAAGTCCATCAGGTTTTTCATAATAATGTTGCCGGTATTTTTTGCGCGTGTAAAACCGGTTTCAACCATTGCGAATCCTGCCTGCATCCAGAATACGAGGGCAGCGCCAAGCAAGAACCATACGCCCCATAAATCCTTGGAGACGCTTTGAACAGCTTGCATTACATCTTCCATAAAAACCCCTTGTCTAAAAAGACGGTAATGAAAATAAAAAAAGCGACAGTGATACCGACAAGAGAATTCCACTGCGGAATCTCTTAACCGACACCATTGTCGCTTTTAACAAATTATAATTCAGTTTAAAACAAAAAAAGCCACAAACTGCCCAAGGCAATCTGTGACTCCGTTGTCAACTGATGTTTTAGTTCTACCATTCTGAAAAAAAAATGTCAATATATATTTTTATAAAATTTATTTTTGCACTTCTATTGCACGCTCAATTGTTTTTACGTAGTCTTCGCCCCAGTATTCGCAAAGAAGACTATATGCCTGCTCTTTAAGTTCCGGCACAACACGCTGTTCAAGCTGCTTTAAATTATTCGCCACAAAATTATTACAAGCCGCCTTCATGCTTTCCACCAAAGAACTGCTAAGGCAAGCTCCTTCTGGAGACTGTATAAACTGCACAACTGGAACAAACGCCGATGCCGCGGAACACACACGCCGCCACCGCCCAATGTCCGTAATCGACTGCGCGCTTGAAATTCCTGAATCCACGGAATATCTGTAAAAGCGTTCCTGCACTCCAAAATATTTTTTTGCAAAAACCGAAAGAAAAAAGTAAAGGCAAAGATCTTCCGCCATGGTGCATTCTGTAAACGGAATAAAAGAAAACGCTTTTTCCATCAAAGATCTTTTTATAAGCTTGCCCCACAAAAAACCGCAGTGCTTGCAGTTTACAAAGCAGTCTTCTGAAATCTGACTTCCAGAAAGCTCGCCCAAAGTTATCTTGCCTATTTTTTTCTGAAGATGCTCTTGCTGCGCTGAATTTTTTTCAGGATTTTCTGTAACTGCAATGGCTGTGGAATTTACTATGTCGGCATTTGTTCTTTGCGCTTCATTGTACAAAAATGAAATTGCGTTGCTTCCTTCCAGATAGTCATCGCTGTCAATATAAAAAATAAAATCGCCGCTGGAAAACGAAAGCAAGTCGCGCCTAGTTTCAAGAATTCCAAGGTTGTTCAAATGCTCCTTGAACACAACCGGAACTTTTGTTTCCTTGGCAAACTTCTTTACGATTTTTTTTGCATCCTCGCCTTTTTCATTGACTCCACATGAAGCATCGCTTACAACAACAATTTCCTTTTCAGCAAAGTCCTGCATCGCCACAGAGTCAAGACATTTTCTTAGAACTTTTTCCGTTCCGTAAACCGGAATGCAAACAGAAACCTTAGGCTTTTTCATAAAGCTTTTCTCCTGTAGAGTTTTACCTTTTTATAAAAATTTGCGTGTAATACCATGCGCCTTCTGAATTTTTAACTGCGCTCACTGCGGAATGCGTTGCCTGAGTGCTTTCAATATTAGCTCTATGCCCCGAACTATCAAGCCACATATTTACAACATCTTCCGGCTTTGTGGAATAGTTGAACGCAACGTTTTCAGCAGCCCAACACCAAGGTGTCAGATTTTTCACCCTATCATCAAAGCCATCATGCCCAAATGCAGTTTTGCCAGTTGACATGTTTTTTGAATGAATGCAGCACTGATTGAAAATGTCATCATCAAATTTAAGAGCCGCAAGCCCTTTTTGTTTTCTATGCGCATTCACAAGATTAAAAATCTGCATATCATAGGAAGTAGCTTCGCCCCCCCCGACAGAATTTTCATCGTCCTCATCAAAGGCATCGCAAGAAATAAGCAAACCGCAAAAAACTAAAAGAAAAACAAATATCTTATTGAATTTCATGCGTAAAATTATAGCACAAAAACATGGAAATTAAAAACAAGAATCCCCGGCACAGAAAAACCATACCGGGGAAATGTGTGTTTTTAAGGAGACAAAATACTATTCAATAAATTTACACTCTAAAAAGCAAATCCTCGTAGCCTGGGAACGGCTTGTATTCTTCCCCAAGCAAAGGCTCAATTGCATCGGCAACATCGCGGGCTTCTGTCATCGCAGGAATAACTGAATCAACATAAGCGCGGGCAATTTTCATGCAGTCACCGGCATTCTGGGCAGCTTCGTGGAGCTTGTCAAGTTTTGCGGCTTTTTCTGCCAAGCTGTTTACAAGAGTATCCAGTTTAGAAAGAAGTTCTGACTGCGCGCTTGCCTTTGCTCCAGGAACAACAGCCTTGAGATCAATTGCAGTCTTGCTTACTGAATCCATGTACTTAAATGCGGCAGGAAGAATATCCTTGCTAATCATTTCAAGCATTGTCTGAACTTCAATATTCAGAATCTGCGCGTATTTTTCAAGCTTGATTTCATAGTGGCTGTTCATTTCAATATCTGTATAAACACCCATTTCTGTAAAGAGCTTGACGTTCTTGGAATCAAGATAATGAGCCATTGCATCAGGAAGAGTGCGAAGGTTCAAAAGTCCGCGTTTTTCAGCTTCATCAATCCAGCTTGAATCGTAACCGTTTCCGTTGAAGATAACTTTCCAGTGCTTTGTAACTTCACGTTTGATAAGCTCAGCAAGAGCAGCATCAAAGTCAGTTGCTTTTTCAAGCTCGTCTGCAAATTCCTTGAGAGTATATGCGACGATTGAATCCAATGTTGTATTCGGACCGGAAATTGAAAGTGAAGATCCGCATGAACGGAATTCGAATTTGTTTCCAGTGAAAGCGAACGGAGAAGTTCTGTTGCGGTCAGTTGAATCTTTTGGAATCGGCGGAAGAACGTCAACTCCAATTGTCATCTTCTGCGCTCCATGCTCACCAAGAGGCTTTCCGTCCTTTATAGACTCAAGAACAGCATAAAGCTCGTCGCCAAGATACATTGAAATAATTGCAGGCGGTGCTTCATTTGCTCCAAGGCGGTGATCGTTTCCTGCGGAAGCAACAGAAATTCTTAGCAAGTCCTGATTTTCATCTACAGCTTTGATTACGGCTGTAAGGAACAAAAGGAACTGCGCATTTTTCTCTGGAGTCTTTCCTGGCTCAAGAAGGTTTTCACCAAGGTTTGTGGACATAGACCAGTTGTTGTGCTTTCCGCTTCCGTTAAGACCTGCAAAAGGCTTTTCGTGAAGAAGGCAGACAAGACCGTGGCGGCGCGCAACTTTCTTCATAACTTCCATTGTAAGCTGATTCTGGTCAGCGGCAAGGTTTGTAGTTGTGAATATTGGAGCCATTTCATGCTGAGCCGGAGCAACTTCGTTATGTTCTGTCTTTGAAAGAATTCCGTACTTCCAGAGAGTATCGTTCAAATCTTCCATGTATTCAACAATGCGAGGATTAAGGGCGGCAAAATACTGATCATCCATTTCCTGGCCTTTTGAAGGTTTTGCGCCAAACAAAGTGCGTCCTGTCATGCGGAGATCTTTGCGCTGACTGTAAAGCTTCTGGTCAACAATAAAATATTCCTGCTCTGGTCCTACAGTTGTGGCAACATGAGTAGCATCTTCATTTCCAAAGAGCTTAAGAATTCTAAGAGCCTGTTTATTCAGTGCTTCCATTGAACGCAAGAGCGGAGTCTTTTTATCCAACGCCTCGCCTGTATAAGAACAGAAAGCTGTAGGAATACAAAGAGTGTGCTCCTTTACAAACGGATATGCAGTTGGATCCCATACAGTGTAACCGCGGGCTTCAAAAGTTGCACGGCGACCTCCGCTCGGGAAAGAAGAAGCATCCGGCTCACCCTTTACAAGCTCCTTTCCGCTGAAAGACATGATAACAGTTCCGTCATCCTGGGGAGTGATAAAGCTGTCATGCTTTTCCGCAGTAATTCCTGTGAGCGGCTGAAACCAGTGTGTAAAATGTGTTGCGCCCTTTTCAATTGCCCATTCTTTCATTGCGTGAGCAACCTGGTTAGCCACATCGATTTTAAGCGGCTCGCCATCATCCAAAGTTTTTTTCAAAGCCTTGAATGTTTCCTTTGGCAGACGTTCTTTCATTACCTTCTGATTGAACACCATGCTTCCAAACAATTCTGGTACATTTGTAGACATTTGCTAACCCCCATTATAAATATAAAACAAAGAAGGCGATGTGATTGAACGCCAAGAAAACTTAGCACTCAGCCACATCGCCTTTGATGTTTACATGGATTACTCTAATTAATTCATCAAAAAATGTCAATGAGTTTTTGAAAAGAAATTTCAAGGAATTTAAATACAGTTTTTGCAAAGCGGACTTCCATACGATGTGGAATAACATTCTTTTCCACATTTGCAGCAATATCGTTCTGTATAATCCACATTCCCAAACTGAGCCCAGGTATGATAGCATTCATCGCATAACGGCTTTCTTAAATCGTATGAAATTTTTGCTCCGCATCTAATGCAAGTTCCTTCCGTTATTTCTGCATTATTCGGCGGCGCATCAGAACTGTTTTCTTCAACAATTCCCATTGACTTTTCTATATCGTTTATGACTTTTGTCAAACCGTTTCTAATTTCTGAACTTGTAAATCTTAAAACTACATATCCTAAATTTTGAAGCTCACGGTCAATGCTTCTGTCTCGCACAGCCTGATATTCGGTTCTTTCATGATAAGTGTGTCCGTCAGTATAAATGCAGATTTTCTTGTTACCTGATTCCAAATAAAAATCAGGAATTGTTAAAATCTTTTTTGAATCAACAGGTTCTGGAAAATGGCAAACTGTATTGTCTTTATTTATTCTAAGTTGAAGCTCAACTTCAATATTATTTCTAACAAGTGCCTTAAGCAAATCTCTTTCAAGAGGACTTTCACAAACATTGCAGCATCGGTAACATTCCTTCAATTTTAAATCACAGTCCTTACAGTCAGAATTTCTATCAATCTTTTTTCTTATCTCTTGGGCTTCTTCTATAGTGCAATTGAATTTTTCCATGATCGGCTTATATCCAAGCACTGTTACAATATCGTCCAAAAGCTCTTTCATATCTGATTCAGAAAGCTTTTTTGCAACTTCTATATCGCCAGCCAACTGAAATGAAATTTTATAACAGTCAATTTTTGAAGAATCATTTTCTTTTGCTTCAACATCAATTTTTACTTTCAATTTTCCTATCCTTATTGATAGAAAACTTTAATTCGTTTAACAAATTTAGTAAATATATTTTTATAAACAATATTATTTTTTTATATTCAATCATTCACTTGCTTTCTTCATCTTCTTCCAAAACCGACAATTTTGTATCTTGGATAAGTCCGATTCCATCTTTTGCATTCAGTGGAGTTACAACTTTTTTGCCGGTTTTTTGCTCAAGCTCAGCTCTTGCGTTTTTAGCGATTGTTGCGCCATCCACAATTTGAACGGCTCTGCTTTTGGAGATGGAATTGACTGAATCAGGCGGAAAACTTGCTCGGTTGTCATGCAATCAGTTTTATACATTTTTCCATCTGCCGCAGGCATTTTCAGTTGGTTACAATTTGTAACCAACTGACTTCCTTCTTCTGACAGCCGATGTTTTAGAACCTTCCAGTAATTTCTTGGATTTTCACTTTCAGTTAAAATTCCAACAACATCAACAACACTGAAATACCATTCTTCCCTTTCGCAGTCCCAGACGGTGCGGACTTTCTGTTCTTCAAAAAGCTTGATTTGTGTTTTTGTTTCCTCTTCATCAACAAGCATAATTTTCCCTTTGATTTTATTTTGCTAAAATTGGGATTCGTTAGAATCCCCAAATCCGTGTGGCAATCGTGGCAATATTCTTCTATATATTTATTATCTCAATTATTATAAAATATAACAGTTTCCAAAAATAATTGACAGCAAAACCGCAATCCATTAATCTAAAAAAATCGTCGCACAAAAAATTGGAGGAAAAATGTCCTACACAAAAGAAGAAGTTATTGAATTTGTTCAGATGGAAGATGTCAAATTTATCCGCCTTGCATTCTGTGATATTTTCGGAAATCAAAAAAACGCCGCAATTATTCCAGACGAGCTTGAACGCGCATTCAAAGAAGGAATCGCATTTGACGGCTCTTCGATTGCAGGATTCACAGATGAAGCGCATTCCGACCTTTTTCTTTTCCCGATTCCTTCAACGCTCACAGTTCTTCCGTGGCGGTCAATTTCCGGTAAAGTTGTGCGTATGTTCTGCGAAATTAAAAAAAGTGACGGAACTCCATTTGAAAAAGACTGCCGCAACATTTTAAAGAAAGCAGTTAAAGAAGCGGAAGAAAAAAATCTAAAAGTAAACTTTGGCTCTGAATGCGAATTTTATCTTTTCCAGACCGACGAAAAAGGCAAGCCAACAAAAATTCCTTTTGACAATGCAGGCTACATGGACGTTGCTCCAGAAGACAAAGGCGAAAACATCCGCCGCGAAATCTGCCTGACTTTAGAGCAGATGGATCTTCATCCGGAAAACTCCCATCACGAGGAAGGTCCGGGTCAAAACGAGATCGACTTCCGCTACGGACAGGCTCTTGCCGCCGCAGACAACACAATGAACTTTATAACAGTCGTAAAAGCAGTGGCTGTGCGCAACGGACTTTATGCGGATTTTTCACCAAAGCCTCTTCCAGAAGAAAGCGGCAACGGATTCCACATAAATATTTCTGTACAGGAAAATTCCGGCAAGGAAGTTCAAAACGCATTTATGGCGGGAATCATGGCACACATAAAGGAAATTACGGCGTTCTTAAATCCAACAGAAAATTCTTATGAAAGGCTCGGCTCAAGAAAAGCTCCAAAATATGTAAGCTGGGCGCACGAAAACAGAACTCAGCTTATAAGAGTTCCGTCTGCAATAAATTCCCACAAGCGTTTTGAAGTCCGCTCTCCAGATCCAATGGCAAATCCGTACATTGCATATTCACTTTTAATTTACGCCGGACTTGACGGAATTGAAAAAGACATGAAGCTTTGCGAGCCAATCGAAATGAACCTTTCAACTGCAAGCCCCGAAATAACTTCAAAACTTGAACGTCTGCCAGAAAGTCTAAGAGAAGCCGTAGAACTTGCCAAAAACAGCGAGTTTATAAAAAAGCATCTTAGCGCGGATTTCACTTCATTTTTCAAAGTTTAAAAGGACGCAAAATGATTCCTTTAAAAGGCAGAAGAAAAGTTTTGATTGTCTCTGAAACAAAAAGTTTCCACGACAACATTTCTTGCATACTACCCAAAAGCGATTTTTTCCCGGTTTTTCATGCATCCTCTGGAGGAGAGGCGCGCAGGCTTTTGCTTGAGCTTCCTGTTGACATTCTGATTGTGGATTCGCCGCTTCCAGACGAGCACGGAATTATGTTCGCTGAAAGTTTCGCTGACTTGAACATGGGAATTCTGCTTCTTGTAAAAAGCGAGCTTTATGAGGAAACTTCATACAAAGTTGAAGAGCAGGGAATTGTAACTTTGCCCAAACCTAATTCACCAGAAATGTTTTTTACAGCAATAAAAATGCTTTCCGCAATGTCGTTCAGGCTGCAAAAAATGGAAGCAAAAAACAAGACGCTTCAAGAAAAAATGCAGGACATAAGAACGATAAACAAGGCAAAGTGGCTTTTAATTGAAAACCTGAACATGACAGAAAGCAATGCCCATAAGCACATAGAAAAACTTTCAATGGACAACCGCCAAAGCAAGCGTGAAGTCGCTGAAGAAATAATAGAACGCTACGATTCGTAAAACATTCTTAAAAAAAAACAGGAGATGTCCAATAAGTTTAAGTTCTAGAGGTCATTGAGCTTGTCGAAATGACTAAGTACACTATGTATGGTGGTTTCGACAAGCTCAACCACCGCATTTTTAACTTCTAGGACATCCTCCAATGACAGAAAGACAAATCCTGTAATTTTAGTACTCACCAAGGGCGGCGGCCACAAGTCCAAGGAATAATGGATGCGCCTTGTTCGGGCGGCTCTTGAATTCCGGGTGGAACTGAACACCAACATAAAAATTGTTCTTGTCATATTCAACAGTTTCTATGATATTCCCATCTGGAGATGTTCCGCTCAATGTAAGACCAGAATCTTCGAGCGCACTTCTAAAATCATTGTTGAATTCATAGCGGTGGCGGTGGCGCTCGGAAATTTCTTCTGTCTTGTAGCACTTGTACATTTGAGTGCCTTTTTTGATTTTGCAAGGATAAGCACCCAAACGCAAAGTCCCGCCTTTGTTTACAGATTCACTTTGGTCAGGCAAAAAGTCAATTACCTTGTGCGCACTGTTTTCATCAAATTCGCCTGAATTGGCATCCTTGAATCCGCAGACAGAACGGGCAAACGCAATAACCGCAATCTGCATTCCAAGGCAAATTCCAAGGTAAGGCAAATTGTGCTCGCGGCAATAATCGGCGGAAGCAATCATTCCTTCAATTCCTCGTGAACCGAATCCGCCCGGAACAATTACGCCGTTGCATCCGCCAAGAATATCGTCCACGTTTTCTTTTGAAATAGACTCGCTGTCAATCCATTTTATGTTCACGTAAGAGCCAAGCTCATAGCCTGCGTGCTGCAAAGCTTCCGCAACAGAAAGATAAGCATCGTGAAGCTGAACATATTTTCCGACAAGACCGATTGTAACTTTCTTTGTGCGGTTCTGAATTTTTTCAAGCATATTGTTCCATTCTGTCAAATCGCAAGGAAGAACAGAAAGGTTCAATTCGCGGCAAACAATGTCTGAAAAATGAAGTTTTTCAAGCATAATCGGAGCTTGATACAAAACCGGCAGCGTAAGGTTTTCAATAACGCAGTCAGGCTTTACATTGCAGAACATGGCGACTTTGCGGAAAATGCTTTCTTCAAGTTTTTCATCGCAGCGCAAAACAAGAATGTCCGGCTTAATTCCAAGCCCCTGAAGTTCCTTTACGGAATGCTGAGTAGGCTTTGTCTTGTGCTCATCAGAACCATGAAGAAACGGAAGAAGCGTAACATGTATATAAAGCGAATTTTCACTGCCAACTTCAAGACCAACTTGGCGGATTGCTTCAAGGAACGGCTGGCTTTCTATATCGCCTGTAGTTCCTCCGACCTCTGTAATAACAATATCCGCACCGGAAGTTTTTCCAACATTGTAAATAAATGATTTTATTTCATTTGTAATGTGAGGAATAACCTGAACAGTTTCTCCAAGATATTCTCCGCGGCGTTCCTTATTGAGCACGTTCCAGTAAACTTTTCCAGAAGTAAGATTTGAAAATTTGTTTAAGTTTTCATCAATGAAACGCTCGTAATGTCCAAGATCAAGGTCAGTTTCCGCACCGTCATCAGTTACATAAACTTCACCGTGCTGGTAAGGACTCATTGTTCCAGGATCAACGTTGATGTACGGATCCAGTTTTTGGGAAGCAACCTTGAGTCCGCGCGACTTGAGCAGACGTCCTAAAGATGCAGCTGTAATTCCTTTTCCAAGTCCGGAAACAACACCACCTGTAACAAAAATATACTTTGTTGATTTCATAGCACGCCTTCCTATTCAAAAAAAAATCCGCAGACTACAAAAGCAATCTGCGGCATATAGTCGCTTTAAATTACAATGTAAGTTAGTATGCCAAAATTACGCCTTACCGTCAAGATTGAAAGCTCTTCATTTAAAACGGCTCTTCTGCTTTTATCGCAAAAAGTTTTATTCCTTCGCCGGGAAACTTTTTCTTTATCGCCTTCATTACTGCTTGCACTTTTGGCAAATCCTCATCTTCAATGTAGCTTACAAGCACAAAATTTTTCTCAGGCCAAGTTGTATTTCCAAGCTTACGGTCATTTCCTCCGCGGCCATAAACAAGCGGAAACTTCGTGTATAAAATATCAGGAACATATTCTTCCAAAGCCTGAGTAACATCATCTTCAACAGATTTATTTGAAATTATTTCCACGCGCTGCATTTATTTTTCCTCCGGCAAAGCAAGCTGAACAACAGACTGCTGGTTTTTCTTTTTTTTCATTACAAAAGTATAAAGCACAGGAATAAAGAAAAGCGTTATAAATGTGGAGCTTGTAAGTCCGCCTACAACTGCAACGCTTATAGGCTGAACCATTCCCGCGCTTCCGCTTGAAGCAAAGCACATCGGAATCATTCCAAGTATTGTTGTAAGAGTTGTCATCAAAACAGGTCTAAGCCTTGAGCATCCGGCTTTGTAGCAGGCTTCCTTTAACGGCATTCCGCGCTCCACAAGAAGATTCGTGTAGTCAACTAAAATAATTCCGTTGTTTACAACAATTCCAACAAGCATTACAAGCCCTACTGCGGAAAGCAAGCTGAACGACTGCCCGGTGATTTTGTAAATAAGAACAACGCCAATTGCAAGAAATGGAATTGTCATAAGATTTATAAACGGAGCCTTAAAACTTTCGTAAGTCGCCGCCATTACACCGAATACAAGAAGAACCGCCATGACCATAATTTTTGCAAAAATCGCAGTCTGCTCTTTTACATCTTTCCAAGAGCCTTCATAGCTTACAGAAACATTGTCAGGAACAATAAACGAATTCTTTATTCCTTCCTTGATTTTTTCTTCAACAACGTTTGCATTCTCATCCGAAACAATATCCGCGGTAACGTGGACAATTCGGCGGCGATTTTCACGGCTGATTGTAACAGGACCGTAGCCTTTTACTGCCCGTGCAAAATTAGCAACACACACACGTCCATTTGTGCCGTTCACGTAAATCTGCTCAAGGTCAACAACTTTCTGCCTGTCTTCCGGACGAAGCATTACATAAACTGTATAATCGTCTCCGTCTTCACGGTAAGTTGTTGTGGAAACACCTTCTATGCTAGCCTGAATTTCATTTGCAACAGTAGCAACATTCACGCCGAAACTGTACGCACGCTGCCGGTCAATTTCAACTTGAACCTGCGGAAGTCCTTCATCTGTGTCAACCGAAGATTCTCCTATGTCTGGAATAGTTGCCATTACTTCCTGAATTTTCTTTGCCACATCAAGCGCGCTGTCCAAACTGGAGCTTCTAAGAACAACGTCAATGTCGTCTCCTGTCATCTGCTGGCGCCGGCTCTGACCAAAGCTAAAATCAACTCCGGCAAATTCTGTAAAATGCTTTCTGAGCTTTTGCTTTATTGTTTCATCATTGTCAATCTGCTTGTCTGAATTCGGCAGGGAAATTTGAATTGTTCCGTTGTACGAGCCTGAACTTCTCCAGCTTGAGCCGATGCTTGTAATTATATTCTTATACCCTTTGATTTCATTTTTTACGATTTCCTCAAATCTCAAGACAACGTCCGAAGTTTCTTCAAGCGAAGTTCCAACCGGAAGCCCAAGCTTTACAGAAACGCTGTCATCATGTCCGCCGGTCATAAGCTGAATTCTTAAAGTCGGAATAAGCATAAAAGAAAAAGCAAGAGCCGTAACGCAGACAACAACGGTAACACCGCGATTGTCCAAGGCTTTTTTTAAAAGTTTTTCATATCCAAGGGAAACAATGTCCTGCGACTTTGTGAATATTCCGTACAAAACTTTAAAGAAGCGGGACTTAACAGGCTTTTCATTTCTGTTTGTAATCGGAAGAAAATGTCCTGCCAAAACCGGCACGAGGAAAATCGCAACAAACAAACTGCTTACAAGAGCAATTACAATTGTAAAAATAATTCCCTTGAACATCTGTCCCATAAATCCCAAGTCTTTCATAAAGAAAAGGAACGGAATAAATACGCAGATTGTTGTAAGATTTCCTGATACAACGGAAAGAATCATTTCTGAGCTTCCAAGAACAGCGGCGACATTCGGTTTTGCGCCTCTCGTTCTGTAAGAATAAATGTTGTCAATCATAACAACGGAAGCATCAACAACCATTCCAACGCCAAGAATCAAGCCGGTAAGCGTCATCATGTTCAGCGTAATTCCGGCAAAATTCATACACAGAACCGTTATTATAATTGAAAGCGGAACGGAAACCGCAATTATAATCGTAGTTTTTATAGCGCACAAAAAAACAAAAAGAATTACAACTGCAAGCAAAAGTCCTTGCCATGCTGAATCAAAAAGTGTATTCAATGTGTCGCGAATGCTTTCTGTATCGTCGCGGATTATTTCAAGCGAAATATCAGCAGGAAGAGTTTTTTCAAGCTCACTGATTTTTTCATAGACGGCATTTGCAACCGCAACGCTGTTTTCTCCAGACTGCTTTGTAATTGAAACGTAAACTCCGGGAAGCCCGTTTATATAAACAACATTGCTTGCATCCTTGTAGCCCATGAACGCGCGGCCAATATCGCTAAGCTTTACATCGTAGCCATTTTTTGTTGTGATAACTGTATTGTTTATCTGGTCAATGCTTGTGTATTCACCTGTTGTACGCACAGAATAATCCATTGTGCCTTCTGTGATTGTTCCGCCACCGATTTCAAGATTCTGCTTTGAAAGCGAAGACGAAACTTCAGAAAGCGTAAGATTGTAAGCCTGAAGTCTATTCTGCTCCAGTTCCACGCGGACAATCTGAGTTCTTCCTCCCATCGATTCCGCCTGTCCAACGCCCTGAGCCTGCTCAAGAATATCAACAACCTGATCTTCTGCAATTTTTTTTAGCTCATCGACTGAACGGTTTCCGCGTAGTGCAATTCTCATAATCGGCTGGCTGTCAGAATCCATCTTAAAAATCGTAGGCGTTACATCGTCCGGCAGTCTTCTTGTAATGCGATCAAGTTTGTCCCGCACATCGTTAGTCGCAATGTCCAGATTCGTTCCGTAATTGAATTCAAGAAAAACACTGCTTCTTCCTTCCGAAGATGTCGAAGTTATTTCCTTTAAATTGCTAAGGCTCACAAGCGCGTCTTCAATCAAAGTCGTAACAGATTTCTCAACAGATTCAGGACCTGCATTTTCATAAGTCGCAGAAACCATCAAGTACGGCATATCAACATCCGGCATAAGAGAAACAGAAGTATTGCCCAGACTGAAGATTCCCATAAGTCCAAGCAATGTGAAAACCATCAGTGTAAGAACTGGATGCTCAAGAGTTTTTTCGCTGACCATTTTTTACTCCGCATTTAACCCGCTTGATATATTGCGGACTTTGCTTCCGTCAGAAACAGAAGTCATGCCTTCAACTACAACTTTTTCGCCTTCGTAAATTCCAGAAACAACTTGAATCATATTGTCCACAGAATTTCCAAGTTCAACTTCCCGCAGATTTACTGTGCTTTCATCTTCATCAAAAATAAACACGCAGTTTTTTCCGTTCTTTTCAACAACTGAATTTATAGGAACTACGGGTCTTCCGGCATAGTCAGCTGTAAAAAGCGTGAGTTTTGCAAACATTCCGGCGTTTATTCTTGAATCAGTTTTATTAAACGACAGAAGGATTTCTTTTGTGCGGCTCTGGGAATCAAGCACTGGCGAAACTTTTTTTACCGTTGCAGAAAATGTTTCGTTAGGATAAGCTTCGAGAATTATCGCTGCCTTTAGTCCGCGCTTTAAAAACGAAACGTAGCGCTCCGGAACTTTTGCGCGGATCTGCAGATTAGAAACATCGCCAATCGTTGTAATCGCCGTTGAAGACGCAACTGTAGTTCCAATTTCTTTTGGAGTGGAAGTTATCATTCCGCTGATTGGAGCATAAACGGAACTGTTCACGTAATATGAGCCAGGCTCGCTTGGATCAACTTCCGCAAGAACATCTCCTTTTTTTACAGTGTCGCCAAGGGCAACATAAACTCTCGCAATTTTTCCGCCGATGTCAGGATAGCAGTCAACGGAACTTTCACATTCAATTTCTCCGTTTGTGTCAACATAAGCATGCAATGTTTTCCGCTCGGCAACCATAGTTCTTACGCTCGCTGTTTCCTGCTCCTGCGGAAATCCACCTTTTGGAGGAAACGGATTCTTCTTTGGCGCAAATTTTATCGCAAAAAAGGTTCCACACAAAATGCACACGCACACAAAAGAAACAACAATAAACGATGCTTTTATTTTCATATTAATTCTCCAAAGTTCCAAACGGAATTCCAACCGCATTCTCCAAGTCAAGAACGGCGCATATCAAATTGTAAGCCTCAGAAATTAAATTCACTTTTGCAGAAAGAAGATTGTCCGAAGCAGTCTGAAGCGAAAGCAAATCTTTTGTTCCGTGGCTATAAGATTCCAAAGTCATTTCGTAAGTTGTCTGGGCAAGTTCAATACTGTTTTTTCTAAGAGAAATATTTTCCAAGCATTGATTTATTTTATTCATCAAAGTTGAAATATTTACTTCAAGCGAAACTTTAGCATCCTCAAGCTCCAGTTCAAGACTTTTTACTGAATCTTTTTTTGACTGAACATTAAGCGAACTGTTCGACCAAGGAAGAAATCCGTCCAGTGGAATCGAAGCCTGCAAACTTAAAGTTCCATTGTCGTCCCAATTCGAGCCGCCATCAATAGAAGAATAATTATAAGAATAAGAAGCTGAAAGGCTTGGTCCGTAAGCAGTGAACCTAGAAGCAAGCAAAGAATTTTTTGCGCTGTCAATCTGTTTTTGCAAAGATTCAATGCTGAATGAATTAAGTTCCATTCCTTCAATTGAAATATTTTTTAGATTCAGAATATTTTCAAACGAGCCGGAAAGTGAAATTTTTGTTTCCTGCGGAAGTCCCACAAGCCGCTTAAACGAAGCGATTGAATTTTCCATTTCCGCATTAAGAGATTTCAGTTCAAGCTGGTCATTCTGATACGAAACCTGCGCGCTCAAAACATCTAGCCTTGATAAAGTTCCGCGCTTATATTTTGCCAAATTTGACTCATATTGATTTTTTGAAGTTTCAAGGCTCTTTTCTTTAAGTGAAATTTCTTCAATCTTATAAAGAAGAGAATAATAATTTTTTCTTACATCAAGTTCCACGGAACGCAAGTCATTTTGATAAGAAAGTTGCTGCTGGCTGTAGCTCAACTCGGCGTTTTTTGCAGAAGTATAAACAGAAGGCGACAAAGTTGCGCTCAAAGAAATTCCTGCGGAAAGGCTTGCTTTGTCATCAGAAGAAGAACTTGGAATATTTTTTGAATATCGCCCAGTTCCAGAAATCGACGGACTTATAGAATTCCATGAATAATCTGACTCGCGTTTTTTTGCATCAAGGCTGATTTCACTTTGCTTTACGGAAACATTATTTTTTAGCGCGCTTTTTACCGCGTCTTCAAGAGAAAGCTCAATAGTATTTTCATCCGCAAATGCAAAGGCTGCAATGGAAAAAAATAAAATAAAGATTTTCTTTTTCAAGCATCCCATGCTTTTATAATACTGAATTTTCCGCATAAGTTACAAAGTAAATTCCTGTTATACACAGTAATTTATTGTTATTTTACAAAAATGCAACAAATTCCAGCCAAAATCTCAACATTGAAACTCTGCTTCTTTAAATCTATAATCAGAGCATGAATACTTTTTATGGAATTCTGATTCCGTTTCTTGGAACTACATTGGGTTCAGCCTGCGTTTACTTTCTTGGAAAAAATTTAAATAAAAATGTCCAGAAATTTCTTTTGGGGTTTGCGGCTGGAGTAATGGTTGCGGCTTCTGTGTGGTCGCTTATAATTCCTTCAATAGACAGTTCATCCTCGATGGGAAAGCTTGCGTTTATTCCGGCGGCGATTGGAACTGCGGCTGGAATTGCCTTTCTTTTCCTGCTCGACATTTTGATTCCGCATCTTCATGTTGACTCGGAAAAACCAGAAGGTTTAAAAGCAAAGCTCAAGCAAAGCACCATGATGTTTCTTGCAGTTACGCTCCACAATATTCCGGAAGGAATGGCGGTCGGTGTTGTCTTTGCGGCATTTTCCGCACAGAGTCTGGGATTTGCGGCGGCGGCAGCTCTTTCATTGGGAATTGCAATTCAGAATTTTCCAGAGGGCGCGATAATTTCAATGTCGCTTGCAGGAAACGGCGAGTCAAAAAACAAGTCGTTTGCGTTCGGAGTTCTTTCTGGAATTGTAGAGCCAGTTGCAGCCGTGATTACAATTCTTCTAAAAAATTTAATAGTGCCTGTTCTGCCTTACCTTTTGTCATTCGCGGCCGGCGCAATGCTTTACGTTGTTGTGGAAGAACTGATTCCCGAAGCTTCTGAAAAACCGCATTCAAACTTAGGCACAATCGGATTTTCGCTTGGCTTTATTCTGATGATGATTCTAGATGTGGCCCTAGGCTGAAATTTTACTGGTCGGCGCAAGTTTCGCTTCAAGTCCAGCCAAATGGATTTAAAACGAAAACAAGAAAAATGCATCATCTTATAGACAGATAGCAGGAACAAACCGATTCTATGCGGTCTCCCCCAGCCAGCCGTAATGTTGAACAGACATATCAACAAAATGGTTAAGCAGCAAATTTATTTTTGAGTCAAATGCGTCTTTATCAAAACTTTGCGGCAAATCTGCATCAAGTGAAGAAATAATTGCATCTTTTACTGTTGTAGAAGCCTGATTGTCCTTGTACCAGTCTACAACAAAGAGATTTTGTTTTTCTTCTGTAAGTTTTTTGTACAGATTTTTAGCGGCGAGCTTTACTTTTTGCTCTTCATCTTTCGTGAGTTTTCGGCCTTTTATAAGCAGGTCAAACATTTCAAGTTCTTCTTCGGCAAGACATTCCGTTTCAGCACGCTTGTCTTCATTTTTCATGTCTTCAATAAGTTGCAAGAGCTGTTCATAATAATCTTCACTTTCGCTGCCGCCGGCGTTGTACTGGTCTATGATGTTTTTAAATCGTTCACTGAACTTTATTCGCTCGCAGTTTTTATTAATCATAACCTGCAGCATCTTCTGAATGAACTCTTTCAGGTCATCGATTTCAATCGCCTTGTACTGGGCTTTATGAATCTCTTTTCTAAGCTCTTCCACATCGACTTTGGAAAGGTCAATGACTTTAAATTCGTGAATGAGATAATCAGAAGATTTCTTGCCGTCCGGGTCGCTTGTGTCTTCCGGTTTTTCTGAACTGACTGATGTGTCAAGCAAAGCCTGCATTCTTGCCTTTGCACGGTCAAGTTTTTCATCATTTACGTTATTGCTCATTAAATCGTTCAGATATTTTAACGGCTTGAACTTTTCGTTCTGCCAGACCATTTCAAAAATCTCTGGCTTGCTGGCTTCGTAAAGATTGAGCATTGTATTTGTAATAACGCGGAACTTTTCTTTGCCTTCATCTTTTTGATAAATAATTTCCAGTGCGTTTCGCAAGGCTTCAAGTTTTTCCAAATCTCCAGGAAGTTTATTGATTTTTTCAAGGCTTATATCAAGTTCCGATAAAAACTCGTCTGCCTCATCAATGCTCTGGTCAATCAATTCAAGAAGATAGTCAATATTTTTTGCCGGAAACTCATTTCCGTCATCGCCGGTTGCATAATCGGTAAGCGCCTGCTGCATGTACTTAAACACATTTACATAATCAACAATGATGCCGCTTGTCTTTCCAGGATATACTCGGTTTGCACGGGCAATTGCCTGCATAAGAGTGTGGCCTTTCATCGGCTTATCAAGATAGAGCGTAGAAAGATTCGGCACATCAAAACCTGTAAGCCACATTGCGCAAACAAAAACAAGCTGCAGCGGATCATTTTTATTTTTGAAGCGGTCTTCTATATCTACGCCGTCAACAATAGTATTCATCTTGTCGCGGTGGGGCTTTATATTTAATCCCTGCTCAGCAAACTTCTTTTCTTCGTCTGCGTCTTCAGAAATTATTACAGCCATTTCAACATTGTTCATGTAATCAAGACGCGCTTTTATTTCGTCACGGTCTTCTTTTGTCTTGGCATTGCTGCGTTCTATCATCAGCTGTTTCTTTTCCAAATCCCAGTAGTGCTGAACCTTGTCGTACATTTTTACAGCGGTAAACTTATCAACCGAAACTACCATTCCTTTTCCAAGAAATCCGCGGCGTGGAAAATGATGCGCAATATCTTGAGCAATTTTATCAAGACGTTCATCCCGTTTAAGGACTTCAATTATCTTGCTTCCAGAATCTTCTAATCTTTTGATTTCCTCTTCATTCAGGTTTTCATCTTCAATGATGTCTACAATATCATCATCAAGAAAGTTGTTTGTAAGTCCTACTTCCGGCACACGGCGGCTGTAGAAAAGTGGAACTGTAGAACCATCTTCCACCGACTGGGCAAAATTATATTCAGAGACATAATCGCCAAACCACTGGTTTGTCAGACGTTTTGAGCCAAGCAGCGGTGTTCCGGTAAAGGCAATAAAGTTTGCGTTTGGCAAAGCGGTATGCATGTTCTCTGCAAGGTCTTTGTACTGGGTGCGGTGCGCCTCATCTATCAAAACAAAAATGTCGTTGCGCTCGCTAAGAACAGGATACTTCTTTCCTTTATCATAACGGAATTTATGAATCATTGAGAAAATGAATTTCTTATTGCTCTTAAGATATTCACGAAGCTGCTCTGAATTTTTAGGCTGACATTCTTCTTTATTACCAATAACTTCTGTGCGTACAAAGTTTTTGTAAATCTGTGTATCAAGATCTGTTCGATCTGTAACAATAAAGAAAGTGAAATTGCCCTTTAGTTTGCGGGCGCATTTTCGTGCAAAGAAAACCATGGAATAAGATTTTCCAGAACCCTGAGTGTGCCAGAATACACCAAGTTTTCCTTTAAGCTCTTCGCGGCGTTCAACATTTTTCATAAGATTATTAACGCCAAGAAACTGATGGTTCTTCGCAATGATTTTAACTTTTTGGTTCTGAAACAAAATGAAGTTTTCGATGTAGTCAATCAGGTGTTCTTTCTTGCAAAGACCGCGCGCAAAGTATTCAATGGAAACTCCACGCTCTTTTATGTACTTGCGGTTTGGTTTTTCGTTTTCATTATCTACTTTGAGCCATTCAAAAAAATATTCATAATCTGCATTCCAGGCTCCAAGACGAGTTTCAAGTCCATTACTCAAAACACAAATCTGATTGAAGGCGAAAAGGTTCGGGATATCTTTTTTATAATCTGTAAGGTTTTTATTAAAAGCTTCTTCTATTTTGATTATTGCATTCTTAAGTTCAACAAAAACGACCGGTAGACCGTTCACAAAAATGATTACATCAGGCCTTCGCCAGTAATACTGTCCCTGAATCCACATCTGGGAAACAGCTGTAAAAATGTTGTTCTCAGGATTTTCAAAATCAATCAGCTTTACAAAATCAAAAGTAGGCTTTCCGTCTTTTTTGAAATCAACCTTTTTACCGTTACGAATCAGATTGTAATTATCGTAATTGGTTTTTACCATGTCAGTGCCGGTAAAGTCGCGACATAATTCACGGATTACTGAATCTATATTTTCAGAAGGAATATCTGGATTGAGTTTATAGAGTGCGGTTTTTATTTGTTCCGGTAAAACACATTGCTTTTTAGAAGTACGACTGGTTCCGTCATTCAAATCTTCTTTTAAATTGGGATTGGCATCACACTGAATAAAGTTATATGCAAGCTCATCGCTTTTAAGAATATTTATAAGAGAAACTTCAATGTCGTCTTCTGTAATGTAGTTTGCCATAAATATTTCTCCGTTATATTTCAAGACTGTTTTCGTTTAAAAGAAAATCAAAAATGCTTAGAACAAGTATTCCTTCTTCGGTATAGTATGAATGAATATTTGTCTTTTCGATGATGATTTTTTTGAATGAATCGCTTATATTCAGAAAAGGCCGCTCTTCCTGTAAAACTTTTTCTCTGTCGGGCAAAGCAAACGCAGACTGGATGTAATATCTTTTAAAACCTTTATTCACTACAAAATCAATTTCATATTGCACGCGGCAAGATTTTCCAGCTTTGTTTCGTTCGCTAATCTGAACAACTCCAACGTCAACATTGTAACCTCTCATTACAAGTTCATTGTAAATAATGTTTTCCATGATGTGAGTTTCTTCCATCTGCCTGAAATTCAGCCGCGCGTTCCGTAATCCGATGTCAGAAAAATAATATTTTAGAGGAGTGTCGATATATTTTTTTCCTTTAATATCGTAACGATAACTGGCAGAAACAAGAAAAGAATCGCTTAGATATTCAAGATATTTTTTTACAGTTTCCTGACTAATTTTTTTCTTATTGCTTACAAAGGTATCCGCGATTTTTTTAGGATTTGTAAGCGAACCTATGCTTGATGAAATTATGTTGATTAAGTCTTCAAGTTCTGAAGTGTTCTTGACTTTATTGCGTTCTACAATGTCGGTTATATAAGTTTCTGCAAAAATATTCTTTAAGTATTCGGCTTTCTTTTCCGGCGATTTTAGAAGCACGACCGCAGGCAATCCGCCGTAAGTGATGTATTCCTTCCAGCCATCCTCAACTGAACCAGAATACACGCTCATAAATTCAGAAAACGAGAGCGGGCTTATATGAATCTCATCTCCACGACCGCGAAATTCAGTTATAATGTCTTTTGAAAGAAATTTTGCGTTGCTTCCAGTTACATAAACATCTGCATTTGGGATGTGGAGAAATCCGTTTAAGACATCCTCAAAATTTTCCAAAAGTTGAACTTCATCAAGAAAAATATAATACTGCTTTGAATCTATTAGTTTACTCTTTACGAAATTATATGCTTCTTCTGCATTTCTGTACTTTCTAAAAGCAAAATCATCAAACTGGATTTCTATAAAATGGGATTCATCAATTCCGTTTTGAGAAAGGTATTCCTTAAAAAGATTGAAGAGCAAAAATGATTTGCCGCAGCGACGGATTCCGGTAATCACTTTTACCATGTTGTTTTGCCTTGCGGAAATGAGCTTGTTTAAGTAAAAATCCCGGTTTATAATCATAAAAACATCTCATTCGATATTTTTGCATACAGATGCAAAAATATCAAGTAAAAAAAACAGAACTAGAGAGTGTTTCATTTCGCAAAAGCAATAAAATTTTAATTTTGCGAAATAGATTCCGCATGACAAGTTGTTATGCCTACAGTTCACCATAAACTAACTGCTACTCCTACCATAACCTGATCAAATTGTACAAGAATGCATTTTTATATAATTTTGTTTTGCCAACTTTTTCTTCAATCAGAATTCCAGCTTCTGTCAGTTCGTGCAGATACTTGCTTGAAGTATTTCTGCTGATGCCAAGCTTTTCGCAAAGAAATTCATTTTTGGTATAAAAATCAAAAAACAAATGCTCAACAAGTTCCTGTGAATAAATTTTCGGACATCGTTCTTTAATCAGATTAGACGCATCATTCATTGTTTTCATAAAAGAATTTATAAAATTTAGAGTAAAATCTGACATTTCATAAATTCCCTGAATCATGAACAGAATAAAATCTTTTATTTTTGATAAATCCTGCTGAGTAGCATTTAACAATTCATAATATTTTTGGCGATTTTGATTTATATACTTACTTAAATACAAAATCGGAATATCAAGTTTTTTTGCAAGTGTTAAATAGAGAACGTTTATCATTCGGCCTGTTCGACCGTTACCATCATAAAATGGATGAATGGACTCGAACTGAAAATGAATTACTGCCATTTTTAAAATTGCATCCGTATCTTCCAGATCTTTGATGTTTATATATTTTTCAAGATTTGTAAGATAGTCAGAAATTTCTTCATAATTCTGTGGCGGAGTATGAAGTGTTTCACCAGTCTTTGTATTCATAATCACTGTTCCAGGAAGCTTTCGTAAATCTCCTGCTTCTGGCTCAACAATGTGATGAATCTGAATTATATGATTTACGCTCAAAAATCCATTTTCTTTTACAAGATTGTAGCCTTTGAGCATTGCCTGGCGATAATTTAGGACTTCTTTTGATGCGGGATTTGTTTTTGAATAAGACATTTCCTTAAAAATCTCATCAAAAGTAGTAACAATGTTTTCTATTTCTGAAGATTCCTTAGCCTCGCCTAATGTGATGGCATTAAAAATAACATAAGGATTTGGCAACAAATTAATCGCCCCATTAAGCTGCCCAAGTTTATGATTGGCGTTATTAAGGGCTTTGAGTATCTGAACATCGTCAAAATCAATGTTATATGGAAGTTTAGTCATTAACTATATTTTCCGCCTGTTTGTGCATATTGTCAAGACGTGCACAATATTTTTTATATTTTGTGCATGAAGTCGATATTTGCACAAAATAGGGGAAATTTACCGCTGATTTCCCCTATTTTCCCTTATTTCATACGTTCTATTTCGCAAAATCAATATTTTTTGAATTTTGCGAAATAGAAATATAAAAATCAACTTTATAAGTCTATTTTTGGCAATGTACTATCTATCCTCTGTGCATTTGTTATGGCCAATACTTTACCAATAGAAGTCAGATCAAATGAATATGGTAATTTAGTCCACCAATCACCTATTCTTTTTAGATTCGCATAAGAATTCCATTTTATATTAAACTTTTCAGAAATCTCCTGGAGTTTGATAGCATCATTCTCATAATATGAAATTATCTTTTTTATATTACATATTTGTTTTTCATTTAACTGTACTCGACCATGTATGAATGGGGCATTATTATCTATATAATCCATAAGTTCTATTTTCTTTATTCCTACTAAAGGTAAACGATAATAATTTGAATCTAATTCATTTTCAATTAAACAAGTTCTAGGTAAAGAGCAGTCATCTAATAATTGATATATTTCATTAAGTTTTTCAGAGTCTTTTGGAATACCACATACAACATATCCAGAAAATAATCTTTTTTGCAATTCGCTTAAAGATGGAAAACGTCCAAAACTTTGTATTCTTAATACTTTTAAAATATCTAATTGATCAATCCATTTATCATCAGTAGGTAAGTCTGAGAATATTAACTTAGAATATATATTATTTATTGTTGATAACCCTTGTGAAATTATACCTGAAGCAGGCATCCAAGACTGAAGTGCAACAAAAACTGTTATTGCTTGTAAAGCTTCTTCTGTAATTTTATCAATTACATCAATAGCATACGATACATCCATTTTTACGGATTTATCATTTGGTTTTTCTACTTTATGCGCAAGTAACTCAGATAATAGTTTATAACTTTCTATCTCGTCTGTTTGTGCAGCTACTTTTACAGCATCATTTAAAACTGATTGAAAACTGGGGTCTGCAAATATTCCTAAAGTTTCATCAATTTTTGCAATTCGAGGAATTACAATTTCTTCTAATTTTTTGACTCTACTTTCAGCACGGTTATAAGCTTCCTGTGTAAAAACTTGAACAGTATTTAACATTTCTAATTTCTTATCAATTATTTCTGTTACTTTCTCTTCAGTTAATCCTTGATAGTAATTTTGTGTTACATTAACTGTTTTTCCAGTTATGTTTGTTGAGTCATCACCTGTTTCAATATTTATCTTTTCATTCATTTTTCTATTTTTATTTTAGATATATCTCCGCTTTTTGTTGTTATATTTGTAGAATTCTTTCCTGTCTTAATTTTAATATTAGTCTTTTTATGAACACCAATTTTATATCCAGCTATACCTCCACCTAATAATCCTAATATAAATGTTATTATCGCGGTACCGATTCCATCAAAAATCCAATCCATTTTCATATCTCCTATATTATACAATTTCTTTCATAAACTCATCCAATAAAACCATGAAATGTTTTTCATCTATTTCAAGATTAAACATTTTAAGAATTTTATTTTTCAATTCAATCATTTTTGTCTTACAATGCCCATCATTTTTTAGAACAGCTCCCATCTTACGTGTATCAACTGCACATTCATGATATTTTGGATTTCCGAACTCAAAATCTGGAACGTAGATATTTGTGTAATCAGATTGAGTTACCCATGCGGCTCCCATTTCATTCAGGCAGGCAGGACTTTCTAGATATGTATTAGACCAAAGAATAATCATAAATACTTTATTATCAAAATTCTCACGAAGATATTCATAAATATTCTTATCCATTGGAATTCCATTTAGTTCATGTGATGTATAAATTAATTGATTATCGTTTACGCCTAAACCAATAATGAACTTTCTAAGTGCATCACCGTATTTTTTATCAGAAGAACTATGACTGATAAATATGATGGGAACACTATTTTTGACGACAGAATCTTTAACATTTTCTATACTATCCAGTTTTGTTTGTGCAACATAATCATCTGGTATATTGTCAAAACTCGTTATAATAGTTTTGACAATGTTCATGGCTTCTCTGTGTTCTTCTTTATTAAAACACCAGTCATTTTGATTTATCTTTGATATTTCTTTACCATACCATTCATAAACTTTACTTAATAACTTCTTGATATTTTTTATATCTTGATTTTCTATAGCTATGGATAATTGATTCAGATAATTAGTTATTAACCCTTCTTTTGTATAATCATTAACTGTTGCTCTAATTCCTTCAAATGACAATCGAAGATCATTCATAATTTCTTCATATTGATCATTATTACTATCTTCAGATACAGGATCTTCTATTAGAGCTTTATTTAACAAGCCAATAACAATTTTTGCATCTCTCACTGCTGTTCCATTATTAAAAGATAAATTCTTTTGTAAGTCTGGAAATTCTTTAGAAAAGACTCCAGAAATTTCCGAAATAATATCAAATATAGAATTTTCATCTGAAGCGTTATTATTGTAATAATCTAATTCTCTATATAATTGATTAATATAATCCTCTATAAACTTTTTCTTATTTTCATTCATAGAATTACTTTACCTCCAGTTTGCCGCTCATGAGGCGTGGTAACAACAGGTCACGCTGTTGGGTTAGGTTGGCGATTTGTTGTTGTAGATTATCTATCTGTGTAAATATCAATGCTATCTTATTATCAAATAATTCAAGTGTTTTATTATCTGGAACAATAATTTTAAAATGGGAAAGTATTTCTGTTGTCATACTTGGTAAAGCTGCACCTGCATTAAATGATTCCATATCAATTTTTGACAAAACATAATAGAGATACTTTGCAAAGTTTTTTCTTAACATTATGGAATAGAACATTGTATCAACAGTCCAAAGAGGTCTATTTGCATACATGATGTTATTCAAAGAACCTTTTCGTGGAATCAAAACTGTTTCTTTATCATATAAAGCTTTATTACAGTATCTCATTATTCCACCAGAACCATATACGGGAATATTTCCATCATCTAATTTTGAATGATCTTTTCCATATTTTATTCCAACAAGTTTTGTTAATCTTTCAATCTTCCATCCCTCTGGGATTCCATTTTCGAACCTGGAGTTTTTGTAGCCGGGGAAGCGGAAGCGGACGAACCATTCTTTGTAGAGTTCGCTGGCGGCGGTTTGCAGGGCCTCTATCTGCTTTTTGTAGTTTTGTATGAGGTTGTCGTAGGCTGATAGTATTGAGGCGATTTTTTGTTGTGTGGGGAGAGGGGGAACTCTGACCTTTATTTTTGAGAAACTACTTTTGCTAACATTTTCTCTTCCTGATGTCGTTCCACTATCAAGTTGTTTAACATATGCCAAAACAGAAGCCTTAAAGGCGTAATATAAAAATTCTCCATCATTTTCTTTATTTGGAATTACTGCATTTACAGCTTGATTTGTAAAACATTCTGTATCTGTTAAACACATCTTTTTCCCTAGAGAACCTATCGTTACAACGCAAGGAGTTTTAGGTGGCAATAAGCATTTTTTGTATTTTTGATATGCTAATTCGGAATAATACTCTTCTGTCGTTGATACAAATCTTTGGCCTTCTACCATATCTGTTGGTTTTATGAATTTATATTCTGTACCGTAATATTCCCTATTCGAGGTTGGAGGTGTATTACCAGTTACGACTTCACCTAAATCTTTTATTCTATATTCTTTCCACTCTACCATAATTACTTTCTCCTGATTTTGCGTTAGCAAAATCGAATCCGTGTGACACCTTTATGCCCGCCTAATTTTAACTAAACAATGGTTCTCTCTCCCAATCAGCAGGAAATCCCATTGATGGCAATTGTTCTGGTCTTACTATCTTCATAAGTTCCTTTAACTCCGCCAAAAATGTATTATTCGGATTACAAATATCCAAAAAATTTTTAATAATACATATCGCAGCATAAACTCTGTTAGGATTAGGCCAAGAGCTGACCCAATTACCTTTCTGCGGAACAACAAAAAGGGGTGTTGTTATCAGCTGTCTGGAATAAAGTCGCCCATGATGAGCGCATATATTTCTGACGATATTTATTACTTGGAACCAAGTTGCACCCAATGTCAGAGAAACCAGCGTCATGCGAGTTTTTAATGCAGTCTCAATAAAACTTATGCTGGAAAATAACAAGGTTCTCAATTTCAAATCAAAGTTATAATCATTCCAAATATAAGACCATTTTACATTTGGCAAAAAGGGAGAATTAGGCACAGAATTATCTTGATATGGATATGTATAACCACGTAATTTATAATAATTTACGGATTGGAATATCTCTGTCAATTTACTTTCAGAAATATCTTGCAATCCATTTGAAATTAATTTTTGTGCTAAGCATTCGGGTGTTCGAGGTGGTTTTGAAAAAATCATTTTGTCCTCCTGATAAAAAACTCAAAAGGGCAAAAAAATAACCCCACGTGAGACGCATTGTTAAGAGGCGTGCAGGGTCTTGTTACCCTCAATATATAACCATTATTTAAAATTGTCAATTTATTTTTCATTCCCCAAACAACTCCTTCAAATTATCTGTAATCTGTTTTTCGAAAGTTGCGGCTTCTTTTCTTAAGTCACCAAGTTCGGTGTTGAGGCCCAGCATTTTTGCTTTGAACTCAGCTTCTGTCATGCCGTCGTCTTCGATTACAACTCCTACGTAGCGGCCGGCGTTGAGGGAATAATCCTGGTCGCGGATGCCGTCTTCGCCTTCTATGCTGGCGGCTTTGCAAAGGCCTATTACATCGGTGTAGGTTCCGTCCGGGAAGCGTTCGTTGAGCCAGTCTATCTGTGACTGCCAGTAGTTTTTGGTTTTTACTTCTTTGTCGTCGCTGGCTTCTGGAGCGGCTTTAAGGGCAGCGGTGTATTCTGCTATAAGGTCTTTAAAGGCCTGTGTGTCGCCGTTGTAGAGCCGGGTGATGATTCCCAGATTTTTTATCTGCTCGTCGCTGAACTTTCTGTGAGCGCGGTCTACCTGTGTAAAGATTGAGCGTGCATCTATAAAAAGGATTTTGTCTTTTTTCTGAGCATCCTGAGTTTTCTGTTTGTCGAAGAACCAGAGGGTTGCAGGAAGTGTAACGGAAGAAAACATATTGCTTGGGAGCGTTACCATCTGGCTGATGATTCCTTCTTCTATCATCTTCTTGCGGATTTCCAGTTCTGAACCACCGGCATCGCTTGCGGAGTTTGCCATAACGAGGGCTGCTTTTCCTGTCTGATTGAGGCTGCTTGCAAAATAACTTATCCAGAGATAGTTTGCGTTTGGAACTGTTTCTTTTTTGTCGCTGCCTTTTTTGGCGGTTTTGGATTTATTCTTTGGAACTCCGTAGATGTTAAAGCGCGGGTCGTCTTTTACTTTGTCGTAAACAACTTCGTCTACGTTGAATGGTGGATTTGCCATTACATAATCAAAGTTGCCTACTGCATTATGAGGGTCTGAATAGAAGGAGTTTGCTTCTACGATTTCGCCGCGGACGTTATTCAAAAGAAGGTTCATTTTTGCAAGCTTTACTGTGTCGGGTTCTTTTTCTACACCGTAACAGCGGAACTTCATTACTTCATCTGACGTTTTGTTATGGCGGTGCATAAAGCGGGCTGCCTGAACAAACATACCTCCGGAACCACATGCCGGATCTAAAATTTTCTTTTCGCCATTCTGCGGCTGAAGAACTTCCACCATGTAGCGGACAACTGTCGCAGGCGTATAGAAGGTTCCGCCGTCTTTTCCTTCCTGAAGGGCAAACTCGCCAAGGAAGAATTCATATATTTCGCCAAAGAGGTCTACGCTGATATTTTCGGGAATGTCCATAAAAATGCGCATGATGTTGGAAAGAAGTTCCGGTTCTTCTTCGGGTACGAGCTGGCCGTACACTTCTTTTGGAAGAACTCCGTCCATCTTTTCGTTTTCGCGTTCTATGGCTTCCATTGCCTTTTTTACGAGTGTGGCTTTGTTTGCGTCATCTGGCGCGTCGTTGATTGTTGTATAATAGGCTTCTGGCGGGAGATAAAAACCGCAGTATTTGATTGAAATATCTTTTATTGATTTTTCGGCTCGTGTGCCTTTTGATTTATTGTATTCGGCTTCTATTTCTGCTTTGTGCTGTTTATAAAGAATATCTGCATAGCGCAAAAAAATGAGTCCTAAAATTGGCTGTCCGTATTTATTTGCTGCTAGGTGTGCTCCGGCACGAAGAACATCTGCGGCGTGCCAGAGGTTATCTTTTAAGGTTTTGAGTTCTGAGTCGGTCATTGTTTCTTCCAAAAAATATTTCTGCGTTGATTATAGCACGAAAAAAAGGTTGTTATCATAGGACAAGTGTTTCAAAACAAAAAAAACTTCAGAGCGAATCTGAAGTTTTTTATAGCTGGGGTTGGACTTGGCTTCCATATTTCCGCATCCTGCGTCAATATTCCAGCCCGGCTTCACTTGCTTACGCAGACTTCCTGTCCGCTCTTCCTCCCATTTGGTCGGCGCAAGTTTCGCTTCAAGTCCAAATAGATGGATTTAAAACAAAAAAAAACTTCAGAGCGAATCTGAAGTTTTTATAGCTGGGGTTGGACTTGAACCAACGGCCTCCGGGTTATGAGCCCGACGAGCTGCCAACTGCTCTACCCAGCGTCGTAATATGTTCTTATATAATATGAAAAATAACAGCGAGTGTCAATAGCAATATCTGTTTTTAATAACAATTTGCCCCGCCGCCTAAAAAAGTAGCCAAGGCAAATTGTTATTACAGTCAGCCTGAAAAACTTGTTCCAAAAATGCACATTACAAAGCACAAGCTTTTAGGCTTTTAGCATTTTTTACTTCTTGAGCAATGCCGCAAATGGATTATAGTACATTCCGTCGTCGCTGCCAAAATTCTGCTTTTCATGGCGAGGCTTTCTATTCTTATCGAACGAAGTCTTTTCCCCAGAAGCTGAATGTTTTTTCACAACCACAACTTTTTTCTTTGCACCAGAAGAAACTCCTCCAGCAGGACGGCTTGCAGCATCAGATTTTAATGAAAGGCTGATTCTTTTTCGGTCTGTGTCCAAATCGATTATTGTAAATTCCTTTACATCGCCAACCTTGATTACGTCCATTGGATCAGAAACAAAACTGTCGCTAAGCTCAGAAATGTGAATAAGTCCAGTTTCATGCAAACCGATATCTACAAACGCGCCAAAGTCAACAACATTTTTAATCTTGCCGGTAACTTTCATTCCAACCTTGAGGTCTTCAAAGTTCAAAACGCCTTTCTGCATGATTGGAGCAGGATAGCCGTCGCGCGGATCACGGTTAGGTTTTGCAAGCTCTTCAACAATATCGTTAATTGTAGTTTCGCCGACACTGTATTTTTCTTCCAGCTGCTTTTTCAGCTCTGCAGAAATCTTTTCTTTTTTCTGAACAAGCGGAAGAACTTCTTTTGCAACTTCGTAGTTTTCCGGGTGAACCCAAGTGTTATCAAGCGGATTTGAACTTTCTGGAATTTTCAAGAATCCCGCGCACTGCTCAAATGCCTTTGGTCCAAGCCCCGAAACTTTTTTCAAATCCTCGCGGCTTGTTATTTTTCCGTTTGTATCACGGTAGGCAACAATTTTTTTTGCAAGAGAACTGTTGATTCCAGAAACATATTTTAAAAGGCTTGCGCTCGCAGTGTTCAAGTTCACGCCAACCTGATTTACAACAGAGCCAACTACTTCATCCAAAGTATCCGAAAGTTTTTTCTGGTTTACATCGTGCTGGTAAAGTCCAACACCGATTGCCTTCGGGTCGATTTTTACAAGCTCGGCAAGAGGATCCTGCAATCTTCTTCCCATTGAAATTGCGCCGCGGATTGTAAGGTCAAGCTCCGGAAATTCCTCACGGGCAATGTCGCTTGCAGAATAAACAGAGGCTCCGGACTCATCAACAACAGTATACATAACATCAGAATAATTTTCGCTGATTACCTTGCTTACAATCGCCTGAACTTCCTGGCTTCCTGTTCCGTTTCCGACTGCGACAACCTGAATATCGTACTTGTCAATCGCATCATTGATTGCTTTATATGAGCCTTCTGGATCTGCAACCTGCTTAATCAAAAAGTAGCCCAGATATTTTCCAGTTTCATCAAGGGCGGCGCATTTTGTTCCAGTGCGGATTCCAGGGTCAACACCAAGAACGCGGCTACCTTTTATAGGCTGAGTCATCAGGAGGTTCTTTAAGTTTTCACTGAAAATTCCAATTCCATGCTCGTCAGCATCATCCGTTTCATCGCTTCGGATTTCACGAACAACTGCAGGGCTTAAAAGGCGCACAACTCCATCTTCAACAGCTTCAGAAAAAGCCTTGTTGTTAATTGTGTATTTTTTCTGAATAACTTTTACAGCCTCGTCAACATCAACAGAAATTGTAACTTCAAGCGCGCCTTCACGTTCTGCACGGTTGATTGCAAGAATTCTATGCGGCTTAACCTGATTCAACGGTTCGCTGTAATCCCAGTACATTTTATATGTAGAAGTTTTTTCAACAGTTTCAGCATCCTGTCCGTCTGGAACAATTCCTTTTGTGACAATTGAGCCGGTTTCCATATAAAGTGAATGGACTGTTTCGCGGTTCTTGGAATCCTGAGCAACACGCTCGGCAACAATATCCTTTGCGCCGGCAATCGCATCTTCCGAAGTTTCAACATTTAAAGCTGAATCCTCGTTATCTGTCTTTATGAATTCCTTTGCCTTTTCAAGAAGAGCAGCGTCATCAAGGTCATACATGGCATCTGCCAAAGGCTCAAGTCCTTTTTCCTGCGCAACCATTCCGCGTGTCTTTTTCTTCTTTTTAAATGGCGCCCACAAGTCTTCAAGCTCAGAAAGAGTTTTGGCTCCCATTGCGGCATTGTACAAAGATTCAGTGAGTTTGTTCTGGTTAAATATGCCTTTTACAATTTCAAGGCGGCGTTCTTCCAGGTTTTTATAGGAAGTAAACAAGTGGTCGCATTCACGCACCTGAAGCTCATCAAGAGAGCCGTGCTTTTCTTTGCGATAACGTGCAATAAAAGGAATAGTACATCCTTCCTGAACAAGGCTGATGACCGCGCTTACCTGAGGAACTTTTATATTCAGCTCCTCAGCGATTTTTTTCATAATTTCAACTTCATTGACTGTCAACGAGTCGATTTTCTCTTGAGTAAATTCCATAGGACGCTATTTTACGAAAAAAACAACCTTGCGTAAAGTGGAACTTTTGGAGGGAGGAAAACATTGCCGCTGAAGGAATACTTCCTAACTCCTGAAGTGAGTATTCCTAAGACCTGAAGTGAATATCCCTAAGACCTGAAGTAAGTATTCCTAAGGCCCTTAGAGAGTATTCCTTAGGGTCTTAGGAAGTATTACTCAGCCTCTTAGGAAGTATCGCTACGGGTCTTAGGAAGTATTCCTTTTGTTTTTATGACAGAAAGTACTGAAATGTCAAAACAACGATAAAAAGCGTACCCAGTCCGTTGAGCAAATATAGTAACTATGTTTAAAAAAAAAGGGCAATATAGTTGCTTTATTTTTCGTCTACGTATCTATTGCTCCAGTCGCCGTCTGTGCTTACTTCAATATTGCCGCTGATGCTAAGGTTCTGGAATTTTATTTCATCTTCGCTGAACTCTTTTTTGCAGCTTATGGCAAAGTTTCGAAGATCTACGGTCATAAGCCTGTTGTGGGCAAACATTTTTCCGTTTTTCTTTTCATTATAATCTGGAAGGACAAAGTTTGCGCCGCAGTCTGCAATTACAAGCTCTTTTGGGCGGACGGCAACAATGCGCATTGGTCCGTAAAAGTGCGAGTTACGTTCTTCATATTTTGGAATGTTTGCTGTGATTTTATTCAATTGTACATTGTAGCCGGAACTTGAGCCAGTTGCACTTATTGGTCTTTCACCTGACCAGCCTAGCGTTTTTATTAATGACAAGTCCGAAGACAAAAGAACAAGCGCACCGCGGCTAGTAACTGTGCTGTTATTTGCAACATTATAATTATATATAACGGTTTGATTATTGCTGTCATTACTAGGGTAAGAGCTTGTATCACAAACCAATACAGCTACTCTTCCATCTTCAAGAACAGCCATGTCTGTTATTGTGCCAGAAACGTCAAAATCAGCCAAAGTTTTTGTTGTTATTGGATTTGCAGAGCCGTCTCTTGTTGTGTAGTCAAATGTTGCATAGCCAATTGAATCTGGGCACTGATTAGTAGCATCGCTGCTGTTAAATGAATAATAAAAATTTTCTCCTTGCGTTGCAATACACGCAGAAGAAAAAGGGAAAGTAACACCACTTTTTATAATTTCGGCATATTTATCTGTTTTTTTACATAAATACAGTTTCTTTGCTGAATCTGACCAATAAGCATACGCAACCCAATAAATATCTGTCGTGCTGTCATAATATGCATCAAAATAATCTGAACTATTATTAGGTAATGTATAATTTTTTTTATCAGTATCGGCAAATGACCTTATTACAGGATCATAGTATGTACCAGACTCATTTTTCCCAACATACATATAATAAATTCCATTATTGGTTTCTGCAAAATTGGAATAAGATACAACACTGCTTGAAAGCGCCCATTTCTTTTTTTCGGCACAACTTGAATAATCGTAGGCGTACATATTTCCGAAATAATCACGAAAAAGCATATACTTTGAATAGAAAACGCCCTCAAGAATCATTTTTATTGTGCAATCTGTGGTTTCGCCTGCTTTTACTTTGATTTCTGCGCTTCCGCTCCCTTCAAGAAGATTTTCGGCAGTGTTCCAGGCTTCCGCCTCTGCTATATAAGTTCCCGGCTCAAGCTCGCCAAATTCTATTACCCCCCCCCATAGCTCCTTCCTCGGTTTGGTCAAAATCATCATTATAAAGGCGCACAGTGAATTTGTCTGCATTGTCTTTATTGTAGGCGGCGCGAGAACTTCCGGGCAGGGCAATACGCACAGAGCCGTTTTCGCCAGAGCCGGAGCTCATGTTCATGCATGAAATAAATGCGAATAAAAATGCTGGTAAAATAGAAAAAATCAGTTTTTTCATAATGTTCCTCCTTTGTCAGGGATTCCCGTGTCGCTGCGCGGGAATGACAGTTTTTTGTCAGTAAATGCTATCACCTTGTCATCTTCGGGCTTGCCCCGGAGATCTTCCGCATAAAGAATGACAGTATATTATAATTATGATTCAAAATATTCTAATTGTCAGCATTTGAGGGCATTTTTTTTAACTTTTTTATTGCGCAATCTGTTTACAAACAAAATGGCTCATTTACAAACTTCCAATGGCATTGAAAATTATCATTCCTTTCTATAAAATAGCCTATTATGAATTTTAATAAGAAAAAAAAGAATCTGCTTGTTCCTATAGCCGTTATATTTTGCGTTTTGTACATTATTTTTTCAGTACAGCCAATGGGTCATGAAATTCATTTTACGCCGGAATGGACAGAGGACATTTCACATATTCAAGAAAATTCAAATAACACAAAAAAAATTCCATTTAAACTTTCACAGAACATAGGATATTTTACCCCTGACGGAAAAATTGTTTCTTCAATAACATTTCCTTTTAAATCAACAATTTCAGAAAAATGGTACGCAACATTCGGGGTAAGCGGCACAAAGACTGACTTTTTTTTCGCGGACGGAACTTTGGCAGGAACAATCAACGAAGCCGGATTTCCCTTTTTTGACCAAGACAGAATCTTTGTAATGCAGCCGGGCGGAACTGCTTTTGTAAAATGCGATTCAGAAGGAAAGCGTGAATGGAACTACGAGCATTATTCGCCAATCACCGCATTTTCATCAAGCAAAAATGGAACTGCCGCAGGATATGCAGACGGAACTGTCATTTCTTTTTTGCCTGACGGAAAAATTGACCAGAAGTTTGCGCCGGGCGGAAGCAATTGCGATGTGATTCTTGGAGTTGCAATTTCTGAGAACGGAAACAGAATCGCCTGCGTTTCAGGACAAGACCAGCAAAGATTTATTGTCGCGGAAAAAAACGGCGGACATTCAAAAGTAATTTTCCATGAGTATCTTGAAAATTCCATTTCACGCCAGACGCTTGTAAAATTCAACAACAATTCTGATTACGTTTATTTCAACGGAAAAGATTTTCTTGGAATCGTCAATACAAAAAAATCTACAAGCAAGAAAATTCCAATCAAAGGAAAAATTTCCCAAATAGAATTTTCCGATGACAATGAGCTTGTTTTTGTTCTTAGCAAAGACGAGGAAAAATACACGGTAACAATTCTTGAATCTTTTATTTATCCAATGGCATCGTTCAGTTTTGAAGGCGAATGCTCATTTATTCAGACTTATGAAAATTCGATTTTCATTGGACGAAACACAAAAATTTCTAAAATTTCAATTTCAAAAAAATAACTGTCTAACAGGATTATCGGGTCAAGTCCGATAATGATATAAAACCATAATGCTTGAAATTGGACTTAAATACTTCTTGCGGAGAAAAAAATGAAAAAAATAATTTTAACTTTAACCTGCGCATTTTTCAGTTTCTGCGGATTTTCCTTCGACTGGCCTCAAAAAGAAACTAATTCAGATTCATTCTATTCATATTTCGGACAGCTCCGCGGAGGCACAATAAATTCCTCGCTGATTTTTAAAGATCCTTCAGAAGTCAAGGCAGCAGACAAAGGAAGAATAACCGCCATAATTTCAGACCATAGCGATGATTTTGGCTGGTTTGAATCCGCTTTGGGAAACTCCGTAATTATTTCGCATGAAGACGGACTTTCAACAGTTTACGCAAATCTTGACGACAGTTCAATTTCAAAAGAAATAGAAGAAAAGCAATTTGTTGAATCTGGAGAATATCTTGGAACAAGCGGAAACACAGGCTGGCAGGAAGAACAAAGCTGCCTTGAATTTAAAGTCTTTGATTCAAAAAACAGTTCCGCTGTAAATCCAAGGATTCTTATGCCGCGCGCAGGAAGAGAACTTCCGCTTGCAATGGGAACAATAACTTTAAAAGACAAAAACGGAGTCTCGCACAATCTTTTGAACGAACGAAGATTGCCGGCAGGAAAATATTACGTCTACAGAACACGACAAAATGTTGCAGTTCCGTACAAAATAATCACAGCTGTAAACGGAGCGACTGTAGAAAATATTTCTTATGATGTTTTAAAAGAAAGTGCCGGAAAACTTTGCGTAAAAGGAAATGAGTCTTACAGCGTTAAAGAAATTTATCCAGACGATACAAAGCAATTGGCAGGAATTGTTCAGCTGAACAAAGGCTCTTGTACGCTGACAATTACAATTGTCAACATTCTGAATTCAGCCTCAACAATTTCCTACAAACTGGACATTTACTAGGCTTTGATTGCCTTTGAAATAATTCCGCCGCCAAGTGTTATTCCGTCTTTATAAAAAACAACGGACTGGCCTGGAGCAACTGCCCGCTGCGGCTCGTCAAACACAACCTTGTAAGATTTGCCGCAAAACTCTTCATTTTCCAACGGCTTATACGGCACAACATGGGCTTTTACAGGCTTTGAAGCAAGGCGGATTTTTACCATCGCATCAAATTCGCAGCAAGGATCGTAGTCGGCAGGCCAAACCAAATCATCCGCAATAAGACCTGAACAAAACAAGTCGCTGTCTTTTCCAAGGACAACCAGATTTTTCTCCTTGTCAATTTCTGCAACGTAAAGAGGATAAGGCGCGCTCACTCCAAGTCCTCTTCTCTGCCCGATTGTATAATGCTCAATTCCTTTATGGCGGCCAAGAACTTTTCCGTCCAAATCAATAAAGTCTCCCGGCACAGAAGGCTTGTCCTTGAACATATATTCTAGCATTGGAGCCGGAATAAAATCCTGACTTTCTTCTTTTTCAGCAGCCTTTAGTCCACGTTCACGAGCCATTTTAAAAATTTCTTTTTTGCTGAAACTTGCAAGCGGAAAACGGACTTTCTCTAAAATCGCACTCGGGATTCTGTACAAAAAATAAGCCTGGTCTTTTGTAATATCAAGCGCAGTGTGAATTTGAACTGGACGGCATTTTCCCCTTTCATCTTTTGAAGCGTTTTCTCCATAAACTAAAAAAAGCGGCTCTGTTCCGCGCACGGCTTTTGCATAATGACCTGTGCAAAAATAATCGTATTCAATTCCCAAGTCTTTTAAGCCGGAAAGCATCGCGCCAAATTTTATAAAGCGGTTGCATCTTATGCACGGATTCGGTGTGCGGCCGTTTCTATATTCGCGCTTGAAATATTCTATTACTTCCTGCTGATATTTTTCTTTAACGTCAACAACGACATACGGAATGCCTTGCTCTGCGCAAAACTTTCTGTTTTCATCTATATCTTCAACTTCCTTAGGACTGTAGCAGCTGTCTGGAATTTTATAATCGTCAGGCAGATTTAAATCAGCCTCTTGCCACAAAGACATTGTTACACAAGTTACATCGCATCCTTTTTCTTTTAAGAGCATTGCAGTCATTGTAGAGTCAACGCCACCAGAAAGTCCCACAACAACTCTGTCGCCTTTCTTCGGAAGCTCAAGCTCTTCATAAGTCATTGAATTATAATTCATAAAGCAAGTATAAATAGAATCAATAAAAAATTCAATTTTCCATAAAACAAAAGTTGCCTTAAATAGAAAGGCAGTTTCCAAAAAATCCGGACGCAGAAACTTTTTCATTTGCACCGATTAAATGGCTCACGTCTCCCATCTGCTGAATTCTAAAAACAACTTCTCCTGGAACTCTTTCTTCAGCGCCAACAATTGTAACAGAGCTTGGAGCAACAAAAAATCCTTGCCAAAGCTGAACAGGACTAATACCTGTAAGATGGCTTAGCATAACAAACATCACGCCCAGATGACAAACAAAAACAAGATTTTTTTCATCCAAATCTTTTTGCTCAGGTTCAAGGTGCGTATCAATTAAAGATTCTTCTTTTGAAATATGCGGCAAGCAATTGTACAAAGGAATTTTTGAATCAATGCGGTTGTAGTCATAAGATGCCAAAATCTCATCAAGCCCTTGGCAAACTTCCTTGTAATGAAATTCTATGTTTCCACTTTTCATTGATTTTGTCTTAAAAAAACTTTGAACGTCTTTGTATTTTTTTTCGCCAAAATAATCGCGCGGAAGCCAGTCCCATGCAATTCTGTTTTCGCCGGTTTTAAAATCTTTTATGTCGTAACTAAATTCTCTAAGCCAAGGCAATGTTGAAACTTTCATAGGCTGCTTTGAAAAATCTGCATGGATATTTTCCAAGCAGGCTTTTGCCGTAGCCTGAGCGCGTCCCATCGGAGAAACAAAAAATTCTGTAGCATTCAATTTTGAAATGCGCTTGCCCAAAAGTTCTATTTCATATTTTCCTTTTTCTGTAACAGAATCAATTGAATAATCAGGATCTCCATGACGAATAAAAATCAAATGCATTTTACTGTTCCTTTTGAAATATTTTTTATTTGCTCAAGAAATGTATTTTTTTCAGATAGAAAAATTTCACCTTTGACAGAAATGTCAGTTCCAAAGTTTTCAGTCAGATTTGAAATATTAAAGCCTTCAAATAAGTGTTTTACAGTTTGATACAAATCATAGCCGCACGAAAACGAAAATGAAGATTTTTCAACATAAGGTTCCGCCTTGCAAATGGAAAGAACTTCTTTTGCGCTTTCACTGTAAGCATGGACAAGTCCGCCTGTTCCTAAAAGTGTTCCGCCGAAATACCTTGTTACCGTAAGCAAGATATTTGTAATTCCGCTTCCTTTTAAAACATCAAGGACAGGACGCCCTGCTGTTCCACTTGGCTCTCCATCATCGCTCATTCCAAAAGTTTCAGATTTTAAGCCGACAGAAAAAGCGTGAACTACATGAGTCGCGTCAAAATATTTTTGCTTAACTTCGTGAAGTTTTTCTCTTGCCTGCGCTTGAGTTTCAACTGGAAAAACTTCTGAAATGAAGCGGGAATTTTTTATGACAATCTCAGCTTTTGATTCTTCAAGAAGAACCTTCATTTTTATCTCCGCCAATCATTCCATTAACGCTCAAAAATGAAAAATAATAAATTGGAATACAATAATAAACTTTTGCAAGAATTGTGTAATATTGAAGGAACGCATAAAATCCAAGCAAAAGAGAAATAAAATTATTTTTTCCAGAAAGAACTGCATTAAGAAAAACCGCAACAAACAAAACCGCAAAATTTTTCAAGCAGACAAAAATCACAAAGCCCATATAATGAAAATATCTTCCACGGATAATAAAAAGGCTTTTTTTAATTGCATCCTTCAAATTGATTTTTTTATTTTCAAGAAACGCATTCCAAACAAAAATAAACGGAAGAAAGCAAAAAACAAAAACAAAAAAGAAAATCACTGTATAAAAAAGAGCAACGGTAAAAGCTTTTGCAATTTTTTCAGAATCAAACTGGTTTAAGTTTTCATTTGAAAATGCCTGAGAAAAAAAACTTGAGCAAGAAATAATTTTTTCTTTAAAAACAAAAATCAATGCGGCAGAAATACACGCTACCAAAAATACAACAAGTGTAAAAAAAACAGAAGCGTAAAATATGTGCTTTGATTTTTCAAAGAATCCAGAGAAGATTCCTCCCGGAGAATTCCTTTTGCCAAGGACAACATTGGTAAAATCAGCGACAATTCCATAAGCAAGAGTAAAAACAACAATAAGTATCAAAGAAGTAAAAACAAACGAAATTGCATACCCGGCAGCAGAGCCGTTAAAAAGCATTGCAGGAGAAAATCCGCTTGTAAGCAAAAAAGACAGCATTACATTAAAAAGCAAAAGCAGCAAAACTGAACGCGCAATGTTTTTTGTCAGCCGCTCCCTTAAAACCTGATACATTCTTTTATACTCAGGATTTTTTAATTTTTCTTTATCCAATTTTTTATTCCTGTTTTATAATTTACAAATCAAGTTTTGTCTGCAAACCTGAATCTTCAACTTTTATAGAATCAACTTCTTTGGACTCAAGCCGGATTCCGTTAGTCTTCAAGCCTTTTTCTTCAAAATCCTGCGCTTTAAATTCTTGAACTGTGATTTTCACACGAGGCTTTTTAGTGTAATTCAAAGAGAATTTAAATTTAGCTCTTGTATCAACGTGAAGCACTTCCATTCCGTCTGGCACAAAATTATAGTCGCGATTCATAATCCAACCGGAAATTCGGCAGCGTTTTATAAAGCAGTATTTTGTTTTCGGATCGCGGTAAATTATTGTAAAGAGAATTTTGCTGATAATGTCTTTGTCCGCATAATTGCAAAACCAAATTCCTGAATCAACAAAAAGCTTGTCTGGCACATCGCAAACGCTCCAAAGTCCGCTCTTGCGCACAATAAGAATTCTGTCAAAAGGCGTAACTTTTAAAATTTCCCTTCCTCCATTAACAGAAGTTCCAAGGTAGCCTTTTTCATCATAACGTAACGGAGTATCACGCTGGACAATTTGCTTTACATCGACTGCAGAAAATGAAGTTATTTTTGTCTGGCGTTCAAGAAGCGCAGGACTTATCGCTGTGTGATCCTGCTTTGGATCCAGCGCGGAAAATTTTTTAAGCTCATCAAGAATTCCGTCAAGATATTCAACAGCGCAATCAGTCAAATGTTTTAGCCGACGCGCAATTTCTTTTAACCGCTCATTGATAGCCTTTACCTGATCGCGGTTTTTATTTATGTCAAAAAGTGAAATCCGCCTGATTGGAATTTTTAAGAGCTTTTCAACATCTTCGTCCGTAACATCTCTTATAAGCTCATCTTTAAAAGGAACAAATCCATCTTTAACAGCTTTGTTTACAGATTCGGCGGTTTTCATTTGCTCAATAGATTTATAAATTCGCTCTTCAATAAAAATCCGCTCAAGCGTGCGCTGATGAAGTTCTTCTGTCAGAGAGCCGCGTTCAAATTCAAGCTCGTCTTTTATAATGCCGGTAAGTTTTTTTGCGTAATATTTTATAATTTCCGTAGCTGTCATTGCCACAGGCATATTGTCTTTTATAACAAGCATCTGGCAGGCAATTGATTTTTCGCAAGAAGTGTACGCATACAAAGCTTTTTCCACATCTTTGGAATAAACGCCACGAGGAAGTTTTATTTCAATATTGCAGTGGTCAGTTGTAAAATCTTCAACCGAACTTATTTTTATTTTTCCAGCTTTATAAGCCGCATCAATTGAATCAAGCAAATCTTTGGAAGTTGTCTCAAGCGGAAGTTCCGTTATAACAATCTTCTTTTCATCGCTCAAATCGAATTTTGCGCGTGTAATTATTTTTCCGTTTCCATCATTGTAATTACTTACATCCATCAAACCGCCAGTCGGAGAATCAGGATAGATTTCAAACGGCTCGCCACGCAAGGCTTTTATTTCGGCATCAAGAACTTCTTTAATATTGTACGGAAGAATTTTTGTGGACATTCCGACTGCAATTCCTTCCGCGCCGCCAAGAAGAACAACTGGAATTTTCGCACGAAAAGCAACAGGCTCTTTGCTTCGTCCATCGTAGCTTGGAACATATTCTGTAATATTCGGATTGTACAAGAATTTTTTCGCCAGAGGATGAACGCAGCATTCTATATAACGGGAGGCGGAAGCGGTGTCGCCAGTGTAAAGGTTCCCGAAGTTTCCCTGACGCTGAATAAAAATTTCTTTGTTTGCAAGAACAACTAGCGCGGCTCCAATTGAAGCGTCTCCATGCGGATGAAATTTCATGCAGTCGCCTACAACACTTGCAACCTTGTGCATTCTTCCGTCGTCAATGTTGAAAAGCGTATGCATTATTCTGCGCTGAACAGGTTTCAGTCCGTCTTCCAAATCTGGAATCGCACGGTCGCGGATAACGTAACTTGCATATTCTATAAAATTCTTGTCAAATAAATTTTTTACAAATGCCATTTAAAAATCCTTATGCATCAATGTCAGCATTGCTAAGCAAATGTTTTTCAATAAAAGCCCTTCGCTCAGGCGTGTTTTTTCCCATATAGAATGAAAGAAGTTTTGGCACCATTTTAAGCTGGCTTATTTCAACAGGTGTAAGATGAATTGTTTCCGGAGAAATAAAGTCTTTAAATTCTGAAGGGCTGATTTCTCCAAGTCCTTTGAACCGTGTTGTTTCCGCAGAAGAGCCAAGTTTTTTCTGGGCCTTGTCGCGCTCCTCCTCGCTGTAGCAGTAAATATTTTCTTTTTTATTTCTTACACGGAAAAGCGGAGTTTCCAAAATAAAAATTCTGCCGGAAGTTACAAGCTCCTCAAAATATCCAAGGAAAAATGTCATTACAAGATTTCTAATATGGAATCCATCGTTATCGGCATCGGTCGCAATTACGATTTTTGAATATTTTAAATTCTCAACATCCTGCTCAATTCCAAGCGCCATCATCAGCTGGTAAAGCTCGTCGTTTTTATAAATCTCACTTTGTTTTTTTCCGTACATATTTTCAGGCTTTCCACGCAAACTAAAAATCGCCTGATAATCAGCATTGCGTGAATGCGTCATCGTGCCGGAAGCAGAATCTCCCTCGGTTATAAAAATCATGCTGTTTTCGCCTTTTGCACCATCCTGAATATGAAAACGGCAATCTTTCAATTTAGGAATTCTTATACTGATTTTTCTTGCGGCTTCTTTGGCCTCTTTTTTTACCGCGCTAAGTTCTGTACGGAGTTTTTCGTTCGCCTGAATTTTTTCCTGAATTTTTTTTGCAGCCTCAGGATTGTGGTGCAGCCAGTCATCAAGTCCGCTCTGTGTCTCTGAAACAATCCACTGGCGAATATCTGTGTTGCCAAGCTTGTTCTTTGTCTGGCTTTCAAAAACAGGATCCTTGACCTTTACAAGAACCGCAGCCGCCATTCCTTCGCGTATGTCTTCGCTTTTATATGAAGTTCCGTAAAAATCATTTATTCCTTTTACAAATCCTTCTTTAAAAGCCGCAAGATGAGTTCCGCCGTCCGCAGTGTACTGACCGTTTACAAATGAAAAATAATTTTCACCGTAGCTATTTGTATGTGTAAAAGCAAACTTCAACCGATCGCCCTGATAGCTTCCTATTGCATAAAGCGAAGTTCCTTCAATCTCCTTATTAAGCAAATCGAAAAGTCCATTGTCGCTTTTATATTCCTTGCCGTTAAGCTTTAAAGTAAGACCTGCATTTAAATAAGCATAATTCCAAATTCTTTTTTCAACAAATTCCATGTTGAAATTGTATTTTCCAAAAATCGCTTCGTCGGGAACAAATTCAAAATAAGTTCCGTCCGGCTGCTTTTGCTTTAAATTTCCAGAACGCTGGCTTACAAGTTTTCCCTGCTCAAAAACAGCTTCTGCGCATTGTCCTGCACGAACAGAAACTACGCGGAAATAAGAAGAAAGTGCGTTTACGGCTTTTGTTCCGACTCCGTTCATTCCAACTGAAAACTGGAAAACATCGTCATTGTATTTTGCGCCGGTATTGATTTCTGAAACGCATTCAACAACTTTTCCAAGCGGAATTCCACGTCCATAGTCGCGGACTTTTACACGGCTGTCTTTTACTTCGATTTCAATTTTTTTGCCAAAGCCCATGATAAATTCATCAACGGCATTGTCAACAACTTCCTTCAGCAAAATATAAATTCCATCGTTCTGGTTTGAACCATCACCCAAACGTCCAATGTACATTCCAGAACGCAAGCGGATATGTTCAAGCGCATCAAGGTGAATAATCTTATCATCGCCGTAGTCTTTGCTTTTTAAGGCAACTGGCTTTGCGGAGGCTTTTACAACGGAAACGTCAGGAGTTTTTGAAACAACATTTGACTCTTTTTTTATTTCTGATTTTTTTAATGCAGGAATTTTCTTTACGGGAACTTTTTCTTTTGCAGCGGATTTTTTTACTGCTGTTGTTTTTTTTGCAGTCTTTGTCGCTGTCTTTGAAATTTTTTGTTTTGGCTCTGGCTTAGATGCCTTTGAATTTTTTGCAGATGATTTTTTTACTGCCGAAGTTTTTTTTTCAGTTTTTCCACCCATAGCGTCTTATTTTAATGTATAAAATGAAATTCTTCAATGTAAATAAATAACGGAAGCAGGGCAAACGCATTATAAATAATTTAAGTAAAGTTTGCGCAAAGGAACGGTTCCCGGGGCAAAAACACTCTGATTGTTGCGACCGCGTGAGCGGGC